>Ga0123353_10003651_pt1 | contig 19514 bp, 10 predicted proteins | sample TergutLab28metaG_3_FD_92763 | JGI IMG/M metagenome (GOLD analysis project Ga0123353, IMG submission 92763) | Labiotermes labralis P3 segment gut microbial communities from Petit-Saut dam, French Guiana - Lab288 P3 | ecosystem: Host-associated > Arthropoda: Insects > Digestive system > Gut ... | reverse complement strand
GCCATTATCTTCGTAACCGTTCAACTTTGGATATAGGTGTTTTGGGTTATATCGGTATACTTTAACATAAGGAACACTCTCCCGAAGTCTGGCACATTCCTCCTGGGACACCCTGTATATATTCGTTTCATGTATGTGCGCAAACGTGTTGCCAAACACACGGGAATTCTGAGATTCGGTCACAAAAATTGATGTCGGTGTTGAATATTGGAAACAGCAGTTTGCTGCGAAATGTGAGAAATCAACTTGGTCAAATAGTAACCTTGTATGACTTCTTTGAGATAATGTAGTGAAGGAACGAAACATTTAGACAAGAAGACTGCACTTTCCTGAGTGCCTTTATTAAAATGTTTTACAGCAAACACTCGCAAACCTACTTAATATTCTGCATGGATGTCGAACCACAGACACCTACTATTCCCTTAATATTTGTTATTTTCTTTCTGTGAAGAAAACTTTTAATGAAGTATATGCTGTGTATTCCATAAATTTACTAGTTGGATATTTGTGATTATTGACAACAACACTGTAAACTAATCAAGCAGCTCCGTCAGCCTCACGCGTCTTGTCCTCTCTGTCTGCAGAGCCTACTACCGACATCATTGGTGGCCCAGACCTGTACATAGACCGAGGCAGCACCATCAACCTCACGTGTGTTGTTCTATACAGCCCTGAACCACCAGCTTACATATTCTGGAACCACAATGAGGCGGTGAGTACATTTCTATTTCACTAAATATTCTACGAAATTTCAACGGTGAACTTCTCTGTGCTTGTGACACATCAGATTTATGCTTCAGCCGCTTTACTCCCGCGAAAGCGGAGCTGGGTTTACTTTGAACAGGAACCTGAATAGAGCCCACATTTGTTGTCTACAATTTGCGCTTCACAGAAACCTCTTGCCACGTTTCAAACACAAACGCGTTTTCAGAACTCGCCTCTATCTCTTAAGACACATTTTTTTAGATATTAGGAACTCTGAAATAGCAGATAATTGAAATACAATTTTAGCATACGTTTCTGCATAAGGAAACGCACATAGACTCATTTTACAGCATATGCCTAACAGTTCGCGTAGATTAGTGAAATAAACAGTGTTTATATCGCGAACCGCACGGAATAAATAAAACAACTTTTGCACAGTATGCAGTTATCTGGTGTTAAGCGCGGTGGTACTGCATTTATGCTGTACAGTAAGGTAAAACAGTCCCGTTACAGGCCTGGAGTGGCCCAAAGGGTTCCAGGAAGTTAAGGTTCCCAGATTTCATGACAACGGCACTGGGTGGTGGTAAGGTTGTCAGCCCTACGCACCGGCCGCCTTTACCCTCAGGAAATGCTCCTGGTACTCATTTCTGTTAGAGGCTGAGTCTACCCCAGGGCCATAGTGCGATCGGAAGGATTACGTCAATGAAAAATTCCAATGACACCATCTGGAATCGAACCAGTGACCTTCAGATTTATAGCACAGCACCTTGACCACTGTGCCACCGCGGTCCCCTTATGCTGTACAGTATGCTTTTAAAACTTAAGTTAGTTTAAAAAGTAGTGTGGGCCGTGTGCTTGGAAAAAAATTACTTTGCTGTTTACTGCAACTAACTACGTGGAGTGAGACAGCTTCTTTGCAACCTGATAGCTGTTAAACTGGTCAATAACTAGCCAGATATTTAAAACCAACTAACTCCGTGGAGCAGAGTCCTTTCTTAGAAGCTAACCTGCCCTCAGCTATTCGAGAATTTCCTCGCATTTTATGGAACACTAAGGTTCATACCGCATTTAGAGGCGCCAGCCACCTGTCCCCATCCTGAACCAGTTCAATCCAGCCCATGCTTCCCATCTCACTTCTTGAAGATTCTGGTATTTGTGGAACCCAAATGTTTATTGCTGCATGATACAGAGCACGTAGCTTTGAAGGCAGATCAATCGAATTCGCAGCCTAATTAAATATTTTAGATTCGTTTAAAAATATCCTTCCATTCACTCTCTGAAGCGTTCTTCTGTCTTGGGGTTTTGCAAAACGTACACAATACGCGAGGCAGAGTAGCAAAAAAATGAAAGAAATTTGAAGGAAGGCCATTTCAAACACTTTTCAAGATATACCCTCAGCGTAAATATTACGGTGATTTCCCTGTTCTACAAATCGTAGCAACAGTGCTAGAAATTAAGGTCCATTTGCTGTTATTCTCTATTGTAGAGCTGATTGATAACATACAGATAAACATGAACTACGTGGTGAACCAGATTTATAGTCTGGGCACGTGGAATTTACAAGATACGAAGTCCGTTTCATATTCCTCACTTGCTTATTGTTCCAGATCGCGATTGGAATAACTGTACAATAACTGTACAATAACTGTACAATAACTGTACAATAACTGTACAATTTTCCTAAATTTTCGAACTAAAAAAAGTAATGAGAATAATTTCACCAGTTCAGGCTTTGTTATGTGCATACTGACGGGCCAACAGTTTCACTTAATAGGCGCTAAAAATATGTGAACGTGCCTAACACGTTACGTTCCGTAGTCCATTCATAAAATTGCGCATATGGCAGTAGGAACAGAATCATTGTGAGGCGTATTTTCTTATGTAGGGGTTGGGGTGGGATTGGGGGGGGGGGGAGAACACATGCGGCCTGCTGTAGCACCGAACACCAACGGTATTTCATATGTGCTCAAATTTTTTTCGTCAAAGTGTGCCACCAACTGCGTGCGCCTAGATATTGCTGGCGCGTTAGTTACGATTTGTAACGTCAGCTCAGTTGTAAACAAGACTTCTTATTTCAGACGTGTGTAATACAGGCTTTGTATGAGGTGCTTGCAGTGGTTCTGATGTACATGTCATTCTTCTACGGTTTCAAGCGGTTGACCCAGTTTTTAGGGTAGTTTGATTACCCTCTTTTAGTCTACCCTGAAGAAAGACGTAGCAAACTTGTCCGAAACACTGGCAGTTATATACAAATCTACAAGGCATCACTTCCCAGATGAAATGGCTGTTCTTGGACTGCCTTGAAAATGGAAGCAGTAAACTGTGCCGAAACTTCGGAATCTCTACACAAATTTACATATTTCATAAGACTAGGATCTGCGGTGTAATGCAGTTTCGACTCCTAGTTACATTACGCGGTTCAGCCGCCACTGTAAACTGTGTACACAGTGATGGGCCCATTCTCTATTCCTACCACTTTATACATGTCTTCTAATCCTCCAGACATTTCTGCAGTCATTCCTATTGTGATCGTCTGGGTCATGTGTGTGTGTGGTGTTTCTAATTACGCCTTCAGTATCTCACATTATACAACGCCAAGATATTTGGTGATCATTGACTTACTAATTAGAAAGGAAATGTAAAGTAGTCTTGTCATAATTTGAAATACATGCCCGGAATTTCCCTGTAAATCGTATTCAGTGTATCTGTTCCCTGCGCACAAATTTGAAACCGTAACCTTTCAGATATGAAGTGAGAATGCTGCCCTCTCGATTTCTTGTTTATGGCACTGCGGCGTCTCGCAAGTTAGCACCAACCCTGAAAATAGAGGCAGTGTATTCCCCCGATAAAATCGTACGCACCTACAAGGTATACAACTGCATAATGTCAGTCTGCATGTTGATGAACACCTCAAATCTGACCTACAATTAACTTTAAATATTACCAAATGAGCGTACGTATAATCTGTATTGGTGACCTGGATGGTGCAGTCGGTATAGTGACTCGCTACAGGCTGGAGGGTCTGGTGTTCGAGCCTCGGTCCGGGCGAGATTTGCCGTCCCCGCCCAGAACGGCGCCAAGGCCCACTCAACCTACTGTACAACGGGTACCGGTTTTGTTTCTCAGGCGTTAGCGGCCTGTGCATGCCGTTAACCACACGACCACATGTAACGTCGAAGTTAAAGAAAGGGAACAGCTACACATCTACCCTCCTTCTGTGCCTCCATGGCATGTTATAGTTTGAACTTTACGTCTTATGGGATATCAACCGCCAATATTTGCAGCGTAGCTACGTACAGTGGCTCTTCGTCAACCATCCTTGGGTTAATGTTAAAGTACTGTTAGTTTATTTCGTTTTAGCAAGTCGTAAACCATAAATGCAAGTTAAACGTAAACTGTACTGCGCAACGTGGCAGTGGAGGCACACACAGGTGCTAATGGTATAACTCCACTTATTTTCAACCTCGGCGTTAGATGGTGGTGGGAGGTCAACGCCACTGGCGGCCGATTTACTCCCGAGATTGCGATCCGTTACCCACAATACACGAGGGTGCAGGGGCCCAGTGTTGGTTCAGACTGATGTGAACTAGAAAAATCCCTTACAACAACTGGTGTTCGAACCCCGCCAAATCCAATCTATACCGAGTCGCAACACCAACCCTGCTGCTTTGGCCCCTAAGTTATATCATACTTCACTATGAAGTATGATTAATACGTCAGAGAGAAATCTTAAGGGGGTGGCGACATTGGGAAACTTGCAGGTTATTACTGATAAATTTAAATGGCAAAAGTGTGTAATTAGGTAAGAAGAACTTCGAACAATAGAAATAACATAATAATAATAATAATAATAATCTTTATTATTAATGTGCTGGTACAATAGCCGAAGACCAACTACAGACCAGCACAGTAACATAAGAAAAATACGCAAGTAACAAACAACATGGCAAAGAGATAATTAAGAAATCACATCCAAAAAAAGTATTTATAATATCGTAATTGTTAAAGTAATAAATTGTTAAGAGATGTCATTTGTTCCTGAATATACTGATAGCACAGCTGAATTCCATTCATTGTATTAGCACGCAGAGCGCAGGACCAGGTGCTAAACCAGCATTCGAATGCGACACAAATATGCAGATACTGCGTAGCTATTTGAAGAAGGAAAAAAAGCAAGAAAGAACGTGTAAAACATAATCCAATTAATTACAAATATCCTACATAAATTAAAGCCCCGATTCACGTGATATATCACTGGCCGAACTACAAAAATCGGTTTAAGATTTCTGACTTACTTAGCAAAACTATTAACGTAAAAAAAGTTCTTAATCAAAACAGATCTTCCATTGGATATAGCAGTACCCCTCCTGATAGTATTAAACACTGAAGGGCATCTACTGGAAGGACACTTGAGACGTTTGAAATCGACATGAGGCCAATTAACAACTCTGACTTTGCTATTCGGCACGCGAAGGTCAACAGCTTCGAAAAGTGGAAGGAAATAATAATAATAATAATAATAGCAAACCGACATAACCATCCCTAACAATAAACCGGACATAAAAATTCATTATAATAAAAAAAGGAACATGCATGTTAATAGATGTTGCAATTTCTGGAGACAGAAATGTGATCAAGAAAGAAGCTGAGAAGGTTGTAAAACACCAAGACCCAATAACAGAATATCAGCGCATGTGGAATGTGAAAGCAAAAGTGATTCCGGTAAAAACAGGGGCGAATGGAACCATTTCAAAATCACTCAGACAATACCTGAGCAACGTTCCGGGAAAGCAATAAATTACGGAACTGCAAAAAAACAGCCATATTGGGTACTGCACGCATGCTATGGAAGTGCTAATGTAAAAGTACGAAACATATTTCACGGGCGAAATAACATTACATGTAGCACAAATTGTAAATACAGAACAGCTACAACACTATATACCCCAGAAAAATGGGTTGTTTTAGGTATATAATTGTAAATACCCCACATAAAGGCGATAAAACGGATAGTAATAACGATGATAATGATGTGTATACTGTTGCAATTAAAAACCCCATGTACCCGACTTACATTCGATCAAATGACTGTCTGTACCGTCCTTCAGCCCACTTCATAATCACGTGATCTACATTTTAGTGTTGAATTGTCTATTAACTTATCCTAAAAGAGATATTAACAAAGCAAGATTTGCGTGCCCTGAGAATAAGCAGGTGGACAGCACGATTTATGACTCGAACCCAGCACACCTTTTTTTGTTCACGTGATGCTCAATTTTCAAGGTTTACAACACGAAATCAAACGCTATCTTTCGTTTCTGTCTACTGATGCGTCCTGTTTACTCAGGATTCCTGTTAAATTGTATTGCAATTTAGGTAACAGCTGGGCCGTGCTGTTCCACAAAACAAGACAGGTGCCCTATGCCACTACTTGTAATGAGTACTTGGATAAATCAATTAATTACGGGTTAACAAGCATGGCATTGCTTGTTTCCCTAAGAACACAGGCAATGTATCCTGAGGCGCTTGACTGTTAATGCGATTGTTCCATGTGATGACGTAAACCTTTTTAGTGGAATAAATGACTGCGAATTTAATTTGCTGTCTTTTTGGATGGAAGGATATTGTGATAAAATATGGTGAAAATAAAAGAAAAGTAAACCTGAAATGCAGTTTTGCAAAAGGATTGTGTCAGTAGCTACTGAAAGACGAGACTTGGAACAGGTATATTGAAACACTGTTGCTACTGAAGTAGTTCTATAAACCAAACTATATCAAAGTGAATGTCTTCCTCTTAAACTGAAATATACTGAAATATTGATTTAGGTATGTCTTACTTAACACACGTTTCATAAAATTTTGCTTATTACTTTTAGGGTCTTTTGGTTAAGTCTGCAAAGTGAACACTTAGTGCATTTCCTGAAATTCTGAACTGTTAATCGGCACTGTATTATTGATGCAATTAATAATGGCTTATTCCTTCTGTCTTTAAAACTCAGATTAGACAAACTAAATCGTTTGTTAATATACGCTTTTTTCCTTCATCTTTCGCCTTGGCACGTCATTGTGATCAGCACAGAAAATAATGTATAAGATTTTTAATTTTTTTTACACATTTCGCGTAAATTCCATTATAACACCCATATACAAATGTTTAAAGAACTGAATGTTATGAACATCTGTATGTATTCTTATGATAGTACTAATGTGAAAGATGTTTGCAAAGAATTGGACCGTTTTCTCACAGAAGTGCATACGATTGCCTAGCAATAAGACAGCAGTTGGTGTAAACCGCTGTGTGCATTCTGTCCCTCACGTGATTTCCCACATATCGGACCAGACGAGGGAGTCAAGGGAATTTGGGCGGGAAAGGAGTGAACTTGTCTGCTGGTGTGCTACAATAAAGTACACTGAACTGCAAAGAAAGATGAGCAGCTGAATTTAAAAATCATTTTAATCTTCTGAAGACCAGTGATAAGTACGAGTATATGTACATATCACTAAACCGTAACATTAAGAACACTGTACTTTCCCACATAATATATTATTTTAATTCGCAAAACATTTGTAATAATTGTGGATTTTTCCCCCACTAAATAGCATAGATTAATCGGTGGCCTGTGCTGCATGTCAGGTACGGACCAAAGTGTTCCTTACACTTCTATTATCAACCAACAACTGCACTTACATTACTTTCACATAAAACACTTTAAAAACACATAAAATCACTCCGACATGTATCGACCATGTCAGATCATCATCAGGGAGCTTTGTTGTTCCTTGCTAAAATTATATTACAATATTCACAATTTAATTCGTTTTTTCAAACAAGGTGTTGTGGCAGGATGTCATGTTGTTTAGGAATGTGTTGTAGAGAGAGCAGTTGGCTAGATGTGCGTCGTATGCTACGTAATGAGGGACTGGTTCCTTTCTTCTCTAAGGTGTTTTCATTTATATTCACTATTGTCTTGCTTTTGTCAGCTTTTGCTATTGTTAATTTATTATTTTGAAGAATCTTTTTCAGTTCTTTTATATTATATTGGTATCTTTTGTGTAGCATGTTGTGTCTATTGGTCTTTAGGATGTGTTTCATTTGCTTGGATGCCAAATAACGGAAGGTGTTTTGTATTTTGGGTTCTAAACATCTTATGGCATTTTCTGTGTCTATTATTAGTTTGTTGATTTATTGTGTGGGTTCATACAGTTCACACAGCTCCATACAGTTTTGGGGCAGGTCAGTTCTGGCGAGGTTCGTAATTTTGCAGAAGCTGGCTTCTTGTTTGTCTCTCCGATATCGACATCGTGTGAACAGTCAGTGTTACGTCGTATAAAATTATTAATCTTGGCACGTCACGACTTGAAACAATGGGGTTATATCCCCCTTTATAGCGTATTCCACCACGCTGTAGAATTGTGCAGAAAATATTTGTGATGACCGGGTTGTCATGGCGCTGTTTGGAGTATTGGCTTCTCGGATCTCACCCCCCCCCCCCTTCATTTTACACATTTACCAAAATGTTCTTGAATCTACTGCCATCTCCAGGGCAGAAGATCGTAGCAGGTTCCACCAAAAGTGTGGTAAAATTCTACCGAATTACATTGCATTAAATTACAGAAGACAGTATCATCCTGTGTATAATGTAACATTTCTTCGAGAGTTTTGGTTTAAGGCTTCAGGTACGTGTTTCCAATTTGCATAAAGGCTGTGTGTACTCCGTCATTGTCATCGTCCTGCCCGGTATATATCATATTCCCCGCGGTACACCGAAACACATAGGTCTGCAGAAGGCTTGATGTTCCCACAACGAGGCTGATGAAGATGGAAAGCTTCAGGGTTATACCGCCATGTCTTACTGGTCGACAGCGCTTCAGACAAGCTTAGTTTTGCTAATATCTTTTACCCTTTAATTCTGTATATTTGCCGATCCGGGTGGCCGCGCTGTCTGAGGCGTCGATTAGCGGCCGTTCGTTTGCCGATACTGCGGTTTCGAATCCCGCCGGGGGCATGAATGTCTGTTGTGAGTGTTGTGTGTTGTCAAGTAGTAATTGAACTGAAGATCTATGTACATTTATGATAATATCTCGCTTAATTCTTCATAGAAATATTCAGACAAAAGTTGTAGAGAAAATCATATAACACATTTTATGTTCAGTATTTTTTTCCGAAAATCCTGCAATTTGTGAGAAAATGTGGAAAAATATTGTAGAGCCGGGCAAGCCAAAGATAACAATATGACGCATGCGCATTGCATGCTGGATACGTAAAACTACAAACACACACTCAAAATATGTAATATTTACTGCTTTTCCACCGCAACCATGGTTGCACGAACGCGCCTCATTGTTACGTTAAACGTACATGGCTGTCTTGTTCTTCTTCTGGTAGAGATATGGTTTCAGATATTGCTGTCTAGTTGGTTCTCGTGTTCGTGCATATTGCTTGTCCAGCTGTTAGGAAGCTACTTCCGACCAAGCATTTTATCGAATTGTGAATTCGAGGTCTCATTTCCAAACCTAATAAAAGTGCAAACAAGTCTTTTATGTATTTTTTACGACTGGCCTGAAGGTGATCCTCTGAGGTCGAAACATATTGCCACATTCGACATATTACAATATTTGTTTTGACGTTTTGCTGACCGTGCATCGCAGTGTATTTATCTCAGTATTTAACCAATTTGATGCACAAAATTTTTGTTTTACAATAAGTTTTATTTCATGCCTCTACATGTTTCGAGCACATATGCTCATCATCAGGAGGTCAAAATTGCATTACACAGCCTCTGGTATCATCACACCTATAGGTGTGATGATACCAGAGATGAAATAAAACTCATTGTGAAACAAATTTTGTGCATCAAGTTGGTTAAATACTGAGATAAATATAACACCATGTTGACGGCAAGTTATTTCCCTTGTTAGTCGGCACTGGAAAAGAAAAAAAATGTCCAAGGAGAACTTAATCCTATAAAAACTAAAATTAATCTAATCTTCAGATAAAATATTAGGTTCGTAGCTCGAAGAGAAAACATCGCTCTTTTATTAAAAACACAAACGCTTTAATGTTTTTGGGAAAGCATTCGCTATTTAGTTGGAGAAATAATTATGGAGCAAGTAAATACAATGTGGATAAAATTGAGAATTTTTAATTTTAACTCTGACGCAAGTAGCTGTACCAGTTGCTAGGCCTTGAAGGGTGCTTGACAAAAAAATAAATTCCGTCTCTACCGTCACAGCCGAATAGTTCAGGCCGATTAAACCGTGCTGATTTCAGGAGCACGGGCACAGAAAGACAGACTTGACGAAATAGTGAGCAACAACAGGAACAAGTTTAAATAAAGCAGGGCTGTCACTCTTAGCTCAGAACATATTTCCAAACATGTTTTAGCTGGGATTCAAGAAAATCGTGGATAGAATTTATTCACTACTGATTATTTACCCAATATTAAATTTTGTATTTTTGCAAAAAAATAGGAAAACCATGTAATGAACTTGCTTACTCTTTGTATAACTACGCGAAAAGTTTTTGCTTTTATCATATCACACGCATGGGAACGTGGACCATCTTGAATATAAAAGAAGAATAGTTAAATCTAAAGTTTTCAGCAACTACTGAGTTGAGAGCCGAATATACACCGGACTGCTACTGCACCCTAGAACTATCACACGAGGTTCTCTCATTTATGTTTGGAAGAACAGTGCAAGTGTAAAGATTACAGACGCATTTTTCAAATTCGCATTTCTCCTTCAAGAAATTTTTAAATTATTTGTCACAATAATTATAAGCAATTTCTTTATCGTTAAATAATTTCAAACGTGTTTTTCGACGTACCTGAACAGTCAGAACTGAGGAAATCATATAAGCTGTGGAGAAAGTCCTTATTAGATGTGGAAGTAATAGGGGTTTCCACCATATCCAACAGTTTAGTATTAAAGTTAGAAAAAAACATAAAAAACTATCCTGGATTAATGATATTATAGCAGGATTAGAGCCACAAAGTCTCTGTCATTTTGTATGATAGCCTTCAGCGCAAGTCTCACGAAACTTACGATCCTCCTACTTCTGTCACATGATTGCAGCTGCTACGCAAGCACCACTACCGGTCCGATTACAGCAACACGCTCTTCTGTACGTGCAAATTTCTTGTATATCTGCCTAAGCTCACTAAAGTTACCTGCGCCTGAACCTGGAGACTTTTTGGAATTATTCTTTTTATATTTAGGCTTATTAGATGAAAGTTCTTAAAACACAGATTGACCATGAAAAAGACCGTCAATAGACTTCTGTCTAAGTTTCCTCTTTGCACTGAGGCAAGTCTTGCTATGATGAACCGTATTTTATTGATAAATGAGGAACACTTTTATCTGAATGACACTGGTAATAAACAAAACAATACAGTACAGCATAATTAACAGATAGTCCGTACCTCCACAAAGATAAAACACTTATTTGAGGGTTGTTAGACCGTGCATCTTCATCATGAAATAAATTGAAATGCCAACTTGATGCAACACGGTAATTTTATTGATGTATTCTTAGCTCGACATGTTTCGGGTACATACGCCCATCATCAGGAGCATTAGATGTTGAGTTGCAGCGTATGGTTTTCTGCACCGAGTTTTTGGCTGGGTGGTGGTCTTTAGAGCCGCTGCGTAGGTCGTGTGTACGGTGGGGATGGTGCCGTGCACAGCACCATCCGCACCTTACACACGACCTAAGCAGCGGTTCTCAAGACCACCACTCATCCAAAAACTGGATGCAGAAAACCATACGCTGCAACTTGACGTTTAATGCTCCTGATGATGGGCGTATGCGCCCGAAACATGTAGAGCTAAGGAAACTTCAATAAAATTACATTTTTGCAACAAGTTGGCATTTCAATTTATTTCATAATACACTTATTTCAGCGCACTGTGCAGTTTGTGCTCTATCTGTGCTGTTGGCAATTTACTGTGAAAATTTGGGACATTCTTGGACCAAAAATTTATTCTTTTTTTGAGAATGAAATGTGATTTTAATACCGTTTTTTTTTCCTCAGCAAAAAGAAGTAGAACACACACTGATAGTACTGGTGTGGATAGGTTAATCACTAGTTTCAGTGATCCAATAAAATCAATTTTTTTCACCTGGTCGACTGAGAGAAGCGTGCTTTTGGCCACCCGCATTCTGGTAGCAAAGTTGTGTTTACTTTCTGTGTTGCTCTCTTAAGGACCGTATCTAAAGCTATCGCTATCTAAGTAAGGCAGATCTGGGAAGTTAAATATGCATAGTCAGGGTAAACGCAGTTAGCGATGTTCTGAGATGCTTATCTTCTACCGTGGTTTATGAAACTGTTCTGAGAAGGATTTCTTGATATTAAAATTGCCTTATTCGTATAATTATTGATATACGATCTCAAAAATTAATTTTAATTACTTCTGTTGTCTTTATACTTTTTTAAATTATGTGTCAGTTGCCGGATATTTATAAAAAAAATAGTTAAATTTTCATATCTATGTATTCCACAATGTGGTTTCAATTCTCTTTCTGTAACTTAAATCTGCATCGCATTCAGGCATATTATACAGCACTGGCATGTTGTAGACACGCAAAATTATGTGGGAATACCTACAGCTGAAATAACATTTCATATAATGGTTATGTCAGCATACTGTGTGGGCTGGCATATAATTATCTTCAATATATTGGATAACCTGTGGCCACTTGATTTCACCGAGAAGAATAAAAAAAATAAATATGTCCATCTATACAGTAAAGCACGAACGGGAAACGCATATTGTTTACAGGGCGGGAAAAGGGAGGGGTGAAAGGCATGTTTAGTGGTGTGGGGGGCGGGGGAAGTAGGGGGTTGACTTGGGGATGAGGGAAAAGGATCGATACCGACGGGGGCAAATACGTAACCGCGACCTCTCATGTGAAGCTGCTCGCACACAGAGTTCAAGTACGTTATTAGAAATTAGCGACTACGTGGAAACACAGTGTCCAGTTTTGTTCATTCTGTCTATTTAAACACTTTGATGCAAAAAGCGACTATGTCACAGTTTAAACAAATCAGATGGACTGTAGCATTCCAGCCAGGAAATATAGTCTTAGGATTGTGCTGATCTGCGTTCTGCGATTGGTTACTGTCTTTTTGTTATCGGTAGTGTGTTACACGACGCTATCAATAGGCCTACTGAAAAACATTCAAATATAGCACCGAATGATCTTGCGGATTGTTATGAATTGGAGAATATATGGAAGCAAGCAATCGTGGCCTCAATTACTTTAGTGTCTCCATATAAGGCACGCGTTGGCGCGGATTTTTGAGGCACTACGCCAAAAGCCGCAAGGTCGTGGGTTCGATTCCCGATGGGGCCATTGGGATTTTGCAATCCTTCTGGCTGCACTATAAACCTGGGGTCGACTCAGTCTCGAAGAGAAATCAGTACCAGGGGGCTCTCCAGGTGAGGGTGAAAGGGGTAAATGCGGCCGATGCATAGGACTGACAACCTTGCCACTTTCACGCGAGTATTTTTTAGAAATTCTGTGAGTCTCAGCCTCCTGGAGCCGTAAGGTACTGCCCAGGCCTGTGGTGGGATGATTATTGCCTGACAGGACGAGGGCTGAGGATTTCCGGCACAAAAATTGATTTTCGAAACGGGAACATCTCCAGTATGAATCTGCAACGTGCGAAGGAACTTCCAGGCTTTGTTTCCAGGATAGACTTGGAGATATCGGCAGCAGGTTTCTTCGAATCCTTCATAAGCTTACGTTGTCACAGACTGTAACACCAAAACCTTAAGCACAAGGGCCATGAAATCAGCAAATATCATTTGACCCCGGATATCGTAATATGTATAGCGACAAGCTATGAGTTGGACGGTCTGGAGTTGAGATCCCTGTAGGGGCAAGGGATTTTCTGTTTTCCAAAACTACCCAGACTGGGGGCGGAAATTTTACCGCTCTTATCCATCTAATGTGAAGGCTAGGAATTAGTGGAGCTGTGCCTCTACTTCCCCCATATTCCTTCATTGTATGGAGAGCGACAACTATTGTGTACCAAGTCAAGCAGTCCAAGAAGAAATTCCCGTCCGAATGCTTGGCCCAGGAAGATGGGACTGATATGATGTTCCTAACTGACAGTAACCGGTAAACATCGTGCACTGCAGAGTAACCCAGTAGGGCGGAAACCTCAACTACACCCTGCCGGAAGCATGAAATATCGAAAAGTAAGAGAATATTTCTATTATTTTGCAGGAGTGCACGAATGTTCCAAACATCTAGGTGCCACCTCAAAATTCTATGCGCCTGTAGGGTGACAGTAAGCAAGTTCCATTCTGAAGACCTACAAATATTTGGCACCAATTTACAAAACATGGTAACCGTGGCGACTGGTGACCGCCATTTGCTCAGCCCTGGCACTGCATACGTGTAACATCGTAAATTGTACGTAATATTTATAATGAAAAGAGAGTAATGTATTCGTCTCTGATAAGGTGGAAATAAGGTAGGATGAGATATAAGAATTTTTACACTGCAATCGCGGGACTGGTTCACTCTTGGAAGGAAAACAAAGGAAATTAGTGCATGGCACTATGATGGGTTTGTTGCATTACGGCGCATTTGGATAAGAGGGGGCTGGAACCGGCTTAGGGTCGTTTCCAGCACTAATTTTTCGTTTTAATCGTGTCAGAATTTTCCTGTCTGCTGCCATAATGATAGCTATGCAATGGAAATTTATACATAAGTCTGTGTGAGTGATGTAAAACGAATTTATGCTTAAAATGAATTATTATCCACACCAACAAACACAAGAAGAAGCACAGAATTCGGAAATCGTATTACCGTTACACTATCAAGTAATGTGACTCTGTTAGTTCTTATTCAAAACCTGTTCTTATAAAGCCATTTCAGGACTGCAGTTTCACATGTTATTCTTGTTATACAGATGCGCCCCGTTTGGGTCTTTGCCGGAACAGCTGCTGTGCGGGCTGAGGTTTTAGTAAGGACTTTATTTCGAGTTCACCTATGTTGCTTCCTTCCATATACATTTCGTATTTAGTCATCCAACCATTCGAAACAATAGACTCTGAGTTACAAACCTGAGGGAAAGAGAGTACTTGGGAGACCCAGGCGTAGATGGGAGGATATAATTAAGATGGATCTTTAGGAAGTGGGATGTGAGGGTATCGACAGGATCGAGCTGGCGCAGGATAGAGACAGGTGGCGGACACTTGTGACTGCGGTATTGAACCTTCGGGTTCCGTGAAATGCGGGGAATTTCTTGACTCGCTAAAAACCTGTTAGATTCTCAAGAAGGGCTCTGCTCCATGGAGTAAATAAGTAAGTAAGATCTGAGTTACTTTTATTACCGTAAAGTAAGCCACAAACAAATGAATAAGCCTGTGATTGGTACTTACTTCTCTGAACAACCGGTGAGCTTTCCGGTTGAAATGGTGGTGGTTATATATCGCCAGACAGCAGGATGATTGTATCCTGACTGGTTTGTCTTGGATGGCTGCAGAAGCTAAGTAATACTTCAGTGACTGCAGCCGGTTTTCGGATCGCGTAAGGAACAGGGGATCTCCCCCTTGTGATGAGGCGAACTGCCTATTACCCAACGCAGTCTAGCATAATTACATTCTAAGACACGAGTGTGTGTTTTGTGCTAACTCAATTTTGCACATTATGATGCTTATTTATTTACTTTAAATAAATTAAATACTAAAAATTGTGGAAGTGGTCTTCTATCCAACGCTCCCCGGTTTCCGAAGAAAGAGCTTTTCTTTTTTCGAAGGTTTCCAACCTTTGGCCTTTTGTCCTTCTGGTACGAGCAACGTGTAGTTGAAGATGAGTGTGGATCATTGGTGGAATGATAATGGCAGTGGAAAACCGAAATACTCGGATAAATCCTGTCCCACTGTCAGTTTTTGAACAAAAAATCTCACAAGGACTGGCCTAGGATCGAATCCGGGTCCCCGCAGTGACATGGCGACGACTCACCGCCTGTGATACGGCACCGCCTTAAGTACGTACCTCACAGTAAACAGACTTTTCCATTAGGAGCCCAATCAATGAATGTCGTAGAAAGAAATATTGGCCTGTTTCTTTAGAGAATCTTAAGAATTACACAAATAATGTGTGTTCAAAGTACAGAAATTTCAGCGCTAAGCCTGACAGTACTTACAGCAAACACTGGGCTGTAATTGAGTTCAGTTGATTAGTAATACACACACACAAGCAGAAGAAGGCTTGCACGATCAAATTACGCAAGGCACCGAAGCAGAAAACAAGGCCTAAGAGAGTAACTCCTCTCACGACGATATTACCCAAATTAATAAGGCTGTGAAGACCACGAACTACCTACATTGACACGAAAACTCTAATTTTCTCCTTTCAAATTGCAATTCCAAGAGCTGAGTGCAGTCTGCAGTTAATTTTATTAAGAATTCCTCTCTTCTCTCACAATTTAACACGTTCCTTTACGGTTCGCTAAGTAAAACATTGAGGAACTTAGATTAATAGTATCTGCGGCATATAATAACATACAAAGCCAGAGCAAGGTCCTGCACTTTCTGGTCTTCGAAAGTAAAGTGAGATTATATGGCAAGAAGTTCACGCTACTTTCAAGATGAACCACTCGTTTTGTCGCAAAACTGGTTGGACAAGGCACTTGTGCCAACTGCTGACAAAATAGCGTTTCAAAAGCAATAGTTCTAATTTTAAAATTTACTTTCACGTAAATCCAAAAAGTAAACGGAACACAAGCCTATACGAAATACTTTTGTCCCTCCCTTGTCGCGGGTTGAGGTAGTAATGCTTTCTAGAAAAGCGAAAATACACGGATAATTATAATATAAACAACCAAATAGATGCAACAATAACAATTTATTGATGATTTCAATCAGCTCAATATGTTTCGGGCGATAATTTCGCCCATCTTCAGGAGCACTAGGCTGTGTTAACAGCTTGTGGTACAATGCACCGACGATGCTGTCGGCCGGCATAAATAAAACGATTTCATTAGCATTTTCAGCCACAAAAATAGCCCTAATTTTACCCACCAATTTCTTCAGTTACACCTTATGGCACGTAACTGATTAAAAGTGTGTTTACAAAGCTCCATGGCTCTGGGAAAAATTTATTTAAGTCTGGCCACTGCATCCTATTTATCTTATGTGTAGGCGGCTTCTCTTGCACCTGATAAAATTCAGTGACACACACGCACGCACGGTAGGACTCCTCTGGAGGAGGGATCGACCCGTCGCAGAAGTCTCCACCTGAGAACACAAAACATTCACAACAGACAAACATCCAACCCCCACCCCCCTCCGGCAGAATTCCAAACCGAAATCCCAGCAAGCGAGCGGCCGCAGACCGACACCTTAGACCGCGTGACCACTAGGAAGAATGCAATGGCGTCCACATCTCTCAACAGAGTTATTCCCGTCTCCATTTCTCTTGAAATGCAAACAGGCTAGTTTACAGCTCATTATGTGGCTGTAGATTGCGCAGCGCTGAGGCGGATTTGCGGTGTGTAGAAATACCAAATTGATGCACAAATTATTCTTAGTATATTTCTTCAAACTCTACATGTTTCGGGCCGGTCTAGGCCCATCATCAGATGGTACAACCGTATGTATACTGTCTCTTGTCCTGGTTGGATTGAAACAATCCAACCAGGACAACAGACAGTCACCTAAATAGAATAACAAGTACCAAATGTTGTATACATTCGGTTGTGCCTCTGATGATGGGCCTAGATACGCCCGAAACATGTAGAGGTTGACGAAATATACTAAGAATAAGTTGTGAATCAAGTTGCTTTTTCTTTACACGAGTATATTGAGATGCACGGTCAACAAAACATGAAAAGAATTTACGGGTAGACCCGACTTGACTGAAATAGTGTCTGATGGTTGTCCCTGAAGTCCTGCTCGCAAAAGTACGGACAACTACAAAAGAGCGCCATTCGTTTCGTATCCTACAGTCTTATAAATGGCGTTCTATACATTCTGTGTGAATAAAGAGATACTTTATGAAGGCTGACACCATATGCACGTGATAACCCCAAGCTGAGCGCCATTATTTAAATCTGACAGAATTGCTTATTGAAAAGGCCACTATGATATTTTACCGCGCATCTAGGCCATATAGCTGATATTTACTGTATATCAGAAGGAAATTCCGGTTCTAGTATATATATATATATATATATCTGAGACCACGAACAGGTTAATATTGAACGTGAAAGTTCATAATTCTAGTGCTTCGTCTGATCAGAAGTATGAAGTAAAGTGAAATGCCAACTTGATGCAACTAGGTAATTTTATTGATGTATTCTTAGCTCGACATGTTTCAGGTACATACGCCCATCATCAGGAGCATTAGATGTTGAGTTGCAGCATGTGGTTTTCTGCACCGAGTTTTTGGATGGGTGGTGGTCTTGAGAGCCGCTGCGTGGGTCGTGTGTGCGGTGCGGATGGTGCCGTGCGACTCACCGTCCGCAACATAAACACGACCCACGCAGCTGCTCTCAAGACCACCACCCATCCAAAAACTCGGTGCAGAAAACCGTATGCTGCAACACAACATCTAATGATCCAGATGATGGGCGTATGTACCCAAAACATGTCGAGCTAAGAATACATCAATAAAATTACCTAGGTTCATCAAGTTGGTATTTCACTTTATTTCATGAGGAAGATGCACGGCCAAACAATCCAGAAGTATGAAGATACTCAGTATACGTCTATAGTTGAAACATTGTAGTCTCCATTCTAAAGCTGTGGACCCTAAAGATAATGTGACACTGTCGTTATGAGAGGTATTATATGAAGTTATGACGGGATGACAGAATATTGGATAGATCAACCAACACAGTAACTAGGCTAAATCGAACGACGCGTGTTCTATTCCAGGCAGGGACAGATAGCGAATGTTATGCCACTGCTTCAGGTCTAGCTCTGGTATTCGCTTAGCCTTATTTACCAAAGGAAGCAGGACTATCGCTTTGTGGGTAAACGGCCGGAGCGTGAAACTTTATCAAGAATGTGCGTCTGATGTCGAGAATATGGTGGAGGCATGTGAGTGTACTTGTGAGTGTGAAGGCCTATTTTGTAAGTGAGGTATGAAGTAATAAGTGGTCGTTGTTGAGGCGGTTTTGGTATCTACTCTTGACACCGTGTCCTCAGAATGTAAAAATGAGCAGCATTTCAGCTTCGTACTTTAGGATTCTTAGTTCGGATAGAGTTTATTTTGAGTGAGCAGTAAGAAAACACGAGCCGTTATTCTGAACTTTTTTTTGTCACTTATTACTGCTTTCCACATGTATCGGCTTTTAGAAAAGCCATCATTAGGCAATTCTAAATTTAAATCAACAGACATAATAAATAATTAAATAAAAACTGATAAATAATTTGCGACTGACGACTCTTGTTTTCTTTCTGCTGTTTCTGTATCATAATTGGATGCCATAGATAAAAGTCCCCTGGGTGAGTTATTTAGTTGTTTCCCGTAATCGCTGTTGGTAATTAGTATAATAGCGACGTAAAAACATCTCAGGAGCTTTTAATTTCACATTTTTTGGAATTATTCATTTCAGAATCTGTAATCTGTGCAGTTTAGAAATAATCATTACGTAAACTAAAAGACATTCACATAATGATTTTGCGGAGGGGATGCCTTCGCCTTGTTTTTCCCATGGTACAACAGCCCCCCCCCCCCCCCCCCCCCCCCCCCCCAACCCCCCCCCCCTGCCCCAACCCCCCCACACCCACGCCCAACCACACTAAAAACGAACACCCTACCCCCGTGACTTCGCGCGGGG
>Ga0123353_10003649_pt1 | contig 19518 bp, 17 predicted proteins | sample TergutLab28metaG_3_FD_92763 | JGI IMG/M metagenome (GOLD analysis project Ga0123353, IMG submission 92763) | Labiotermes labralis P3 segment gut microbial communities from Petit-Saut dam, French Guiana - Lab288 P3 | ecosystem: Host-associated > Arthropoda: Insects > Digestive system > Gut ... | reverse complement strand
TAAGGATGGTCTGAATAAGTCGAGCGGTAAGTGTGCGCTGCGGATCGGGATGGGATGCAAGGCGCAAACCACAGCCATAGCCGTCGCTATGGCGAGGATTTGCAACGCCGCAGACCGCCCGACCCCGCAGATGCGCACGGCGCGGCGACTTGTTCAGACCATCCTTAACAGGATGCTCAAAAAGTCTGATGCACTGAAGAAACCTATGTCTACAAGGCCAAAAATGGCCGAAAACTACCTTGTAAAGCTGCTTTTCGGACTTATTTTGACCCGTTTTGTGGACTTTGGCATCTAAAAAATAGTTTTTGAGCATCCTGTTAAAAGTAGAAAATTTCACTTCTGAGGCTGCACCCGTTTTAGTACCATCCACAAGCAAAAAATTTCGGCTTCACGTTTTTTCCTGTAAGCCGCTTTGTCGCAGGAAAGCACTTTATACTAAAAGCATAATGTGCTTTCGCTTATGCGAAAACAGCCGAAACCGCAGTTTCCCTTTCTTTTGTCAGGGTTTTCCCTTGATTTGATCCTGTGGACTGGCGTTTGACCGGAAAAAAGGTATCATGCTGCACTGCATCATTGATAATCCATAGCGCGGATCATGTCTTACGAAACTATCCTCATCCAGGTGGGGCTAGCCGACAAGCCCCGAACAAGCCGTTGGCCGGCTCGACTCGACTTGTTGCAAAGCGCCACAGGCCTTTTTCTCGCGTTTTTCATGTGGCTGCACATGTTTTTTGTCGGCTCCATCCTCTTGGGCGAGTCGACCTTTTGGACGGTCGCAAAATTTTTTGAAGGTTATTTCATCTTTGGCAAAAGCTATCCGTGGCTGGTGTCCTGCGTCGTCGGTTTCGTAGCGTTGGTGTTCGTTGCGCACGCAATCCTGGCGGTACGCAAGTTCCCGATCAACTATCGCCAATGGCGTACCATCCGCGCGCACGCCAAGATGATGCGGCACGAGGACTCCACTTTGTGGGTATGGCAGGTGTACACCGGATTCCTGTTGTTTTTCCTTGCCTCGGCGCATCTTTACCAAATGTTTGTCTGGCCGCAGGATATTGATCCTAACCTTTCATCCGACCGCGTGTGGAGTTATGGGTTGTGGCCGTTTTATCTTGTTATGCTGCTGGCAGTGGAATTGCACGGCTGTATTGGTCTGTACCGGCTGGCGGTCAAGTGGGGTTGGCCGAACGCGCCCCGTGAGATCCTGAGGAAAGTGAAATGGGGGCTGACAGGGTTTTTCCTGTTGTTGGGGCTGGCATCTTTGGCCGCATACATGAAGATCGGTTATGAGCACCGTGCCCATGTGGGCGAACGTTATACGCCGTCCTGGGTTGTGGAGAAGGACGGGGGCGCGCATCGGGATCAGGGAGACGGGCAATGAAAACGGTGATGACCGATGTGCTGGTGATTGGCGGTGGCCTTGCGGGGCTGCGGATTGCCATTGCAGCCCGGCAGCGCGGACACGAGGCCGTGGTGCTCTCACTGGTTCCGCCCAAACGTTCGCACTCGTCTGCCGCCCAGGGCGGCATGCAGGCATCGCTTGCCAATGTCACTAAAGGTACAGGGGACAACGAGGATTTACACTTTGAAGATACGGTGCGCGGCAGCGACTGGGGCGCGGATCAGGTCGTTGCGCGCATGTTCGTCAATACCGCCCCCAAAGCAGTGCGCGAACTCGCGGCCTGGGGCACGCCCTGGAGCCGGGTGCGCGGCGGCAACCACGATGTCATCATCAACGAACAGAAAGTGGTCCTCACCGAGCGCGCGGAGGCGCACGGCCTGGTTGCACAGCGTGATTTCGGTGGAACCAAAAAATGGCGTACCTGCTACGTGTCGGACGGAACCGGGCACGCCATGCTATATACCACCAGCGATCAGGCCATTTGCCACGGTGTTGAGGTGCATGAGCGTACCGAGGCGCTGGCGCTGATCCATGATAGCGATCGCTGTTACGGCGCGGTGGTGCGTAACCTCATCACTGGCGAACTCATCGCCTATCTTGCCAAGGCCACGGCGATTGCCGCTGGTGGCGCGGGGCGGCTCTACCGTGCCACGACCAACGCGGTGATCTGCGAAGGCATGGGGCATGGGCTGGCGCTGGAAACCGGTGTCGCGCCCTTGGGCAATATGGAAGCCGTGCAGTTTCACCCTACGGGCATTTTTCCGGCAGGCATCCTCGTCACCGAAGGCTGCCGGGGGGACGGCGGCCTGTTACGGGACGTGGATGGCGAACGCTTCATGCCGCAATACGAGCCGGAAAAGAAAGAGCTCGCTTCGCGTGATGTCGTTGCCCGCCGCATGGAAGAACATATCCGTAGCGGCAAGGGCGTCCCTTCGCGTTTCGGGCCGCACCTGTGGCTGGATATCACCTTGCTGGGCCGCCTGCACATCGAGCACAACCTGCGCGAAGTGAAAGAAATCTGCCAGTACTTCCTCGGCATCGACCCTACCGAGAAATGGATCCCCGTGCGCCCGACGCAGCATTACACAATGGGTGGCGTACGGACCGACTATACCGGCCAGTCGCCCTGGCTCAAGGGTCTGTTCGCGGCGGGCGAGGCGGCTTGCTGGGACTTGCACGGTTTTAACCGGCTGGGTGGCAATTCCGTGGCAGAAACCGTGGTTGCGGGCATAATCGTTGGTGAATTTATCGCCGATTTCTGCGACAAACCGGAAAATACTGCCCCGTTCCCACTCACGCTCGCGCATGAATTCGTGCAGCGCGAAGAGGCGAAGCTCACGGCAATCCTCGACGGCGGCGGTAAGGAAAACGTATTCAAGCTTTGCTCCGAGATGCAGGATGTCATGACCCACAATGTCGCTATTTTCCGGCAGGGTGATGAACTGCTCGCTGGGGTCGCACGCCTGCAAAGCTTACTGGAGAGGTGCGCCAAAATCGGCGTTTCCGGCAAATCGCGTGCAGCCAATCCCGAACTGGTGATTGCCTACCGCATCCGGCGCATGCTTAAAGTGGCGCTCACCATCGCGCATGGCGCTTACTTGCGTACCGAGAGCCGGGGTGCGCATTTCCGCGAGGATTTTCCCCAGCGGAACGACCAGGAATGGCTTAAACGGACGCTGGCCTTTTGGCCGAATGAAACGGCCAACTTACCGTGTTTTGAATATGAACCGCTCGACATCATGAAGATGGAACTACCGCCGGGTTGGCGTGGTTACGGCGCGAAAGACTATATCGGCCATCCGGACACGGATCGACGCGTACAAGAAATAGAAGCCGTTCGCAGCCAGATGGTAGGGCAGGATCGTTTTGCCGTTCAGGAAGCCCTTATGCCCTATGCCGACAAATTACCCGCCTCGTTCGCTGGCCGTAACGAACGGCTCGATGAACGGTTGGAGGGTGCGCAATGAGTGCCGTTGTCAACAATATCTCCCGGAATGCCAGGAAGAATCGGCTCTTAAACCTCAGCATCCTGCGCTATGATCCGAACGATCCTGCTTCGGTGCCGCGCATGCAGGAATACCGGGTTGAAGAGGCCGAAAGCATGACGCTGTTTATCGCCCTCAACGAAATCCGTGAACATCAGGATCAAACCCTGCAATTCGATTTTGTTTGCCGTGCCGGGATTTGCGGCAGTTGCGCGATGATGGTCAATGGCCGTCCGCAATTGGCTTGCCGCACACTGACCTGTGACCTGCCTGATGAGATAACGCTTGCGCCGCTACCGTTCTTTGAGTTGATCGGGGATCTTTCGGTGAACACCGGCAAATGGATGCGCGGCATGAGCGAGCGCCTGCAAGCCTGGTTGCACGCGCAGAAACGCGAAGTCGACATCTGCCGTATCGAAGAACGGATGGATCCTGACCTCGCCGAGCAAATCTACGAACTCGACCGCTGCATCGAATGCGGCTGTTGCGTTGCCGCATGTGGAACCGCGCAAATGCGCAAGGATTTCGTCGGCGCGGTCGGTATGGGCAAAATCGCGCGTTTCCGGCTCGACCCGCGCGATACCCGCACGGATGACGACTATTTCGAACTGATCGGTGACGATACTGGCGTGTTTGGCTGCATGTCGCTGCTTGCCTGCCACGATGTTTGCCCCAAGCAACTGCCGCTGGAAACGCAAATCGCGTTTTTGCGGCGAAAGATGGCAACACTGGGGTTGGGCGGATAGAAAGCGCGGCCCCTTTCGTGAGCCGGTTTACTTCCAGCACGCGTTGACGTCTCCGCTGGCGCCCTTTTGTCCAGCCTGATTGATGGTGAGAGTCCCGCACGAGGCGGGGTCATTGCTGCTTTGGGCGCCTTGAGGTGCGGCGCTGAGGGTGTAAGCCCGCGCAGCCACACTCGTGAGGCTGAAAGTATAGTGATCTTTCAGGTCGTTATTACACTGTAGGATTGGTAAGGCAGAGCCCGTGTAGGTCATGTTCACGGTGTGGAAGCGTTCCAGCGCCTGCGACAATTCCACCAAGCAGGCTGCCGCCGTCGCCCGACGGGTTTTTATCGTGTACGACTGGTAGTTTGGTATCGCAACGGCGGCCAGGATGGCGATGACCATGACAACGATCATCAACTCCAGCAGTGTGAACCCCTTTTGCGTATTCATGGGCAATCCTCCGTGGCGGCGTTAGTTGCAATTGGGTTGAACCACAGGGGAAGAGGCTCGCGTCTGAAACAATATCCGGCGTTGGGCAGGCGGGCTGTCAGCGGTTGTCAGACAGATGCCCGTCGGGAATGTCCCTGCAAACGATGTGATTGTGCCAACAGGGGCGAAATTAAACCATAAGACCGTGTTTTGGGCGTTTATCAGATCGGAGTAAGCGCCTTCGCGCAATAGTTCTTCATTCCCACTGAGCACATGGTTTCCGTCGGTATCAATGAAAACTCTCCAGACGCGGCCTTCGAGCGACAATGAAACTGTCCGGTTGGTGCGAATGGCTTCGGAACGGGCGAACTGGATGCCCGCAATGAGTTCGTCGGCTGCGCCGCGGACGGCCATGTTGCGGTTCATGTTCTTGAATGAAGGTACTGCGACGGCCGCAAGGATGGCGGCAATTGCGACCACGATGAGCAACTCGGTCAGAGTGAATCCGGCATCTCTCTTCTTGCGGGAAAAACGCGCGGAGAATATTTGTTTCGTGGAAAAAGTCATACCAGCTCTTATGCCCGAATGTACTTTGTCTAGTGTCGTGACGTTCCAGGCTGACGTCAAGAGCGTTTGAAACGGTAGCGTCCATCTGTGACAATCGTGTCCGGAACAAGAAGGAGTTGGGATGCTGAAGCGGGCGAACGTTTTGCCTGTTTTGCTCAGATTGCTCGCCATTGCGCTGGTAGGGAGGGAGGCGCAAGCAACCGAAATTGCCTTGTCGGGTATTGTGGGAGACCGTGCCGTGCTTGTCGTCGATAACGGGCCGCCGCAACTGTTGGCAACAGGGAAAAGTACGCCCGATGGGATACGCCTGCTCTCGATTAAAGATAATGTGGCAGTGGTCGAATTCGAAGGGCGGCGTCAGACCCTGCGCCTGGGGGAACGGGTCGTGCAGCGTGGGGATGCGGGTGATGCGGGCAAGGCGGGCGTGGGTACGCTTACTGGCGCACAGGCCCGGAAGGTACTGGCGCGCGGCGTGGAAATCGTCATCGAGTCGGATGCATCGGGGCACTTCCTGGCCGATGGGGAAATCAATGGGCGCAGTGTTCATTTTATTATCGATACGGGAGCGACGCTCGTCGCCATCGGGTACTCGACCGCACAGGAACTGAGGCTTGACCTGGATGACAGACAGATGGGTTGGGCCCATACTGCTGGCGGGGTGGCTGGTACCTGGCGGGTGACGCTGAAATCGCTGAAAATTGGCGGGCTGCGTTTCGAAAATATTGATGCGGTGGTGATGCAGGCAAACATGCCCAAGGTGTTGCTTGGAATGAATGTTCTCGACCGGATGGAGATGCGGCGCGATGGCAGGCAGATGCGTTTGAGGAAAAAATTGTAGCGAAAGGCGAATGTGAGCGAGGCGCATGAAATCGTAGGCAGACTGCGGCACAAACTGGCGCGGGTCGAACCGAGGCCGGGAGAGCCTGACGTTGCTATCGGGGACTGGCCCGGTGCGGGTGGCACGCAGCCCCGTCCGGCGGCCGTGCTCGTACCACTGGTATTGCACGAACGTCACAGCCCCACCGTGCTCTTTACCCGGCGTACCGATCACCTGTACCACCATCCGGGGCAGATCAGCTTTCCAGGCGGCGGCATGGAAGAGGGCGACTCCTGTGCCGAAGAAACCGCAGTACGCGAGGTGGAAGAAGAAATCGGCCTTGCCCCGGAACGGATCGAACTCATTGGACGCCTGCCGGATTACCTGACCGGGACAGGTTTTTGCGTCACACCCGTCGTGGGGCTACTGCACCCGCCGATTAAGCTGAAACTGGATGGTTTCGAGGTTGCCGAAGCGTTTGAAGTGCCGCTTGCGCATTTTCTCGACCCGGCCAACCACCGGCGGCACAGCGTCCGGATCAACGGTGGCGAGATGCGCCAGTTCCACGCCATGCCCTATGGCAACTACTTCATCTGGGGCGCGACGGCGGGCATGTTGATGATGCTCTACCGGTTGCTTACTGAGTGAATCAGGCTGCATCGCTCCAGTTCAGAGTCGAGGGCGAAACGAAAGCCGGTATGTCGGATCGTTTTTTCTTGCAACGGGATTTATTGGCGGGTTTAGCTGTGTAAATCGCTGGAACGGGTTTTCAGCACTAAAATCCCAGGATGTTCGACGTCATCCTTTTCGAGCCGGAAATACCGCCCAATACCGGCAACGTAATCCGGCTCACCGCCAATGGCGGGGCGCGGCTTCATCTCGTGGCGCCGCTGGGGTTTGATCTCTCCGACCGCCAGTTGCGGCGTGCGGGGCTGGATTACCACGACCTTGCCCATGTGACCGTGCACCCGGACTGGGTTGCGTGCCGGGCGCAGTTCGCCGGGCGGAGGATGTTCGCCTTAAGCACGCGCGGCGGCGAGCGTTATGACCGCGTGGAGTACGCCGAGGGCGACGTGCTGCTCTTCGGATCCGAAACCCGTGGCCTACCGGATGCAGTACTGGCGGAACTGCCGCCTTCACAGCGGCTACGTATCCCAATGCGCCCCGGCAACCGCAGCATCAACCTGTCGAACGCCGTAGCGCTGGTGGTGTACGAGGGCTGGAGGCAGAACGGGTTTGCAGGGTCTGTCCCCGATGCTGTTCATTCACGTTTGTAGGCTGGGGTGCGCGAAGCAAACCCCAGCGTACAGGAGCAAGGGGACGGCGGCAACGCTTGCTGTGATTGGCTGTCGATTGGCCGTTATTCCCGCCAGCGCCAGCCGATATTGCGCTGCTCCACCTCACGCAAGATATCCGCCATAGCTTTTTCGACTTGATCCGGCGCTCCTTCGACACCGAGTTCGAGGTGGACGCGCTCGGTGCTGCGGTGCGAAGGCAAAGAGAAAAGGCGCAGGTCGGGGTAGGCGGTGACTATTCTCTCCATCAGGCCGAGCAACCCGCTTTCGTAAGCGTCGGGGCCGGTGAGCAGCAGCGCGCGCTCGATGCGCGGCGCGGTAACGAATTCGTCGCGGTGAAAAGTGTCGAGCGCCCATTCGATCATCGGCTGCGCCATCTGCGGAAAACCGGGGACGAAATAATGGCGCTTGATATGAAAGCCGGGAATGCGGTTCACCGGGTTCGGGATCAAATCGCAACCTTCGGGAAAGGTGATCAGCAGGCGCCGCTCTGGCGTGATATCGACACCAAGCTCGACGCAGAAACGGGCATACAGTTCAGCTTCGCCCTTGGGATGCGCGATGAGTGGTACGCCGAGCGCGGAGGCAGCGGCCTGGCGCGTGCGGTCGTCCGGCGTGTTGCCGATGCCCCCGAAAGAAAAAACGGTGTCGCCGCCCGCAAAACTGCGGCGGAACGCAGCGGTCAGCGCCTCTTCGTCGTCGCCAAAATAGGTCAGCCACGACAACCGTAGCCCACGTGCCGCGAGTGCATCCGCCAGCCAGCGGAAATGCTGGTCTTCACGCCTGCAGGAAAGAATCTCGTCACCGATGACGAATGCGCCGAAGCCCATGTTTTTGCCTCCAGTATTAATAGGCTGCTCAAAAACTCTGCATTCTGCAACGCTGATCATCGAAAAGCGAGCAGCAACCTACAAAGGGACTGGAAAACGGACTCAAAAACCGGTTTTCAGGCATCAACAGAGCTGAATTTCTTCGTAAATGAAGGGGATAGGGTGTTTTTGAGCATACTGTTAGCCGTGCTCGCGCAGATGGGGCACATAGAGCATGTCCTGCTCGTTGATGTGCTCAACCCACCATTTTTTCAGGAAAATCAGCAACGGTTTGCTGTCATTTTCCATGATCGCAACGCGATCCATATGTTCCGTTTCCTGGGAGAGTTTTCTGTGCATTTCTTTGTGTCCTTCAAGGTCAGGATACCCTGTTGCTTGAAGGATGCGTTCCTCGGTGATGAAATGGATGCGGGAATAGCTTCTTATTGCATCGCTGATAAGTGAACGTAGCGCGTCGTCGGACATGCCCTTTTCTGTCAGGAAATAGAGGGAATTGATGATGGAAAGAATGCCCCGGTGCTGCTCATCGATGATTGCGATACCGGTGTTGTTCCTGTCCTGCCAATTTATGAAAAGTGGTTGGTACATGTGCCGGCCTCCTTCGGTTCGCGGATCCTGCCTGAAATCGTAGATACGCCAACAATTATCGTAGTATCTGTTTCCCCAGGCAGTGAAAAATTTGCGATTTGAATAGTCGTGCATGTCATGTTCTAATAACCGATGCGCCCGATCTTCCGTATGCAGGCTTCGTTGGTGGGTGACAATCTGTTTCGTTTATTGAAAAATAAGAGACGATAGTTTTCATCAATCAACTGCATGCCAATTTCCAATTGGCGTTGCGTGCGGTTCGGGAGCTATGATGCATCCACCGCTGTCAAGGCAGCGTGCCGGTGACCCGGCATCACCCGATGTAATTCATTTCAAGGAGCCAGATACATGTGCAATTCACTCATCAACACCCAAGTTCTCCCGTTCAAGGCCATGGCCTATCAGAATGGCAAATTCATCGAGGTTTCGGATGCCACCATCAAGGGCAAGTGGGCGGTCTTTTTCTTCTATCCGGCGGACTTTACGTTCATCTGCCCGACCGAACTGGGCGATTTGGCCGATAACTACGCGGAATTCAAGAACATGGGCGTGGAAATCTACGCGGTGTCCACGGATACGCATTTCACCCACAAGGCATGGCATGACACTTCCGAGACGATCAGGAAGATCGAATATCCGCTGGTCGGCGACCCTACGCACGTCATCAGCAAAAACTTCGGTGTCTATATCGAAGCGGTAGGCGTCGATGAGCGCGGTACTTTCGTGGTCGATCCGAACGGTACGATACAGGTCATCGAGATCAATGCCGGCAACATTGGCCGTAGCGCGCAGGAGTTGCTGCGCAAGGTGAAGGCTGCACAGTACGTTGCCACCCATCCGGGCGAAGTCTGTCCGGCCAAATGGAAGGAAGGCGATAAAACGCTCGCGCCTTCCATCGATCTCGTTGGCAAGATCTGACGCGTCGCGGCATTTTTCCCTCTCACGCGAGCGGGAGAGCGGAGTTATAGGTTGGGGTGCGCGAAGCAAACCCCAACGTGAAGGGGCAAGGGGATGGCGGCAACGTTGGGGATCGCAAGGCTCGCTTACGCGGGCTGAAACCCCTGCACCACCCCGTCGGCTTCGCCGCCACCCCTCCAAGGAGGGGAATTGAACATGCCCCACGCCCGCTAGCTGGGCAGGGCGAGAGGGCAAAGTTCACTATAAGTTTTATGCCGTGCCTGAATATTAACCCGGCAACCTTTGTTTTCACATTTAATCCATTAAAAATCAACGAATTACATCAAATGTTCATCGTCTATTTGATTGCCGGTTTAATAATGACGCATCTTTACCCCCTCCTGCCCCTTGGGGCATCTTCTCTCGCAAGCGGGAGAAGGTAAGGGGCCTGAATCAAAAACGTTCCAACCTGCCGAAAGGAATCCATCATGCTCGATGACAACATCAAGGTTCAGTTGCAAGCCTACCTGGAAAAAGTCGTTCAACCCATCGCGTTGGTGGCTTCTCTCGACGATAGTGATGCTTCCCGCGAGATGGGTGAGTTGATTCACGAAATCGCGGCACTCTCCGATAAGGTGAGCGCCCGCGAGGATGGTCAGTTCGGCCGCCGTCCGTCCTTTGGCGTTGCCCGTGTGGGGGAAGCGCCGCGCATTCATTTTGCAGGGCTGCCGATGGGGCATGAATTCACTTCGCTTATCCTCGCCCTGCTGCAAACCGGCGGGCATCCGCCCAAGGTCGAACCCGAAACGCTCGCGCAGATCCGCACGCTGGAAGGGGAATTCCGTTTCGAGACGTTCATTTCGCTCTCCTGCCACAATTGCCCGGATGTGGTGCAGGCACTTAATCTGATGGCGGTGGTAAACCCTGCCGTTAGCCATGTGATGATCGACGGGGCGCTGTTTCAGGATGAAGTCGAAAAGCGTCAGGTCATGGCAGTACCCAATGTTTTCCTGAACGGCCAGCCGTTCGGGCAAGGGCGGATGGAGCTTGCCGGAATCCTCACCAAAACCGATCCGGGAGCGTCATCGCGTAACGCGGAAACAATCTCTGGCAAGGAGCCGTTTGACGTGCTCGTCATCGGCGCTGGGCCTGCCGGTTCGGCAGCGGCTATCTATGCCGCACGCAAGGGTATCCGTACCGGCATCGTCGCCGAGCGTTTCGGGGGGCAGGTGCTCGATACGCTTGCCATTGAAAACCTCATTTCAGTCAAGGAAACCGAAGGGCCAAAGCTGGCTGCCGCGCTGGAAGAACATGTGCGTCACTATGATGTCGATGTGATGAGTCCGCAAAAAGTCGCTTGCCTCATTCCGGCATCGCAACCCGGCGCGCTCGCTGAAGTGCAACTTGAAAACGGCGCGGTTCTGAAAGCGAGGGTCGTGATCCTGGCGACCGGCGCACGCTGGCGCGAGATGAATGTGCCCGGTGAGAGGGAGTTCCTTGCTAAGGGAGTGGCTTACTGCCCGCACTGTGATGGCCCGCTCTTCAAGGGCAAACGCGTGGCGGTCATTGGCGGCGGCAATTCTGGCGTGGAGGCGGCCATTGACTTGGCCGGGGTCACTTCGCATGTGACTCTGCTTGAATTTGCCCCGGAACTGCGGGCCGATAATGTGTTGCAAGCCAAACTTGCCTCTCTCTCAAATGCGACAGTCATCAAGTACGCCCAGACGGTTGAAGTGACCGGAACGGACAAGGTCGATGGCCTCGTTTATCAGGATCGTGCTTCGGGTGAGATCCACAGGCTCGATCTGGAAGGTATTTTTGTGCAGATCGGCCTTTCGCCGAATACTGATTTCGTCAAGGAAACAGTTGATGTCACCAAGGGCGGCGAAATCGCAATCGATGTGCGCGGGCAGACTTCCGTGCATGGTGTTTTTGCTGCCGGGGACTGCACGACGGTTCCCTACAAGCAGATTATTGTTGCGATGGGGGAGGGGGCGAAGGCGAGCCTGTCTGCGTTCGATTATCTGATCAGGACATCGGCTCCGGCGGACTAGGTAACACGGGGCTGTTGAAGCGATGCCGCCGCTCGCGCTCTACGTGCATTTTCCGTGGTGCGTGCGCAAGTGCCCTTATTGTGATTTCAACTCGCATGTGCCGCGCGATGGGGGCATTCCGTTTGCGGCCTGGGGTGAGGCTGTGGCCGCCGACCTGGAAGCGGCCTTGCCGCAGGTTGTGGGGCGGGAGATCCATAGCGTTTTCATCGGCGGTGGTACGCCGAGCCTGTTGCCGCCGCCTGTGCTGGAGAAACTGCTCGATGCCCTGCGTGTGCGGCTGCCGTTCGAGCCGGGGATTGAAATCACGCTTGAAGTAAACCCTGGAACCGTAGAAACCCCACGCTTCCGCGATTATTGCGTGGCAGGCGTCACCCGCCTCTCGCTCGGCGTCCAGAGTTTCAATGATGGCCTGCTTGCCTGCATTGGCCGTATCCATGATGGGAGCGAAGCCCGCCGTGCGCTGGAGACGGCGCTGACGCATTTCGAGCAGGTGAATGTCGATCTGATGGTCGGGTTGCCCGGTCAGACGCCCGAACAGGCATTGGACGATCTGGAAATTGCCATCGGTAGCGGTGTACGGCATCTTTCCTGTTATCACCTCACCGTGGAACCTGACACCCCGTTTGCGTTTGCCCCACCCGATGACCTGCCCATTGATGATGTTGTTGCCGATATGGAAGAGATGATCTGGGCGCGGCTTGCCGAGGCAGGTTTCCGGCATTACGAGGTTTCCGCGTTTGCCCATGCTGGATGCGAGTGCCGCCACAATTTAAATTACTGGCATTTCGGTGACTACCTTGGGTTGGGTCCCGGCGCACACGGCAAACTAACGACATCCGATGGCGCCGTGCGCGAGATGCGGCACAAACATCCCGCCCGTTACCTGGAAGGTGCGGCGCGGCGCGACTTCATCCAGGAGCGGCATGTTGTCGGTGCGCAAGAGTTACCGTTCGAATTCATGATGAATGCCTTGCGCCTTTCTGATGGCGTACCCGCCGCGCTTTTCACCGAACGCACCGGTTTGCCGCTGGAAGTGATGGCCGTGCCGCTGGAACAGGCCCGCTGCGCCGGCCTGCTTGATCCTGCTCCGGATATTCTACGTCCCACGGCACGTGGGTTGCAGTTTTTGAATGAGCTGTTGCAGTTGTTTCTGCCAGATCGGTAAATCCACCGTTGCGTGGGAACATCGAACCAGACAAAACGTTTTCCTTTCGTGAATTGTCGGAAACAACTATTCAGAACCGGCTTTCAGGCCGGTTTAAGAACACGCTGATTTATTCGGTTTCTGTCTATATTTCGTGTGATAACTCGTTGATTTTTAATGGCACGGCTCGCAAGAGTTTGAATAAATCAGCGTTTCCTTAACAAACTTTTGGAAGGGGTTTGTACCCCTTCCAAAGACTCGCCGAAACCCCGCCCCTTCGGGCCGGGTTTCGTCTTTCCGCCCTGAAGGGCGGGGTTTCAAACCGAAATCAGTTTTACGATGAATGAGAACATTGTGGCATTCGATTTTCCGCGCTGCGCAATAAAATCCGGGTATGCAGTATCTGTAGGTTATTGCTGGAGGGCGTCCCCGGTATGTCGTCATGGAGAGAAACGGAGGCGAATGCATCTGCTGTTGATGTAATAGTGCTCGTGCGCGGTAGGCGAGAGGCCGTGCAGCGCTGCCTCGACTCGCTCTATGCGGCCACGTGTTACGCGATGCGCGAGATCATCGTCATCGACGATACTTCGTCCGACCCGGAACTGGTTAATTGGCTTAATGACGAGGCCGGGGCGGGGCGCATCATGTTGCTGCGCAACGATAAAGGCAATGGCTCCACCGCTTCGGTCAATGACGTGCTGGCCCTGCACCCGGAACGCGACGTGGTGTTGCTGGAAAGCAGCGTCGAAGTCGCAAACGACTGGCTCGACCGCTTACTGGTCTGTGCGGAGTCGCAAGCCGATATCGGTACGGTGACGCCGTTTTCAAATAACGCTACGCTTTGCGCCTATCCTTTCATGGGCTGGAAAGGGGGTTTGCCCGGTGTGCAGGGGCTGGCTGCGCTGGATGCGCTAGTGGCGCGCGCCAATGCCGGGCAGTGGGTGGAACTGCCTGCAGCGGAAAAATTCTGCATGTTGATCCGCCGTGCGTGCCTGGACATGATCGGTTTCTTTGATGTAGAGCGCTTCGGACGCGGTAGCGGGGAGGCGAAGGATTTTTCCCGGCGTGCGGTAGCAGTAGGTTGGCGCAACGTGCTGGCCGCCAACGTGTTCGTGCATCGCATTGCCGTTGCGGTTCCCGACCCCGTCAGGGTGGAAGCGATAGAAGATGCCGAATACAAACTGGCGGCCCTATATCCCGATTACGACGCAAAAATGCGGGATTTCGTCCATCTCGATCCGCCGGCGAAGTTACGAGCGCGGATCGACCGCGCGCGGGCGGCACTTGGTGGTTCCGAATTTGCTTCGGTCATGGACGAGCAGGCGCAAAAACGTGTCGCACACGCAACTGCACAGGCGGACGCGCCACTGGAGCCGCCGTTGCCGGTCGTGTTGCACGTGACACACGACAAAGCCGGTTCCGGGCGCTGGGTAAAGGATTATTGTGCGGCAGATCTCTATTGCCGCAATCTGGTGCTACGTGGGCGCAGTTCGCGCAACGCTGCTACATCTGAACTGGCATTGTTCGACCCGCGCCAGGGGCGGTTACCCTTGATAACCTGGACGTTGACCGATCCGATCCGGAGCGTCGCCATCGCGCATGATGAGTTTGCCGGGATCGTGAAATGGATTTGCACCGCGTTTGAGGTACGCGCCCTGCTGGTTTCGTCCTTGATAGGGTGCTCGCTCGATCTGTTGCGGTTCGATTTGCCGACAGTCCTGACCGTACATGATCTTTTTCCGCTTTGTCTGGCGCTGTCCGGTTATTTCGGCAAATCCTGCAAATGTTGCGATGGGCGTTCACTGGCGCGTTGCCTGCGCGGGAATCCGCACAACACTTTCTGGCATCTGACGGATGCAGACGGTTGCCAAGCCCTGCGGGGGGCTTTGGCGGAATGCCTGAGGGCGGGCAATGTACGCCTCGTGTTTCCAAGCAAAGAATTGCACGTACGCTGGGAGGCGCTTTTTCCGGAACTGGACAACCAACCGTGGACGTGCATCCCTCCTGGACTGGGCGCGGCCTTTGCACGTGGTTCGGCGATGTCGGGGCGGGATCTGAACAATGGGTCTACAAAGGCGGCCCGGACGGATGTGGCGCGTCCCCGCCTGAGGGTCGTGGTTCCAGGGCGTTTGATGCCACATACGGGTTTGGCGTTGTGGCGGAAGGTTTGCAACGAATTGCGCGCCTTTGCCAATGTGCTGTTGCTGGATTGCGGCAATTTTGGCCAGCCTTTTGCGGATTACGCGGGAATAGAGGTTGTACATGAGTGCGATCCCTGCGAGTGGCCCGAAAAAATAGCGCAATGGCGTCCTGATTGTGCCCTGTTGCTGTCATTGCAGCCGGAGGGTTCCAGCCATGCATTGGCCGAGATGCAGGCACTTGCTATTCCGGTGGTGGCAGTCCGGGCCGGTGCTTGTTCAAACCGCATCAATGATGGTTGGAATGGTTTTCTGATCGAACCCGATACCGACGCCGTATTGGACATCCTGCGTGCTCTCGATCAAATGCGCGAGCGGCTCACCGCCATGGTTGACGTTCTGCGTTTCAGCCCGGTGCGCACGGCCTTCGAGATGGTGGACGACTACCGGCAGTTGATGCCGGAACTCTATAAGGCGTGGATCGAAATCGAAACCAGGGGCGGCAAGGAGACGGAAACCCTACTCGCTGTCCTGGGCAAGCGCCTGCGGGGGCAGGAAGAAATCCTGCACATGAAAGATCTCCTGCAAATGCGTGACGAAGAGAGCCGCTTCCGCATGATCAACCAGCGTCGCCTGGAATCCATGGTGGGGGCGCTGGCGGCGCAGCATGCGGCTATATTGCGTTCGCCGTCATGGAAGGTTAGCGTGCTGGTGCGTTATCTCGAACGGCTGTGGGAACGGCTACGCAACAGATTTTCACCGCCGCCAGAAAAACCGCAGGTGGTGCGCAACATGCGCATGGAACGGCGCAAGACACCGCGCCCGGATCGGCCGGTGCCGCTTCTGTTGCGTTCCCGCGCTTCGGCCCGTTACTGGCTGTGTGAGGTTATCGGCGTGCCGGACGCTTCCATCATCATTGTAGGAGGCGGGTCGGATCAGTCACAACGGGCGCTGCAAAATTTCATCGTGCTGGCCGACACCGTAACGCGCGGTAGTACGCGAGCCTGTTTCGTCTGGTGCGGTCGGCTGGATAATCTGCGTTCCGATGACGCATTCGTTCTGAAATCACTGCGCGAAGTGGGAGACCTTTTCGTGCTCGATACGCAACTGGAAGCGGAAGTCTTTGCTGGGGCCGATGTGCTTCTCCTGCCTGCGAAAACGGTGGGACAGGCTGGCTTCAATGGGACGATAGCCGGTATCGCGCATGTCGAACTGCCGCTTGCCTCGCCCGATGCCGCTGCAGGCGTCATCATGGCGGCCACAGTGACGCAATTGTTGCAATATTGTGACAGCACAGATAAAACGGATGTCTCACAAACTTAAATATTGAGCAGAATAAAATTCACCGATAATGCAGAACATCATGCCTGGAACGCTCATTACCGTCACAGCCCCCTCTGGGGCGGGAAAAACTACGCTGGTACGCGAACTGTCGCAACGCGAACCTGACCTGCGCCTGTCTGTTTCCTACACCACCCGCCCCCCCCGCGAGGGAGAGGAAGACGGGCGCGAATACCATTTCATCGAAACCCGGCGTTTCCTTGAAATGCGCGATACCAATGGGTTCATTGAATGGGCCGAAGTACATGGCAGCTACTATGGTACTTCCCGTGACTGGCTTTCTGGGCAACTCGGGGAAGGGCGCGACACGATGCTGGAAATCGACTGGCAGGGCGCGCGTCAGGTACGCGAAGCGTTTCCTGATTCGGTCAGTGTTTTCGTTCTGCCGCCATCGTTGAGTGAGCTTGAAAATCGTCTGCGCGGTCGGGGAACAGACAGCGAGGGAACCATTGCCCGACGTTTGCAGGCTGCGCTTGGCGAAATGCGCCATGTGCAGGAATTTGCCTACGTTATAATCAACGACCGTTTGCCAAACGCCGTTGACGAATTGGCGGCGATCGTACGGGCGGCGCGGTTACGATACCCTAACCAGTATAAGCGTCATCCGCAGTACTTTTCTTTTCTTGTATAGGATTGTTGAAAATGGCCCGTGTTACTGTCGAAGCTTGCCTGAAAAAAATCCCGAACCGTTTCATGTTGACCCTGGCGGCAGCTTATCGCGCCCGTCAACTTACGATAGGCGGTACGCCGCAGATCGAGATCGACCCCAACAGCAACGATAAACCCACAATCATCGCGCTCAAGGAAATCGAAGTGGGTAAGGTCGGTCTGGAAATGCTCAATCGCGGACAGGCTTGAAACCTGTTGGAAGGTGTCGTGGAATCTGCCCATGCACACGCCCTGCAAATTGACGACATCGCGACGGACGATGCCGAAGCGGATGTTGCCTGTTTCGTACAAAACCCGTTCGATCCCGTCGGCCCGCTTTTCGAGATCCTGAAAGAAAAAATAGCCGTTTATCTCAAGGACGAGGACGTTTCCCGCATCAAGGACGCCTATTGCTTTGCCGCCAAGGCTCACAGTGGGCAGATGCGCAAAAGCGGCGAGCTTTACATCGCCCATCCCCTTGCGGTGGCTTCCGTCATCGCCGACTGGCATCTCGATGCCCAGGCCGTGTGTGCTGCGCTGCTGCATGATGTCGTCGAGGACGCTTTCATCTCCAAGGCCGAGATTGCCGAGAGGTTTGGCCAGCATGCCGCCGAGCTTGTCGATAGCCTTTCCAAACTGGACAAACTCAAATTCCGTTCCCATGAAGAGGCGCAGGCGGCCAATTTCTATAAGATGCTGCTTGCCATGAGTAGCGACCTTCGGGTGATTCTCATCAAGCTCGCAGACCGCCTGCACAACATGCGCACCCTGTTTGTGATGCGCCCGGACAAGCGCCGCCGCATTGCTGGCGAAACGTTGGAAATTTACGCGCCGATTGCCCGCCGCCTTGGCCTGGATGGCGTCTTTCAAGAACTGGAAGACTTATCTTTCTTCAATAAACACCCCTGGCGGCATCGCGCGCTTTCCCGCGCCGTCACTGCCGAGCGCAACAACCGCCGCCGTCTGCTCACCCAACTTCAGGCAGGAATCGAAGAGCGTTTGCCGCAATGGGGCGTCAAAGCGGAAGTGCAGGGGCGCGAAAAGCGCCTCTACAGCATCTATTCCAAGATGAGGGAAAGGGTCGCCGAGGTACGCCGAAGCCGCGCCCATCCGGCGAGGCCGGTGGGCGAAAAGCGCCGGGTCTTTTCCCATGTCTACGACATTCACGGTTTTCGCCTCATCGTTCCCGATGCGGCAGCCTGCTACCTCAGCCTCGGTGCGCTGCACTCGATCTACCAGCCGTATCCTGGCCGTTTCAAAGACTACATCGCCATGCCGCGCGAAAACGGCTACCGCAGTCTGCACACAACCCTGATCGGCCCTGGCGGGGTGCTCGCCGAAGTACAGATACGCACCCGCGAAATGCATCGCATCGCCGAAACCGGCGTTGCCGCGCACTGGCTCTACAAGGATGACGACAAGAACATCAACGAATTGCAAAAACAAACCCATGCCTGGCTGCAATCGTTGCTCGATTTGCAGATGAACACAGGCGGGGCGAGTGAATTCCTCGAACAGGTCAAGGTCAACCTCTTCCCCGGCGAAATCTTCGTGATCTCACCCAAGGGACGCATTTTCAGCCTGCCGGACAGTTCTACCCCGGTCGATTTTGCCTATGCCGTTCACACCGATGTCGGGCATCGTTGCGTCGGTTGCCGCATCAATTCCGACTACAAGCCACTCAACACCGAATTGCAAAGCGGCGATCAGGTAGAGATCATCACCTCGGCCTATCCAAGCCCCAACCCAGCCTGGCTCAACTATGTGCGTACCGGGCGTGCCAGGGCAAGAATCAGGCACTTTCTCAAAAACAAGCAACAGGACGAAGCCATCGGCTTGGGCGAGCGCATGCTCGACCTTGCTTTGCGCCCTCACGGTTTTACCGTCGATGAAATTTCCCCGGCGGCCTGGGAGCGTTTCCTGCGCGACCGGAACATGACCAGTTCCCGTGACGTCTATGCCGATATTGGCCTTGGCAACCGCATGCCGGTAGCTGTAGCGCGCCGGTTGCTGCTTGCCCAGAAACGGGTCGAAGGTTTGACAGGCAAGCTGGAAAACAAAGAGAAAGATGCCAGCATGCCGAGGCTCAAGATACGCGGCGGCGAAAACGGGGTTATGCATCTGGCCCGATGTTGCCAGCCGATCCCGGGCGACCCCGTAGTGGGCCTCGTCCGCCGCAAGCAGGGTCTTGAAGTTCATCTCCGGGACTGTCCTGCCGTCGCCCGCATGCGGGGCCATCTTGGGCGCTGTGTCGATGCCGACTGGGAACCTGACGAAACCCGCCTGTTCGATGTCACGATCCGCATTCTCTGCTATTCGAACGACAACATGCTCGTGCGCATCGCCAATGCCATTTCCTCTGCCAACTGCAATATTCAGAACGCCGCCCTGGATCATCAGGCCGATATGTCGTCTTCCGTCGTCCTGCGCATAACGGTGCAAGTCCGCGACCGCCGGCACCTGGCCCAGGTCATGCGTTGCGTGCGGCAGGTTCCGGAAGTCAAGCGTATCGAGCGGCTCAAACCAGACGCTTGAGTGCGGTATTCCGGGCCAAAGATACTGTCCGATCTTTCTTCGGGAATGAGTGGCTGGCGCAAGGATCTATCTAACAGGCGTGATGCCTAAGGTTGGGCACGGCGTCCAGCCACCCTGTCTTGAGAT
>Ga0123353_10003648_pt1 | contig 19519 bp, 19 predicted proteins | sample TergutLab28metaG_3_FD_92763 | JGI IMG/M metagenome (GOLD analysis project Ga0123353, IMG submission 92763) | Labiotermes labralis P3 segment gut microbial communities from Petit-Saut dam, French Guiana - Lab288 P3 | ecosystem: Host-associated > Arthropoda: Insects > Digestive system > Gut ... | reverse complement strand
CTTCTGCCGCTCTCCTCCCACGTATTCCGATTTCGTTTCGTTCTCCTTCCTCTCGCCTTTATCTTGCTGAACCCCACCGTTTTGCTGGGTTCCCTCACCACCGCTGCCTTGTTGATCAGCGGCATTATTTCCTTGTTCTCCCTGATTATTTCCATCGCCGCCCCCGCTTTGTTCCTCGGAACCTTTGTCCCCGTCCTCGCCAGGTTCGTTGCCCACACTGCCATTACTGGAACCGTCTTCCCCTTCTTGTTGGTTGCCCTGTCCCGGCATGCCCTGTTGGTCTTGTTGATCTTGCGAGTCTTGCTCCGAATTGTCCTTTCCTTCCTGCTCTTGTTCTTTTGGATTGTGCTCGTCTTGATTCGGGTCTTGTCCTTCGGTTTGCTCCTTCTGATCCTCTTTGGAATCATTATCATGATGGGGATTCTCTTCGTCCGGTTTGTTCCCCCCCTCTTGTTGGTTGTTGTCTTTCTCGGAGTCGTCCTTGCCCTCTTTCTCTCGTTCCTCATTTGGGTCATTCTTTGTGGCATCGGGATCAATGACATTGATCTTAATCCGCCTGGTGGTACTGACATTGGCTTCGGGCAACTTCGTGTCCTTTGCCTCTACAAAAATTTCGACGGTATCACCGACGGCAAGGCGTTTGTCTGCCGGCGAAAAAGTTACCGTCTTTTTAATCTGTCCCTTGTGTTCGGTCGGTCCCGAGGACGGTGAGTTGAGCAACGCAACGTCGGGAATCCGTTTGCCCGGCGACTCCGCCTTGAACACGAGATGCCGCAGGGCAAAGTCCGGGTCTTCCGCTTGAACCGGAAGTTGCAACGCTTTGTTTAGCGGCACATCCAACTGGGCGACCTCCCTCAAATTGGTGGCGGTATCAGCCCACTGTACCTTGGGCGGTTGGTCAGGAATCACTTCAATCTGATAGATGCCGCTCCGCCGGGAAGCATTGCCGTTGGTATCCATCGCCCGAAAGGCAAAACTTTTATGCGAAAAAGGCATTTTCAACGTGAACGTTCCCTTCGCTTCGGTGTTTTCCGCATTGGTTATGGTCATTCGGACACGGTTTGCCGGATTGTCATCGAACACGAGGTCAATTTCTTGAAGCGGCAGTGTGCTTCGGACGGCAACCGCTACCTCGGTGCCTTCAAGGGCGCGAATATCGCCCCCGTGTTCGACTGTTTCCGGCGGGATGCCAGTATAGTCAGGAAATTTATACTGCAACGACATCACCTCGACGGACGCTGCCGGAAGGACCTCTAAACGGTACTGTTTGCTTCGGCTTTCACTCCCTTGTTTTCCTTGCGCAATCCGATAGTCAACGCTGCTGTTAAAACCGCGTTCCGAACCTTGTTTGCCGGGCGGGAACTGGGTTTCAAACGCTATTTTGCCTTCCGGCAATGACATAGGGATCCGCTGGTTGACCGCCTGTCCATCATCCGTCGAGAAAACGAGGTAGATGGGGTCGGGACTATAACTGATCACTTCTGCCGAAATGGTGATCGTTTCCCCTTGCAACACCGTGGCATCGCCGGGATGGACATTCCGAAACTGGGCGGCTTGGGGACGTTCGATGCCGCTAAATGGAAACATGATCCTCGCAAGAGAAGCGAAGGGACTTTTCGGTGAAAAGGCGGCATAGGCAAAAAATATGACGAGTAATATCGCCAGAAATGTTCCAACCACTATCAGCCTGTGGAGGTCAACGGCGTGTCCTACTGGAACGGTCTGCACCTTTGCCGCCGCCGTTCGGACAATGCCCTCGAACATCAGGTCGTTGCCCCTTCTGTTGTTGACAGAATTATCCGGCGAGTCCTTTTTCTCTGTTCGCTCTTGCCGCAGCAACAGCCAATTGATCAGGGAGTTCTTGAAAACGGGCGTATCCTGCTCGATCAAATCGGCTGTATAGACCGGATTGATTTGATAGCGAAAGAGCGGTATGACTTTCCAGTAGAAATACAGTCCGGCGGCGGCGAAGAGGGCGGCGAAAACTCCAAATCGCAAGGTCATCGAGAGCCCCTCTTTGAGGAGCCAGTGGTCGGCAATGACCGCCAAAAAGAGTCCGCCGAGGATCAGGGAAACAACAATCAATAGGGAAATCGCAACATCCACGTGCCGAACAAGCCGACTGGTGGAGTCGATGTGACTTTCAACCGTTGATTCTAATGGAGAAATGATTGAGGCAGTCATGGTGCTATTATACCCCATTTTCGGGTCAAACGTCAATCAAATTAACGTTTTTCGGTTCAAACGGACTCTTTTATTTCTCCGGTAACTCGTGTACAATCAGTCTTCTATGCTCACATTGGAGAAATTTCAGGCGGCGGAGGCGGTACTGCGGACCATCATTCTGGACACTGGCTTGGTGTCCAGTCCGTTTTTCAGCAAACAAACGGGAAACAATGTTTGGTTCAAACCGGAAAATGTGCAGTTGACTGGTGCGTACAAAATTCGCGGGGCATTGTACAAAGTGTCGCTTCTTTCGCCGCAACAAAGAGATCGCGGACTCATCACCGCCTCCGCCGGTAATCACGCCCAAGGCATCGGCTTTGCCGCCCAGTATTTCAATGCCAAAGCAACGATTGTTATGCCGGAAACGACTCCGCTCGTTAAGGTGAATAACACCAAAGCCTACGGCGTGCAAGTCGTTTTGGTCGGCGGCATCTACGATGATGCTTACGATCATTCAATCAAACTTGCCGATGAACAACACTTGGAATTCGTCCATCCTTTTAATGATCTCGATATAGCGACAGGACAGGGGACATTGGCATTTGAGATTCTCCGTGCCTTGCCGGAGACGGACATCATTTTGGTTCCCGTCGGCGGCGGCGGTCTCATCGCGGGACTGGCAACGCTCGCCAAAATGCTCAAACCGGAAGTGCAGATTATCGGCGTGGAACCTTTTGGGGCAGCATGCATGAAAACATCCCTTAAAGCCGGTCAGGTTAAGACGTTACATAAAGTCGAAACGATAGCCGATGGCGTTGCCGTCCGAACGCCGGGTGATGTCGTTTTTCCTTACGTGCAGAAGTACGTCGATGACATTATCACGATTGAAGATCAAAAACTCGTCGAAGTGTTCTTGGACATGATGGAAAGCCATAAGATGGTCGTTGAGAATGCTGGCTTGCTTGCGGTAGCAGCACTGAAATACCTTGGCGTTCAAGGAAAAAATGTGGTGGCACTGCTCAGCGGCGGTAATATGGACGTGATCACGATTTCCTCACTGGTGCAGCACGGTTTGCGAATTCGGGGTCGGATTTTTACATTCCGGGTGCGTTTGCCGGATCGTCCCGGCGAGTTGTACCGCATTGCCGGTATCATTGCAAAGGAGCGAGGAAACATTGTCGAGTTGGAGCACAATCAATTCGTGGACATTAACCGACACAGCGACAAGGGGACGGAACTCGTCGTTACGGTGGAGGCATTTGGCAATGAACACAAGAACACGATTCTAACGGCTCTTTCGCAAGAAGGTTACTCGCCGGAGCGGGATTAGATAAGCTCGATTGCCAAAACCCGGCGGTCGGAAACTACCATTGGGGACGAAACTTGCAGGCGAAAACCCTATTGCACTGCCCGATGGCAAGGATTACAATAGTCTTTTTGTACGTCCTCTACTGAAAGGCACAATCAATGGCTCTGAACAGTCGGCAACAAACCTCCTTCACTTTTCTATTCCTGTTCTTGTTGTCTTGCTCCTTTGTTGCGGCTGAACCGTTGCGGTACAAAGGAACGCCCAACCTTCCCGGCAATGGTAAGCATGTCGTACTCGTTTCCGGCGACGAGGAGTATCGCTCAGAAGAGGCAGTCGTTCAACTGGGCAGAATTCTGTCGAAGCGGCACGGATTCGACTGCACGGTACTCTTTGCGATTGATCCGGCGAACGGCGAAATCAATCCGGTATGTATCACGAACGTTCCGTACCTCGAAACATTGGAAACGGCGGACGTTATGATCGTTAAACTTCGGTGGCGCAACCTGCCGGACGAACAGATGAAATGGATCGACAATTTCTTGAAAAAGGGAAAGCCTGTACTCGGTATGCGAACATCGACACACGCTTTCAATATCCCAAAGGAGAGTCCGTATGCCCGGTACAGTTATGATTTCCCAGAGGAGGGTCAATGGAAACAGGGTTTCGGTCGCTTGGTACTTGGTGAAACGTGGATCGACCATCACGGTCATCACGCCGTAGAAGCGACGCGCGGTGTGATTGTGCCGGAACAAAAGGACAATCCGATTGTCAGCGGTTGCGACGATATTTTCGGTCCGACGGATGTTTATACGGTTCGGCTCCCGTTGCCGGGCGATTCTAAGCCGCTCGTCTATGGTCAAGTGCTTGAGGGAATGAAGTCGAGCGACAAGCCGGTTGCCGGTGCGAAGAATGAACCGATGATGCCGATTGCGTGGACGAAAACGTACCGAATCGATAACGGACCGGTGGGACAAGTATTCGCAACGACAATGGGTTCCTCGCAAGACTTGGAGAGCGAAGGTTTACGGCGGTTGTTGGTCAATGCAACCTATTGGCTGGCGGGATTGGAGAAACAAATCCCGAAAACGGCAAACGTTGACATTGTCGGTACTTACGAAACGCTTCCGATGGGTTTCGGGCAACACAAAAAGGGGATGAAACCACAGGATTTCCAGAATTATTAACCCTAGACTACGCCCACTCGTTGCTCGATATTACCTTACCGAACAATTTTCCGTGCCAACCAGCAGGTTTTCCCTCCAAATGGCGGGATTGGTCGGCATTTCGGAAACTGGAAACTTTTTGAGAAGGAGAATCGACATACCTGATACTTGGGTGATGATAAACGTATCAGACCCTGAGGCATTCCCTCCACAGCCGTAATTGTTCGTCGTAGTGAGTCGCCAATGGGTGCACGACGAAATGCGGGAGATGCTAGATCAAATCGAGGTGGCGGTGAAAACACAGACGGCAACATAAATTTCTCGTTGGGGCTATATGTTCTATGGGATGTCGAGTCCGCCGGTTGGCACCGGCGCAACTCACCGCTGAAAGAGCGGCACTACCCCCTGGGAATTCGTCGAAGGACTACCAATCGGCGGTTGCGGCATTCCAAAAGCAGGAACGGGTTGAGAAGTCGGTTCAGCAACCCAGTTCGAAACCTCAAGTTTCCAACCTATCGGTTTATCCGGCGTAAAAAAACCTCTTATGTCTTCAAGAATGTATTTAAGCCGGGGATTGATCTGCGTATCTTTCAACTCGAATACCTTATGTCCTTTGTCATTGATGTCGTACTGCAACAATCCACGCGCTCGTAAGTCTTTTTCGAGCAAAATTTGAAGTTCCTTAAATTCCTGTTGATCTTCAGCCAAAAGCGGTCGGGCATGTAACAAGATCAATCCGTCTTCTCTGGTTACGACTTTCATGCTAAAACGTCGTTTGAGGTCGTCCGCCTTCGCCCCGAAAATCAACGGTAACGGACTGTCGGCAATGCCTTTTCCGATCATCTCGGGCGGAACATTGATCTGATACAGCGTCTTGGAAACATAATCATATTTATAGACGGCTTTTTCTGCAATGATCGTTTTCTCTGCGTAGATGTCGGGATTATCCCCATCCCGCTTGATGAATTTGCCGTCTCGCCACTCCCCCTCAACGACATAAACAAACCGCATCGGATTGGCAATGTATTTGAAGTAGCCGAAGCAAATTTTCGTGGGTTTGTTGGGCTCTGCCCCGGGAATTGTCATATCATACTCGTGCATGTTAACATTCACGTCGTACCGTTCGATGCGGGTACTGTATCGCTCCCATCGAGCGAGGAATGTGTCCAATTCTCGCTGTTCGTCAGGATTCAAAAAGAAGGGAACAATTCTGCTGACCGGTTCGGCACGTCCCACGTGTGCCATTCCCCGCGGCGGTTGCTGTCCAATAGTAGACGACATGTCCGTAGATTGCACGGTCAACGGTGTCTGATTCACACCAGTTGGATTGTATAGCGTTTGCCCGCCTTGCACTTGCCGAATTTGGGATTGGTTATTTGCACCGACAGGTCCCTGCGGAGTGCTCGGCTGTGCCCCCGGATTCTGGTAAATGGATGCACCGCCCGGCGGGTTACTCTGTGGACTATACCGCGGAGCCTGAATCGGTTGAATTTGTCGAATCGGCTGCTGTTGGATCTGTTGCTGCTGCATTTGTCCCTGCTGGAGGGGCGGAGTCTGCATGCGCTGCTGAGCCATCGGTTGTGTCTGAAATTGTTGTGCCGAAACACTCGCTCCCCAGCAAAGGACAACGAACGCAAGCACAGTGACAGATCGGAGTATATTTATTCTAGGAGACATTCTCGGGGACATGAAAAATAGAACCGAGCGGAGTATAATGATTACCGCCGAAATGGTAAAGAGCATTTTATCACCCTCCCGTGGACAAATCGCCGGAACGTATTCGCCGAATGTTTGGTGCGATTGCACCTCGATATGATTGGATCAATCATATTCTTTCGTTCGGTATTCATCATTCATGGCGTAAACATGCCGCTCGGAAACTCGTTCACCAGCAAACGATTGACGGGGACATTTTGGACGTTTGCTGCGGCACCGGTGATCTTTCCCTCGCTTTCGTGAAACAACAGCAACGGTGCGGCATCGAGCGGGGCAATTACGGGATCGACTTTTCCCCGGAAATGGTAGAAATTGCCCAAAAGAAGGCAAAAAACAATCCCGGTCTCCAATTTTCCGTCGGCGATGCTCTGGATTTGCCGTTTGAATCGAACCGATTCGCCGTCGTTGCCGTTGCCTTTGGACTGCGAAACGTCTGTGATCCACAACGGGGACTTGCCGAGATGGTTCGGGTATGCAAACTGGGCGGAACGGTGGCGGTACTAGATTTTTCGATGCCGACGCTCCCCATTCTGCGGTCTTTATACCGGTTTTATTTTCGTTCCGTGTTACCTCGCATAGGGCAATGGATTTCGAGGAATCAGGATCAAGCGTACAACTATTTTACGGAGAGCGTATTTCAATTCGACCGCCCGGTGCAACTGGCGGAGCGTTTACGACAACTCGGAATCGTTGACGTTCGTACGAAACCAATGACATCCGGTATTGTAACGCTCGTTTGGGGGACGCACAACGCACAACCTCAAGAGCCGACAGTGTAGCGGTGTATGGGGTGTCAGGAACCATAACTCACATCCAAAATGGTAAACTCATTCGTTCGATTCGGCAACTGAATCGTTACGGTTTCCCCCTTTTTTTTGCCAAGAAAACCCTGTGCGAGCGGACTGGTCGCAAGAATTTTTCCCGAATCGTAGTCTTCCTCTCCCGCTCCGACCAGCGTGTACGTTTCCGGTTTCTTTCCTCCCTTTCTCTGTACTTTGACCGTTGCTCCGAATCGGACTTCCCCTTTCGGCATCGAAGCCGGATCGAGAATCGTCGCCCGGCTGAGTTTGCTTTTCAACTCGTTAATTTGGGCATGAAGCATGCCTTGACTCTCGCGTGCACCGTGGTATTCAGCATTTTCGCTCAAATCGCCTTCGGCGCGGGCATTCGCCAACCGTTCCAATATGATCGGCATTTCTTCGGTTTCAAGGCGGTCGATTTCTGCCCGCATTTTGTTGTAGCCCTCACGGGTCATCGGAATGGAGTCGCTCATCGTAATTTTCTTTTCTGAATTTTTTCTCTTGACGAAACGGGGGAAATTCGATAGTGTTACTTGTACATTATACAACATTTTTCCCATTAGAGAACATGTCAGCACACCACTTGGATAACGCACTTTTAGCACGTTGTTTAGAACGTCACCATCGGGCTTGGGAAGACTTTGTGGATAGATTTCTCGGACTCGTCCTCCATGTGATCGACCACACGGTTTCCAAGCGGGAAATCCGATTAGGGATGGAAGAGCGAAATGTTCTCTGTACGCGGGTCTTTGCCGCCTTGGGACACGATCAGTTCCGGTTGCTCCGCGAATTCAAGGCTCGTAGCAGTTTGACGACGTATCTTTCGGTGGTCGTTCGCCGCATTGTTGTCCGGGCACTACTCAATCAGTCCAGCGGTTTTACAAGATAGTCGTCTATGATTGACACCAGAAACTCGTTTCGCTAGAATAGAGGTTGATATTCAACTCAACTTTTCGTCCTTCTCAAAAACCATGCCGAGAACGTCCGTATTTTTGCTTTCTCCGATCTGTGTTTCTCTCATGTTCGTTACGACGGTTCGTTCACAGGAGATCAATGTTTTGACTGCCCAAGAAAAGGAACAGGGCTATGAACTTCTCTTCGACGGTAAAGTCATCTCGCCGGACATTTGGCAAGACGAAAAATCCATCGCCGCACATTTTGTTGAGGACGGGGCAATCGTTGTGCGACAGGGAACAGGCGGCAACCTGCTCACTAAAAAGGAGTACGGCAACTTCATTTTCCGATGTGAATTCAAACTGCCGCCGGGTGGAAACAACGGTGTTGGAATTCGGTGCGTCGGTGTCAATGCAGACCTTTCCTTCCAAGGAGGAACGGAAATTCAGATGCTCGATAACAGTGCAGAAATGTACAAAGAACTCCAACCTTATCAATATCACGGTTCGATTTACGGTGTTGTTCCCGCAAAACGTAATGCGGAGAAGAACGATTACCTCAAACCGGTTGGTGAATGGAATTATCAGGAAATTATATGCCTGGGTCCGAAAATTATCGTTATTTTGAACGGTGAAATGATTGTTAACGCGGACATTTCGGAGTTCAAAACGAAACCGACGATAGACGGCAGGGAACATCCCGGCTTGCATCGGGAAAAGGGTTACATCGGTTTTTTGGGACACAATGATCCCGTGCAATTACGGAATATCCGAATCAAGTCGTGGGATTGATCTATCACTCGATCAGCAAAGTCCTCTCTCCCCCAAAGAAGCGAGGGGACGACTTTTTTGCTATTTTGCAGATCACGCGTTGAAAAACATGCCCCTCTTGCAAAAAAGGCAAAATAGCCTAGAATCATGCCAGTGGGAGGTGTTTACCTCTCGCAAACCGCCGCAAAGTAAAAGTATGGTAGTTTTGCCCCCCGATTTTGACCTAAAACAGACGATTTTAATGGACGGTTCCTTCGGACCGCAAGAGGCGGAGCGGCTGGCATACGCTTTGAGTTCCGACGTAACTCAGATAGACGTTCTCCGCAATGCCATTGATGAATTAGAAGCGGAAGAGTCGACAAATAAATTGAGTCCTGCCAGCCGGGTTCGGCTCGGAATTGCCTACTATCTGCTGGGACATTATGACTCCGCCGTAGCCTCGCTCCGAAAAGGTGATGGCGGTGCTTTATCCTTGTTTTACATTGCCAAATCCCAGTTCGCCCTCGGTCAGTTTCCCGACGCACAGAAAAGTTACGATGCTGCCCAAAAAGCAGGTTACAGTGCCGACGATTGTACGCTGGGGCGTGCTGAAATTTGTCGTTACCAAAACAATCCCGGCGAGGGATTGAAGCAGTTGGATAAACTTCACGGTGCCGTTGAACAAACGGCAGAATATCTGTACCAACGCGGAGCAACTCTTGCCCAGTTGCTCTACGACGAAGAGGGCAACCTCCTGACGGATCAAGCGATCAAATTTTACGAACGTGCCGTCGTTGCCGACAAGAGTCATCCTGGTGCACTGTTCGGTTTGGCAATGGAAACAGAACGGCGAGGAAATGATGAAGAAGCCCTCGAACTCTATAAGAAAGCGATTTCACGTTTTCCTACTCACACCGGTGCGTTGTTCAATCTGGGCGTGTTATACGAAGATTTGGGACTGTACGATCAGGCTATCGTTTGCTTCCAGCGTGTTTCCGATGCTCAGCCAACGAACCGAAGAGCCAGGCTCTTTTTCAAAGACGCAAAGGCATCCAGCGAGATGCACGTAGATGAAGAAACACAGCGCAGACGGGATCGAATGAGCCAAATCCTGAATTTACCTGTTTCCGACTTTGAGTTGTCGGTACGAAGCCGAAACTGCCTTAAGACGATGGGCATCATGACGCTTGCCGACCTCTGTGCCCACACCGAGCAGGATTTGTTGGCAAGCAAGAATTTCGGCGAAACCAGTTTGGTCGAAATTAGGGAAATGCTGACGCTGAAAGGGTTGAAACTCGGTTTGTTTGCACAGGAAAAACAGCAAGTGGATACATTTGATGTCTCGACGCTCAGTCCAGAGGTGCAAGCGACGTTGGATTGCCCGGTAACAGACTTGAATCTCTCCGTTCGCGCACGAAAGTGCATGAACCGGTTGAACATCCAAACAATAGGCGAGTTGGTGCGAAAGACTGCCGACGAAATGCTCGAATGTAAAAACTTCGGCGTTACGAGTTTGAACGAGATACGGGAAAAACTGGCACTGGCTCCGTTTAATCTCAAACTTCGCGGCGAGTAACCTCCGCACGCATAGACTTATAGGGAGAGTCTTACCTTTTTTGCGGCAGTCAGTCATCCCCAACACTTTCTGCGAGAGAATTTCGTCTTGACCTCATGTGCTCGAATTGTTACCATTCCACCGCCATGATTCGACCCACGCATCAATTTAGGGCAATTTTTAACGGCACGACCATTCCCGTGTTGGAGCAAGTCGTCAACTTTGACGAAGCCCGACAGGCATTACTCGCCGGTAACATTGCGAACTTTGACACGCCGCTCTACCTGGCGCGGGATATGGACGTGGGGCGTTTCAAGCAAAAGTTGGCATTGGCATGTGAGCGTCGTCATCGTCCACTGGGAGGCTTCGGACCAGACTGGCCCCTGAAAAATGGCAGTGCCTCGGCTGTCGGTGACGAGTGGCCCACGGATAATCCCATACTCTACCACGATTTGAACAACGTCGGAATGGAATTTCAAGTAACGGAAATGGCAAAAAATAATATGGAGTTTAACACTGCAGTCAGTATTATGCGGCATCAAATGCTCCTTCTGCAAACGGCAATCAGCGAGCGTGTGTAAGCAGGTCGAGGGAAAACGCCACACCATCTTGACAACAGCCTCTAAATTGGCAAAAATTATCCACGTAAGTCAGACAAAGTAAGTCAGACAAAACCATCCTCCCATTTTCATGGGTTTCAAACAACGCATCAGTGGCGTGCTTATGCCGGTTTCTGCTCTGCCCGGTTCTCCACTCTGTGGCGACCTCGGGAGCGGAGCGAGACGGTTCGTCGCCTTTCTCAACCGTGCAGGGCAAAAGGCTTGGCAAATGCTTCCTGTCAATCCCATTGACGAGTGTTTTTCCCCTTACGCTAGTATTTCGACGTTTGCGGGTGATCCTATTTATATCGATCTCGAAGACCTCGCACAATCGGGACTTCTGCAACTGGATGATATAACAAACATTCCGCAGGGTCCGCGAACACATTCCGCCTTTCACGTCATCCGGGATATGAAAATGCGGCGGTTTCACAAAGCCTTCGATACCTTCCACCAAACGCATGGCACAAAATATCATGATGCTTTCGAACGTTTCGTCAATGAAACCTCTTGGGTTGGTCCTCACGCGGCATTTTGTGCATTAAGTGAAAAATATGGAACGGACGATTGGGCGCAATGGACAGACGAAGACATCAAAAATGCCGATCAGGATGCTCTCAAACGAGTCCTTTCTGATCCAAAATTGGCAACGTCGGTAGCCTTTCATACATTTTTGCAGGCAGTGTTCGATGTTCAGTGGAACGAACTGCACGATTATTGCCGACAGCATAGCATAGAGTTGATCGGCGATATTCCGATTTATGTGTCCAAATGTAGTGTGGACACTTGGTCGAATCGGCACCTATTCCAATTCACTCCCGATGGACACATGACCCGTGTTGCCGGGGTTCCCGCCGATGCGTTTAATCCCGACGGACAACGTTGGAACGCTCCGCTCTATGACTGGAACGTTCACAAAGCCGACGGTTATGCTTGGTGGCTTCACCGAATCGGCAATGCATTTCGCCGATTCGATGTCATCCGGCTCGATCATTTCATCGGCTTTTACAATTATTTCAGCATGACTCCGTTACCCGACGCAAATGATCCGGGCACGTGGATACCGGGACCCGCCGATGATTTTTTCGAGACAGTCCTGCGGCAGTTTCCCGATGCCAGGTTGATTGCGGAAGACCTCGGTGTGATGAATCCGGGTGTGCATCAACTCCGCGACAAGTTCGATTTTCCCGGCATCAATGTTTTTCAGTTCCAGTTTGATTTTCGCCGGAATTCCGATGCGACGGCTGAATGGAAAGAAAATTCGCTCGTCTGCACAGGAACACACGACACGAATACGCTCTCGGCGTGGTTCGATGAGGTGCTGGCGGACCGAAAAAAGTCGGAGCCCTTTTGGGATTTTGCGTTTTTGCTCGACATGATCAAACAATTTATGCCCTCGGATTGTCCGATTAGTCGGGAAACGATGCTGTGGGGAATCATCCGCAAGGTGATGAGTTCACCGGGAAATGTAGCGATCTTTCCGATGCAGGATTTGCTGGGACTGCCCGCGTCGGCACGGATGAACTTTCCGGGACATGCCAGCGGCAACTGGGTGTGGCGAATGGACGAATCGTCACTAACCGATGAATTGGCGGATCGGTTGAACCAATGGACAGCGGAGTTTGGACGATGATCCTATGGACTATGTGGCAGGCTCGCCGTCTGGAGCGGGCTCCTCCGGTGAGTCTTCCGCCAGTGTTTCGGATGCTTCTGCGGTAGGTTCTTTCTTTACTTCGCCGATTTCCTCTTCCTCCTCTTTAGAACCTTCCTCTGGCAGTGCAACATCGACAATGATAATCGGCTTGGGAACCTGCAACCGGGTGAAGATTTTTTCTGTCCGGGGAACTTTTTCTTCAAGCCAATTCCGCCCTGTATTGAGCCAGTGTTGAAACGTCGTTACTCGGACGACCAGATTGAGAGCATAGACCCAATGGGGTGGACCGTAACCGAGCCGAATCGCCACATAGCAACCAATGATGAAATTGATCATCATGAACAGGGCGATGAAGGGCATTAACACAAACAGCGTGATCATTGAGACTATTGTACCGAAAACCGAACAAAAAAACAGCAAAAAAGCAATGGGGCATAGGCATTTTTCACGCTTGCAGTACATTTACTTACCGAAATAAAGCGTCGGCGGCATCTTCGATACTGATGATTTGCACATCGCGGACTGTCGGATCGAGCCGTTGTAATTCTTCGAGAGTAATCGGTAACTCATCCGTCTTCATCGGCAACACGCCGGGCTGTGGCGGCGGCGTAATTGCATCGCTCGGAGAGAAGGGAGTACTTTCGATGGTCGAATCATCAGGCATAGGGGTAACTCTTGGTCTTCCCGGTGGACTGAGCGGTATTTGTATCGGGGTCGTTTCACGTCGCCGATTGATCAAGTCTTCAACACTCGGCACTAAATCGTCCGGTAGCCTGTCTCGGGGATCGGAAATCCAACCTCCTGCCTCTGGATTATCTTGGGGAACAGCAATGGTGTTCTGTCTCGACCTCTGACGTGGTTCATGTGGACTGGAAGTATATGCGGACGAAATCGGGGCTGTATCACCGTAATTGCCAGCGTTGTTGTAAAGGTTGCCCCGCTCAAAGTAGGCTGTTTGGCAAATATTATTCCCATCGCCCCCCAGAATGGAACCTGCTCGATACATGTGACCGCAACCGCGAAAGTCATCGGGACGTTCAATATGCGTGGAAATACAGTAATCGTAGGGGGTATTGCACATCCGACAACCGACCGAGCACAGGAATAGGTACGAGAGGCACAGTATTGAGATAAATCGGAACATCAAACTCTCCGGAGGGAGGAATTTTCTCTGACCGCTTAAATCGGCAACAAAACCGTTATAATCGACAAAATCTTCCCATTTTGCCGAAATTCTCACGAAATTTTCCTTTGCCCGCTTCCTTGAATTATGATAGATTTCGAGAGTGTAGCAAGCGAGTGGTCGAATTTCACACGACTAATTCCCCCAACTTTTGCCGGAAAGTAATATACCGTCTTTCCCTCGTAGCGGGGTAGCAGTCGAGCACCGTTAACCTTGTTTTCTAGCCCCCTGCCTTGCGTGAGGAGACGGGAAAAACGACTATGCAGATCGGGTGCCCCAAATACATGTTCCCTTGACACCGTCCGAAAATCTGGTAAACTGATACGTGAATCGGGGACAGTTCTACATAGTCGGCTCCCCGAAGTGCCTTCATAGGGAAGCAGGACTCCATTGTCCGCTTGTTTCATACAACAGAAAGGCACCGTTCGTTTCTCCGGTCTCTTCGTTCATCTCGATGTTGAGGAATCCGAAAGACCAGCAAGGATGACCCGCAAGAATACATTGCACTATCCCATGTCGAATTTTCAAGTCGTCGTTTCTGATTTTGCCCTTCTTGGGAAATTCAGGGACTTTAACCCTTTTTTGATGCACAGGTTATGCACTCACGCAACCTGTGTCTTCTCCACTATCACCCACTAAGGTGTCTTTTCATGCAAAGAAAGAACAACAATTCCAACAACAATTCCAATCATCGTAACCGAAAGTTTCGCACAGGCGGCGGCGGAAAGCCTCGCCCTGCCAACGATTCTTCCCTGCCCGGCGTTCCGCGTGATTCTGCCGGAGGTCGGAACAATCCCCGATTCCGCAACAGTAAGCCGCCGATCCACATCGAGCCCGGCGATCCCGCCGACTACTATAAAGTAACAGGCGTGCTGGAAATGCACCCTGACGGTTACGGATTCTTGCGCAACCCTGAAAACGATTACACGCGGATTATTACCGATCCATTCGTACCCGGTAGCCTCATTGAACGCTACAGTTTCCGCGAAGGCATTTTGCTGACCGGTATGGTGCAACCCGGCACGAAAACGCAGGGACCCCGGCTCCGTGAAGCGTTGGACGCAGATGGTATTCCCGCCGAAGACTATGTTAACATCAAACCGTTCGATGAGCGAACGCCCATCAATCCCGAAGAGTGGATACGTTTGGAAACCGGTCCGCTACCACTCACAACCCGGGTGATGGATATTCTCACGCCGCTTGGTAAAGGACAACGTGCCTTGATTGTCGCTCCGCCAAGAAGCGGAAAAACGATCCTTTTGCACCACATCAGTCAGGCGGTCGTGAAGAATCATACCGATATTAAGGTCATCATCCTCTTGATTGATGAACGTCCCGAAGAAGTTACCGACTTCCGCCGGGCGGTCAACGCCGAAGTAGTCGCCAGCAGTCTCGACCGGGAAATCGAGTCGCACGTCCGGCTTTCGCAGTTGGTCCTCGAACGTTGCAGTCGGCTTGCCGAAATGGGAAAGGATGTCTTCCTTTTGATGGATTCGATCACCCGATTGGCTCGTGCTTTCAATAAGCAGGTGGGCAATTCCGGGAAAACGATGACGGGCGGAGTGGACATTAGAGCAATGGAGATTCCCAAAAAACTCTTTGCGAAGGCACGCGCTTTCGAAGGGGGCGGATCGCTCACGATTGTTGGAACGGCGTTGATCGAAACCGGCAGTCGAATGGACGATCTGATTTTCCAAGAGTTCAAAGGGACGGGCAACATGGAACTTGTCCTCGACCGTCGACTTGCGGAGCAACGGATTTGGCCCGCCATTGACATTGGACTCTCCGGCACACGCCGCGAGGAAAAATTGTTCCCGGCGGAGATTTTGCATGGAGCAACATTGATTCGGCGAACGCTTTCATCTCGAAATCCGATTGACGCAATGGAAACGCTGACGACGAAACTCTCCAAGTTCAATTCAAATGCCGAGTTCTTTTACCAGTTCCTCAAAGGAGCGAAATCGCAGATTGATTGAACAATTTCGGAGTTGAGGTTGAGTCCTCGTCATTGTCCAAACCGAGCCGCAATCTTCAGATTGTGGAATCCCTCCCGTTAGGGATGAAGGTTACTTGTTTTGTCTTGTTATTCCCCGCGTGAACCTTACAACATAACGTTCACGACTCTACTCCGAACGTATGTACAGTCGTACTGCGGAAGGTTTTGCCCGGCTTCAAAACTGTACTGGGAAATTCCGGTTTGTTCGGTGAATCAGGAAAATGTTGCGTTTCCAAGCAAAACGCCCCGTGCTTCTCGTATGAATAGCCGAACGCTTTCATCGAACCATTCAGGAAGTTGCCCGCATAAAATTGTACGCCCGGCTCGGTCGTGTCCACTCGCATCGTTCGACCGGTGCTTGGTTCAATCACTTTGGCACAAAGCGTCATCTGATTCGGTCGTCTTTGATTCAATACGAAACAGTGATCGTATCCCCCGGCAAAATGTTCCCCGTCGATTTGCGAAATCCGGTCGCCAATGCGGCGTGGAGTGCGGAAATCAAGCGGCGTACCCGCCACAGGTTGCAACACTCCCGTCGGAATGAGCGTGTTGTCCGTAGGTAAGAAATGATCCGCATTGAGCATCAAAACGTGATCATGATTGGTATTCGGGAAACCCGCGAGATTCCAATAGGTGTGATTCGTCAGGTTAAGAACCGTCGTCTTGTCCGTTTGGGCGGTGTAGTCCATCGCCCATCGGTTTTGGTTGTCGAGTTGATAAACCACCGTAACATCGAGTTTGCCGGGATAGCCCTCTTCGCCGTCCTGTGACGTGTACGTCATCACAAGACCGACGGCATTGGCACGTTTGAAAGATTGTACTTTCCAAACAACGGTATCGAAACCCTTGTTCCCGCCGTGCAACGAGTTGGGTCCATTGTTTTTCGGAAGCGTGTATTCCTTCCCATCCAGAGTGAATTTTCCATTAGCAATACGGTTTCCATAGCGACCGACGAGAGCACCGAAAAATGGTCTGGCTTTTTCGTAATCAGCAACAGTTTCCAAGTTAGCGGAGACATTGGTTGCTTTGCCGTTTCGGTCGGGAACATTGAATGAATGGATAATTCCGCCGAGCGAGAGCACCTCGACAGTGACTCCATTGCCATTGTCGAGTTTATACATATCGACGGTCTTGCCCTCGGCGGTTACACCGAATTTCGTTGACGTTACGGACGCAGGAGTACCGGGATTCCTTCTCTGTCCTCCCAAGGGTGTTCGTTGAAAAATAGATTGAGCGAATGATTGCTCGGCGGCGAAAATACCTGCTCCGGTCAGGACGGCTGTTTTCAAAAATGATCGACGGGATGTTTTATCCATAAAAATCTTTCGATAGGGGCAACAATGCGTGTACCGTTTGCCATCATACCAAATTTTTTGTCTGTGGGGAAGACTATCACGAGATATGCAAGTATGCAACCAGACCGTTCCCTCTCCCTCTCAGTCCGCTAACAAGTTTGCCAAAATAGCCGTCATTCCCGCGCAGGAGAGAATCCAGACGAAAACCGTGAGTCTTGTTTTTCTAGACCCCCGCCTTCGCGGGGGTGACGGAAAAACCAAACTTGTTAGCGGACGGGAAGGGGTGCTCGATAGGGCGAGGTGGTTAACTTTGTCCGGCGACTTTCGTGTTAATTTGCGCGATGACATCGCCGACGGTCGTGAGATTTTGCGTCTCCGAGTCCTCGATGTCAATGTTGAACTCCTCTTGAAAAGCGAGGAGCAATTCCGCAAGTTCAAGGGAATCCGCTCCCAAGTCGTTGGCAATGTCCGTCGACTCGGTAATGGTGTCCGCTTCGCGGCCAAACTGGTTCGCGATAATTTTAATGACTCTTTCTTTTGTGTCTGCCATAGTAAATTCTAGGGTTAAAGGTTAAAAGGAAAACAACCGGTCATTCCATTCAACCGGTTACATAATCATTCCGCCGTCAACAGTAAGCACTTGCCCGGTAACGAAAGACGCTTCGTCACTGGCAAAGTACAAGACGGCGTTGGCAACATCATCGGTACGTCCGATGCGTGCCAATGGAATACGGTTCAAAATTTCGGTCTTATAGACCTCCGGCAAGACGGCAGTCATGTCCGTTTCGGTAAAGCCGGGTGCTATTGCATTAACGGTGATATTTTTGCCCGCCAGTTCTTTCGAGGCGGTTCGGGTAAAGCCGATGAGCCCGGCTTTCGAGGCGGAGTAATTCGCCTGTCCCTTGTTCCCGATGAGTCCGCTAATGCTCGTTATGTTAATGATTCGTCCCGACTTCGCTCGGCGCATCGGCTTGGTGCAAGCCCTCGTGAAGAGGAATGGTCCCCGCAGGTTCACGGCGAGCACATCGTCCCATTGTTCATCTTTCATTGCACCGAGCGGCACATCCGCCGTGATGCCGGCATTGTTGACGAGGATGTCGATCTTGCCGAACTTCGCCAGCACATCTGCGACTGTCTTTTCGACCTCTTCGGTAACGGCAACGTTGCAAATGTACCCTTCGGCTTCAGTGCCGTGTTTGCGAATGGCTTCGAGGGCGATTTGCATTCTTTCGGGATTTGTGCCGATACAGGCGATTTTGACTCCATTCTCTGCGAGTGCTTCGCAGATACCGAGTCCAATGCCGCGAGTTCCGCCGGTTACAATAGCGACGCGATCTTGTAAGTTAACTTTGATTGTCATGGTTTTCTCCTTTCCGTTTGTTTATTGTACCTGAGTAGGTTGCCGACCTTCATTCCGCCGTCCCCTCTCCCTGAGGGAGAGGGGACAATTATTTTTCACAATCTTACGATTGCGTCTCTGCTTTTACATCCAATTCTCCAGTTGAAGTGATTGCATTCGCTCAAAGTGTTTCGTGTTGTTCGTTACGAGAACGAGTCCATGATACACTGCCGTTGCACCGATTAACAGATCGAAGTCGGCAATCAATATGCCAAGTTTTCGCAACCTCGACTTCTGGGTAGCATAAACGTTAATAATTGCGTCGTTAATTGGAATAACGGAAACATACTCACAAAACTCATCAATTTCGTTATGTCGTCGAATGGAATAATCACTACACTCCGCACCGTAACGTAGTTCCGCCACAGTAACTTGCGAAATACAACAGTTCCAAACGCCAATATCGCAAATCTTCTCCGCAATGCCATGCCGTTTTCGCAGGCAAAAAATACTCGTATCTGAATCAAGGAGGAATTTGGTCATAGCGGTTCTCGTTTCGTTCCCAACAATCGACTCTCATGAATTGCCGCAACCATTCGGTCAACGTCTTCACGATCTTCGTCATTTCCCCACACGCCACAGAGTTCTTCAAACGAACGTTTTGGTTTTTGCTCCATGACACGGCTTTCATAAATCTCGCGGATGATTTCCTCTGTGGATCGTTCATCGTCCTTCCAACCACCGCAGATTTCGTCAAGCCGCGATTTGCGTTTCGGTTGCTCTTTCACATCGACCTTCACGGTAACATTTTCACCGTAAAAAGTCTCTGGGAGCGGCGGAAGAGTCATCACTCCGCTGTCCGATACATGAGTTTGAAAATGGAATGTTGTCATAACTGTTGTGCCGGAATACCGACTAAATAATTGTCTCTAAAAATTCTTCCTGCGAATACGCTTTCAAGCCGGAGTTGCTAAAATCTGTTTTGTCTCGTGTTACGACGACGTTGATGCCAAAATCCTGTGCCGCGGCGGCTTGCACAGCATCCTCGAAGTCTGCCATGCCCGACTCTATGGCGGTATCAATAGTTTTGCGGTCAACCGT
>Ga0123353_10003647_pt1 | contig 19520 bp, 16 predicted proteins | sample TergutLab28metaG_3_FD_92763 | JGI IMG/M metagenome (GOLD analysis project Ga0123353, IMG submission 92763) | Labiotermes labralis P3 segment gut microbial communities from Petit-Saut dam, French Guiana - Lab288 P3 | ecosystem: Host-associated > Arthropoda: Insects > Digestive system > Gut ... | reverse complement strand
TTAGCTGTACCATTTTGGCTTTTTAGTTCCCCCCAATGTGGCTGGAAGCCCTCAGTCAGTGAAGCCCCTTAACCCCCCCCCCCCCCCGTGTAAGTGTGAACACCAAATGAACACAAATCTCGTATCGTGCAGCACGCTGAACTACACTGTCATGCTGTAGGGCGCCACCACAGCGACATTCCATCACAGTAGACGTTCTCTGAAGATCCAAGTGCCCACTGGAAATGCTTACCGAAGTTTCGAAGCAACATTTGTCGTCATCGTCTTGACCGTCAAGATTAGGGCACTACTGTCGTCCGAGACGTCGGTATGCGGCGTCACATCCCACAGCACTTGCATAGTCATCAGCATCGCTGTGAGAACCCCAAATTGCCCATTGATATTTTGTATTTACACATTTCCTTGGTTACTTCGCAAGGTACAGTACCATGTTTCCCAGACAGATTAATATCGCCCCTAATGGTAAAGGTTAAAGTACAGGTCGCCCTGGAACAGGCCACGATGGCCCAGAGGGGGAGTAGAGGTATAGCCCTACTCTTCCTTTAACCTCATCACTAGATGGGGTGGATGGTCAACGCCACGTCCCGGCCGCTTTACCCCCGGATAAGACCCGGTACCCATTGTACATGAGACTGGGTGGGCCCCAGGGCCAGTTTGGACGGGTGCGGAAAATCTCGCCCCCCACCGGGACTCGGTCCCCGGACCGTCCAGCGCGTAGCGACTTGCTATACCGACTGAGCTATCCCGGCCCGCCCTCCTTAATGGCATATGGCATTTACCTAAAGCCCGGATTTGTTTCTTAGCTTTGTAATATAGTTAGAATAGCATCCTTGAGATACGCTTGTGACTGGTGTAGTCTGAACTGGCATGTTACGGTATGCTAGTGGCATGCTGTCTGAGTGCGGTAGGAGTCTGAACTGGCATGTTGCGGTATGCTAGTGGCATGCTGTCTGAGTGCGTTAGGAGTCTGAACTGGCATGTTGCGGTATGCTAGTGGCGTGCTGTCTGTCTGAGTGCGGTGGGACTGGGCGTGGTACAGATGTGGTGAAGATAGATGTGCAGTGTTACAAGGATCGCTGTGTGGCCTTCAGGTCTACAGTACTGGCAGCTTTTAAACACCTCTTGATATATCTCGGCCTAGAATGCGGTGGCGACTAGAGTTAAACGCTCGTACGAAATCTCGTCAAAGTCGGTCCACTGTTCCACGAGCTGACTGAAAGGCGCACACAGACAAGAGTGCGGTGCGAGGTTTCAGGCTTCCGCCGCGAAGTAGCTGAGAACTGAGCTCTTCTGGGCTGTTACGCAGCGTGTAGTGGTAATTTCTTGCCGACGTTTCGGGATTTCAGTCTCATCTGAAAGGAAATGAAAGAAGGTTGTGCCGAAACGTGTGTACGGAATTACCACTACACGGTGCGTACTGGCCAATAACAGCGCAGTTCTCAGGATGGCCGGGTTTTGTTACGGCTTAAGGCTACTGTCTGTTCTGCAGTACGCAAACTGTAATGACAACAGCGACGGAAAAGAGAACGTCGTTAAATAAAACACTTTTAAGAAGGAGTGGGAACGAGAATAAGGATTTAGGGAGAGGAAAATTGCAAGGGGCGATTTAAATGACCATAGGAGGAAAAGAGAGGAGGAACGTTGAGAAAAGCTGCGAATAATTGAGAATCCACCTGAGCAGAACTGAACGAGGAACGAAATGGAGAAATGCGAAGAGTATAAATTAGTGACAGAGAAATGGAGTGAAGGAGAAACGGTGAGACAAGACAAAGTGCGCTGAGGCCTGCAGTGGAACGGGGAAGGTTTGCGGGTTGCAGCGCAGTGCGGGGCTGCTGTGTGTGTCCGCTGTCGTGCGTCGGGCGTCGGGCGTCGGGCGTCGTGTGCACGAAGCGTGTCTCATGTAGGGACCTCATTTTGTATGACAACAGTGTCGCGTGACAGCAGCAGCAGCGTCGCGTTTCAGTTCGCTGTGCTGCAGTTAATTTGGAGTCTTTAGTCACCACATTTAATTGTCTAAACTTTGAAGTAAGCCAGTTTTATGTACAAATTCAGTTCGTACCGCACAGTAAACACTTTGTCTCGGCTGTTTAAAGCAGTGAAACACAAATAATATTTCAGTGGTACAAACCCAGATACATGTAAAGGAAATGTGCCTAATATCACCCACTTTCTAAATCCGCCCCCCCCCCCGCGTTATTGACGCTGGAGACTAGTAAACGCTGACGGTTGGACATGAAACTTGTGGCGCGTGATGTAAAAACTATTCTTTGTTTCACCCGAGTTTGTGTTGTGATGGGCAGTGGCTTGTTGTTGTGATAGGCAGTGGCTTGTTGTTGTGATGGGCAGTGGCTTGTTGTTGTGATGGGCAGCGGCTTGTTGTTATGATGGGCAGCGGCTTGTTGTTGTGATGGGTAGTGGCTTGTTGTTGTGATGGGCAGTGGCTTGTTGTTGTGATGGGCAGTGGCTTGTTGTTGTGATGGGCAGTGGCTTGTTGTTGTGATGGGCAGCGGCTTGTTGTTGTGATGGGCAGCGGCTTGTTGTTGTGATGGGTAGTGGCTTGTTGTTGTGATGGGCAGTGGCTTGTTGTCGCCTCTGTTTTGCATATCGATTGCTGCGTGCCCAGGGTGCAACAGGGAAGGTGCGCTGAAAGCTGACGTGGCTCATTCATCCATAATAACACGTACCACAGTTGGCAGCAGTTAATGCAATTTAACTGCCAGGCACTATTAGCAGTTGACATGCCGCCTGTGCCGGTATCAAGCACAGCGTATCGTCACTCCGAATTGTGCGTTGTGGGACAAAATGAAAATGGTGAATGCCATAAACGCTGTTAGGAGTAAGAAAATTGGATTGGAAAAAAACATTGGTGGTGTCTGCAGTACCGAGATGGACACTCAGATATAAGTTAACAGTAAGGAAAAATATATAGAGAAACTTTCAATACCTAACTTGGTCATGAACCAGTGTTGTTCTGTAACGTTGAAGAAGAACTGTATGAACTTTTCTGGGCTAACAGCAAGAAGAATTAAACGAATGACCTTTGAACTTGACATAAAAATTATCTTGCCGTCCATTTTCAGTACAGCAGGGAAGAGCAGGCTGGAATTGGCCGCGTAACTTCATGGCGCGTGGCTGCACAAGCCCCAAGCTACTGCGGCAGCAAGAGTCAAGCGATTCACGAAACAAAAGTCGCATAACTGAGTCAGTGCTGCGGATGATTGACTTCTCTCCGCTTCGCGCGTATAACTGTGACGACACGGGACTCGCCTTCATTCGTTCAGCATAAAGCATGCGAAGTTGTCTCCCTTAAGGGGAAGCGACGGGTCTGTTCTTTGTCTTCAGCAGAGAGGGATCACTCGTGACAATTGTTACCTGCAGGAATGTTCCGCCTCTGTTGGTGTTTCCTAGGAGCAACATGAAGGCTGAACTGCTGGATGGCGCTCCACCAGGTGCAGTGGCAGTTTGTCACAGCTGGATGGATCCAGAAAGAGAGCTTTACGCAACTGTTCAAACATTTTGTGCGTTTTGTGGAGGCATCTAAAGAAGATCACGCTTCCTGATACTGGATGGTCACTCTTCTCATACGAGGAATAGCGAGGTGACAAACTGTGCTTGCGAAGGCGCGGTGCACATCGTTTGCCTTACCCTCACAGCACTCATATAAACTGCAACCTCTGGGTGTTTCCTTTATGTAGCCTCTGAAGACGCATTGCGCACAGAAGATGGAAATTTGGCTGATTACCCGTCCCAACAGCCCAGTGGTTAAGGTGCTGTGCTACAAATCGGAAGGGCGCAGGTTCAGTTCCAGCTGGTGTCATTGGAATTTTTCATTGACATAAAATACTTCCGATCGCAATATGACCCTGGGGTCGACTCAGCCTCTAAAAAAATGAGTACCAGGAGCATTTCCTGGGGGTAAAGGCGGCCGGTACGTAAGGCTGACAACCTTACCACCATCCTGTGCCGTTGTCACGAAATCTGGGAACCTTAACTTCCTGGAACCCTCTGGGCCACTCCAGGCCTGTAACGGGGCTGCTTTACCTTTATCTTTACCCGTCCCAACAGAATGTAGTTAAACACTATCAGATTGCTGACTGATTGGGAAAACTTACCTGAAATTGGCCGCAGCAGCCATTGCTGCAAGCGGGTTCCAGAACACAGGCTTGTTAGTTTCCCTGCAGTCGTCACCTTTTGACGAAGGTGAATTTTTGGAAGAATCTCAGCGTAATATCACGTCTTGTTTGCTTGACACCCTGTGCCATGTGCCACCATTTCGGAAGAACGGTCTGCCACCAGCGGCACAAATCCACAGACTAAGCAACGCTGTCAGCACTGTTGTTGTTCTGCCCTTTTACATTAGTCTGTTGCAGATGTCTTGGGCAGGAAGCAAGAACAGTCTGCAGAACATCAGCAATCCCCCCAAGGACGAGATCGCCTTACAAAAACAAAGTTCAAGAAGATTAAAGAGGAAAGAGAGATCAGAGGAAATCTTCGTCCAAAATACCTCTGCAGAAGCAGAGACAAATGTTTCAGTTAATCGTGGTGAACACGAGATGAATAAGCAGAAGAGAACGTCTGAGTCATCGCCCTCAGACTCCGAAGAATGTGAGGAAGCCAGTCTCATAGCAACTGACGGAGAAAATTCAGCGGGTGGCGCTGAGTGCTGGCACTGTTCGGGCTGTATTCTGGAGACCGACGCGGCGCGACGCAGCGCACAAAATGCTTCAAGTGGTGCCAAGAGGAGTGTTCAGGTACAGACGACTGCAAAATGCTTGATGCCTGTTTGCTGTTGCTGTAACACTGAACAAATGCTGTGCCTGTTTGCCGTAATCACAGTGTTTGGCGAAACATGCTTGTACGGAACTGCACAGTTCGCCTGCATTAATACAGTCACTAACTCCGTTGTCGTCGTATTTTGTTATACTACTCTTCTTGCATTTTAATGGAACAATTTCAGAACTCAGTTTTGAAATAATATACTTTGATTTCACTTTGGCCTGTTTAGATAAACAAGTACTTTTTAAAGCTTTGTTTTTATTTCAGTTTATTGTGCCATATGTAAGCGTTTGAAAGTAACTGTTGGGTGGGGACAGCAGTAAGCACACAGTGTTCTTGATATCGCCAACTGACACATTTTTCTTTGCTTCGAAAATTACCCTTCCGGAAGGATTGTAGGACAGCAGTCCCTGGGGGCGTAAGTACTTCGACCTCCAATTACACCCTCACCATTCTCATCTGTTTCTGCTGAATCATTTATTCGATATTTGATGCTTAAAAAATAGGCACGATATTAGGCACATTTCCCACACGTTTGGACTTTCTACAAACCAGTCAGTCAATGCTGCATAGGGAAATAATCGCTGTTTGTTCTGAGATCCGCACAAAACACATAAATGTACTGTGTGGGCTGAATGTAGGATTGCTGAATGTTGAACTGGTGGTACGTATAGTAACCAGTAAATAGGTGCCGGCTGTGTTCCCTTCGTCTTGCAGACAGTGTGACGTCAACAAATGCGGTGCCGAACAGCCTGCAGTATGACGCCATATCACACAACTAATGCACACGTCTGCCTTCGTAATATTGCCAACGGTGAAGTTGCGTGAGCCGCTGCCGCATTTTGGAAGTAAGGAGCTCTGTGTGTGTGTGTGTGTGTGTGTGTGTGTGTGTCGCCCGAAGAACACGGAAAGATAGTCCGTCGTGTCGAGTTCAGAGGACGAATTACTGGCTGGCTTTGTTAGCAATTCGTTCCGATTAATCTATGCTGCAAAGCCGTAATTAGCGGTTGGCGCAGTGAGGGCAAGGGGGGTGTGACTGTCTGGCTGCTGCAGTGATTTATGTACACTTGTGTGTGTGTGTGTGTGTGTGTTGGCGTGGGGCGGGCCGCAGGCGGTAGTGCCCGCCGTTCTGGCCGAACTGAAGTGTTAATGGCTGATAACGATATTTGGGAAGAGGGCGGCACATTTCCCTGAAGATTACGCGAGGTGACAGTTACCGGGGTATCGGGCGGAGAATTTGTAGAGCGTTTGATGTGAATGCAAACAAGCGGTAGAGCAACTTGCTAACAATACTGTTGAGTTATGATAAGCGTACCTAACGTGCTTCTTGAAAAGCTGATCGTCGCTCAGTTACACATAAACATTCACCGCCTGCAGCACCTCACCTGGTCGCTCAGTTAACCCTCGTAATCCCAGCAGACTATATCTATGTGTTCGGTGTAGACGCGCCGTGTCTGCTGCGTTGCACTTCGTCTTGGTCTGGTTACAGCCTTCCCATGACTCAGGCGGAAAGTCGCCGGCCTTCCACCGCGAAGACCCGGGTTTGATCCCATGTCAGTCCATGTGATATTTGTGGTGTACGCAGTGGAAGTGGGACAGGTTCTGTACAAGCAATTCTGTTTTTCCCTGTCAGAGTCGTTCCAACAGTGCTCCGTAATCGTCTTCATCCAGGCCTTGCTCTTACCAGAAGGACAAATGAGCGAAACCTGGGAACCTCCCAGAAAGCAATTTCCTTTCGGAAGGCGGGAAGCACTGGATAGACAGGAGACACTGTCACTTTGTTTACTGTTGTGACCGCTTGGTGCCGGCCGGCCGCCGTGCTGTACGGTACAGCTACAGCGCAGCGCTCATCGTGCTGGCTTTCGAGTCATTAATCTTCTTGGGTCTTTGGCAGATTCGATCAGAGCAGATAGATGGAATGGCTGTGCTTTCTGTGTTGTGTCTCTTAGAATAAAAAACTGCGCAACTGTTTGCTGTACAACAGAAATTAGAAGAAATGTGCAACACGAGGGAATTTAACTTGCTTCTCTGTGTTTGTTCCAATATTCCTTCTAGGCACTATCCACGTTTATCTATCCTGTCTTTTTATCTTATTATCTCTTCTTCCTGTCCAACCATTTCCTTTCCCTTATTCTCATTGACCTCTTCCCGATCTTGTACAGATGCCTTGTCTGACAGACGAACACAGTAAATAAAGGAAAGGACGCCTAGCGTCACGACTGCTAGCGCCTTCTGTGCCTGGAGCGCAGTAGAATACTGACGGCAGGGCAGGCTACCCGTGTGGGCTTTCAGAGGTAGAGATAATCAGTGCGGTTGGTAGCCTATATCATAGGTGCTGTTAGCATCTCCACGTGAAATGACCGTAAGTGCTGCACGGTTTTAGCCGAAGCAGGTGCGGGGGTGTCAAAGGTCATGAAATGCTTTGAGCGGTTCTCACATCAGCAGCAGTGCAGACAAGCAGTTGGTGATTCCTAACAGACAGCCAAATCGTAGCTGCATTGCACTGATGCAGAAAGACATTTCCCATTTTCCTTCGCTGTCGCTGTTAATATTTCCTGGATATTTCGCAGTAGCTGCTGCACTGTTCAAGTCTCTACTTGTATAACTAAGTGCTTGAGCAGAGACCTTCTTGAAGCTATTAGTTCCTCAGCTGGTCACGAAATTTCCCTCGTTTTATGGAACCCAAGGTTCATGACCGCGTTCACAACAGCCCGAAGTTGCCCCTATCCTGAGCCAGACTCAGCCAGTCCGTGACCTCCCGGTATAATGCTGTAAAGTCCATTTTAAGATGAACTTCCTGTCTGCTCCTGTGTCTTTCAAGTGATCTCTTTCTTTCAGATTTCCCACCAAAGCCCTATGTGCATGTCTGTCCTCCTCCCCTCATGCCACATGTCCTGTCCATCTCAACTGTATTCACTTGCTCACCCTAATGAAGTCCGATGTAGGCTGCACACTAGAAAGCTCCTCGTTACCCAGTTGTTTATAGCCTCTTCTGAACTCTCGTCCTCTTGTGTTCCAGTATGTTCCTGAGCACACCGTTTTTGTACAGAGATTGTCCTCAGCCTGTGGTCTTCCCACAAAATGGCACCAAGTTTCACATCCGTAAGGAAAAACAGGCGGTATCATGCTTGTGTATATTTGAATCATTTTTGTATGTTGGTAGCAAGCGGGGAGACAAATCTGAATTTAATCTGCTCTTCATTTTTGGGTGGTGTTATTTTTATTGAGTAACCCGCCAGGGCCGAGTGGTTAGTATATGCACCACACTCACAAACTCAACGTTCTGACCACACAGTGTATTTATGTGTTGTGTGGATCTCAGAGCAAACAACGATTATTTCTCCATACAACATTAACTGACTGGGTGTTATAACTGAGACGGAGTGTGTTTACTGTGCGGTACGGACTGTGTCTTTATATATGATTCCGGTTAGTCTTGGTCTTTAAAGGGTTTGTGTCATTCCCAAGATGTGAACTTTGCCGCACTTTCAAAGGATTTGTAAGCTAGCTTTGTGTTGGGATTTTGTCCTGCCTGCTGTTGTCAGTACAGCAATGTATCCCAGTACTTAGTTTCCCCAGCACTTATTTGCAGATGTCCTCCTTAATAGTGGTAATGAGAGCAAAGTTCAAAGAACAGAACTAAACTCAGAATCAAATTGAGTGAACAGACGAAGACGGATGAAGCGTACCGAAGTGCACCAGAACGCAGTGCGATGGTTGTACACTTGCAGCGGGAAGTTGTCCGCCGACTGATAAACCGCTTTCGGGTCGCCGTCCAAGAAGTTGTGTCGTGAACGAGCCAGTTTGTTTTCTGTTTTGGATATAAGGACGGCTAGTGAGTTGTTTGAAAATATCTAAATTTGAAGTATTTTGGGGACGCTTCTAACAAACCAAATCTACGTACAAGAAGTTAAGAAGTGTGAGACACGCGGTTCATGTTGCGGAGTTCAGTGCAAGTGTCGGAACTGGAAATGTCTTTGGTGTTTGTGTCGAGCGTCTGTCTAGTGAACCGCCAGTAACGTGCCGGACGACGCTGTGTGCACGGAAAAGCTTGGAGGAACTGAGCTCATTACAGACCAACAAAACTGGCAGTTCTTTTCTATCCAGCGCTCCCCGATTTCCGAAGAGTATTGCTTTCTGGAAGGTTCCCAGGCTTCGCCCGTTTGCTCGTCTGGTAGGAGCAACAAGCAAGTGCAGATGTGAATAACATTGATGGAATGGTATTGACGGGGGAAATTTGAAGTGCCGGGAGCAAACCCGTCCAGGTACCACTTTATCCACCACAAATCTCACGTGGACTGACCTTGGATCGAAACCGGGCCGCCGCGGTGAGACGCCGGCAACTAACAACCTGAACAATTAAAGACTTAATTAACCTGATTTTTATTGAGAGATCCAGTCCGTACCGCGCAGTAAACACTCCGTCTCAGTTATACAAACCAGTCAGTTAAAGCTGTATAGAGAAATAATCGCTGTTTGTTCTCAGATCCACACATAAATACAGGGTGTGGGCAGAAAGTAGAATTGGTGAATGTTGAACTGTCGGTACATATAGTGACCACTGGGCTTAATAAGGCCATCAGCAGCGGCGCTCTATACATCCTTCCAATGCAGATCACAATGTAAACTATCGCCGACATGGAAGATCGAAATCTAATACAAATGAGATTTAACTACAGGGAAAGTCGGTGTGCTGTCTGAAGGTACATTTCGTCTAGATTTCTTCACGTTTGAGAGTAATGCAGTAAACCCTCTAAGACGAAGGCAGAAGACCGACTCAGAGGAACTAATCGGCTGCAAAGCGACTGATCCTAATTGAGCGCGTAATTGGTTCTGCCGTCTCAGACCGTCGCACCGCGCACCGTCGTGGGCGGGCGGTCTATTGAAACAAGCGTGTCTTATGCTTGGGGATTTTTTACGCGCGTATTTGTGATGGAACCTCTGTGACAATGCAGACTGCGTAGAGAAATGTAAATTGTGTTTCGTTTCTGTAAGTTTACATTGGAAATGAGATTTGGTGTCTTGGCGTCAATGTATATTAGGATCAGGGTATTGCTGGCTGATTTCGTAGTGTTGTCTGTTGAACGACGTCTCAGTAATTCAGCGGCTTATGCAGTAGAGGTATGGAAGTTTGTGAACTTCGCTGCTCGGTATTCCGACCTTTCGTGACTTGTTCCGACGAATCGGGATGAATGCATATGGCTGGCAAATCGGCTTCTCCCGCTTCTGCCTTTATCATGGTCTTGTGCAGGCTCCTTTCAAGTCAGCCAAGCTCTGTCCTTCATTACGTAAGGCTGGTTTGTGTCGTGCTTGATGCACTGCAGTCGTAAATACGGTTTTGCTCCCAAAAGCATTTTGTGTTGTATTGAAAATCAGTTTCAGGTTTTTATTGATTTGTCGTGACTGTTAAGGTAATGTCATAAGCTACTGGGACAGAGCGGATTTCAATATTCGTGGCGGTCTTATCGGTCCCAGTTAATTGCGAACTTCGAGACTCGAATGGTCGGATGACAGTGAAAAATTTACATCGGACAGTAGGCGGAAGTGTTGCGGGCTAGTATGATAAGCTTGGAGGGAATGGGGAAAACGACACAAATATCAGGGAATTTGTTTTGTCTGCCGAGATAGTACCTCTGTTTTCTTTATCTCTCTACACGTGTATTTACACCTGAATAGTAGCCTGCAGCCCCCCACTGCGTAAGCGTTCCTGTCCGACAGCACTCACTGGTCTGTCTAGGGGCCCTGTTTTCGATTCCTGGCGAGGTTGTTGTACCATCTCGCCTACCAACTTGCCTGTTTTACCCTTCCCCACTGGTGACTGCTATATGTACCCCCTGTTTTAACTTTAGCAAACCTTCCCACACAGTATGTTTCTGTGCGGTCATACAATAAGTAACGGTCACTGCGCTGTGCAGCATTGAGTGACCGGTCGGTCTAATGCTAGCAGGTGCTGTTGTCGGTGGGGAAGCGGATTGAAGTTTGACGTGTAACCTACGAACATTAATGAGAAGAATGCGGTGTGACCGGAAATCCACGTTGCGCTGCATGCCTCTTGTTCGAGTTTACTGCCCAGATAGAGCCTTACCAACTGTATCAGTTTACTGCCCAGATACAGCTTTACCAACTGTATCAGTTTACTGCCCAGATACAGCCTTACCAACTGTATCAGTTTACTGCCAGATACAGCCCCCCCCCCCCAACTTCACAACGCAGCCCCACTCACACAGTATCCAGTTGCTCTACTGCTTAGCCCAACGGTTTACTTCCCATCAACCTTATCTTCTTCGCTTCCCAAGGCTGCACGTTACACCCAGCCAACCTTTACGAGAAGGACGAGCGGGCACAGCAAAGAGACCTGAAGAGCACACATTTTTCTGTTTCACCGTGTAACAGTAATAATAATAATAATAATCACTGCGACAGATGTCATATCCTTGTGGCGAAGGTATGATATCGACACAGTAGCATTTGCCTCTGTCTTCAGTATTGTGCCCTGCCTGCATACTGTGATTGACATGGGTGGCATCAGAAATGTAGCATAGAAGTTGGTCGAAATGCCTGCTTTCTGTGGAATGTCGTTGTATTGTGCCATTGCGGTGTAACATTCCAGAATACGATCTGTCCGTCAGCCTTTAAACCACATACCGAGAAGTTAATTCAGTAGTGAAGTTTACAAAAGCAGTCCTTACAATAATAATATGCTTTATTAATACTTGAGATATATGTAGGTGCTATATACATACCCGGCGGCCACTTGCTGAGGGCACATTGCCTTTCCTTAGCAAAGGTCAATGACAGTTACTGCTGTAGAGGGCAGTAATCGCCGTGTGTTCTGACATCCAAACATCACGTGATACGTATACTCTGCGCGTAAAACGCATTATCTGTAGTTTGAAATTAGGTGGTGCAAAATGTAGTGAAGTGTGACGGGCGTGCTGGCGTTGAATAGCGGCGTAAGTTGAACATTGCGACAGCCTTCAGCCGTGGGGCCAGACAGACAGTTCAACATGCAACGTCCAGACAAGTAATCCTGCTGTCCGAATAGCGGCGTAAGTTGAACATTGCGACAGCCTTCAGCCGTGGGGCCAGACAGACAGTTCAACATGCAACGTCCAGACAAGTAATCCTGCTGTCCGCACACACGGAGCAATCATTTGGACACAAACCAATTTATTCCGCTACTGCTGCACGTGTCACTACCTGCGGGCCGGTGGTCGGTGCCAGTAGATGTCGCGAGAGCCCAGACGCTGTCTGCAGGCCAGTCGAAATGCACATACATCCGTATTGGGTGCTGCCAATACAGCGGGACATTTTGTGATGTATTTGTAAGCATTGTGCATTGTAACAGGATGATAAGTGTTCATTGTGATACTGTGTGTCGCACAGTGGTGCTGGCTCAGCCACACGAGGGCGCTGCATGTAGAGGACGATCGATGGTTTGAAATAGTGTGTATGAAGTGAACTGATTGTTTTGTGTCGTCAATAGTTTGCAGAATATTAATTGGTCGCCTTGAGAATGGTCTTACTGGGCTAAGAAGTGTAACAGAGTGCAGCAAGTTGCAATATACTCAAAGAATCGTATTGCACGTACTGTGCAGATGTCTGAGTCAGTCATCTACATCTGCTGTTGTGTGTTCTTTACGACTGGCTTCTTGTTTGTTCTGATTGTGTGCGTCGTGACTTTATGAATAACCGCTGAAGGATTTTAAATCGCAGCTTTATGTTGCTGGCAGTCCATCCACCAGGCACGCAATGTCACAAATTGCGGTCCCCAACCGCTGTTTGCTGCTGAAGCGACTGCAATCGATCAGGCCGCGAGGAGAGTCCTGTGCGATACACTCACACAAACAAATGGGACTCTGAGAGCGCTATTCTGAATTAAGTTGTTTTGGTTTTTGTCCCCTTCCCCGATCCAGAAGCATCTGCCAGTGTTGTTATTGTGGAAATTAAAAATTGTAGTTAAAAACGACAGCAGTTTGTTATTACAACTGCCACATTCATTGAGCACACGTCAGATTTGTCACAATGGATTAAGGACGCCAAGTGGTATCATTATTTCCTAAAAATAACAGTACATCGCCAGGCTTAAACTGTCAGAACGATATATTTATTTTATTTTATTTTATTTTATCGTTTCCCGTGCACAGTAGCTTTATCATATAGATAGCCTGCATCTTCCAGGCACATCCCGTGAGCGTTTTCGTGCTAAGGGACACGATAAAGAGGTACTGTAGAATGTCCGCATGCACTATGATAGCTACTGTAGAATGTCCACCTGCACTGTGACAGCTACTGTAGAATGTCCGCATGCACTGTGACAGCTACTGTACAATGCCCGCCTGCACTGTGACAGCTACTGTAGAATGTCCGCATGCACTGTGACAGCTACTGTACAATGTCCGCCTGCACTGTGACAGCTACTGTAGAATGTCCGCATGCACTGTGACAGCTACTGTAGAATGTCCGCCTGAACGCTGACAGCTACTGTAGAATGTCCGCATGCACTGTGACAGCTACTGTAGAATGTCCGCATGCACAGTGACAGCTACTGTACAATGCCTGCCTGCACTGTGACATCTACTGTAGAATGTCCGCATGCACTGTGACAGCTACTGTAGAATGTCCACATGCACCGTGACAGCTACTGTGGAATGTCCGCCTGCACTGTTACTACTGCAGAATGTCCGCCTGCACTGTGACAGCTACTGTAGAATGTCCGCATGCGCTATGACAGCTACTGTACAATGCCCGCCTGCACTGTGACAGCTACTGTAGAATGTCCGCCTGCACGCTGACAGCCACTGTAGAATGTCCGCATGCACTGTGACAGCTACTGTAGAATGTCCGCATGAACTGTGACAGCTACTGTAGAATGTCCGCCTGCACTGTGACAGCTAATGTAGAATGTCCGCTTGCGCTGTGACAGCTGCTGTAGAATGTCCGTCTGCACTGTGACAACTACTGTAGAATGTCCACCTGCACTGTGACCGCTACTGTAGAATGCCTGCCTGCACAGTAACAGTCGCCGCGCGACGCGCGCAATATCACGCCGAGAAGCATGACCCTCCTGCTGATTTGTTCCGTGTTTAAAGACGCCGGTGAAATGAAGGTGTTTTTTGTGTGTTTCTGCTGTTGCAGTCTGGTTTGATGTTAAGCAATAGTTCACAACCCAGTCAGTTTTTTTGCCTTAAATAATGGGTTTACTGAAACATCTAAGTGCTGTGTTGCAGTTCTGGTGCGACATGCTGGGCTGCTGTGCTGCAGAGGTGGCCCGATCCAACCTCAGAAATGTTTATTTTTAGTAATTTTAAAGCAGCAGACGTTGAACACCATACAGGAAGCTAATGATCTTAAAATAAAGGAAAGATACACAACAATGTATTGAAGGGTAGCAACTGTTATTCCAGTACAGTATTGCCAACTGATAGCACCGACCAGAATGACAGTAGGATGGCAGCAAAATAGGAGTGACATTAACGCCTGTAGACCCTTCAAGTACCAGGCATGGCGGGGCGCAAGTAACTTACTTTCAAGCCTAGCGAGACAGTTCAGTGATACTGAGTGCCTGTAATGACTAATGGCTGTAATGACTGTTCAACTTGTCATTTATTTCTTCCAGCAGATCTCAGCGACCTGCCATGGGATTGTGACCCCACACATGGTGACAGGGATGCCGAGTAAGGGTGAGATTGGGGCAACACTTCCCCCTCCAGCGGCCGTGCCCCACAAGAGGCCTACTGTTCTGGTGTATCCCACGGGTAAGTCAGAAGCATTTGGACGATTTGCTTAGCATGGAAGCTTAGCCTAGATGTCCCCTGCCAAGAACACGGCACTGTGTTTTGTACGTAGTCTGCGTCAGTCAGTAGTTGCTACTGGGTGCAAGCAGTAAGCATTCGCTGCGTGGAACCCACAATAGCGTTTTGCGTCGGGTACTTGTGAGCCATTTTATATTTGGTCATTGTGTGCCGCATTCCTCAGTCACACATCTGTCACGCAAACATTTAGCAGTGCGATTTCAAACGCGCCTGTTTCAATAAAACGTGAATGTGGGAGTGCCGCGTGTTAAAAATGTTACGTACTTGTGCAGTGGAAGTTGTACGGGAAATGCAGAACGGTCCGTGTTGCAGATATGATGCACAGAGAAATTCTTAAGATTTAAACGATGACAAATAATTAAGACCGAACAGAGCGAACTTTGTGATAAGGGTGCGATGCTGCTGCTTCTGCGCAGATTGATCAGCTGCAGTGACGTTCTGCGCATCCGAAAAGTTTGGTGAACCGACGATAGCCGAGAATAGGCGCCGGGAACAACAGTCAGTTTGTGGGAGAATGAGCTTGTGTGAGGGAATAGTTGCTTGCATGTAGGCTATGGGCGGACAACCAACGAATCGTGGGTCGATTCCCGGTACGGGACGGCACTTGTTGTTTTCCACAGCGCCCAGACCGACTATGGGGCTCACCTGTATTCCTGTTTGGTGGATATCAGGAGCTGTATTCCTGGAGTAAAGCGGTCGGCACTTGAAACCGACATTTCATTTCCATATGGTGCCGAGGTTAAAATGTGTGGAGCCTTACCTTCTTCCAAGCATATGTCTTCGTGGCTTGTTGTCTAGTTAGCTCAGAGAGCATTTATCTTTACCTCAAAAACAACAACCTACTTCCCGATGTAGTAGGACGGAATCGATAGTGTCGTTGGAAATAGGGGTCAATTCATGTGCCGAATTGCAAGTATTTTCTTGTTACGGAGGCTGAAAGGAAGCCTGTCAGGCGACGCGAGCGATTTCAACAACATGGAGACGCGAACTGTCATCAAGTTTTTTTTTTCTGCAAGGCAAGGCGCCGAAGGAAATTCACACCATTCTGACAGAAACATTAGGGGGAACCTGCACCATCGTATGCCACCGTCAAAAACTGGGTGGCCCAGTTTAAACGTGGTGTTTTTTCCACCTGTGTTGCGCCTCGTTCTAGGCGACCCGAAACAGTGACCACCCCGGAGATTATTGATCGAATTCACGAGCTGATCTTGGAAGACCGCCTTATTTCGGCTAAATCAATAGCTGAGCAACTGGGCATCTCACGTGAGCTGGGTGTGTCCATCATTCATGAAGATTTGGACATGCGGAAACTCTCCGCGAAGTGGGTCCCGAAATGCCTGAACGCGGATCAAAAACGTCAACAGTGCCAGTCGCCTGAGCAACTTTTGGAATTTTTTTCGGCGCGATCCAAATGATTTCCAGTCTTGATTGGTAACCATGGACGAAACCTGGTTATATTACTATGACCCGGAGACAAAGCAATAATGAATGGAGTGGCGGCAAAGCGGCTCAGCCCGCCCCCCAAAAAATTCTGAGTGCAAAAATCCACTGGAAAAGTTCTCGCCTCGATTTTTTGGGATCAAGACGGCATTCCCCTCATTGATCATCTTCCAAAGGGCCAAACTATGAACCCGGAGTATTGCTTATCTCTGCTGGTGCAATTGAAGGAAATTTTGAAAGAAAAAGCCGCAAGAAGTTCACCAAGGGGGTCTTGTTCCTGCACTTCAATGCCCCGGCTCACCAGGCACTTGCAACCCAGAAGAAAGTGGCCTACTTGGGCTTCCAATGTCTCGATCACCCACCCTATTCTCCGAGTCTGGCCCCATCGGACTACCACCTGTTCCCTGGACTGAAGAAAGCAAGTGAAAGTTCGCCATTTTTCGTCCAACGCGGAGCTCATTGCTGCCGCGGAGACCTGATTGGACGGACAACATTCTGATTTTTTTTTGAGTGACTTGCAGAAGTTCAAGCAACGGGCTAAGAATTGTATTGAGCTTCGTGGGGAGTATGTTGAATATATCCCGACTTTGGTCGCTGTAGCTTGTTTTCTTCTTGTTCGGCATAAGGACTTATCAGCACCCCCTCGTACACTGTGGTCATAACGTAGAATTGGTTAATGTTAAACTGGCGAATTTGACGTTCATAGGGCCGTGCATCGTAATATTATTTCTTAAAACCAACCAGATGCACCAGTGTATCAAATTTATTTTATTTTGGAATGACACACTACATGTTTCGGACGGTCTTTCCGTCCATCATCAGCAGTTCAAGACTGTACATACAGCAACCAAACAGATACTGCTGTCTGCTTGCTAGCGGGTACCCGTCCGAAACATGTTGAATGTCATTCCAAAATAAAATAAATTTGATACACTGGTGCATCGAGTTGGTTTGACTGTAGAAATAAGTTAAACTGGCGGTACTTACAGTGCCCGCTGTGCTTTAAATGGTTCACGTAGGAATAAAGTAATGCAATCAGTTCCATTGGAACCTTGACACTCTGCAGTTTCGGTCCGGCCAGCCGACTGAAACTGCACTTTAACCACGATAATTGAATGTTGTTATTTGTGCTAATTGAGACTCAGGCCGGCGCCCGTTGCATTTCACAGCGTGCAGCGGTCAGGGTGAAGAGAATGAACAGAGTGACTGCGTGACATATCTATCATACGGTCTGGTGGGTGGTAACTACATGTACCGACAGCTTGAACACCCTGAAGCCTATCACACTCAGTGCGTTCGTGTAGCTTGCATGATGTTCACATCAAGCAGGCCTGTGCGCTTGAGCTGCATTGACCGACTGCTCTGCGTTCTGAGACGCGGTCTGTTCACTGGGAGGTGCGAGCTGAATTTGTATACATGTATATTGCGTGCAGTGCGTGTGGTCACGGCAGAGACACTGGGACCACGGTCTTGTTGTTTAACGACGCTGCCAGTTGCTAAGATTATAAAGCGTTACTGGTAGGTGGGTGGGGCCTGGTGGGATGACAACGACCGCACGGAGGGAAATCTGTTTTGCTGCTGGAATGTCTATCACAAACTGCACATAGACTGGCTTGGGACTGAACACGGGCGTCGGGTGGAGCAAATTACGTGATGAGGAGCCTTGTAGTTTGTACTGCTCACCAGATTTGTTAGCATAATGAAGTGAAGGTGGTTGAGATTGGCATAGCTTACAGCATGGATGAGAATGCTGTGACATACACACAAACTTTACTGGCAAAACCTGAAGGGAACAGTTGCCCTGTGTTATAAGACAGGATGATTCGTATTACAACATATCTTACATTGAGGGTGTGAGGGTGTTAGGTGGATTGATCTGGCTCAGGATAGGGTCCAATTGTAAACACGACCTTGCGGTTCAGTCAGGGACAGGGAATATCTTGACGAGCTTTTTGACCGTCAGATGTTAACAGTGACTGCACTCTGTGGAGTTAGCTGTATGTCTGGTTAGCTGCTTGGCAGTTCTGCTTTCATTGGTTATCCATTAATCCGTGTGTGGACGTTATTGTGAAGCACACCGACCGCAACTCAGGGCCAAGTGGAGAGGAGGCAACTGATGATGATATCGTCAGTGGAGACTAATGCCAGTTGTCAGATAAAATAATGTGCACCGGAAGTTCTGCTACAGACCTTGCTTTATTAAAATTTCAGGGGGCTTTGTTTCGAATAGTTGAATAAATCAGAGCCATCACGACCCCCCGCGCGCCACACTTATTCATTTGCCCAGCGTCGGCGCCGTTTCCTTAGCGCTAGACAGCCCCTATTAAATAAAATGCCTCTCTCTCTCTCTCTCTCTCTGTCTTTCTCCTTCTCTCCAGTGTTGTTGCACTCTGCGTTCTTCTCCTAGCTTGTTGACAATGCAAGTTTTCTGTTTGAAGTCATCTACTGTACTGTATTGTTGTGCCTCTTGTAATGTGGTTGTGCGGCCGGCCGGTCTGTGACTCTGATGGACTCACTGTCTAGCCTGCTGAAAGTTGACCTTCAGCGGAGTAACTTATTTTTCATGTTATTTTGGATTAATGGATTAATTTCTTTGTTTTCTGGCCTGCCTTATGCAACGCAGAGACGCAAGCAGCAGCACAGCAGGCCCCTGGTTATGTCTGCCGTTTTGTTAAATTTGGGGTTCCATTCGGTTGCATTGAAATAAATGAGCTGTGTTGTGTGTGTGGTGTTCAGAACTGGAGTTACGGTGTATTGTTCTAGCTTGATCGTCCGCTGCCCATTGTTCTGCACCATTCTGCTCTAAATGGACGGCTCGCATTCCCCGTTCGATGCTCCAGCGCAGTTGCCTTGCCCAGTGAACCAGTTCGGCTAATACAGGCCAGTGTTTGTTGCAGAGCTGACAGTGTCAGCCAGCGTGTCTGTTGATATTTCGGTCTTTTGGGTCTCAGTGTGATCCAGTAGCTTGTCGGACTGTGTGGCACTTCTTCACAGCAGTAATTGAGCGGGCGTCAAGTTCGTGAAAACTGGCTTAATGACGTTTTGCTGCGCGTGGAGCAGCACATCAGCTGTCCGTATTTTAATGGCTGATGTCCATGCATTTCGCTGTGGACGATCTGCAGGGAACGTGACCCAGTTGCACAGAAATCGGTGCAGTGACGTCATACTTCACTATGGGACATACATAAATTTCTGTCCCGAGTTGTTACATTACCATGTAGTGGGTCCCTGTCACCACGGCATGGCGCGTCCTCATGTTGCGGATAGAGGAACGGCCTCCGGTGGAGGGTAGCTGCGAATAAATTGAATAAGCAGTCGCGGACAGCCGACAAGGGGTGGTCCTCCAGATTGGGGTTGGACGAGGTGCTAACAACCCCTCCCTGTAAAACATTAATGTTCAGAAACACTCGCATGCGGGATGATTCCTCTGGAGACAAAACAATCCGGAGGTAAACTGCTCCCCCACTCGGATCTCCGGGGGGGGGGGGG
>Ga0123353_10003646_pt1 | contig 19520 bp, 17 predicted proteins | sample TergutLab28metaG_3_FD_92763 | JGI IMG/M metagenome (GOLD analysis project Ga0123353, IMG submission 92763) | Labiotermes labralis P3 segment gut microbial communities from Petit-Saut dam, French Guiana - Lab288 P3 | ecosystem: Host-associated > Arthropoda: Insects > Digestive system > Gut ... | reverse complement strand
CGAAATATACGCGGAAAGCGAAAACGGCTATACAGTTTTCACCGTTCGACTTCCCGCAAAGATGGGTGTTAATGAAACGTAAATACAATCTATACTTTTTCTTAATAAATTAGCAATTCTATCTTAAAAAACATCTTGCTCTTTTGCAGTAGAATATAGCCACAAAGAGTAAGATTGGAGAAATTTGTATGGAAAAGGCAACTCGTACGACTGCAGGGGCTATTATTTTATTAGCGTTCTTTGCGATATACCTTGTGACGCTTTTTAAAATAACGGTATTTAAATATCCGAATACGGTTTTTTGTATGTTAAGCGGTGAATCTTGGGGGGCTCGCAGCCTGAATTTGGTCCCCTTTGGTACTGTTTCCGAATATTTGCAGTTCATATTGAGCGGGAAGGTAATTATAGGAGTTGCAAATATATTAGGGAATCTTATTATATTTTTCCCGCTTGGATATATCGCTGCTTTGTTGTTTCCTAAAATGCGGAAACTGACAAGAATATTGATATTAGCTTTTATTTTTAGCTTGGCGATAGAGGTTTGCCAATATATTTTTGCGTGCGGCTCAGCAGATATTGATGATATAATTCTGAATACCCTCGGTGGAATGGTGGGTTATTGGGTTTATATTTTGATTTCAAGATATTTGGAGCCTAAAAAAAACGCCATCTTAATAAGTACCTTAATAGTAGCGTTTACTTGCTCGGGATTTTATATATGTGATTACTATTTTAAACCTCTTCCGCCTGCGCCCTCTTTTCAGAGTGTGGTTAAGAGAATAAACCACGAGCGAATTGAACGGCCATTTCAAAATATCATTATAAACAGCTCCAACGCGATACTGATTCAACTTGATAAAAACGGCAACCAAACCTTATTTGATAAAGGCGGGGAAGAAAAAATTTATCCCGCGTCTATGACAAAAATAATGACAGCGATTGTCGCTCTTGAAAACATTAAGGATTTGGACACTAAAATAACTTTGAACAAAAAAATATTTACTGATATGTACAATTGCAATTCTGCCGTAGCCGGATTTTTAGAGGGCGAAACAGTACGCGCCATTGATTTGCTGTATGGCTTGATGCTGCCGTCTGGCGGAGAGTGTTCTATTGGATTGGCAGAATGTGTGTCAGAGTCCGAAAGGGCATTTGTGGATTTGATGAATAAGAAAACGGCTCAAATTAATATGATCAATACGCACTTTACAAATTCCACAGGTTTGCATAATCAAAATCATTATTCAACAGCTAATGATATCGCTGCACTTTTGGAATATGCACTTAAAAATGATACCTTTTGTAAATTAATTACAACCGCAAGATATTCCACAATGCCGACAAACAGGCACCCGGATGGCATTACTTTTTACAGTACGTTATTTTCCAAAATGGACAAGCCTGATTTTTCGGGCGGCGTAATTCTCGGCGGAAAAACAGGATACACGCCCGAAGCGGGGCAATGCCTTGCCAGTCTTTCGGAGAAGGACGGGAAACAGTTTATTTTAGTTACTTGCGGCGCGCCGGGCGATAGTAAAACACAAATTTTGCATATAGAAGACACAAAGAAAATTTTAAGCTCGATACGCTAATATGAAAGTGGGGTAAGGGCGTGATAAGTTATGACTATTGCCTGCTCCATTGTCAGGTTCCCGTTCGGGTCAAATTTGTTTGCCCCAACGCAAGTTTATCGGGATAATGCCCGCTTGACCATTTGACAGACAAAAATAATTCCTGTAAATCGCTCCGGTTGAAGTTTTGTGTCGACTTAAATGCAATGTTCATTACCGTTTCCTTCATTGTCTGAAACATAATTACATTATTTGTATTTTATTCTTGATTTTAACATCGTTTGGTGATAAAATAACCCCATGGATTACCGTTTCGGCGGTTGATTTCCTGCGGCTCAAAAGGGGCTTTGGCTTCAGATGAAAGGCAGGTGATCGCTATGGTTACATATATGGAACTATTTCAGTTCTGCATAGTAATAATAGGGGTAATAGCCTTAGTTAAAGAAAGAAAAGGCTTATAAAAAACCACACCGCCTAAACTTTTCGGTTTAGGCGGCCATCCCACAGGGGATTGCCGCCCTACCAAAAGCGGTAATCCTCTATCTGTCTTTATTATATCTAAATCAGAATTGGAAGTAAAGCACTTTTTCGTCACTCTGCGAAACCTACCCCATATATTGCGACCCCTTCTGCACCGCAATCAACCCGGTCCGAGCCACTTCCAATATGCCAAACGGCGCGAGCATTTCCTGAAACAGCGCAATGCGGTCCGGCGTATCAGCCAGCTCAACGGTAATCGTTGAAGCCGAAAGATCGTCGATCCTTGCATTCATGATATCGCAGACATTCTTAATATCACCGCGCGTCTTGGTACTTGCGGAAAGCTTAACTATAATCAGCTCTCTGCCGACAAATTCTCCCGGCTCCATCTTTTTTACTTTAATTACGTTAATTAATTTATATAACTGCTTTTCGACCTGTTCTACCGCGTGATTGCCGCTGTCGACGATCATGGTGATACGCGAAACCGATTCATCTTCCGTAACGCTTACCGCAAGACTGTCGATGTTAAACGCGCGCCGGGCAAAAAGGCCTGTGATTTTGTTGAGCACACCAGCCTGGTTTTCAACTATAACCGAGATTACTTGTTTCATGATATCACCTCGTAAATCGTTTTCGTTCCTTCTTCCGGGGAAATAACACACTCCAGCAAATAAGCCCCTTTGTGCGCGAGCATTTCGCTAATGGCGCCGCTCATATCCTCGTCTGCTGAAATTTTCCTCGAAGGAACCCCATAAGCGCTCGCCAGGATCTGAAAATCAGGGTTATTTGGCATAGTAACGCCAAAATTTCTATAGTTTTCAATCTTCTGAAGCTCATACACCATGCCTAACGTTCGGTTGTTGAAAAGAATAATTTTAATATCCAAGTTGTGTTCCATCATCGTCGAAAGCTCGTTAAACATCATCTGCGCACTGCCGTCACCGCAGATTACAAACGTTTGTCTGTCTGGGTTCGACATTTTTATGCCGATTGCCGCAGGAAGCGAATAGCCCATCGTTCCAAGTCCGCCAGTCGTCATAAACCGCCCGTTTTTAATCGGCAGATATTTTGTTGCCCAGATTTGATTTTGGCCTACGTCACCGACGACAAAAGCATCATCATTCATTTGATTGCCAAGCTCGCGCAAAAAGCGCTTTGGTCCGATCGTCGTTGTTCGCGGTGACGCGATTTTATCCTTTTCTGCTTTGGCAAGTGCCTGCAGTTCATTTTTCCATTCCTCACAGTTGGCGCGTGGCTGCTCCTCCAAAAGCTGTTCCATGACAAGATAAAGATCACCGACAAGCGGAACGGTCGCCGAGACATTTTTGCCGATTTCAGCAGGATCGATATCGATGTGAATCGTCTTCGATTTTTTTTCGACTTTTCCAGGCGAGGTAATCGCCCTGTCGCCTGCCCGCGCGCCGACGATGATTAAAAGATCTGTCTCATCCAACGCTTTGTTGGCCGTTTTGTGCCCAAAAGAGCCGATCATCCCGATGTTCATCGGATGCGCAGTCGGGAGAGCTCCCGCGCCCATCATGGTGGTTACAACAGGTACGCCTGCTTCTTCTGAAATCTTCCGAACCAGCTCTCTGGCGCCGGCGCTGAAAATTCCGCCGCCAACACAAAGCAGTGGCCTTTCTGCCGCCGAGATCGTTTCACTGACCTTTTTAATCTGCTTAGCGTTTCCCTCTTTGCTGGGTTTGTACCCTCGAAGCTCAACCTCTGCAGGATATTCAAACTTCAGCAATTGCTTTTGAATATCAACAGGTACGTCAATTAAGACAGGGCCCGGCCTGCCCGTTAAAGCGATATGAAAAGCTTCTTTAAACACGCGGGGAATATCCGCAGCGTGTTTGATAAGATAGCTATGTTTGATAAAAGGCGCTACCGAGCCTGTGATATCGACTTCCTGAAATACATCACGCCCTAAAAGGTGGCTTTGTACCTGCCCTGTAATCGCGATAATGGGAATGCTGTCCATATACGCGGTCGCGATTCCCGTTATTAAGTTGGTAGCGCCCGGCCCGGAGGTAACAACGCACACACCCGCTTTTCCGGTTACTCTGGCGTAACCGGACGCCATGTGTCCGGCATTTTGTTCCTGGCGGACTAAAATATGCTTTAGTGTTTGGCTGTCTGCCAACTGCTCATAAAAATGATGGATGGCAGCGCCGGGATATCCGAAAATCATGGATACGCCTTCTTCTTCCAGGCAGCGCACCATAGCTTGCGCTCCAGTGATCATATCAATTCATCCTCTCTAAATTTCATTTACGATAAGCGTCCCGGCTTCTTCTGTACCGATCGGCTTTGTATCCGGACCAGCAATGTCGGGTGTCCGGCGCCCTTTTGAAAGCATTATTTTTACCGCATTTTCCATATCATCCGCTTCTTTCCCCAGTCCGAATGTGTAGCGAAGCATCATCGCGGCCGACAAAATCGTAGCCATTGGATTGGCTTTATCCTGACCGGCGATGTCCGGCGCAGAGCCGTGAACGGGCTCATACATTCCGAAATTGCCTTTTGCTAGGCTTGCGGAAGGAAGCATCCCGATCGAACCGGTAATCATGCTGGCCTCGTCCGAGAGAATGTCTCCAAAAATATTGCTCGTTACGATAACATCAAACTGCTTGGGATTTCTGACAAGTTGCATGGCTGCGTTGTCAATATACATGTTTTCAAGTTCGACTTCAGGATAATCTTTTGCCGTTTCAGCAACAACCCTTCTCCAGAGTCTTGAACTTTCCAAAACATTGGCTTTATCAACGCTGGTTACCTTTTTACCCCTTTTCATGGCCATATCAAAAGCAACCACCGCAATCCTGCGAACCTCCTCTTCCGCGTAAAGTTCCACATCATACGCAGCAGGTCCAAGTTCCGTTTCTTTAAAGCCTTTCTCTCCGAAATAGATACCGCCCGTAAGTTCCCGAACGACTACAATATCGAGGCCGCCTTCAATAATTTCTTTTTTTAACGGGCAAGCCTCTGCAAGTTCGTCGAACAAAATCGCGGGGCGTATATTGGCAAAAAGACCAAGCTCTTTGCGAAGACCGAGCAATGCTTGTTCTGGCCTTTCAGGGCCAGGAAGCGTATCCCATTTCCAGCCGCCCACAGCGCCCAGCAAAATGGCGTCGCTCTCTTTGCACGCGTCTATTGTTTCTTGCGGAAGGCAGTTTCCAACCGCGTCAATTGCTGCGCCTCCGGCAAGCAGTGTTTTGTATTCAAAACTGTGATTGTATTTTTCTCCGATTTTATTCAGCGCTCGGATAGCCTGATTGACGACTTCCGGCCCAATGCCGTCGCCCGGAATAATCGCTATTTTCATATTCATCTATATCGCCCTCACTTAATCGAATTGAGCAGGCCGCCTGCGGATATGATCTCTTTGATGAAATCCGGAAAAGCGATCGCCTGGTATGTTTCGCCTTTTGACTTATTTGTGATTAAACCTGTATCAAAATTGACAGATACTTCATCGCCTGCGGAAATTTTTTGGCTGGCTTCTTCGCACTCTAAAATTGCAAGACCGATATTGATCGCATTTCGATAAAAAATTCTCGCAAATGATTTTGCGATGACACAGGAGACACCCGATTCTTTGATGACGATCGGCGCATGCTCCCTGGATGATCCGCAGCCAAAGTTGGATCCGGCGACGATGAGGTCGCCCTGCTTAACTTTTTTGACAAAATCAGCGTCAATGTCTTCCATACAATGTGCCGCCAGCTCTTTATGGTCCGATGTATTTAAATATCTTGCGGGAATGATTACATCTGTGTCTACATTATCCCCGTATTTGTGAACAAATCCTTTTGCTTCCATATTATTTTACCTCCTTGGGGCTGCTGATTTTTCCGGTAATGGCGGACGCTGCTGCTACCGCGGGGCTCGCCAGATAGATTTCCGACTTCACATGCCCCATTCTGCCGATAAAGTTGCGGTTGGTCGTTGCGACACAACGCTCTTCTTCCGCAAGGATGCCCATATGCCCCCCGAGGCAAGGTCCACATGTTGGTGTGGAAACGACACAGCCGGAATCCACAAATGTTTCCAAGTATCCTAACCTTATACAATCCCGATAGATTTCCTGTGTGGCAGGAATGATGATTACGCGAACATCTTTGTGTACTTTTCTTCCTTCTAATATTTCCGCGGCAATCTTCATATCTGAAAGTCTGCCATTTGTGCAGGAGCCGATTACGACTTGATCGATTTTGGTCTCACCACACTCATCGATTGTTTTCGTGTTTTCCGGAAGATGCGGAAAAGCTACTGTCGGTTTGATTGTGCTTAAATCAATATCGTAAGTCTTGACATAAACGGCGTCTTCGTCTGCTTCATAAATGGTGTACGGCCTGTTTACTCTGCCTTTCATGTATTCAACTGTCAACTCGTCGACAGGAAAGATTCCATTTTTCGCTCCTGCTTCAATCGCCATGTTGGCAATGCAGAACCGATCATCCATAGACAGGTTTTTAATGCCGTCGCCCGTAAATTCCATCGATTGATATCTGGCTCCTTCTACGCCGATCATACCGATGATGTGAAGTATGACGTCTTTGCCGCTTACATCTTCTGAAAACTTTCCGGTTACGTTAAAACGGATTGCCTCAGGAACCTTAAACCAGGTTTGCCCTGTTGCCATTCCTGCCGCCATGTCCGTGCTTCCGACGCCGGTTGAAAAAGCGCCGAGCGCGCCATAGGTACAAGTGTGTGAATCCGCGCCGATGATACATTCTCCGGAGGCGACCAGGCCTTTTTCAGGAAGCAGGGAATGTTCGATTCCCATATCGCCTACATCATAAAAATTGTCGACGTCAAACCGTCTTGCGAAAGTTCGGCATTGTTTGCATTGCTGAGCAGCCTTAATATCTTTGTTCGGTGTAAAATGGTCCATGACCATCGATATTTTGCTTTTATCAAAAACATTTTGAAAGCCTGCTTTTTCAAACTCATTGATTGCGACCGGGGATGTAATGTCGTTGCCCAGTACCATATCTAAATTGGCGCGAATCAGCTGGCCCGGTTGAACGGAATCAAGACCCGCGTGTGCCGCTAATATTTTTTGTGTCATTGTCATTCCCATAAATTTTCCCTCCCGAATGGCTATTTTCCTATAAACCCGATTTGGCGGTCCTGTCTGTTGATTGCGCCGACAAGCGCCTTAATCGAAGCAATAATAATATCTTCATCAATTCCTACGCCCCAATATATTTTGTCATTGCTGTCCGCGATAGCCACATAAGCGGCGGCGCGCGCGTTGGAATCAGCCTCAAGCGCGTGTTCAGAGTACGTAACAAATGAGTAATCAAAGGCGTACGGGCTCTTTTTAAGCGCATTGCTCACCGCATCCAGATGTCCGTTTCCGGTTGCGTTGAACGAAAACTGCTTGCCGGAGATAGTGACATCAATATCTACTTTTACCCCCTCACCGTGTTTGCCTTCAGATAATTTTTGAAAGGTGACGTCGGTGATGTTGATAGGGTCTTCCTGATTAATATACTCTTTTTCAAAAGCTTCATATACTTCAGCGGGTGAAAGTTCTTTATGATTGCGATCTGAAATGTCTTTTACAAAATATCCCACTTCTTCGCGCATCTTCGTCGGCAAATCATATCCGAAGTTTTGTTCAAGAATGTATGCTATGCCTCCTTTTCCGGACTGGCTGTTGATCCTGATGACGTCGGCTTCGTACTCACGCCCTACATCATGCGGATCGATAAGCAGGTATGGAACGTTCCAGCGATGAAGATTTTTTGTCTCTCTCCATTTCATACCTTTTGAAATGGCGTCCTGATGAGATCCTGAAAAAGCGGCAAACACCAGCTCTCCTCCGTACGGCTGTCTCGGATGCACCGGTAAGTCAGTATACTCTTCATATCGTTTAACGATTTCTGGCATATTAGAAAAATCAAGCCCCGGATCTACTCCATGTGAAAAGAGGTTCATCGCAAGCGTTACAAGATCAACGTTTCCGGTTCGTTCTCCGTTTCCGAAAAGCGTTCCTTCGATTCGGTCCGCGCCTGCGAGCAAGCCCAGTTCTGCGTCGGCGACAGCCGTGCCTCTGTCGTTGTGTGGATGAAGTGAGACGAGGACGTTTTCCCGATCATGCAGATTGTTGCTCATATATTCAATTTGGCTTGCGTATACATGCGGCATGGACATGGAGACGGTTGCCGGAAGATTGATGATGACCTTTCGCTCAGGCGACGGTTTCCATATGTCAATGACCTCATTGCAGATGCGAAGCGCGAAATCGATTTCTGTTCCTGTAAAGCTTTCAGGCGAATATTCAAATTGAAAACTCGTTTCCGGCATTCTCGCGGCATATTTGTTAAACAACTGTGCGCCTTCTTTCGCGATTTCAATAATTGCGTCCTGCGATTTTTTAAAAACCTGTTCTCTTTGTGCAACCGAAGTGGAATTGTATAGGTGGACAGTGGCTTTCTTCGCGCCTTTCAGTGATTCGAAGGTTTTCTTAATGATGTGTTTTCTGGATTGTGTCAGAACCTGAATTGTCACATCGTCCGGAATCATATTTTGTTCAATTAGCGTGCGCAGAAAATCGTATTCTGTCTCGGAAGCGGCCGGAAAACCGACCTCGATTTCTTTAAATCCGATTTCGAGCAGGAATTGAAAATAATCTATCTTTTCTTGAAGGTTCATCGGAACGATGAGCGCCTGATTGCCATCCCTAAGGTCTACGCTGCACCAAACCGGCGCGCGATCTACATGATCTTTGTTTACCCAATTTGTGCTGGGCGTCGGCGGCATAAAATAACCCACCTCGTATTTGTCAAAATTCTTCATGCTTTGCCTCCATTGCTGCTCATGCAGCCACAAATATTTTATGAAATTTGCCCTCTACTACGTAATTGGGGCGGGGGTACAGGGGGAATATCTTCCCGCCTTAAATTATAAAAAAGCCCCCGTCAATTGTACAGATTGCACAAGAGACGAAAGCTTATCATTCAAAGCATCCGCGGTACCACTCTTATTGGTATATAAATACCCGCTCATTTTTGTCGTTGCTCGAGGGTGAGATACCGGCGGCGTCATACGGCCTTTCCACCAAACGGCCGTTCTCTGTGATGGGTAACCTGCAGGTTTATTCCTGTCGTCGCATACGAAATTGTTATTAATTTGGAATATACATTTAACTATATTGGATAAAAGCCTTTTTGTCAACAGTAAATTTATGAAAATTTGTACAAAAACACAATATTTTTATTATTTTTTGTTGAATTTCACAAAAATCACTGCGTCACACAACCTGATAAATCAACCAAAGAAAAGTCTATCAGAAGACCGGCAGAAAATTAACGATGACACTAACTAAAAAATAAATATATTTACATTTACTATTGTTGATGGTATAATTATTAGCAACGAAACATGAGAGGAATCGACATGATTCACAAAATCGCAACGATAGCAGCATATTATTACTTTAGCTTTACTTACTACTGGAGAAGTAAAGCTATTTGAATTTCGCTGCATATCCGAGCACACTTTTAAAAGGTATCATATAATCGTAAGATTATCGCTCCGCAGGTGAAATTCACTTGCGGATTTTTATTTTTAACGGAGTTTTTTTACAGGAGGAATCTCAATGATTATTGTTTTAAAATCGAACCCGGAGCAAAAGCAGCTTGACAATCTAATTTCCTGGCTGAAAAGCATGAACCTGGACATTCACAGGAGCGATGGCGTCAATACAACCATTCTGGGACTTGTTGGCGATACGTCCATAGTTGACATGGACTTGATCAGCGCGCTGGACATCGTTGAATCTGTCAAACGCGTACAGGAACCGTACAAAAATGCCAACCGAAAATTTCACCCCGACGACACAATTATCGACGCCGGCGGAGTAAAAATTGGCGGAGACAATTTTCAGATCATCGCCGGGCCGTGTTCCGTTGAATCAAGGGAGCAAATTTGTCTGGTCGCCCGAGAGGTAAAAGAAGCCGGCGCCAATTTTCTGAGAGGCGGCGCGTTCAAACCGAGAACCTCTCCGTATGCTTTCCAAGGCATGAGAGAAGAAGGAATCAAGCTTTTACTGGAAGCAAAAAAAGAAACCGGCCTGCCCATTGTAACAGAAGTTATGGATCCTTCTCATCTTCATATGTTCGAAGAAGTCGACGTCATCCAGGTGGGCGCACGAAACATGCAGAACTTTGAACTGCTGAAAGAACTCGGAACCCTCAACAAACCCATTTTGTTGAAACGCGGACTTTCAAGCACCCTTCAGGAATTCTTAATGAGCGCAGAATATATCATGGCAGGCGGAAACACAAATGTCATTTTGTGCGAAAGGGGAATCCGGACATTCGAAACGGCAGCAAGAAATACGCTGGATCTTTCGGCCATACCGCTTCTTAAATCAATGTCTCACCTTCCGGTCGTGGTGGATCCAAGTCACGGAACAGGAATCCGTTCGCTCGTGCTTCCGATGTCTCTGGCTGCGGCAGCGGCAGGCGCCGACGGTCTGATGATTGAAGTTCATAATGATCCCGTTAACGCGCTCTGTGACGGCGCGCAGTCCCTGACACCAGCCGCATTTAAAGTATTAGCAGAAAGCGTTATGAAATTATTGCCTTACGCTTTTAAACAATAAATGGTATAATAGGAGGGAAGCTATTATGGACAAACAAATATTTGGCGTTGTAGGGCTTGGGCTTATTGGCGGTTCGCTTGCTAAAGCGCTGAAACAAAAGCCTGAATATGAAGTTTATGGCTACGATATAAATGAAACGACTTTGAAAAAAGCAATTCTTGTTAACGCGATCGACGATTGTCTGACAAACGAAAAACTTTCCGAGTGTGATGTTGTGATCGTCGCGCTGTATCCACAGGATACGATTGATTATGTTAAGACCAACGCAGCTTTATTTAAAAAAGGATCGATCGTTTTGGACTGTTGCGGTGTTAAACAATTTGTATGCGATAAGGCCGAGCAGGCCGCGCAGGAAAACGGGTTTATCTTTATGGGGGGCCATCCGATGGCCGGAATGGAGCATGCAGGTTTTGAATATTCAAAAAAAGCGCTGTTTCATAACGCTTCCATGGTTTTAACGCCAGCAAAAGGAACGCCGATCGAGGTTGTCCAGAAAGTCAAAAATATATTTCTGGACCTTGGTTTTACCAATACGCAAATTTCAACGCCTGAAGAACACGATAAGATTATTGCTTTCTCTTCACAACTTGCGCACGTCGTTTCAAGCGCTTACATCAAAAGCCCTTCCGCTTTGGAACATAAGGGTTTTTCTGCCGGAAGTTATAAAGATTTGACCAGGGTCGCAAAGTTGAACGAAGACATGTGGACAGAGCTTTTTTTGGAAAACCCTGAAAACCTGGCTTTAGAAATCGACGGGCTGATTGAGCGGCTTGCTGCTTACAGTCATTCCATAAAAAGTGGAGACGCAGTGACTTTGAAAGCGTTGCTGCGAGATGGAAGGGAGAAAAAAGCGATCATCGATGGAGAGCTTTTTTAAGGAGCGATATGAAAAAGGTTATGGTCGCCGCTTCAAAAACATATGATGTATTGATCGGCCAAGACATACTAAAGGATACGGGGAGTCTTGTCGCATCGGTTTTTGATCCATGCAAATTATGCATCATCACCGACAGTACGGTCGACGCGCTTTACGCCGATATCGTCGAAGCTTCCCTTAAGAGCTCCGGTTTTACCGTATGTAAATTTGTATTTGCATCAGGAGAACAATCTAAAAATATAAAGACCTATAATGAAATCCTTGAATACATGGCAGGACAGGAGCTGACCCGATCAGACGCCATCATCGCGCTCGGCGGAGGTGTGGCAGGAGATCTTGCCGGCTTTGCAGCGGCAAGTTATTTAAGAGGGATTCCATTTGTGCAGATCCCCACGACGCTTTTGGCTGCCGTCGATTCATCGGTGGGCGGAAAAACGGGCATAAATCTGTCACATGGGAAAAATCTCGCGGGCGCTTTCTGGCAGCCATCGCTTGTTTTGTGTGACTGCAGTACATTTGCGACACTACCTCAAAGCACAATTCTGGACGGCGTCGCAGAAACAATCAAATATGGAATGATTCTTGATCAAGAATTGTTTGAATTTCTCTCAGATAAAACAATCGACTTTTTTACGGATTTATCGCCGGAGGCAGCTACGGCAACGGGAGCAGCAGAGACACTATCGCTGGAATCGGTCGTCGAGCGGTGCGTCAGTCTTAAAAGGGATGTGGTTATGGAGGATGAACGCGATACGGGAAAAAGGCAGCTTCTGAATTTCGGCCATACCATCGGGCACGCGGTTGAAAAGTGCAGCAACTTTCAGATTTCGCACGGACATGCCGTCGCGATCGGTATGTTGATCGTGAGCCGCGCAGCATTTGAAATGAATCTTGTTCCAAATGATTGTTCTAAATCCGTTAAAGATATGTTGATACAGTTTGGATTTTCTCTGATTTGTCCTTATTCGTCAAAGCAGCTCGCAGACGCCGCGCTCATGGATAAAAAGAGAACGAATCGCGAGATTACGCTGGTCCTTCCTTATGCAGTCGGCGATTGCCGTCTGAAAAAGATAGAGGTGACGTTGTTGGAACCATTTATTGGAAAGGGGTTATCGTAATGAATGTTAAAATTACAAACAAAAAACTTGCAGGAAAAATTGCAGCAATCTCATCCAAGTCGCATGCGCACAGGGCCTTGATCGCAGCATCTCTGGCTGGGGCGGTGGAAAAGATTGTAATTTCTGATACTTCTGATGACATCGAAGCGACCAGAATATGTCTATCGCAGATGAAACAAGAAGTTCCGATTTTTGACTGTAAGGAAAGTGGGTCAACCTTGCGGTTTTTATTGCCGCTTTCTATGGCGATCAAAAACGAAGCCGTCTTTATCGGATCGGGCGGCCTTCCACAAAGGCCATTATCGCCTCTGAAAGAGCAAATGGAAGAGCACGGCTGTGTTTTTTCACGTGCAGGCGATGAAATCTGCACGGTAGAGGGGAAATTAAACGGCGGCAAGTTTTTGCTTCCAGGAAATGTAAGTTCCCAATTTATCACAGGCCTTTTGTTCGCTCTGCCGCTCCTTCCCGAGAGCAGTGAAATCATTTTAACAACACCCTTGCAATCCGTGGATTATGTCACGATGACACTTCATGTTTTGGAACCTTTTGGCATTCAATTCGAGGTCCATACAGAAGAAGAAACCGGATCCGAAACTTATTCTGCATTTCGTATCAAAGGAAATCAGAAATATCGTTATCCAGGTGACATCGTCATCGAAGGAGACTGGTCCAACGCCGCCTTTTGGCTGGCTGCGGGAGCGCTCTCCGAGGTCCTTTCCTCCGGCGGCCCCGCGATGCCTGTAACCTGCAGCGGGCTAAACTCACTGTCCTCGCAGGGCGATCGAAAGATAACCGCTATCATCAAGGCGTTCGGCGGAAATATTGAAAGAAAGCAGTCAGAAATAACAGCGACCGGCGGAGTATTACATGGTATTGAAATTGACGCGGCCAACATACCGGACTTGGTGCCAATCATCTCTGTCATGGCTTCTGTTGCTTCCGGAACGACGCGAATCATTAATGCGCAGCGCTTGAGAATCAAGGAAAGTGATCGACTCCACGCAATATCAGACTGCTTGCAAACCTTGGGCGCCGATATTGAGGAACTGCCGGACGGTTTGGTCATTACCGGCAAGAAGAAGTTAAAAGGCGGCATTGTTTCAGGCTATAACGATCATCGAATCGTCATGTCGATGGCCATTGCCGCTCTTTGCTGCGAAGAGCCGGTCATCATCCAGGGGGCGGAAGCGATTAACAAATCTTACCCTCGCTTCTTTGATGATTTTAAAGAGCTGGGAGGTAATTTCAGTGTTATCGAGTAGCTTTGGTAAAAATTTAAAAGTAACTATTTTCGGCGGTTCTCACGAGTCACATATCGGCGTCACGCTGGAAGGTTTACCAAAAGGCCTGAAAGTTGATTTAGAGAACATAGAAAAAACGCTTGCGCGAAGGGCGCCCGGAAGAAATGCGTACTCTACGGCCAGAAAAGAGCCTGATAAGCCTGTTATCAAATCCGGCCTTCACAACGGGGTAACGTTTGGGCTCCCTCTTTCGATCGTAATCGAAAATACAGATTTTCGAAAAAATGATTATCAAAATTTTTATGATATGCCGCGGCCATCTCATGCAGATTATACCGCAAGAATTAAATATGGAAATAACTTGTTGATGTCCGGAGGAGGCCCTTTTTCCGGCAGAATGACCGCTCCGCTCTGTATTGCGGGGGCGATCGCGCTTCAAATTTTAGAAACGCATGGAGTCTCGATTGGCGCGCACATTTTTTCAATCGGAGAGGTCTGTGACCAAGCCTTTAATCCTGTTTTGATTTCTGAAGCAGAACTTTCGGAAATCAAGGAAAGGGCGTTTCCGATATATTCAGAAACCGTGGAAAAATTCATGCAAGAAGAGATTTTATCCGCCAAACAATCCGGTGATTCCGTGGGCGGAGTCATCGAATGTTGCGCGCTTAATTTTCCCGCAGGCATTGGAGGGCCTATGTATGACGGTGTTGAGAGTATTTTGGCATCCATTTTCTTTGGTATTCCCGCCGTCAAAGGAGTCGAATTTGGCAGTGGCTTTGCGTCTACGCGATTAAAGGGTTCTCAGAACAACGATCCCTTTTATATTCACGAAACCGATGATCATAAGACCGTCAAGACAAGGACCAACCACCATGGAGGTATTTTGGGCGGCATCACATCCGGCATGCCAATTATCGCCAGAGTCGCGTTTAAGCCAACACCCTCTATTTCTATGGCGCAAGATACCGTCAATTTGCAAAGTGGCACAAACGAAAAGTTGACCATAACCGGAAGGCATGATCCATGTGTAGTTTTGCGCGCTGTTCCAGTCGTAGAATCAGCCATGGCAGTGGGTCTTTTGGATATGCTTTTAGAGAATGCCTAGCGGAGTGGCCGGACCACATATTTACGAGAGGATTATGATGAAACTGGATGATTTAAGAAATGAAATCGATTTGATCGACGATCAGCTGATCGCTTTGTTTGTGAAACGCATGAATGCCGCTCTTAAAGTGGCGAAAGTGAAAAAGGAAAACGACCTGCCTGTTTTAAGCTCGAAAAGGGAACAGGAGATATTAGCTAAAGTAACTGAAAAAGTTGGAGATGATCTGGATGTTTACGGTAGAATATTGTACAATACGATATTTGATCTGTCCCGTTCCTATCAAAACAACTATTTATGTCCCTCTTCGGATTTGGACATGCGAATTCGCGAAGCGCTGGAGAAGACTCCAAAACTTTTCCCACGAAAATCAATCGTGGCCTGCCAGGGAATTGAGGGCGCTTTTTCTCAGCTCGCAGCGGAAAAGCTTTTCGATTTTCCAGCGATTATGTATTTTAATAATTTTGAAGGTGTCTTTACGGCAGTTGAAAAAGGGTTGTGTCAATATGGAGTTCTGCCCATCGAAAACAGCTCTTACGGTTCTGTAGGCGAAGTATATGATTTGATGAGGAACTACCATTTTCACATTGCTAAAAGTGTAAAGCTTCATGTCAGACACGCGCTTCTGGTAAAGCCAGGCACAAAACTTTCCGATATCAAAGAGATTTTTTCGCATGAACAAGGGCTTGGACAATGCAGCAAGTTCATCAAAGGACTTAAAGGGGTAAAAGCAACTGTATGCGAAAATACGGCGATTGCGGCTCAGATTGTCGCGTCAAGCGATAACAATCAGACTGCCGCGATCTCTTCGAAAAACTGTGCCAGTATTTACGGACTTGAAATTCTGAATGATGATATTCAAAACAATGACAACAACTATACGCGATTTATCTGTATTTCAAAAGATCTTGAAATCTATCCGGGTGCAAGCAAGGTCAGTTTAATGATTTCTGTGCCGCACAAACCGATGTCTTTATACAGTGTCATCGCAAAATTCTCATCGCTGGGATTAAACCTGACAAAGCTGGAGTCAAGGCCGATTCCCGGAAGCGATTTTGAATTTATGTTTTATTTCGATATCGATGCGTCACTTTATTCTGAGAATGTTGTGCGGCTCCTTTGCCAGCTCGAAAAAGATCTTGATCTCTTCGTATTCTTGGGCAATTATTTGGAGGATTGAAAATGCTATACGGGCTTGTAGGCGAAAACCTTGTTTACAGTTATTCAAAGCTGATTCATGAGAAGCTTGGAGAATATAAATACCAGCTTTTCAGTTTAAACCGGGAAGAATTTAAAACGTTTATTACAAATAAACAATATAATGGTTTAAATATCACGGTTCCTTATAAAAAGGAGGTCATGCCGTACTGTGATGATATTTCTGAAATCGCGCAAAAGATCGGATCCGTCAATACTGTTTGCCATAAAAACGGCAGGCTTTACGGAACCAATACGGATTATACCGGCTTCCTTTATATGATGAGAAGCACCGGAATAAATCTTAACAATAAAAAGGTATTGATTCTCGGCGCAGGCGGAACGAGCCTTACGGTTCAAAAATGCGCGAAAGATCAGCGCGCCAGAGAAATTGTTGTCGCTGCCAGAAATCATGACTTCTCGAAGGACTATGATTCTGAGATCATCATCAACACAACGCCGGTCGGAACTTATCCAAACAACGGAGAAAGCCTCATCGATTTAAACTGTTTTCCGCGCTGCGAAGGCGTCTTGGATGTGATTTACAACCCGTTTTCCACGGATTTGCTGCTTAGAGCAAAAGAAAGAGACCTTGCGCATTCAAATGGCTTGCCGATGCTTGTGTCCCAGGCGACCGCTGCCGCTGAATTGTTTACCGGCCAGAACTTTGAGAAGCAAAATGAAGAGATCATCCTTTGGCTGCAGAAAAAACTGCAAAACATCGTTCTGATCGGAATGCCCGGCTGCGGCAAAAGCACGATCGGACAAAAACTCGGGGAAGCTTTGGGCAAAGAATTTGTCGATATGGATGCGGTGATTGAAAAAGATGCGGGCATGTCCATTCCCGATATTTTTGAGCGCTTTGGCGAAAGCCATTTTCGTGATCTGGAAAGCAAGACCGCAAAGGAAATCGGCAAAAAGCAAAGTCAGATTATAGCTGCCGGCGGAGGCGCTGTCCTTCGGGCCGAAAACATGGATGCACTCCGGCAGAACGCAGTCGTCTTTTTTCTAAGCAGGCCGATCGATCAGTTGGAAACACAGGGCAGACCTTTATCAACTGGAATCGACGCGTTAAAAAGCATGGAGAAAAAGAGACTTCCACTTTATATTGCTTATAGTGATTATACGATCCAGTGTGACAAACCAGTCGAGGAAAGTACCGCCGCGATTCTTCAGATTGTTAAATCCAATCAATAATTCACTGCCAGCACCATCAATCATAATCCCATCTTGGTGGTTCACTCGCCCTTGAGGTTACAATATGTCAAGGGCATAAAGCAGCTTCATCTTTAATCCTCTGGAAAATATTGCTCAACTCACTTTGAGAAGAAATTAAAAGATCCTTCCGCTCAAGCCGCACAATTTACACAGCTGTATTAAGACCCTTGACTCACTGTTTAAAAGTAGATGCATTCAAATATGTTTCATATAATTGATTATAATCAAACGTCTCTTTTGACACTCTAAAAGTATCAGATTCTCCGTTTAGCCTAAATATATTACTATTGTCAACTTCAAATTTTGCTACCTCTTCTCCTTGATTAAAGAAAATTACCATCAAAGCGTTTTCCGACGAAAAATCCGGATCAATTTTCTTAAATTCCAAATTACCAAAAGCTTTTTCCAATTGTCTCAAGATTTGTGAATCTGTTACTCTCACTGCGTAATCATTATATCCATAAAAAATCAAAGCTTCCTTTGCAACTATCGTGCCACTTGAAAAAACACCCTTTGAAGTACATCCTATTGATATCATCATAATTATACTTATTATCCAAAGAAATAATATTTTGATAACATTTTTCTTAAAATATTTCATTTTATCTCCTTCGTTTGCTCACTCACCCCTGAGATTGCAATATGTCAAGGGCATCAAGTAGCTTCATCTTCAATACTCAGGAAATATTCCCGTATCTCTAATTGCGCTGCTTGCAATGCAACTTCTCTTCTTTTTTCTCTCAAATCTTCAATCGGCAGTTTAATAAGTTCTACTGTTTTATCAAAGCTTTCAATATACATTTGTCGGATTGAAGTTTCTTTATCATATTCCTTTATTATTTCATTTGTTGCGCTAAATTCAACACTCGTTGGGGTGCTAATAATTGATAACACTAGCTCTTTCCTTTCAGAATCTTCAATACTCTCTATTAAATTTTCTAATGCTGGGTATGAATAATTCGTACCTTTCATATCAGCAGAATATTCCACTGTAAATTTACCATCGTTTACCGTTGCTTCATCATATCCTGTATAAACATTTTTTTCTTTACATGCTGCAAACGTTAAAATACCAATTACTAAGATAATTACTAAAGTTGTTTTTCTCATTTTTCCACCCTTTTTTTCTCCCTTATTTAAAATTTATAACCAAAACAAGTTTTTCAACTGCTTGGATTAATCCCTCTTTCATTAATTATTATATTTTACATGCCCTTATTTTTTCTGTCTAGTTTATTATAGCCTATCCAGTTTTAACCCACGTACTTTAACAGGTTTTCTTAACCCTTGAATTGAAATCGTATTGTTCTCATAATTAATTCGGTAAGTCGTTCCGTATTGCCTTAATGGAACTGAATTACAATACGTCTTGAATTTAAGCCTGCCTGCCTTTTCACCTTTTGCTTTCTTTGTCGCAAGGCCTCTGATTTCGCTCTTTACGGAATCAACTACATCCTGCTTCATTTGAGAGCCAATCGTTGAAAATGCCCGCTCTTCAAAATCATCTTTGACTTTTATCATGACAGATTTAGCATCACGGTTGAAAGCGAATGCATCATCCGAACCCAATACAGCATTCCGCAGCCATTTCGCTTCTGTAAATAACATATTAAGGTGTGTTTTCTTTTGATATGACAGCTTCCCGGCTACAACCTTTACCTCATAAACACGGCAAACCATGTTCTTACGCCGTTCTTTTGTTTCTTTTAATGATTGCTTTATGTTTTCATTCTTTGTCATGGTTCACCTCCCTTTTTGATTTTCAATGTACTGTTTAACTACTTTAAGTGATACGCTTCCAACAGTTGCAATAAATTTGCTTCGGGTCCCTATTATTTGGCCAATTGCAATTTTATTACAGATTTGTTGCAAATGTGTCCCCTATCATCCCAAAGCTAAAGCATTTGGGGTTTCTCTCGGACGGTTGCTAAGCCGGAAAACAAGGGCCAAAGATAAAATTGGCATTTTATGCATTTTATCCGGCTCACATTTCGGTGCTGGCAATTATTTGGTATATTTTCGCAAGATAGCACAATAGAGGGATTAGCTACTGGGTTATAAAATTTTTAATTCATTCAATGTTTGGTAAT
>Ga0123353_10003645_pt1 | contig 19533 bp, 19 predicted proteins | sample TergutLab28metaG_3_FD_92763 | JGI IMG/M metagenome (GOLD analysis project Ga0123353, IMG submission 92763) | Labiotermes labralis P3 segment gut microbial communities from Petit-Saut dam, French Guiana - Lab288 P3 | ecosystem: Host-associated > Arthropoda: Insects > Digestive system > Gut ... | reverse complement strand
GCCGTCAAGCAGGATGCTGCCTTCGGCGCGCTGTTCCGGGTATAGCTCGAACATCCGGTTGAAGGTGCGCAGGAGCGTCGATTTGCCACAGCCGGAAGGGCCGATGAAAGCCGTCACGCAATGTTCCGGGATGTCGAGGTTGATCGACGTGAGAGCCTGAAATTTGCCGTAATAAAAATTCAGATCCCGGACAGCGATCTTGATCGACACGGCGAGGGATGGAGGTTCAGCCATATTCATTACAGTTTCTCACGGGACAGCATCCGAGCCAGGATGTTGAGGCCGAGCACGGCGAGCGTAATCAGGAACACGCCGCCCCAGGCGAGTTGTTGCCAGTTTTCGTAGGGACTCATGGCGAATTGGAGGATCGTTACCGGTAGATTGGCAAGCGGGCCGGAGAGGCTTGCTTTCCAGAACTGGTTATTTAGCGCGGTGAAAAGCAGTGGTGCGGTTTCGCCGGAGATGCGCGCCACGGCGAGCAGTATGCCGGTCAGCACCCCGGCGCGTGCGGCAACCAGCGTGATCCGGGTGATGACTTTCCATTTCGGCGTGCCCAGTGCGTAAGCCGCTTCGCGCAATCCGGCGGGAATGAGCGCCAGCATGTTCTCGGTCGTGCGGATCACGATAGGGATGACGATGAGCGCCAGCGCCGCTGCGCCTGCCCATCCTGAAAATTCCCTGAACTGCATCACGATGACCGCATACACGAAGAGGCCAATGATGATGGAAGGCGCGGAGAGCAGGAGGTCATTGATGAAACGTACCGTAGCCGCAAGTTTGCCTTGTGGGTCGTATTCGGCCAGATATATACCGGAGAGGATACCGATAGGCGCGCCGATGAACGTGGCCAGCGCGACCATCAGGAAGGAACCCATCATCGCGTTGGCCAGACCGCCCGTCCCGACGTCGTCACCGGCCGGTGGCGTACTTTCCGTCAGCATCGTTATGCTCAGGCTGGACAAGCCGATGTAGACCGTTTCCCACAATATCCACGCCAGCCAGAACATGCCGAACAGCATCGCGATCATGGAAAGCGCAATGGCAGCCCGGTTGAACCGCTTGCGACGGGCAAAGCGCGCAGCCTTGGATGCCGTATCGGGATTCATGTCTGCACCCGGCTCATACGCGTTGGCCTTCATTCTTTTTCAGGCGCATGAGCAGGAGCCTGGAACAGATCAGCACCGTGAAAGTAATCAGGAACAGGACGAGTCCCAGGTAGATCAGGGATGCCTGGTGCAGTCCCGGTGCGGCCTCGGCAAATTCGTTGGCAAGGGCCGAAGTGATGCTGTTGGCCGGCTCGAACAGCGACAGCGAACGCAGTTGATTCATGTTGCCGATGACAAATGTGACTGCCATCGTTTCGCCAAGCGCACGCCCAAGCCCCAGCATGATGCCGCCTAGCACCCCCGTCTTCGTGTAAGGCAACACCACATGCCAGACCACTTCCCACGTTGTCGCCCCTAGCCCGTAGGCCGATTCCTTTAACAGTGGCGGCGTCACCTCGAACACGTCGCGCATCACCGAGGCAATGAAGGGGATGACCATGATCGAAAGGATGATCCCCGCAGACAAAAGCCCGATGCCCACGGGTGGGCCGGATACCAGCGCCCCAAGGAAAGGCATATCGCCCAGGAGGGACTGCAAAGGCTCTTGCACGTAGCGCCCCAGCACCGGGCCGAACACCATCAAGCCCCACATGCCATACACGATGGAAGGCACGGCGGCCAGCAGTTCGATGGCCGTACCGAGCGGGCGCTTCAGCCACACCGGCGATAGTTCTGTGAGGAAAAGCGCGATACCGAAGCTCACCGGGATCGCGATCAGCAGCGCGATGAAGGAGGTTGCCAGCGTGCCGTAGATCATGACCAGCCCGCCGAAATTCTCCTTGACCGGATCCCATGCGTTATTTGTCAGAAAGCCCGGACCAAACTCCCGGATTGCCGGCCAGGCTCCTATGACGAGGGAAGCGATGATGCCTGAGAGCAAAACCAGCGTAAGAAACGCTGCGCTACGCGCCGTAAGCGAAAACAGGCGATCAGCAAGGGCGTTGGAAATATTCAAGTTCAGCCGCATTCAGTCATAAAGTCTTAAGACTCCCGGCAGTCTATGGCAGATTTGTGACAGAACTGTGACAGGGGATGCCTGCCGGTAGCTACAGGTAACTAATTAAGGGGCAGGCCCCAATTACCAAAGGTAATTGGGGCCTGCCCCCGATGGATTCCAGTCTGTGTTTTACGCCGTAACCCGCCGCTTGCGTGCGACTATGCCGACAATACCCAACCCGGCCAGCAGCATGGCCCAGGTTTCGGGTTCAGGAACATATCCGATAACCACGTCACCGCGCACCGCGAAAACGTAGCGTCCGGAGACAGGCGAGTTAAGCATGAGGATCGGCAGCCAGGTGGGGTAGAGGTTGATATCCCAAAAACCCGTCATAGGCTCATAGAAGGAACCGTTTGCGCCGTAGCCAAAGAAGGAAGAACCAGAAGCGCCATAGACACTCGGAGCAGAATCGAAATTGAAGACGAAGTCGAAATTACCTGCGCCAGTATCGGACCGATCAACGAGCACTACCTGAAATTGTTCAGCGTACGAAGTTCCTGAAACATTCGTACCCCACCACTGCGCGGCGAAGGCGCGATGACTGTCATAGACCGTCTCCCCATAAGTGACCCCACGTGAAGCATTGCCGAAAAACGGGGCAATGAATGTTTGTTTTGCCACAGATGAAAGGCAGTTAAGTGTGCTGCCGTCACAGCCAAGCGCGGAGTCGAAAGTGATGCTTCCGTTGTCATTGACGTACACCTCGGAGTAGGTTTTGCCAAAGAAATTGATATCAAAACCGATATTGATGGAGGAGTAGTCGCTACCAATCCTTGGAAGCATGGGTACGCCTTCTTCATATGGTTGTACGGGTATGATTGCTCCCGCAAAGGCGCTCGTAGAAATCAGGCCAGCCGCAAGCGCAACGACGAGTTTTTTTGCGCATCGCATGATGTTCTCTCCTGTCAAACTGTACGTGTACTCTGAAGTGCGAAGATGCAGCCCGCAAGATTGATGCCATAAATTTCCAAGCATCGTAACATTAAGAATAATTAGGGTTTTATATAAATGCCATGTTGCAGCGCATGGGGCAGTGTAAAAAAAACCGACACTTTCAGGGGCAATCAGGGTTTGTCCCCGGTTGACCCCCTTCTTTGTTATCTGACCGCTTTCCCCGAAGCATCCGTAACCGATTGCCACGACTGCATCACGATGTCTTTTACGCTTTGCGGCAGGCAGACGTAATCCAGGTTGCCCGCCTGCGCGTCACCGTTCTTGTAAGCCCATGCGAAGAAGTTGAGCACGGCGGCGGCTTGCGCGGGCTTGTCCTGTTTCTTGTGCATCATAATGAAGGTCGCGGAGGTGATCGGCCAGGATTCATCGCCCGGCTGGTCGGTCAGAATCTGATGGAAGCTCTTTTCCCACTCCGCGCCCGCAGCAGCAGCCTTGAAGCTGGCTTCTGAGGGTTGAACGAATTTGCCCGCACTGTTTTGCAGTTGCGTGTGCGCCAGCTTGTTGCGCCTGGCGTAGGCGTACTCGACATAGCCGATTGCACCGTTGAGGCGGCCTACGTATGCCGCTACGCCTTCATTGCCCTTGCCGCCAAGGCCGGTCGGCCAATTTACCGCCGTGCCTTCGCCGACTTTTTCTTTCCATTCGGGGTTGGCCTTGCTCAGATAGTTGGTGAAACCGAAGGTCGTACCCGACCCGTCCGCACGGCGGACGACGGCGATCTTCGTGTTGGGCAACTTGAGGCCGGGATTGAGCGCCACGATGGCGGGGTCGTTCCAGACGGCGATCTTGGCCAAGTAAATATCGCCGATAAGCTGGCCGTCCAATTTCAACTGACCCGGCGCGATACCCTGGATGTTGACGATGGGTACGATGCCGCCAACGACTGTCGGGAATTGGATCAAGCCTTTTTCCTGCAAGGCCGCGTCGGTGAGCGGCGCGTCGGAAGCGCCGAAGTCCACCGTTTTTTCATCGATCTGTTTCATCCCTGCGCTGGAACCGATCGACTGGTAATTGATCTTATGCCCGGTGGACTTGTTGTAATCCGCTGCCCAACGGGTGTAGAGCGGCGCGGGGAAACTCGCCCCGGCTCCGGTGACGTTATCGGCCGCCGGTGTGTTGATACTCAGGGAAGAGAGCGCTGCAACGCAGGCAGCCATAATCAGCCGTTTCATCAAAAACAAACCTCGGTTAGAAACCTCCCCCTTTAGGGGGATAATCTCGCTTGGGAGAGGCGTAACCTCTTTCAAGCGCTTTTGTCGCCCGGGCACGGGCGTGGATTGAAACATGGTGTTTTATCTCACGTGGTTGGAATACCGTCGTATCACTTTAAGGGGCATTTGTGACAGGTTGATGACACGGCGACATTGGTTGATCCCGATCTCGCCAGAAACAGAGATATGAAATATATTCGAGACATTTGCAGGTTGTCTCCCGTGAGAAACGGCGGGCCACCTGCCACGGAAATAAGACAGGAATACAGGAGATGGTAGTCCGATGGTTTTTGCCTGGAACCCCCTTAGATTCTTTCGCAGGATTTCTCCCGAGATTGCCCGGAAAAAACGTCTGGAGGCGCTGCTTGCCCGCATAGCCACTGATCCTGGCAACGACCATGTTTTTGCCTGGGTCACGTTGGTCAATACCGTGCGCCCCTCCCGCACGCATCGCACCGATGATACCGTCGCCGCACTGTCCGAACTGACGCAGATGCTGATTGACGCCCCAGACACCCGGCGTGTGCTGCGCACGGCGCTGCTGAAGCTTTTCGTCGGCCACAAACAGACTTCGCTTTACGTTTCTTCGGGCCTGCTGCCTTCGACCGGTTTCTTCTCCGAAACGGCACGTCGCATCTCGCACGGTCTGCTGCCCGATGTCGTTGATCCAACATACCTCAAAGACCTTCTGACGGTGATCTTCCACCGCAAGGACGACGAAATCTGGGTCGAAGCGGTTCCCGACGAAGTGTGGATCGATTTTTTCAGTACCCTGCTTGACGATGAGGGAACCGTGTCCCGCAACAGGAAAGGCTTGCCCATCGCGCTCTCGGAAATGCTTGAAGCCCTGCGCATCCTTTCCTATCACGTTTCGGCCATCGGGCTTGACCCCGAACTGGTGCGGATCGATCCGCACCTCGAAGAAGTGGAGTCCCCATTTATTGCCCAGAATACCGAGGTCATGGCTTATCTGGGGGCTTACCGCACCTGGTGGGACAATCCCGATGCTCCGCTTGGGGACGAAGCCCACCTCGGGGTCATGCTCGACCAGTGCCAGGAAGTTCTGCAACGTGTGCGCCGGCGTGCGTCCCGTCTGGGAACCAGTCTGACATTGACTTTCACGCTGGAACGCCTGCGGCAGCACCTCGACCGTATCCATGAAATGCTTGACCTGCTGCACGAACTGCACCGGACACGCACCATCGATTCATTACTGCCCCAGGCGGTGACGTTCTTCAAGCGGGCGGTGCGCGCCGAATGCCGCAAGAACCGGCTCTCCGATTACTGGAGTACCAACGTCGGCCTGCTTTCCCTGCGCATGACGGACAGCGCAAGCAAACGGGGCGAAAAGTACATCACCACCAACCGGCGCGAGTATTTCAGTATGTTCCTTTCGGCGGCGCTTGGCGGCTTCGTCATCGCCTTCATGTCGGCCTTCAAGGTCATGCTCAGCAAGCTGCAGTTGGCCCCGCTCACTGAAGCCTTGTGCTTTTGCCTGAATTACGGCATTGGCTTTGCGCTCATTCACTTCCTGGGCGGCACGGTGGCAACCAAGCAGCCTGCGATGACCGCCAACGCTATTGCTGCCTCCATCGGGGAAATTCGCGGCAAACCAAACGATCTCGAAAACCTTGCCACGGTCGTTGTGCGTACCCTTTGCAGCCAGTTTGGCGCTATCGCTGGCAATCTGGGACTCTCCGTGCCCATGTCGATCCTGTTCTCGTTCGCTTTCCTGCACTTTGCCGAGGTGCCCTTCATTGATACCGACAAGGCCGACCAGTTGTTCGCCAGCGTCCATCCCTTGAGCGGTGCGCCGTTTTTCGCGGCAATTGCCGGGGTGTGCCTTTTCCTCTCCGGCCTCATCGCCGCTTACTACGACAACCTGACGGCCTACAACCGCATCCCGGAACGCTTGGCGCAACTGCATTGGCCACGGCGGTTGTTCGGCGAGAAGCGTGCAAAACGCTTCACGGCTTACATCGAAAACAACCTGGGGGCGCTGGCCGGCAACTTCTTTTTCGGTTTCCTGCTCGGAGGCACCGCTGGGCTGGGGGTGCTGCTCGGCCTGCCGCTGGATATCCGCCACATCGCTTTTTCCTCCGCCTTTATCGGCTTTGCCGCCTCAGCCTACGATTTCGCCGTACCCATTTCTCTGATCGGCGTTACTGTCGTGGGTGTCCTGCTGATCGGCCTGGTGAACCTGCTCGTCAGTTTCACCCTGGCTCTTTACGTGGCGATGCGTTCGCGTGGTATCACGTTTGCCCAGGGACGCATTCTCAGTACCCTGGTGATGCGCCATTTATTGAACCGCCCGTTGGATTTCTTCTTTCCTCCGCGCAATGCCGAACCCATTGGGCTGCCCCCCAGGAACGGCGCTGTGCAGTCAAGTGGCGGAGGCAATGGAAACTCCACCTGATATCTGGATAACCGCTTCCGAAGCTAACCATGCCCATTGAAGTAGAGCTCAAACTCTCTTTTCCTTCCGGCGCCCTGCCGGAAATCATGCGCCACCCGATCATCGCGGGGGCGCTGCGGGAAGGAGAACCGGACACGCTTGACAACACCTATTTCGATACGCCCGCACTTACGCTCAGGGCATACGGGATCGGGCTGCGGCTACGGCAGCAGGCGGGGGGGATGGTGCAAACCGTTAAATGTTCGGCACAAACCATCAATGGGCTGACACGGCGGCCGGAATGGGAAACGCCCTGGTGTGGGCATTTCGATTTTTCCGGCCTCACCGACACAGCCGTTGCCGCCCTGCTTACACAGGTTCGGAACGAACTCGCCCCCGTTTTCACTACGCGCTTTTTACGTGAGATCCGGCGCATTTCGCCGCGCCCCGGCATATGTATCCTTGCCATGGTTGACACGGGCCTCATCGAAGCGAGAGGCAGGCACTTCCCGATCCAGGAACTCGAACTCGAATTGGTCGAAGGCGAGGAGGGCGAACTTGTCCGTCTCGCTGAAAAGCTGCGAAAAACCCTACCCCTGGAGTACGAAAACGTCTCCAAGGCGCAACGTGGTTACCTGCTTGCCGCATGCAACAATGTTGAAGCCAACTCCATATAAAAAAAGGGTTTTTTTCTTATTGTGATGACAAGTGTGACATTTGCCTTCACTGCGGATACCTAAAACAGCAGGAACTGTACTTCTATGCCGTTAACGACCGGCGTATGCTCGGAGCCTCATCTGAACATCGCAATCCTGTCACTCATATAGGCCACTTGGCCTGGGCAACCTAAATGGTAGTTATTCCGAACGGCACCCTGCGCATCGTCGACGGTATCAAGCGCGTCTACTACGATGGCTATTGGATCAAGGCTTACGATCCTCCCGCCGACTCATTGCAGGCCAAGAAGCTCCTGATTCAGGCGACGACCCGGCGTCTGTTTAACCACGTCGAGCACGGCATCAACATTCCCGGCAAGCGCCTGGGTGAAACCCGTGATGCTTTCGAGAAGGAAAAGGTTCCGGCGAGAAAACGTGTCAAGGGCGCCATGCTGGCCGGGGCATTGTTCAACCGCGCCACCGATATTTTCACCAAGCTCGTGGAGTTGCAGGAACAGGGTATCAATATCGATGAGGATAACGCCCTGATGCGTGAATGCGGGGACTGTCTGCAAGAGGCGCTTTCCTTAGGCCGCATGGTTCTGCACCGTAGCGGCGAAGAGGGCATCGACGAGTTGTGGGGCGAGCCTTTCCGCGCGTTCTCCATTCCGGTAGAGGCTTTCTACGAGAGCCGCTACATCAAGATTGCACAGACGCTGCGCGACATCGACCGCATCTCCTGCGCGATGGTGCACACCTTCGCGAACGACCCGCTCTTTTCCGACGCTCCGACGGTCATCCGCCGCTTCACCGATGAAGCCAAGAACAAGTGCGAAACCCTGCGTACCGACGCGAACATCTTCGATATCTGGTCTGGTTTTGTCGTTGCTTCGGAACAAATTGCCGCTTACGCACCGGCCATGCTCGCACATCCGGATGCGCTTTTGATGCGCCATGCCGCAGATGGTATCCGCCTTATCAAGCAGGGGCGTGCGCTCATCACTTACCTGAGCCGGGCCAGGGTGACGATGCCCCGGAGCACCAAGGATTACCTCGAACGTTGCGAGGAGTATCAGCGCATCTACCACCCGGCCATCCCAACTGCCGCTTCCGCCTGAGCGCCTTACGCGTTCAGGCGATGATGCCGCCTCCCAGGCACACCCTTGAGTTGTAGAGCACCACGCTTTGCCCCGGCGTGAGCGCCCATTGCGGCTGGGCGAAGGTGATTCCGGCGCGCGTGCCTTCCCCGTCCGCTTCCATCGAGTCGATCACGCAGGGCATGTCCGGGGCACGATAACGTGGCCGGGCGGTGTAGACCCAGTGTGTGGGGGGAGGGCGGCCTGCGACCCAGTTGAGTTCGAGCGCGGCAAGGCGGTTCTTGAGCAGGGCCGGATGGCCGTGCCCCTGCACGACGTAGAGCACATTGGCAGCTACATCCTTTCCGGCTACGTACCAGGCGTCATGCTCGCCCGCCGCGTCCTGCCGCGCCCGGATGCCGCCGATGCCAAGTCCCTTTCTCTGTCCGACGGTGTGGTACATCAACCCCTGATGTTCGCCAATGACGCAGTTATCGTCGAGATTACGGATTTCACCAGGTTGGGCCGGCAGATAACGCATCAGGAATTCGCGAAACGGACGCTCACCGATGAAACATATCCCGGTTGAATCTTTCTTTGTGGCAACCGGAAGCCCGGCATCGGCAGCGATGCGGCGCACTTCCCTTTTGGCGAGCGCGCCGAGCGGGAACAGGGTCTTTTCCAGTTGTGCCTGGGTGAGACGGTAAAGGAAGTAACTCTGGTCTTTCGTGCCGTCCTTGGCCTTGAGCAACTGATATTCACGGCGGCCGTCACCGTCGGCTTCCCAGGCGCGTATCTGGGCATAGTGCCCGGTGGCGATGCGTTCGGCCCCCATGTTCATCGCATGGTCGAGAAAGCAGCGAAACTTGATCTCGGAATTGCACAGGATGTCCGGGTTCGGGGTGCGCCCGGCCTCGTATTCATGCAGGAAACCGGCAAACACCCTTTCTTTGTACTCGCGGCTGAAATTGACGGCTTCAAGGTCGATGCCGATTATGTCGCACACTGAGGCTGCATCGATCAAATCCTGTCGGGACGAGCAATAGCCGTCGCCATCGTCGTCCTCCCAGTTCTTCATGAAGAGACCGCTTACCGCGTAGCCCTGGCGTTTGAGCAGCAAGGCAGCCACGGCGGAATCGACGCCGCCGGAAATGCCCACAGTCACCTTCATGCCGTTCCCGGCCTTCTCCGTACTCATGGAAGGCTTCCGCGGCTGTAATGGCGTAGCAGTTCCAGCCCATAGCGCCGTCCGGACAGCCAGTCTTCCACGCATTGCAGGACGAGCGGGTTGCGGTGGCGCGCACGCGTGGCATGGAGTTCTTCAAGCGTCATCCAGACTATGCGGATGATGCCGTCATCGAGCGTGCGCGTCGGGTCGCTTTTGCCTGTTTGCCCGCCGAAGGCAAACCGCAAGTAGGTGGCGTCCCCTTGCGGGCGCGGCCATTGGTAGATACCCACCAGATATTCCGGGGTAAACGGATACGCACTCTCTTCCATTACTTCACGGGCAACGGCCTGGAGTAGCGATTCGTCCGCTTCCAAGTGTCCTGCGGGCTGATTGAACCGCAAACCGTCAGCGGTTTCTTCTTCGACCAGCAAAAAGCGGCCATCACGTTCAATGACGGCGGCAACGGTAACGTTTGGTTTCCATCGGTGGCTCATGGGCAGGAAGGCGTAAATCTACTCATTTTAGCGTCCCTTTACCGGTTCCTGCCACGCTGCGGTCTTTGCGTTAGGTTAGAATTACCCGTTGGCGGCAAGTGCTTCCAACTTATTTTCAATTAGTGGAGAACCCCAAAATGTCAATGGCTGATCGCGACGGCTTCATCTGGAAAGACGGCAAACTCGTCCCGTGGCGCGAAGCGACCACACATGTGCTGTCCCATTCCCTGCATTACGGCTTGTCCGTGTTTGAAGGCTTGCGCGTCTACAGCACCGTCGATGGCCCCGCGATCTTCCGCTTGACTGAACACACGACGCGCCTGTTCAATTCCTGCCGCATCTATCTGATAGACATACCTTATTCCCAGCATGTACTGGTGGAGGCGCAAAAAGAAGTCGTGCGCGCAAACAACCTCAGCGAATGTTACATCCGCCCCATCGTCTATTACGGCCCGGAAAAGATAGGGGTTTCCACTGTGGGCGGCTCGGTACATGTGGCTATTGCCGCCTGGCCCTGGGGCGCATATCTGGGCGAGGAAGCCATTGAGCACGGTATTCGCGTCAAAACATCTTCCTTCGCACGCCACCATGTGAACGTCACCATGCCACGCGCCAAGGTCGCAGGCGCTTATATCAATTCCATCGTCGCCAACCTCGAAGCCACACGCGACGGCTATGACGAGGCGCTTTTGCTCGACACGCAGGGGTTCGTTGCCGAAGGCTCCGGCGAAAACCTCTTTATTGTCAAGGACAGCGTACTGATCGAGCCGGAAATCGCCTCGGCGCTCATCGGCATCACCCGCGATTCGGTCATTCAGATTGCCAATGCTATGGGGCTGGAAGTGCAGTGCCGCCGCCTGACCCGCGATGATATTTATCTGGCCGACGAAGCGTTCTTCACCGGGACTGCCGCCGAAATAACGCCGATCCGCGAACTCGACAACCGCCCCATCGGCGGAGGGTATCGTGGCCCGGTTACCACAAAATTGCAGGCGAAGTTTTTCGATGCCGTCAATGGCCGCGCCCCCGAGTACAAACACTGGCTTACCAGGATTTGAAGCCGGGAAGCACAAGCTACGAACGATATTACATGACATGACGAATCTCTCCCTTCCTGCTGCTGAAATTTTCAAGGCGTACGACATTCGCGGCATTGTCGGCAAGACGCTCACTGTCGATACCGTAAAAGCCATTGGGCATGCGCTGGGCAGTGAGGCCGCCGTGCGTGGTCAGCGGGCCGTTGCCATCGGGCGCGACGGGCGGCTTTCCGGCCCAGAACTCGCCAACGCGCTCGCCGAAGGCATCCTCGCCGCCGGGGTCGATATCATCGACATCGGTTGCGTGCCGACGCCGGTCACGTATTTCGCGGCGCACCATCTCGGCGCGCATTCTTGCGTTTCCGTCACCGGCAGCCACAATCCGCCCGACTACAATGGACTGAAGATGGTGCTCGGCGGCGAGACTCTTTTCGGGGGAAAAATTCTTGCGCTCCGCCAGCGCATCGCCGAAGGGGAACTCACGCATGGCGCGGGCGCGCGCCGCGAGACCAATGTCATCGACGACTATATTGCCCGCATCGTAGGTGACGTGAAGCTCGCGCGCCCGATGAAAATCGCTATCGACTGCGGCAACGGTGTGGCGGGCGCAGTTGCCCCGGCGCTGTTCCGCCAGTTGGGTTGTGAGCTAACAGAACTGTTCTGCGAGGTCGATGGATGCTTCCCGAACCACCATCCTGACCCAAGCAAACCGGAAAACCTCCACGACCTGATACATGCTCTTGCCGAAACAGACGCCGAACTCGGGCTTGCGTTCGACGGTGACGGCGACCGCCTTGGCGTGGTCACGAAGGACGGCGAGATCATCTATCCCGACCGGCAGTTGATGCTGTTTGCTGCCGATGTGCTCGAACGGATCCCCGGCGGCGAGATCATTTACGACGTGAAATGCACGCGCAACCTTGCGGGCTGGGTACGCACACGAGGCGGCAAGCCGACGATGTGGAATACTGGCCACGCATTGGTCAAGGCAAAGCTTAAGGAAACCGGCGCACCCCTGGCGGGCGAGATGAGCGGGCACACGTTTTTCAAGGAGCGCTGGTATGGGTTCGACGACGCGCTCTATGCTGGGGCGCGGCTGCTCGAAATCCTCTCAAAGCACACGGACGCCTGCGCCGTGCTCAAATCCCTGCCCAACGCAGTCTGTACGCCCGAACTCAACCTCAAAATGAGCGAGGGCGAACCCTTTGCGCTTGTACAGCGGTTGCGGGAAAGCGCTACTTTTGAGGGTGCTTCCGAGATCATTACCCTGGACGGCGTGCGGGTCGAGTACGCCGATGGTTTTGGCCTCGCCCGTCCTTCCAATACGACCCCGGTGGTCGTGCTCCGCTTCGAGGCGGACAACGACACGGCACTCGGGCGCATCCAGCAAGCGTTCCGCACAGCCATCGACGGCGTGTGGCCCGGCTTGCAACTGCCGTTTTAGGGCTTCTTCATATGAAACAGGATCCGGAATCTCTCGCCTCCCAGGCACTGTCTGCCGTGGAAGATAGTCGCATCGAGATGCTGCGCGGGGCAGCCCGTACGCTGCTGAGATGGGATCTCTCGACAGAGGTAATTATGGAAATCACCGGGTTATCCAAAGAGAACATTGATAGCCTGCGCGGTTCCAAAACCGACGCGCCACGCTGAAACTGCCCCTCGGGGCATCGACGAACAGGACGTTTCGCCAGTATGACTTCTGCCCCCCCTTCCGCTGCCGCCTCACCTGGCGGCAACTTCATCCGCAACATCATCGACGAGGACAACCGTTCCGGAAAATGGGGTGGCCGGGTAACGACACGCTTCCCGCCTGAGCCGAACGGCTACCTGCACTATGGCCACGCCAAATCGATCTGCCTCAATTTTGGGCTGGCTGAGACCTATGGCGGCCTCTGCCATCTGCGGTTCGACGACACTAACCCGGAAAAGGAAGCGCAGGAGTACGTCGATAACATCATCGAGTCCGTGCATTGGCTCGGGTTTGACTGGCATCAACATCTGTATTTCGCTTCTGGTTATTTTGACATCATGCATGCCTGCGCCGAATCGCTCATCAAGGCGGGCAGGGCTTACGTCGACTCACAGACAGCAGATGAAATGCGCAGGAACCGGGGTACCCTCACCGAACCGGGAACCGACAGTCCCTACCGTGCGCGATCCGTCGAAGAGAGCCTTGACCTTTTCCGTCGCATGAAAGCTGGGGGATTCGCAGATGGGGCGCATGTGCTGCGGGCGAAAATCGACATGGCAAGCCCCAACATCAACATGCGCGACCCGGCGATTTACCGCATCCGCCACGCATCCCATCACCGTACCGGCGACAAATGGTGCATCTACCCGATGTACACCTTTGCCCACCCTATCGAGGATGCCATCGAGAACATCACCCATTCGGTCTGTACCCTGGAGTTCGAGGATCAGCGCCCGTTCTACGACTGGGTGCTTGATGCCCTGACCGATGTCGGGCATTTTTCCCGTCCGCTGCCTCGGCAGATCGAATTCGCCCGCCTCAACCTTACTTACACGGTGCTCTCCAAGCGCAAGCTCATCCAACTCGTCGAAGGGGGGTATGTCGCCGGATGGGACGACCCGCGCCTGCCCACCCTCTCCGGTGCGCGGCGGCGTGGTTTCACCCCGGAAGGTTTTCGTTATTTCGCTGAGCGTATCGGCGTGGCGAAATCCGACTCCTGGATTGACATGAGCGTACTCGAAGAATGTATGCGCGAGCACCTGAACGAAATCACCCCACGGCGCATTGCCGTACTAGACCCGCTGAAACTCGTCCTCGTCAATTACCCCGAGGGCGCGAGCGAACCCTGTCAGGCACCGAACCATCCCCTGAAGCCCGAACTCGGCAAGCGCGACATGCCTTTTAGCCGCGAGTTATGGATCGAGCGTGAAGATTTCATGGAAACGCCGGTCAAAGGGTTCCATCGCCTCACCCCCGGCAATACGGTTCGCCTGCGTTACGGCTACGTAGTGAAATGCACTGGATGCGAAAAGGATGCCAACGGCAGGGTCAGTACCGTTTTTGCCGAGTATTTCCCGGATTCAAAATCCGGCACGCCAGGAGCCGACAGCTACAAGGTCAAGGGCAACCTGCACTGGGTCAGCGCCGCGCACGCCTGTAGCGCCGAAGTAAGGCTCTACGACCGCCTGTTTGCCCATCCGCATCCGGGCCAGCGCCGCGAAAATGACCCTGAAGGCATGGAGCGCGATTTCCTCGCCGACATCAACCCGGATTCAGTCCGTGTCATCGAGGCGCTGCTGGAACCGGCGCTCAGGGCGGCCAGGCCGGAAGAGCGCTTTCAGTTCGAGCGGCACGGCTATTTCGTCGCCGACCGCCACGCTTCCGCCGAAGGCCCCCCGGTATTCAACCGCACGGTTCCGCTCAAGGATTCGTGGGGGAAGGGCGGGGGGTAAAAGCCAGGGATATGTGCTGTTGTTTTGTCGCTCACTGCTGCTGGCTTCTACAAAAGCATGACGACCCATTCCGACCATCGTATCTGGCAGGACGTGTACCACACCAAGACAGCGAGCGGCGATGAGGTGTACCTGAAGCTAACCGTCATTGACGGCGTGTTGATCGTTTCCTTCAAGGAGCTTTGACCATGAAATGTCCATGCTGCGGTGCGGCGGAACTGATCCACGATACGCGTGACATCCCATATGCCTACAAGGGCGAAGTCACCACCATACCAGAGGTGGCGGGTGACTTTTGCCCTGCTTGCAATGAAGTCGTATTGAACCGCGAACATGGCGACCGCTACAGCGAACTGGTTGGTCTGTTCCAGCGTCAGGTGAATGCTGCTTATGTCGATCCTGGCTACATCGCCAAGGTGCGCAAAAAACTTGACCTTGACCAGCGGCGAGCCGCTGAACTCTTTGGTGGCGGCATAAATGCGTTTTCTCGCTACGAGAATGGCAAAACCAAGCCGCCACTGGCAGCTGTTCAGGTTGCTGGATCGTCACCCCGACTTGCTCAAGGAGGTCGAATCTGCCTGACTGTGCGTGGATTCCTGGGTTGGGGTGGATGCAGCAAACCCCAACGCATGAAAACATGAATATGATGGCGGTGTTGGGATTCGCTGGCTCATCCCAACCTACGAATTACTATGTGGATGAAACAACAGGAGAAACCCATGTCTGAAAAAAAGAAATCCGGTCATTGTCTCTGTGGCGCTATCCAGGTTTCGGCAACCCTTGCCAATGACGAAGCCCATGTTTGCCATTGCAAAACGTGCCAACGTTGGGTTGGCGGCCCGTTTGTGTCGGTTGCCTGTACGCCGGAAACGGTGTTTGAAGGCCAGGATGCCATCGCGGTCTATCCGTCGTCCGATTGGGCCGAGCGCGGCTTCTGCAAGATCTGTGGCAGCCCGCTGTTTTACCGGTTGAAGAGCGATGGGTCGTATTACCTTCCTGTCGGGCTGCTTGACGACACCGAAGGTTTGACGCTGACGAGCGAGATTTACATCGACCGCAAACCTTCGTGGTATTCGTTTGCCGAAAAAACCAACAGAATGACCGAAGCGGAATTTCTGGCGATGATAGCCGCTTCTCAGAACAAATCCTGAGCACGCATAACCGCTATATTTTTGCTTCCTTGCGTTGGGGTTTGCTTCGTCTCCCCCAACCTGCAGCCTAGCTGATATAATGGACCGTTTTACGCAAATTTTGGAGTAACGACGTGCTGATTTCTAACACATACGCCCAGGCTACCAATACTGCCCAAGCCGCCGGGGGCACCGAACTGGCCAGTTTCCTGCCTCTGATCCTGATGATCGCGGTGCTGTACTTCATCATGATCCGTCCCCAGATGAAGCGCGCCAAGGAACACAAGGCTATGGTCGAAGCCCTTTCCAAGGGGGATGAAGTCATTACCGGCGGCGGTATTGCAGGCAAGGTCACGGAAGTGGGCGACAACTTCATCCAGGTCGAAATCGCTGCCAATACCGTGGTTGCCGCACAAAAACAGACCATCACCGCCGTACTGCCCAAAGGCACGCTGAAAGCCCTTTGATTTCATTCCTTTGTAACTGGGCAGATGCGCCGCCCGAACGCTGACCATGAACCGTTATCCCCTCTGGAAAAATATTTTCGTCATTGCCGTACTGTTTTTGGGGCTGTTTTATACATTGCCGAATTTCTTCGGCGAAGCGCCCGCCGTACAGGTTTCGAGTGCTAAGCCCACGCTGGAGATTGACCCCGTTGCCGATAGCAAACGCATCACGGATGCGCTTACGGCAGCCGGGATCGAACACAGGGGGATTTTTTCCGACATCACTGGGATACGCTTGCGTTTCGTCGATACCGACCAGCAAATGCACGCCAAGGATGTCATCGAAGCCAAATTGAACCCCGACAGGCAGGATCCTTCCTACACAGTGGCGCTCAACCTGTTGCCGAATTCCCCGCAATGGCTCACAAAGATCCGGGCCTTGCCGATGTACCTGGGGCTGGATTTGCGCGGTGGCGTACATTTTCTGCTCGAAGTCGACATGCCCGGCGCGATTACCCATCGGCTGGAAGCTGTTGCCGGTGACCTGCGCGGCCAATTGCGCGACAAGAACGTGCGTCACGCGGGTATCGCCCGTGCGGGCAGTACCGTAGTCCTGCGTTTCCGCGATGCGGCCCAGCGTGATGCTGCCCGCTCCGCCATTCAGTCTCTCAACAACGAACTGCAACTGGTCGAACGCGACGGAGGCAGTGACGATTTCCGGCTCATTGCCAGCCTGAGTTTGCTGGCTCAACAGAGCATCCGGGAATTCGCCATCAAGCAGAACATCAACACCCTGCATAACCGCATCAACGAACTGGGTGTGGCCGAGCCCGTAATTCAGCAGCAGGGGGCGGATCGCATCGTCGTGCAGTTGCCGGGGGTGCAGGATGTTGCCGTGGCCAAGGAAATCCTGGGCCGCACCGCCACACTTGAACTGCGGATGGTCGAAGGCTCACCGGGCGACCAACTGGCGGTCGACATCGCTGCGGGCCGGGCACAGGCCCCTTACGGTACGGAGCTTTACATTGAGCGCCGTAGCGGTCGCCGCACCAAGGCAACTCAGGCGGAAGAAGGGGACGAAATGGGCACTCCCCTCCTGCTGCGCAAACAGATAGAACTTACCGGTGAAAGCCTTAACGATGCGCAGCCGGGTTTCGATGAAAACAGCCAACCGGCGGTACACCTCGGCCTGGATAGCGCGGGCAAGCGTAAGTTTTGCGAACTCACCCGGCAGAACGTCGGCAGGCATATGGCCATCCTGCTGGTTGAGAAAGGCAAGGGCGAAGTTGTCACCGCCCCGGTCATCCGCACCGAGATCTGTGGTGGGCGGGTACAGATCTCCGGAAGCATGACCACCGCCGAAGCCAATAAAACGGCCTTGCTGCTACGTGCGGGGGCACTGGCCGCACCGATGGAAATCATCGAGGAACGCACCGTCGGCCCAAGCCTTGGAGTCGACAACATCAACAAGGGTTTCAACTCCACGCTCTGGGGTTTTATCGTTATTGGTATCTTCATGAGCGTGTATTACATGCTCTTCGGGCTAGTTTCCTCTGTTGCGCTGAGTGTCAACCTGCTGCTGCTGGTGGCGCTGCTATCGCTGTTGCAGGCTACCCTGACCCTGCCGGGCATTGCCGCAATGGCGCTTACCCTGGGTATGGCCATCGACTCGAACGTACTCATCAACGAGCGTATCCGGGAGGAACTGCGAAACGGCAGCACTCCACAGGCAGCCATTGCTGCGGGCTATGAGCGCGCGTGGAGCACCATTCTCGACTCCAACGTCACTACGCTGATTGCGGGTACTGCACTGCTGATCTTTGGCTCCGGCCCGATCCGGGGTTTTGCCGTGGTGCATTGCCTCGGCATTCTGACCTCGATGTTCAGCGCCATCCTCGTCTCCCGAATGATTATCAACTTCATCTATGGCCGCCGCCGCAAACTTGAGACGCTTTCCATCGGCCAGGTATGGAAACCGGGCAACAACTGAACCGGCTGAAATAAGGAATACTCTGTTATGGAATTTTTCCGTATCAAAAATGACATCCCGTTCATGCGCCATGCGCTGGTCTTCAACATCATCTCGTTGCTGACCTTCGCCGTGGCAGTGTTTTTCATCGTTTTTCGCGGCTTGAACCTGTCGGTCGAATTTACCGGCGGTACGCTGGTTGAAGTCAGCTATACCGAAACCGTCCCGCTCGAACCCCTGCGGCGGGCGCTTGCCGATGGCGGCTATCCCGATGCCCAGGTGCAGAGCTTTGGCAGTACCCGCGATATCCTGATCCGCCTGCCAAACCGTGCTGACACTGAAACCTCCAAAGTGGGGGATCAGGTAAAGGTGATGCTCAGCAAGGTCGAAGGCCCGGAAGCTACCGTGCGCCGGGTTGAGTTCGTTGGCCCGCAGGTTGGCAAAGAACTTGCCAGCGACGGTGCGATGGCGTTGTTACTGCTCATCATCGGCATTGCGATTTACCTTGCGTTTCGCTTTGAATGGCGCTTCGCCGTCTCTACCATCATCGCCAACACGCATGACTGCGTCATTATTTTGGGCTTTTTCGCCTTCTTTCAATGGGAGTTTTCGCTGGCAGTGCTGGCAGCGGTGATGGCGGTGCTGGGTTACTCTATCAATGAATCTGTCATTGTGTTCGACCGTGTGCGCGAAACTTTCCGCAAGCGGCGCGACATGAAGACCCCCGAAGTCATCAACCACGCTATTACCAGAACCATTTCCCGCACCGTCATCACCCATGCTTCCACGCAGGCGATGGTGCTCTCCATATTGTTTTTTGGCGGTGAAACTCTCTACTATTTTGCGCTGGCGCTCACTATCGGCATCTGCTTTGGCATCTACTCATCCGTACTCGTCGCTAGCCCGCTCGCGATGTGGCTCGGTGTGTCGCGCGAACAGTTCGCCAAAACGAAAGCGCAGAAACAGGAAGCGGTGGTGTAAGTTTTATGTTTCAATCCACGCCCGTGACCGGGCGACAAAAGCGCTTGAAAGAGGTTACGCCTCTCCCAAGCGAGATTGTCCTAAAGGGGGAGGTTTCAAACCTGAGTTTGTTTTTGATGAAAAAAGAATGATTGATGAAAAATATTCTCATCGTTTCCTATTCTCAGAGTGGTCAGCTTGCCGATATTGTCACTGCTTTGACTCATCCGCTGGAAACGGGGGAGATACGGGTTCATCATGAAATACTGCAACCGGAGTCGGCCTTTCCGTTTCCGTGGCCGTTTTTCACTTTTCTCGATGCTTTCCCGGAGTCGGTGTGCCTCGACCCGCGTCCCAACAAACCCCTTGCGACGCCAGACAGTGTGGCGTTTGATCTGATCATTCTCGCTTGGACGGTCTGGTATCTTTCACCATCGCAACCCATGACTGCCTTCCTGCAAAGCGCAGAAGGCAAACGCCTGCTTGCCGGAAAGCCGGTCGTCAGCCTGGT
>Ga0123353_10003643_pt1 | contig 19535 bp, 22 predicted proteins | sample TergutLab28metaG_3_FD_92763 | JGI IMG/M metagenome (GOLD analysis project Ga0123353, IMG submission 92763) | Labiotermes labralis P3 segment gut microbial communities from Petit-Saut dam, French Guiana - Lab288 P3 | ecosystem: Host-associated > Arthropoda: Insects > Digestive system > Gut ... | reverse complement strand
GTAGAAGCTGTTTCAAAGCTGCTAACCGACAAGAATTTCTACAAAACCATCGCCGAAAACGGATACCAATTTGTTAAAGCCAACTACGACTGGGAGGAGATTGGAAAACAATTAGAAGAGGTAGTGAATGAGGACGTAATTATTGGTTAGTGGTTTTTTTACTCTCAAATAAATAAAAAAATATTTTTGCCCGGATAAAATCTAAAATCTAAAATCGTAAATCTAAAAATTCACATTAATGATTCAACGTAAACAAACCCTTTATCTTTTTTTTGCCGGATTAATTCCTTTGGTTCTTCTTTTTATCCCCATTGGATATATTTCCACTGAAGTAGCGTATTTTAAATACACTGCTTTTTCAGTACGTGTTGCAACGCCTGACCAAACTTTTGTATTGACAACTATCGGTAATGCATTGCTGCTTATGGCAACTTCAGCACTCTCTTTCATTACCATTTTCTTATATAAAAATAGAAGAAAACAGTTAAGCTTGATTTCGGTTAATATGCTGGTTATATTGTTAGCCATGTTTTCCATCATGTATATCTATCCGAAATTCATCTTTGAGAAAAACATAAACTTAGTTGGTTCAATTGTAGAGTATAATTACACTATAATAATCATTTTTGTTTCGGCAGTAGGGTATTACTTAGCCAAGAAAGCAATTGCCAAAGATGAGGCTATGGTACGGAGTGCGGACAGGTTGAGGTAGAAGATGCATAGTTCTCAATGAAGACACTGGAAATATTGTGCATCATCTAAATTTTCGCATAAAAAATTTTTCTGTAAATATAAATGAAGTTAATTGATTAAAATTCCACCAACACCTGCACTTTATTTTTCAACACTTCTATTACTCCGCTGGAAATTTCAAAAAAAAGGGTCTCATCCTTCGACACAAGTTTTATTTTTCCTCTTTGTAATGCTGCAATTAAAGGAGCATGGTTTCCTAAAACTTCAAACAGACCATCCAACCCCGGAAGTTGTAATAATGATGCGTTTCCGGAAAAAAGTAGAGTGTCTGGGGAGGTAATTTCTACAGTCATAGTTTACGCATTAGCGACTTCTATCTCTTTTTTTCCTTTTTCAATGGCTTCATCTATATTGCCCACGAAACTGAATGCCGATTCGGGCAAATAATCCAATTCACCGTCTAAAATCATATTAAATCCTTTAATTGTGTCCTCTATGGATACGAATACCCCTTTCATTCCTGTAAATTGCTCTGCCACATAGAATGGTTGCGATAGAAACCGTTGTACTCTGCGTGCGCGATACACTATTTTTTTATCTTCTTCCGAAAGTTCCTCCATCCCCAAAATAGCGATAATATCTTGAAGTTCTTTGTAGCGTTGCAAGGTCTCTTTAACTCGTTGTGCAGTATTGTAATGCAAGTCGCCCACTACATCGGGGGATAATATTCTTGAAGTAGAATCTAACGGGTCAACAGCGGGATAGATACCCAATTCCGAAATTTTTCGGCTTAGTACTGTAGTAGCATCTAAATGTGAGAATGTAGTGGCAGGTGCGGGGTCGGTCAAGTCGTCTGCAGGAACATAAATGGCTTGTACAGAAGTGATAGATCCTCTTTTTGTAGAGGTAATCCTTTCTTGCAACATTCCCATTTCGGTGGCTAATGTGGGCTGGTATCCTACAGCGGAGGGCATTCGCCCTAATAGTGCAGATACTTCTGATCCGGCTTGGGTAAAGCGAAAGATATTGTCCACGAAGAACAGAATGTCACGACCGGAGGAGTTTTCGTCGCCATCGCGATAATACTCAGCAATGGTAAGCCCTGAGAGAGCAACGCGGGCACGTGCACCCGGGGGCTCATTCATCTGTCCGAAGACCATCGTACATTGCGACTTATCTAATTCCTCTTTATCAACGGCATCCAAATCCCATCCACCATTTTTCATACTCGCTTTAAACTTTTCACCGTAACGAATAACACCCGACTCTATCATCTCTCTCAGCAAGTCGTTTCCTTCGCGGGTGCGTTCTCCCACGCCGGCAAAAACCGACATTCCCGAATATTTCTTCGCAATATTGTTAATCATCTCCATAATCAGCACTGTTTTACCCACCCCGGCACCTCCGAACAATCCTATTTTACCTCCTTTTGAGTAGGGTTCAATTAGGTCAATCACCTTAATTCCGGTATATAGCACCTCTTTCGTGGTAGATAGGTTTTCAAAAGTTGGCGGCGCGTGGTGAATCTCTTTTCTTACTTTACATTCAATATTGCCGATTCCATCAATAGCATTTCCAATTACATTGAGTAAACGTCCGTTTATGTTTTCGGTGGGCATGGAAATCATGTGTCCTAATGCAGTAACTCCCATTCCGCGCCGCAATCCGTCAGTAGATTCCATAGCAATACAACGCATAGTATTTTCGCCGATATCCTGTTCGCATTCCAAGATAATTTTTTCTCCGTTGTCTTTGGTAATCTCTAAAGCGTCGTAAATATTTGGCATTGAAATATTTTCATCAAACCGGACATCAACAACAGCACCAATTATCTGAGAAATGGTTCCTTTAATTTGAGGGGTCATAAGATTATATAAAAAAGGTGGCGAAATTAACAAAATAAGTTAATTTTATTAATTATTCGAAAGTCTTGGTTGTGTTTTTCACCCCATAGTAACTTTTTTTACCACATCATTTCTTATTTAACAACTATCATTTAATAAAATTAGGAATTAATGCTTTTTTATTTAACACTTTATTATTTATTTGCCAAAAATCTAAAATCTAAAATCTAAAATTTTTTTATGAAACCTACTCGAATTTTTGACATTTTAACACATTACCAGGAAAAATATCCTGCTCAAGAGGTTGCTTTAGCCGGAAAAATCGGCAAAGAATGGAGAAAATATTCTCTTGCAGAATATATTGACATTACTACTAATCTTTCTTTCGGCATGATAAAGCTGGGCATAAATACAGGAGATAAAGTGGGCATTATTTCTACAAACCGCCCCGAATGGAATATGCTCGATATGGCAATCATGCAGATTGGAGCAATTGCTGTTCCCATCTATCCAACTTTGGTAGCCCACGAATATAAGTACATTCTGCATCATGCCGAAGTAAAATTAGTGATTCTAGAAGGTGCTGAGTTGATGGAAAAAGTATCTTCTGTGATGGAAGAAGTTCCCGATCTGAAGTATCTCTATACTTTTAAAGACAGAAATCAATTTCCTTACTTTCAACAACTTGTAGATTTAGGGAAAGGAAACATTAACTTTGAAGAGTTGGAGAAAAGAAAAGCGGCTGTAGTTTCTTCCGATTGCGCAACTATTATATATACGTCAGGTACTACGGGTATTCCCAAAGGAGTAATGTTGTCGCACGATAATATTATTGGGCAGATTATGAATTTGTATAACACGCCGGCTCCCTGGTCTAATATTGCGTTCAGTTTTTTGCCGTTGTGCCACGCCTACGAGCGGATGTTGGTTTTTCTCTATCAATATTTGGGGATGTCTGTTTATTATGCACAAAATTTAGGCACAATCGCAGAAAATATAAAGGAAGTGAGACCCACCATGATGTCCACGGTGCCTCGGATGTTAGAGAAAATATACGACAAAATCTATACTTCGAGCAATAACATGTCGTGGATTACCAAGAATATTTTCCGTTGGGCGGTACGTGTGGCGTGCCAGTACAAAATTCAGGATCATAATCGTACCTGGTGGTATAATCAAAAACATGGACTTGCTGACAAGCTGGTTTTCAGTAAAATACGTAAAAACATCGGAGGCAATTTCGATATTGTGGTATCAGGAGCTGCGAGCATTCAGCCCCGTTTAGCCTCTTTCTTTTCAGCCATTGGGATGCCGGTTTTTGAAGGATACGGATTAACAGAGACCTCGCCGGTAATTGCAGTAAGTTGCAGAGACAAAGATGGAAGAGAAGCAGGAACAGTAGGATTTCCATTGCCGGGAGTAGAGGTAAAAATTGCAGAAAACGGAGAAGTGTGCTGTCGCGGTCATAACGTTATGTTAGGCTATTACAAAGATGAAACACTTACCAAAACCGTAATTGATGAAGAAGGCTGGTTTCATACGGGAGACTTGGGGATGATTAATGATAAAGGACAACTTATTTTGACCGGAAGATTAAAAAACCTGTTTAAAACGTCTCTAGGAAAATATATTAATCCTCAGGTTGTTGAAGAAAAATTTACAGAATCTCCTTTTATTGAAAATATTGTTGTTGTGGGTGAAGGAGAAAAATTTGCCGGAGCTCTAATCTCTCCCGATTTTACCTTCTTACAAGATTGGTGTTTGCGTCATCAAATTGAATACCAAAATCCGCAGCAAATTGTGAAAGATCCGGAAATTTTGAAACGTTATGCTAAAGAAGTAGCTAAATATAACGCGTTTTTTGGAGACACAGAGCAAGTGAAAAAATTTGAACTCATCCCCGACGAGTGGTCACAACTTACCGAAATACTTACACCAACCTTGAAAGTAAAACGTAATTTAGTGCAAGAAAGATATAAGAATGTGATTGAACGGTTGTTTCAATAAAGAAACAGGGTAAGTTTAGTACTCGTCTTCGTGAAAAAAGAAATCATCTTTAGTAGGATAATCGGGCCACAAATCTTCAATATTATCATATACTTCGCCTTCATCCTCTATTTCTTTTAAGTTTTCAATGACTTCCATGGGTGCGCCTGAGCGCGTAGCAAAATCAACCAACTCTTCTTTAGTAGCGGGCCAAGGGGCATCTTCCAATTTTGAAGCTAATTCTAACGTCCAATACATAAAAAATCTTTTTGTTAGGGTTCTTTTTATAGGGGCGCAAAGATAAATTTTAATGAATAGGTATATATATTTTTATAAAAATTTTATTTATCTCATTTTCAGACATTTTTCCTCAATTTCTAATTTTTTATGAAGAAATCGTGCTAAAATATAGAAGTAATCCGACAGGCGGTTTACAATTTGAAGTAAAACTAAAAAGGAGTTTTTTTGTGAACAAAAAGGAGTAATTTTACGTTCCAATTTTCGACAAACAGTACGACAAACATGTGTTTGTGCAATGGAACGAGAACCTTGGGGTAGCAAGAAATTATGCAGCGAAAGCAATAATTCTTCCATTTCATCAATCTCTTTTTCAATCTTAGCTAAAAAAGAATCCAGTGAAACATCTTTCCAATATTGCTCATATTTGTCTGGTGGGGTTGCCAAAATGCCTCCGACAGTAAACAACTTTTCTTGAATTTCGGTAAGAAATGGAACATTAGTTTCGGCAATCAAAACGCCAATATGCGCATTTAATTCATCGCATATTCCATAAACCTCCAAAATAGGTTCCGATTTTCTTACTCTACTTCCACCTACCAACGAGGTAGTGCCGGTATCTCCTGTTTTAGTGTAAATCTTGCTCATAACAATTGATTTTTGCGGAGGCGAATAAACATGAAATTTTTAAATTACACACTAATGGATAAAAATGTTTTCAAAATTTATTGAGGGGAAAGATATTAAATCTTAAAGGGAAACCTCATCTATTTCATTAGCCACCAGTTTTTCCGTATTGAGTTTCAAAACTAACTCGAGTAACAAGAGAGCGCCCTAATGTTATCTCATTGATATATTCTAATTCTTCGCCCACTCCTACGCCCCGCGACAATAAAGAGATTTTTGGCACTTTTCCGGCACAGTGTTTATAAATGTAAAAGTTAGTAGTATCTCCTTCGGCGGTTGAGGGCAATGCCAAAATAACCTCTTCTACAGGATTGATTTCAATGCGGTGAAAAAGCTCCTGTAGTTTTAAATGTCCTGGACCAATGCCATCTACAGGAGAGATTACTCCACCCAAAACATGATATATGCCGGTAAACTGATTAGTATTTTCAACCGCAATCATGTCTCGAATATCTTGAACCACACAGATAATATTGGTATTTCTTTTCAGATTGGCGCAAATTTCGCAAATATCATGATCCGAAATCGCAAAACAATTTTTGCAAATTTTTAATGAAGACTTAAGTTCAGTTAAAGCGAGTGCTAAATTTTCTACTTCAATTTTTTCAGTGTTCACTAAATGTAAAGCCAATCTCAGGGCGGTTCTTCTGCCAATACCCGGTAGTTTAGCAATTTCATTTACTGCAGTTTCAAGAATTTTGGAATAGTGAGTTGTCATCTAAATATGAACATATTAAATTAAAAAACAATCCTTTCATGAAAATCCGCCACAAAACGAAAAATCAAAAACTATATGCTACTCCAAGTCCAAAAATCTCCTGGAACTGTACTCTGCGTTTTGGCTTTTCGGGATCATCAAAAAGAACTTTGTGATAGTATCTTAAATTGGTAGTGAGCGAAACATTTAGCACTTTTAAAAATTGATAGGTTATGATCACATCCCAGTCCACATTAAAATTTCCAAACTTTTGCTCTTTGTCGGTATAAGGGGTGTACAGTTGTAAAGTAGATAATATTTTTAGATTCTTTACACCGTCATACATGATACCTGCTTTAAAAGTCATACCCAAAGAAGCAAATGCTGCCTTATCTATAGGTACTCCATAACCTGACCTGAGAATCGAATCGGTGCAACTTGTTACCAATCCGGCAAGAGGAGAATAGTATAGAGATACCAATTCTTTCCACTTCCAGTTTACACCTGCAGAAATATCTGTATATGAAGGAGAAAGCCAGTCGGATATAATAACTCGTGTACCATCTCCTGGATAATTGTAGCCGGAGATATACTGTGATTTAAAGCCTCCTTTTACTGCCACAAACCACATACTATTAACACTTGGACTCGGACTGATTTCATAACCGAAAGTTGTGGAAAAATTAAGTTTATCATTCGCTTTCCGCCATTGATAATCGGTGAAGTCTGAAGAATAAATTACCCCAAAATCAGTATCAAGATTGGTATCCCATGCAATTTTGTTTTTCTTGTAATTCAGTGTTAAGTTTGCATATGAAATGCCTGCAAAATTACTGTTTCCTCCTGCCGCCCAATTAATCAACTGAGTTTGAGAAATCTTAAGTCCAACAGTTCCCGTAAACTTCCAAAGATCCTTCCATTTGGGCGTTTGCAGTTCATCTTGATAATCAGCAGCAGAAAGAGGCTCAATAACTTCCGTGCTCGTAACCGGTAAATAAGAAGGATTAATAGATGATACTTCCATAGTTTTGTACTTCTTTTTTTGAGCAAAACCAATAGAGATTACACTCAATATACATAATAAAATAATGGTTTTTTTCATAATTATTTTTTTATATTAAAAGTTTAAGTAATTCTAAAGTGATTAATAAATAACGAAAAAATATTTTTATTATGATTGTTTCTATAATAAAAAATATGTTTTTTTGTGAACGTATATATTTAAATATTTAGAATTATGAATCCATTATTTTCATCGCACCTTTATCAAGTCAGAAGAAATAAACTAAGTAGTTCTTTTTCTTCTGGTTCGGCACTTTTTTTATCCAACAATGAGTCTCCGGCAAACTATCCGGCAAATACCTATCACTATCGGCAAGACAGTAACTTTTTGTATTTTTTCGGTTTATCTCTTCCAAATTTAGCAGGAATCATTGATTTTGAACAAAAAAAATCAATATTATTTGGTGATGATTTTACTATTGATGACATTATTTGGATGGGAGACCAGCCTAAATTGTTAAATTTGGCAAATCTTATTGCAGTAGATGAGGTAAGACCATTAGCAGAACTGCCTGCTTATTTAAAAAACAAACCTATACACTTTACCCCACCTTATCGTGCAGAAAATAAAATAGAACTGGCACATTTGCTGGAAAAAAATCTTGATGAACTAACGCCATCCATTTCATTAATTAAATCTATTATTTCTCTTCGTGAAATTAAATCGCACGAAGAAGTTATTCAAATGGAAGAAGCAAATGAAATTGGAGTTAAAATGCACTCTACTGTAATGAAGTATATTAAGCCCGGCATAACTGAACGGGAGCTTTTTGGCATGGCAGAGGGGATCGCCTTGGGTATGGGCAACGGTACCTCTTTCCCGATTATCCTTTCGCAAAATGGACAAACTTTACATAATCACGACCATAGTTTAATATTAGAAAAAGGAAGACTGCTGGTAATGGATGCCGGTGCCGAAAATGTGATGAACTACTGTTCCGACCACACACGTACACTACCGGTTTCGGGAAAATTCTCTCTCTTGCAAAAAGAGATTTATGAAATAGTATATCAAGCCAATATGGCTGCTATTGGCAATTGTAAGCCGTATATACAAAATATTGAAAACCATAAAATTGCGGTGACTGCATTGACCCAAGGGCTTCAAGAAATCGGACTAATGAAGGGAAACATTGAAGAGTCGGTTGCTTTAGGTGCGCATGCATTGTTCATGCCGCATGGCTTAGGGCATCAAGTAGGACTTGATGTGCACGACATGGAAGATATGGGTGAAAATTATGTGGGCTACGACGAAACTATTCAGCGTAGTAACATCTTTGGATGGAGATCGCTGCGTATGGCTAAAAAATTATGCCCCGGACATGTGATTACCATAGAACCCGGCATCTATTTTATTCCACATTTGATTGATATTTGGAAAAAAGAAAAAAAATTCGAGGCTTTTATTAATTATGATAAAATAGAAAACTATAGAAATTTTGGCGGAATTAGAATTGAAGACAGTGTGCTAATTACAGAAACGGGGCACCGTGTTTTAGGTACTCACCTACCTAAATCTGTTATTGAAATTGAAAATATATTATAATTATAACCTCTATTTTATGAAAAAATTTATCCTTTTTACATTCATTGGATTTTTAAGCCTTTTTATGTTTTCCTGTACAAAAACCTGTACTTGTATAAACGCTAATCAAGAAATAAAAGAATTGGAGATTGACCCTTCCGAAAATTGTAGCGATCGCTCAGGGGATATGCTGGGTGTTTGTTCTTAAAATTCTTCTCATCAAAAACCGTTTTCCCTATGCGACAGAAGAAAACCCCTCTCAACATGGGCATCCCCAACAAGGTGTTTGTAAAAATAAAACCATTTCCTAAATCAGAGTGGGGAAAAAAGAGTATTATTTCTTACAGTTTTTTTTCTTCTCCTTTTGGAAAAATGGTGGTAGCATCTATGGTGCAGGGTATCTGCTTTGTTGGGTATGCGCCCTCAAGGGAAAGTGCCCTTAAAGAATTGCGCAACAGATTTCCTTCCGGAATATTTCGGATGAATAAAAATAAGAAACACGAGCATGTAAAAAAACTTTTTGCGGGAAAATGGGAAAAAGGAGAAAAACTATTATTGTACTTAAGAGGGACAGAGTTTCAGATTAAAGTTTGGGATGCCTTATTACAAATCCCAACAGGGTCGCTATCATCATACGGAAAAATTGCCGCCACCATAGGTGTTTCTAAAGCTCAACGTGCTGTAGGCACTGCCATTGGAAGAAATCCAATTCTATACCTTATCCCTTGCCACCGCGTAATCGCTCAAAGTGGAAAAATGGGTGGGTTTTACTGGGGCATAGAGAAGAAAATGAAACTTCTAAACGCCGAAAATGCAGGTTATTTGCATTTTACTTCATAAGTTTTCCCGTCTTCTATATAAGGATCCCTACCAAAAGTGTCACATTCTTTACTCGATTCTTTTACAAATTCATTTTTGGAATTTTTATCAAGTTCTCCATCAATGTATGTATTGCAAGTGCAATATTTGGTGCAGGAAAAAGATAATATCGCGATTGCCGCAATAAGAAGAATAGCCATTTTTTTCATAAGATAAATGTATTAATTAATATTATTTTTTGCAGCTGCAAAGAAAGAAAATTTATTAATATAACTGGTATAAAATTAAATTGCCTATTAATATTTTTTTCCCATCATGTAATTTTAACCTAAATATAAGCGTTAGTGAAATTACTCTAAAATAATAACATTGAAAAAGACACTTTTTTTATTTGCAGCAGTACTGTTTTTTAATTTACTCTATGGGCAACAAATAGCTCTGCTGCAATACCGTGGCGGCGGGGATTGGTACGCTAACCCCACCTCGCTAAAAAACCTAATTGCGTTTTGTAATCAAAATTTGGGAATGACTTTGCACCCAAAATATGAAGTTGTAGAAGTGGGAAGTCCTGATTTGTATCGTTATCCGTTTGTGCACCTTACGGGGCATGGCAATGTGGTATTCAATGATGCCGAAGCACAAAACTTGCGCAACTACTTAATTGCCGGTGGATTCTTACATATTGACGATAACTACGGTTTGGATAAATTTATCCGCCCCGCAATGAAAAAAGTGTTTCCGGAGTTTGAGTTTGTTGAGCTTCCTTATAACCATCCCATTTTTCACCAAAAATACAGTTTTCCAAGCGGATTGCCGAAAATTCACGAGCATGATAACTTACCTCCACAAGGATTTGGGTTGTTTTGGGACGGACGCCTTATCTGTTTCTACTCATACGAATCAGATCTCGGCGACGGATGGGAGGATTACGCTGTGCATAAGGACTCTGAAACTACAAGAACAAAAGCACTACAAATGGGTGCTAATATTTTAATGTATGTGTTTACACAATAAGTTTGTATGTCAAGTATGCAATTATTATTGCTTGGGATGATGAATTTATTAATAAGTCTTAATTTTCAAATTCAAAAAAACTGTACGGTGTCTCTACCTCAACTACCTTATTGGCAACCGGGTGTTCGAATATAATTTTCTGTGCTTGCAAGGAGATGGAAGCATCCGGATTAGAGCGTTTGGCACCATATTTTAAATCTCCCTTAATACACATGCCATTTGCCGACAGTTGCGCCCGAATTTGATGATGTCTTCCTGTAAACAGTTCTACTTCCAATAAATGATAATTCCTCGTAGGCTGTAAATATTTGTAGTGTAAGGATGCCGACAAATAACCTTCTTTTGGTTCGTTCGAGATTATGCTTCGATTTTGTTTTTCATTTTTTCTAATAAATTGCTCTAAGGTTTGTTCCTCTATTTCCGGTTTTTGTTCTACTAAGGCATGATAGAATTTTCTGATTTTCCTGTGCTTGAAAACTTCATTCATGCGCAAAAGCCCTTTAGATGTTTTAGCATAGATCACGATTCCGCTCACAGGTCTATCAATACGATGTACAATACCTACAAACACGTTGCCCGGTTTTTTGTACTTCTCTTTTAAAAAAGTACGAATTTTTTCTGATAGCGGCTCATCACCGGTTTTATCGGTTTGCACAATCTCTCCGGGAAGCTTGTGTACAATAATTAAATGATTGTCTTCGTATAAAATACGCTCAGATATAGGGGAGCTATCATTCATTATTTCTATGTTATTTTTTGCACCGCAAAAATATTTTTTTTATACAACTATTTTCTATACAACTTCATAAATCTGAAGATAATCTCAAATTACCGGTATTGCTTCAATCAGTTTTCTTGTATAAGATGTTTGCGGATTGCGATAGAGTTCCTCTGCATGGTTCAATTCCACAATCTTTCCCTGTTCCATAACCGCAATTCTGTCCGACATATACTTCACCACCGATAAATCGTGAGAGATAAACAAATACGTGAGATGAAACTCCTCTTTAAGGTCGTTGAGAAGATTTAACACTTGTGCCTGCACAGAGACATCTAATGCAGATACCGATTCGTCGCAAATAATAAACTTTGGGTTTACGGTAAGTGCTCGGGCAATGGCAATCCGTTGGCGCTGTCCGCCCGAAAACTCGTGCGGGTAGCGGTGCAGATGCGCTTCCCTTAACCCCACGCGCTCCAACAATTCTATTGCCCTTTTCCTTCGTTCTTGGTTATTTCTTAAAATACGATGCACTATCATGGGCTCTAACAGCATTTGCCCTATCGTTAAACGCTGATTTAAAGAAGAATACGGATCTTGCAGGATCATTTGAATATCTTTTCTCAATCGTCGCATATTACTAAGGGAAAGTTCAGTCAAATTTTTCCCCTTATATAAAATTTTTCCTGAATCTGGTTCTACAAGTCTCAGCAAAGTTCTTCCCAGTGTAGTTTTTCCGCACCCGGATTCGCCAACAAGCCCCAAAGTTTCCCCTTCGAAAATATCCAAATTAATATTTTCCAATGCTTGTAAATAAGATTGCTTTTCAAACATATTTTTTTTACGAACCGGGTATCTCTTATTGAGATCTATAATCCGAATAAGAGTATTTGTGAATGGAGAATCTTTTCTCATCACCTTATCATCTAATCTTCTCATCACCTCCTCCACCGTTGGCAATCTGTAGGGCTTTTCATCCAATTTCGGGCGGCAGGCTAACAATCCCTTTGTATAAGGATGCTGCGGATTATTGAAGATAGTTTTAACATCTCCCTGCTCTACAATCTCGCCTTTGTACATTACAAGAACACGGTGGGCAACCTGTGCTATCACGCCTAAATCGTGTGATATGAAGATGATACTCATTCCATATTTTTCCTGAAGCAGTTTTAAGAGTTCCAGAATATTTTTTTGCACTGTAACATCTAAAGCGGTTGTCGGTTCATCGGCAATTAAAATATCCGGATTGCAACTCATTGCCATAGCAATCATAACGCGCTGCTTTTGCCCACCCGAAAGTTCATGGGGATACTTATGAAATAACTTTTCAGGGTCAGAAAGTTGCACATCGCCAAACAGTTCTATTGTTTTACTTTTCGATTCTTTTTTTGATAACTGAGTATGCTGCCGCAGTGCTTCCATCACTTGCTTTCCGCACTTAATGACCGGATTGAGCGAAGTCATAGGTTCTTGGAAAATCATGGCTATTCTGTTGCCCCGAATATGCCGAAGTTCTTTTTCACTTATCTCATCATCTAATCGCTTCATCCTCTCATCAAACCAAATCCCACCTTCAATAATCTTTGACCCTTTTTTTGAAAGCAACTGCATAATTGAAAGCGCAGTTACAGATTTTCCGGAGCCGGATTCACCCACTACCCCAACAGTTTCACCCTTTTCTAATGAAAACGAAACAGAGGATAATATAGGGTTCCAATTTTCATCTTGTTTAAGTTCTAAAGAAAAATTTTTTACTTCAAGGAGAGGCATTGTTGAAAATTCTAATATTATTTTCTATAAAAATTATTAAGTGTGAAAATATAACTATTTACAAAACAACTATTAACAAATTATTATTAACCATTAGCCCCTATTTAATCACTACTAATCGTTTTACTGCCATATCTCCGCGAGCAGAAAACAGTCTTGCAATGTAGATGCTATTCTTGTAGTTACTTCTACACCGTTTACCAATACTTTTTCTAAAGAGAAATCAGGGGCATAAGCTTTTAAGGGCATTTTGCTTACCCATGTTTCTCCTTTACCGTTTTCTGTAGCTGTTACATCGGGAATGATAATAGCCGTGTGAAAATAAATAAGTTCGGGCATACCTTCAATAAGTATCACGGGGGCATTCGAGGAACATATTTTGCTCATGATACCGTAGTCGGTTTCAACCTCTGTTAAATTCAATTCGTTCAAATCAAATTTAATAGTAGTAGAAGTTCCGCGCTTGGCAACCAAAGTTACTTCGTTCGGGTTAACATAATTTGTCCCAACAATAATTTTTTGCTGCGCAAATAAGCTTGTTATTATGCAAATAAAGGCAAAAAATAGAATAGATTTTTTCAAATAATACTGATTCAATGATGATTTGACAATTAAACAGCAAAAATAGTAAAAAAGTTACCATACTATGTATAAATACTTAAAAAATGAGGAATTTTTCAGATTTTTACTTTTTCACATTTTTAAATTTTTAAATCCAAATTTATCTTACTTTTGCCGCCGTTTTATTAAAAGTAATATTTTATGATTTATTTAGACAACTCCGCAACTACCTTCCCTAAACCCGATTCTATGTATGAATTTATGAGCGGGTTTTACAAAAAACATGGCGTAAACCCTGGCAGAACCGGCTTCGATGCCGCAATCCTTACAGAAGAAATAGTGCAAAAAACACGCAAAATTATGACCGAACTCTTTAATGGGGGAACTGATTATAACAGGCTTACATTCAGTTATAACGCCAGCGATTCTTTGAATCTTATTATTCAAGGATTGGCAGAATCTAATGCACATGTCATCACTACCATGCTGGAGCACAACTCCGTACTGCGCCCTCTCTATTGCTTGAAAGAGGAGGGAAGATTGCAGGGTGTTACCTATTTGCCTTTTGACAAAGAGGGCTATGTTGACCCTGATGATTTTCGCAAGGCAATACGCCCCAATACCAAGTTTGTGGTTTGCACCCACTGCTCAAATGTGCTGGGCACTACACAACCTTTGCGCGAAATCGGAAAAATTTGCAAAGAGCACGGGTTGGTTTTTGTAGTGGATGGCAGCCAGGGCGCGGGTGCTACCAAAGTGGATATGCAAGCCGATAATATTGATGTTTACATCTTTACAGGACATAAAAGTTTGATGGGACCTACCGGCATCGGGGGCGCATACGTGCGTGAGGGTGTGCACATTAAACACACCAGATATGCTGGAACGGGAGTACGCTCTGCCTATCCGAAACACTTGGAGGAGTATCCTTATCGTTTGGAATACGGAACGCTGAACTTGGTAGGGGTTGCCGGACTTTATGCAGGAGTATCCTGGGTATTGGAGCAGGGGATTGAAAATATTCACGAGCGTGAAATGGCGTTGTGGGAAAAACTGCGCAAAGGGATACAGGCGGTGAAAGGAGTAACCACCTATTGCGCCAATTTCCCTGAAAGAAAAAATCCGGTGTTGTGCTTTAATGTTGCCGGTTTTGAAGCCGCCGATGTGGGTATGATGCTTGACGTGGACTACGAAATTGCGTGTCGCACCGGTTTACAGTGCGCTCCAAAAGTACACGAACATATAGGGACACTGCCTATTCACGGCACAGTACGCTTTAGCATTGGCCCCTTCAATACAGAAGCACATATTGACACCGCCATTCAAGCAATAACAGAAATTGCATCTATTAAAAACTGAAAAATTTTGAGTATTTATCTTTTTGTATAGAAGATAAAAAACTAATTTTTCCATTAAAAAATAAAAGGCACTGCACAACGTTTAATAATTTGCAACATCATAGTGCTTCTTTTATGAATGATTTTAAAAAAAATTTTCTTTTTTTTCTAAGTTTTTCTTTTCTCTTTGTGAACGCGCAGGTTGCAAAATACAGCAATGAATTTCTTTCTCTAGGAATCGGAGCCCGTGGTTTAGCAATGTCAAATACTATGGTGTCATTAACTGATGATGTTACTTCTGCCTATTGGAATCCAGCCGGTTTGGTACGGATGCAACGTCCCTACCAATTATCTGCCATGCACGCTGAATATTTTGCCGGCATAGCAAAATACGACTATATCGGCGCAGGATACAAGATAGATAACAAACAGGCTGTAGCTTTCTCATGGATACGCTTTGGGGTGGATAACATTATGAATACCACAGAATTAATTGATAAACAGGGTAATTTTGACTATGCTAAAATCACTTACTTCTCGGCAGTTGATAATGCTTTTTTGCTCAGTTATGCCTACCATTTCGAAAAAGTTAACGGACTCTCCATTGGCGCCAATACCAAAATTATTCGCAGAACAATAGGAAAATTCGCCGGGGCGTGGGGATTTGGATTTGATGTCGGAATACATTACCATAAAAATGGTTGGCAAGCAGGAGTCATGTTAAAAGATGCCACTAGTACTTTTAATGCGTGGAGTTATACTTTAACCGACAGAGTAATAGAAGTGCTGGAAGTCACAGGCAACGAACTGCCGAAAAACGGATTAGAGTTAACCATTCCAAAACTTAATCTTGGTGTCGGTAAATTTATAGAATTAGGAAAAGGATTTTGCAGTACTTTTGCCATAGATTTTGATTGTTCTTTCGATGGAAAACGTAATACATTAATTAAAAGCAAACCTCTATCCATTGACCCCCACTTTGGAATGGAGTTTGCATACAAAACAATCATTGCGCTTCGTTCCGGAATAGGAAACTTTCAAAAAATCCCATACTTAGACGGCAAAAATAAGTTTACTTGCCAAATCAATTTCGGAATAGGTATTGGAATTAAAGATATTGTTTTCATTGACTATGCTTACACCAATCTCGGTAATATTTCAATAGCATTAGATTCACATATTTTCTCGCTGAAAATAGCCATTGATTCGTTTCAAAGTAAAAGAAAAGGGAGTGATTTGATGAATACTCAATACTGATTGTTTGGGATTCATTCCTCCTCCAAAAATTTCACATATTCCTCTGATACCTGAAAATTATCTGGCAAGGAATCATTTTCTAATCGAACAGGAATAGGAAACTGGAAGTTCTGTTTCGGAATATGTTTTATAGGAGCTAAAAGATTTATTTTTCTTTTTCCGGACAAATAGTTAGCTTGTACTTCATATTTACAAAAAAAATCTCTTAAAAAAGCAACAATTTTGGTTTCTGCCGAAGTTTGCTCACGCTCTAATATGTAGGAAATATCCTTTGCCTTAAAAGATTCAAGGTTTTTTGAAAATTGTAAGAACATCTCATTTTCAATATCTTTTTTAGCAAATACCAAGAGAAGATAATCAATATCTTCAAGCGCAAAGTCAAAGCATCTAAATCCGTGTTTATTAAATAGATACAGAAATTCATCAAAGAGAGAAAGAGTTTGGAACGTTAGTTTCTGCTCTGCCTTTGAAATAAATAGTTCTTGTTGGTTAGATATGGCTGCTTTGTTTTCAACAAGCAGGCAATGCAGTGGTTCATGTTGCGAGTATTCCGCATAAAAAACGGAAAAGAGTGCCGCATATTTGTCTGAATTATATTCAAAACAGGGTAATGCAGTAAATGTAGTTTGGACAGCCTTTCCCACGAGATTAGCAAAAGGAAAAGCAGAGAGTTCCGATTTTAAGGCAAATATTCGATAAGTATTATATGCACCAAAGAAATCACGAATATTAAATATTTTATTATTTTTTTTCGATGCCATTTGGTTAAGATATATGTAATGTTTCGCAAGCTATTTCAGCTGCCATCTGGTCGGCTTTTTTTATTTTAAAATCTTCTGCCTCAGCAATGCAGTTATCGTTAAAATAGCATTGCGAAATAAATAATTTTCTTCCTTTGGGATTATCCGATGCACGATTTTCGAATCGAATTTTATGATTGTGCTTTTGTGCCCAATTAATAAGTTTGCTTTTATAGTTATGTTCTTCCTGTAAAACAGCATTCAAATCCATAAAAGTAAGGAGCAGTTTGTTGATAATAATATCTTTGGTTTTATTATATTTCTTATCTAAGTAAATGGCACCGATAAGTGCTTCAAAAACATCGCCATGAATGGATAATGGATGACAGTGCGGTTCAATTACAACAAGTTGAGTTAACCCCATTTTACGGGATAGTTTATTCAGGTGGTCCCTGCACACAATTTTAGAGCGCATTTCTGTGAGTAGCCCTTCCGAATGGAGCGGGAATTTTTTAAACAAGAAATCAGCAACAACAGCATTTAAGACAGCATCGCCAAGATACTCCAATCTTTCATTGTTGATAGATTTTCCTACAGCATCTTTTGTAGAAGCTGAGCTATGGATGAATGCCATTTTGTAAATATCTAAGTTACGAGGTCTGAAACTCAGCACATTTTTAAGAAATTTAGTAATTTCTTTCTCTAACTCTTTGTTTTTAACAGTAATATTCAAACCGGTATGGTTGATCAAATTTTGAAAATACGAGCGATGCGTTGTGTCCTCCAAAACCGAAGGAATTTGAGATAGCGGCAAGCGATCGGTGTTCGGTAGCTTGGTTTGGAACAAAATTAAAGTTCGGAATATCCGTATCTTTTTCTTTCAGATTGATAGTAGGCGGAATCTTTCCGGTATGCAGAGCCATTATTGTGGCAATTGCTTCAGCAGCACCTGCCGCACCGAGCATGTGCCCTGTCATTGATTTCGTAGCGTTAATGGCAATGTTATAAGCATGTTCTCCAAAAAGTTCTTGAATAGCCAAACATTCTGAAATATCGCCGAGCGGTGTTGATGTTCCGTGTGTGTTTATATGTCCAATATCTGCGATCTCTATTTGAGCATCTTCAATCGCCATTTTCATGGCTAATTTAGCGGCTTCCCCCTGTGGGTGCGGTGCAGTAATATGGTGCGTGTCTGTAATTAGCCCTACACCGGCAAGCTCGGCGTAAATTTTTGCACCACGTGCTTTGGCATGTTCGTAATCTTCTACAATTAAAGTTGCAGATCCCTCACCCAGAACAAAACCATCGCGGGTTCTATCAAAAGGGCGGGAGGCAGTTGCATATTCATCGTTTCGGGTAGAAAGCGCATTCATGGAGTTAAAACCGCCAATACTCAACTGATTGATACAGGCCTCTGCACCTCCGGAAATTACAATGTCAACCTTTCCCAATTGAATTGCATGAAAAGCATCGGCTAATGCATTTGCAGAAGAAGCACATGCAGAGGTAGTTACACAGTTTGTGCCGGAGAACCCATAGTATAAAGCGATATTTCCGGAAATCATGTCGTTTAAAGCACGGGTGAGCAGGAAAGGACTGAATCTGGGGATGCCTCCTGTTTCATGAAGAAGGTTGACTCCTTCAAAAACAGAACTTATTCCACCAACTGCGGTACCCAAAATAACACCTATCCGTTGCTTGTTGAGTTTTTCAATTTCTAACCCACTATCTTTAATTGCTTCCATTGCCGTAACAAAGGCGTACTGTCCACATCTATCCATTGAGCGGGCAACTTTTCTGTCAATCAAACTATTAGGATCGAAGTTTTTTACTTCGCAGGCAAATTTTGTTTTGTAATTCTCTGTATTAAAATAAGTAATTGGATTTGCTCCACTTACTCCTTTCAATAAACTGTTCCAATAATCAGGACAAGTATTACCAATAGGAGTAAGTGCGCCTAATCCGGTAATAACAACTCTTTTAACCTTCATTAAAAAAGAATGTTGAAATTACATCTTTGATTTAATGTACTCAATAGCGTCTCCAACCGATGAGATTTTTTCGGCTTGATCGTCAGGAATAGATATTCCAAACTCTTTTTCAAATTCCATGATTAACTCAACAGTGTCGAGAGAGTCTGCACCTAAATCGTTGGTAAAACTTTTCTCTGGAGTAACGTCAGCAGGATTAACACTAAGTTTTTCTGCAATGATTTCTTGAACTCGTTCAATAATTTCTGCCATAAAATTACATTTAATAATTAGACGGCAAAAATAGAACAATTTCAATACAAAACCAATAAAAATATAAAAAAACTACACCTTTTTTGTGTAAAATACTGTATTACAATTGAATATTTTTTAACTTTCATTAACATTTAAAGAGAATAAGATGATTAGGTGATGAGGTGATGAGATGATATAGTAGCTTGGTGCTAAAAAAAGCCGCCTTGTAGGGCGGCTCAATTGTCTTTCTTGGTTGGTTAGAACTTATATCTCACACCAAAGGCAATAGCACTTGAGAACAAGCCGTTGTAGTAGAAGTCAATGCGGTCTTTTTTGGTATAGTACCCATTATAGAATGCAGGG
>Ga0123353_10003642_pt1 | contig 19536 bp, 22 predicted proteins | sample TergutLab28metaG_3_FD_92763 | JGI IMG/M metagenome (GOLD analysis project Ga0123353, IMG submission 92763) | Labiotermes labralis P3 segment gut microbial communities from Petit-Saut dam, French Guiana - Lab288 P3 | ecosystem: Host-associated > Arthropoda: Insects > Digestive system > Gut ... | reverse complement strand
TAGCAAGTGGGAAAAAGGCGACAGCTTGCCGGACATTTCCGTCATTCCAGACATATGCAGAGAGTTCGGCATTTCAGCGGACGCATTGCTCGGCAGCGAGGGGAACATGACAGCCGAGATGTACGTTGACAAAGCACTGGAACTCTGCAAAGGCGACATGGATGAGAAAATGCGTTTGCTGCACAAAATCATGGCTGAAGGTGCGGCAGAAAAGCCGCACCTTGCAGTAAATATGTATGAAGCGCATGTGTTTACTATGGAAGACAGCAGGGGATTCGGTATGTTTTTGAGCAATATTGAATATCTCAAAAACATAATGTCCGTTGATTTATCATCCAACAAACTCATAGAGTTTATGTCGGATGAAAAAGCAATAAAGATTTTCGCGTGGATTTGTTTAAACGGAAGATTGACTTGCAACGAATTAGCAAAGCTGACTGGTTATTCCGAACAGGAAGTTACGGAGCGCGTTGTTGAGTTTATGAAATACAATGTGTTTGAACCCGTCATGGACACAGCGAATTACAGTAACGAAATGGCTTATGGAATCGCAGACAGGGGAATTTCGCTGATAGGTATCATGGCGAACGCCTATTTGTATGACCGCGGCAGAAAAGAATTGAATTTCTGGGCTATGCACTCCGTTAATCCTTATAATTCACGAAAATTCATTCAACCGTAACGAATACGCCTTGTCCCCACGCGAGATTTATTTGATAATATCCGTCAACAGGCGTCACCACAATAGGTTTACCGTATGGATATGCGGTGACCTTTTTATTTTCAGCGAGTTTGATTTTAACATACGCCGGTTTATTCTTTCCGAGTTCGTACATGTTTACGATTGTGAAAGCGGTGGATTTCTTATCTTTCGCCTCGAAACAACCCACAAGCAACGGCGCTTTCGTATCGATTTCCGCAATAGTCGCGAAATCCTTGTACGCGCCGCTCATCCGCAGATAAGGCGTGGATTCATCGCAGTTCACGTTATACGCGCCCAAGTTGTCGTATTTCACGAACACATCCGAAATCGCCTGTATCTCAAGACCGACCGGTTTGAACTCGTAATATGTCATCTTCGGCTCGAAAGTTGTTAAATCGAAAAGTGATTCGTAGATATTATTGTGAGCGGTAATTCTCCACAGTAAAATTCCCGTACACCCGAACGAAAGCATAGCATAAACCTGCCAGCGGTATTCGTTCTCGATTGGCGTGCGTGGTCTGACCGCCCAGCCGAAAGTTTGGATGCAGCAGTAGAACTTGCGGTTATATTCGCGCGCGACGGTCGCTATTTGGTTGATGCTCTCGATGTAATCGGCGTAGGTGGTCTTCTTACTGCCTTCGCCGTTTTCCCAAAACAGCGGATAGATGTCGGTGCTGATGTAATCGGTGTCCCAGTTTTCACAGAAAGTAATGCAGTGTTTGCGGTAGAGTTCGGGGTCTGCGTCGTAATACTCGATAGCGGACGCGCTTGCCCCGTATTTGAGTTGCGCGGCGTTGGCGTACATCGGCAGGAGGTTCATGAAAGGCGTTTTACCGGGCATAACTGCGCTGTATTCGTTCGCCGCTTTACCCATCCAAACCAGATCGTCGCTGCCGGGTTCGTCGCCGAAATAATGTCCGGCGAAAGACGGATGGTGCGCGTAATCCTTGGAATGTTCGACAGGACACGGTCTGCCCTCAACTTTCTCCGCGGTGATGAAATGCTGGTAATCCAACACAAGGGTTTCGACGCCGTATTCATCGGCAAGCGTCAGCATTTTTTCGCGCAATACAGGGTCGCGGGTACCCTCGCCGATTATAACATAATCAAGCCCTGCTTCGGTGAACAGGCGCATACCCTCTTCGGTAACGCCCGGGCTAACGTAGCTCCATGCGCCGATCTTTATGCGGTTGCGCATGATGTACTCATTGGTAAATTTTGTCATGGTGATAGTCTCCTTTTATATTTAATTTAAATAAAATTTATCTTGTTCCCATTTTTGTGGATTTTCGTTTATATATTTACAAATATTTCGGTATTCCTCTTCATTGCGTATTATGTGTTCATAATAATTTCGCTGCCAAATCCGTTTGTTAAATGTTTTATATAAACCTGATTTTACACCATTTATATATTCTACGGTCGTTTTTGATTTAAATGCCTGAGCAATTTCGCAAATCGTTTTCGTTTCCGGTTCTGTAGGGGCAGACCTTGTGTCTGCCCGCTGAATGGGTTCCGCCCGATGTATGGATATAATACAATGAATATGATTTGGCATTATAATATAATTATCGGAAACAACATTTTTAAATGATGAAATTGTTTCTGTATAAATACGTTCAATTATTTGTCCCGCATTGTTTAATTTTACATAAGGTACATTTTTGAGGTTTTCACGGGCAATATCGTTTGGGTTTTCACGGGCAGACACAAGGTCTGCCCCTACAACCTCGCCGAATGATATTTTCCTGTCTTGCGTACACATCGTTATAAAATAATATCCTGCCTGTGAATAATCATATCCTTGTAATCGTATGTTTTTTCTCACGGGTAATTCATTTTTAATTGTTGTTGTCTCCTTTTATATTTGTTTTATTTTCTAAGTTGCGTTTTTTAAAGTCTAAGTTGCCTTGCGCCAATAAGTAAAAGCTGTTATAATTATATTAGAAAAATGCGAGGAGGTGGTCATTTGGACATAAAAATACATGAAGGTTATCCTGACATTGAAATTATTATCAATTGCCCTCAAATTACCGATAAGATTAATAAAATAACGTCTGCGCTTCAAAACTTTGATGGAAAATTTTCCGGCTTTAAAAGCGGATATACTTATTTGATTGAAAGACAGAACGTATTTTATTTTGAATCAGTTGATAAGCGGTGCTTTATTTATACTGCTGACGATACTTATGAAACTTCGTTAAAACTCTATGAAATAGAAGAAAACTTAACGAATAAAAGTTTTTTCAGAAGTTCAAAATCGCAAATAATAAATATAGCAAAGATAAAATCGCTTTGTCCGGATTTCAACGGCAGAATTGAGGTAATAATGGAAAACGGAGAAAAATTGATAGTTTCAAGACAATATGCAAAATTATTAAAAGAAAGGTTGAATTTAAAATGAAAAAAATATTTTACTGGTCAGTTCCTATTAAATCGTTTACGGCGATGATTTTTGCGGGGTTTATAATTCTCTATATGATTACGGGAACCTTTTACTCATTTATAACAAGCGAGCCGTTCGAGTTTGCAATTCCTTTTATGTTTGCGATTCAAAGCGTGATATTATCTATTATAATATCTGTTCTATGGATCTTTATTTTCAGCGAAATATTCATTAAAACGATGCGTTATTTTCTGCGTTTAATCATATTCTCTCTTACGCTTCTGCCCGTGTTTGCGGTATTCTTATTAGTAATTTTTGCCGTACCCGCAGATTGGACTAAGTTATGGCTGGTAATCACCGGATTGATCTTTATAGGTTTAATAATAATCTCTTTATTGTTTGAATGTTATTTTAGGCTGATAGGTAAGCGTTATACGGATATATTAAAGGATTATAAATTAAATATGGAGTAAATAACATAAATTTTTACGTTTTTGCTAACCCTAAATACCCCAATGTAATCTTCAATCCTTCCTCAAACGCATTGTCCCGCTTTCCGTTACACCACGCTGTCCATTCAAAGCTATTGTTGGTTTCGTAATTGCATATAACCGAAACGTCAGGTATCATCTCGGCGATACGTTTGTACAGTTCGCGCGCCGTAAGAGTTTCGCCCGGATTTACGCCGAGCGCGGCGAAAGTATCGAGGTCTTTCTTACGGTCGCGTATATGCGACACCGAAACGCAGAGACCGCGCGATGGGGCGTAGCTGTAACAGGGCGGGCAGATGCAACATTCGCCGGGACCCTCCACTAACGTGACCGGAATATCGGGGTTTTCGCAGAATTTGTTCCACGCTTCCATCAGGTTGTCTACCTCAAGCGGAATGGTGTTCTTCCCTCTGCCGGCAAAGCAGGTGACGCAGAGCAGGTGGTGGCTGCGTATCACAACATGGTCAGCTTCAGCCAGATCCTTACAGGAAGCGCACTTCTTAGCTGCCATTTGGTCGGGGTTTTGGGCATCATGCAGCTGTCTGTTTCCCTTGACATAAAATTCCCCGTCCGCTAATTCACATTCCGGCCATTTGCCGTAAGGGTTTTCGGGGTAACGGCACAGTCCTTCCAGATTCTTCACATAAAAATCCAATCGTACAAACAAATCCCTTGCCGATCTCGTGTCGCCGAAATTCAAGCCGAGACGCTGCAGTATATTCAAATCCTTGCGGCGGTCGTCCGGAGTCTGCTCATAAAACCGTTCCGTGCGCCCGCCGTTATCGTCAAACGCGCCGCGTAACGTGAGATGTATATCCGGATTATCGTCGATCTTCTGATAAAGCTCGGCGATCCGGTACTTTTCAATACATTCACAATTCCCGCCGCCTCTGAAGCAATTTATGCACAAAAGCCAGCGCGGTTCGATTTCCATTCTGTTGATACTGAGGTCTGACGCTTCTAATTTCATTTCCATATCGTTTTATCCTCCATTTATTTTTATTTAAGATATTCTAAATTAATGGCAAGCCCTTGTTCGAATGCGTCGTTCTTCGTACCGCCGCACGAAGTCCATTCATAGCTGTTATCCGTGTCGTAACCGCAGATGATTTTTGCGTGCGGAATCCGCTCGCCTATGCGCTTGTACAATTCGCGGGCGGTCAGCGTATCGCCCGGACTCAAGCCAAGCGCGACGAACGTATCTAAATCCTTCTTCCTGTCGCGCAAATGACAGCCCGCAACGCAGATACCGCGCTCCGGAATATAACTGTGACAAGGCGGGCAGATGCAGCATTCGCCGGGACCTTCAACCAGCGTGACCGGAATGTCTGGATTCTCGCGGAATTTCATCCACGCTTCCATGAGGTTATCCTCTTTCAGCGGCACAGTATTGTTTCCCCGCCCGGCGAAACACGTAATGCAGAGCAGGTGATGTATGCGTATCACGATGCGGTCGGTTTCCGCCAAAGCTTGACACGAAGGAACTTTCATCGCTTCCATTTGCTCGGGATTCTGCGCGTAACGCAATTGTTTATTACCCTTTATGTAAAACTCCCCGTCAGCCAATTCACATTCGGGCCACTTGCCGTAGGGATTATCCGGATAGCGGCAAATACCTTCCAGACTCTTGATATTCTGAGTCGATCTATAAAACAAATCCCGTGCCGATCTTGTGTCGCCGTAAGCCAAGCCGAGACGCTGCAGTACGTCCAAATCCTTGCGGCGTTCGGCGGGCGTTTGCGTGTAAAACCGTTCAGTCCTCGCGCCTATTTCATCAAACGAACCGACTAAAGTTAAATGCAGTTCGGGATTATCGTCGATCTTCTTATACAGCTCGGCGATGCGATAATTCTTGATACACTCGCAATTGCCGCCGCCTCTCACGCAATTCATGCACAACAGCCAGCGCGGCTCGATTTCCATTCTGTTGACGTTAAAGTCAGATGCTTCTAATTTCTTATTCATATGTATTCTCCTGTTAGTATTTTATATAAATTTTACACCATAAATATTATTATGTCAATAATATTATTATAAAATCTATAATATATTTATATACTTGTAACAAAAATAATATATAATTGATAATAAGATAACCATTAATGGGAGGATTATTAATATGACATCATTAGAACGTGTTGTTGCCGCTTTGAATCATACGGAACCGGACCATGTGCCGGTGTATCCGATACTTTCGGGTATCAGCCGCAGATTGATTGGAGCAAGCTATAAAGATTGGTCGCTCGACGCGGATATTTGCGCTGAGGCGTTTATCAAAACGGCGGAAGATTTCGATATCGACTGTATTGTAACGCTTATAGACCTGTCCGTTGAAGCCGACGCCTGGGGACAGGAGATCGTATATCCGGAAAATGAGGCCGCGCGCCCGAATTACGCGAATTGCGTTATAAAAGACATAGAAGATTACGCGAAAATTAAAAAAGTCGATTACCGCAAGTCAAAGCGCATGATGATGCACATCGACGTGTGCAAAAAACTCGTTGAGGCGAAAGGCAAAGAAATGCCGATAGTGGCGTTTTTATTCGGTCCGCTCGGCGTGCTGTCCATGCTCCGTAACCAACAGGACATGTATATGGACATGTACGACGATATCGATGCCGTTTTCGCGGCCGCAAAAGAAATAAACGAAACGCTGAAAGAATACGCGGCGGCGTTGTGCGATACCGGCGTAGCCGCAGTGATGCACGACACATTATATGCGTCCGGGTCGATCATGTCAAAAGAAATGTGGATGGCGACAGAAGGGAAATTAATGCCGGAACTTTCGGAAGTTGTCCGTCAGAAGAACTGTCTCAATATGATCCACAACTGCGGTAAGGATATATATTTTGACGTGCAGATCGAGACTATAAAACCTGCGGCGATTTCGTTCCTATATCCGCCGGACGACTGTAAAGATTATGCCGAATGCAAAGAAAAATACGGCAAAAATATATCGCTTATCGGATGCGTCACGCCCGCCAACGCCGTTATAGGCACGGATGAAGAATGGGATAAACAGTGTAAAGATCAGATTGATGCTATGGCTAAGGGCGGCGGATTTATGCTTGCTACCGGCTGCGAATATCCGGCGAACGCTTCGTTTGACAGAGCTCGCCGCATGATTGACATCGCTAAAACCTATGGGAAATATAACAAAGGTTGATCTCATCACAGGTTTTCTCGGAGCAGGGAAGACTACATACATCAAGCGTTACATCGAATATTTCCGCCGCGAAGGCAAAACTTTCGCCGTGATCGAAAACGAATATGGTATGGCAGGAATCGACAGCATGATATTGGCGGAGTCGGGAGTTTTTGTCAGAGAATTATCCGGCGGTTGTATTTGTTGCGCGCTCAAAACGAATTTTCATGACGTGCTGCTATCGTTTGGAGGGTTGTACGATCGTATTATCATCGAGCCGTCAGGGATTTTCGATCCTTCTGATTTCTTTATGATAATGGAAAGCTCTGCCGTCAGCGCGGTATGCGAATACGGCTGCATGGTTACAGTCGTTGATCCCGCCATGGAAGAAATGATGACAGACGATGACAAATCAGTATTAGCGGGCGAACTGTTGAATACGGGGAAAATAATCCAACGCGATGAAATTTTTGCGTTGACTGATGACGATTTTGCAATTATTTCAAACGCGAAACCCCAAAAACGTGAACTTACAATATCGCCTGTAGATCACACCACCCTTTTTCAAAGTTGTACGCTATACCCGAACGCCGTGTTTGAGGAGGATGAAATCCCGCACGTCGCTAACGTGTGGCGTATCAAGGGTTATTTAAAAGCGAATGACGGCAGTTGGCTTATAAATTATGCCGGCGGATCGCACAAACCGGAAAAAATCAATCGTGAGATAACCCCTATGATAAACATTATCGGTCGCAGACTCGACAGGAAATATTTGAAGTCGTTATTTAAAATCCGGGTAAAGTGAATGTTTGAAAATCGTTTCCTGCAATTTCCTTTTAAAATAAATTTCAATTTTTTGCAAAAAAAATGAAATTTTTAGTTGACAAACTCATTTTTTTAGTATATAATATTGCATTATATAAAATATATAATGCAATTTTTAATTTTTGAATTAGCAAATGGGAGGTAAAAACAAAATGACAGAATCTAAGTATAATCCTTTTGAGAACGCGCAGAAACAATTTGATAATATGGCGGAATATTTAGGGCTTGAAGACGGCATGAAAAATTTTTTAAGAGAACCTATGAAGGAGATCCATTTTAATATACCGATAAAAATGGATAACGGGTCAATAAAGATATTTAAAGCGTTCCGCGTGAAACACAACGACGCGAGAGGTCCGGCAAAAGGCGGGCTGCGTTTCCATAACGAGGAAACAATAGACGACGTCAAGGCTCTTTCTATGTGGATGACGTGGAAATGCGCGCTGTTAAACCTGCCGCTTGGCGGAAGCAAAGGCGGAATCGTATGCGACCCGTCTGCCCTTTCTTTAAACGAACAGGAAAAGCTCTGCCGCGGATTTATACGCCAGCTTTACAGCCAGATAGGGCCGAATTCCGACGTTCCCGCTCCGGATATGGGAAGCAATGCTCAGCATATGCTTTGGATGCTCGACGAATATGAAACTATTGCCGGAGGACGTTATCCCGGTATGATCACCGCAAAGCCCGTTGGAATGGGCGGGTCGTTAGGAAGAACTGAAGCTACGGGTTATGGGGTTATCTATACGCTTGAAGAAATGCTTAAAATCAAAAATATAGATATAACAAAAACTACGGCGTCTGTTCAGGGATTCGGATTAGTTGGCGAATATGCGGCAAGGAAATATGTTGAAATGGGGGGTAAAGTCATAGCTGTAAATTGCTTTCATAATGCGGATAAGAAAGTTTATACATTTATAGATAAAGACGGGCTTGATATACAGAAACTTGCAAGCGTAAAAAATTCTTTCGGAAGCATTGATAAAAATAAAGGAATTGAATTTGGCTATGAAGTGTTAGAGGGTGACTCAAAGTGTACAAAATGGTTAGAACAGCAAGTCGATATACTCATTCCCTGCGCTCTACCCAACCAAATCACGCTTGATACTTTTCCGTTGATAAAAGACAGCGTAAAAATTATATGCGAGGGCGCGAACGGTCCCACAACTCCCGACTGCGACGAGTTAATAAAAAATAGGGGTATATCTATGATTCCCGACTTTTTGTGCAACGCGGGCGGCGTAACATGCAGTTATTTCGAGCAAGTGCAGAGTAATATGAATTATTTCTGGGATAAAGAAGAAGTTTTGATCAAACTGGAATACGCCATGAAGACCGCTTTCCGCGCAGTGTATGATTTATCTCTTGATAAGGGTTTATACATGCGCGACGCGGCGTATGTGATCGCCATTCAGCGTGTTGCCGAAGCTGTAAAACTCAGAGGCTGGGTGTAATTAAAAATAAAAAGACGGGTACCCGTCTTTTTTATTTGACAGTGAATTAAAGTTTTTGGCAGGCAGGACATATGAAAGTTGATGTGTTGCCTGTTTTTCTGTTGATAATTTTCTCGCCGCAAACAGGACAGGGTTGGTTTTCCTTATAACCGACCAGAAAATCATCCATCCCGTAAGTGCCTTTTTGTCCGAAGAAGTCGTTTTCGTACATGAACGCACCTTTATAACGCGAGAGATTCAAAACGTCCACCATACTTTTGTACAAACGTTCAATATCATCGCCGCTCATATCGGAAATCTTCCGCTGCGGATGCAACCGCGCGCCGAACAAAATGTCGTGCATGTACATGTTGCCGATGCCGCCGACATTCTTCTGATCCATCAGGAACGCCTTGATCTGCGTTTTCTTTCCCTTGAGGAGATTCGCGAAATACTCCGGCGTGAAGCGTTCGTCAAACGGGTCGATTCCAATGTCAAGCGTATCCGCCGCCGCAAGCGCAAACTTCCCGAACCACCAAAACCGCGCGGTATATCCGCTGCCGTCGGTGAAGCGGAGTTTAATTTGATATTTCTCGAGGAGATTCGCTTCATTCTCAAAGAATAGAATATCCGCGCCCATGCCGAGCGAGAGGAGAACTTGCTCGCCGTTGGAAAGCGAGGTAACAATCCACTTGCCCTTGTTGCGAACGTCCGCGACTTTCGCGCCGGCGATTTGCGTCTGAAATTCGTCAGCCGGAATGTTCACGCACTTTTCTTGCAGGATAGAAACGGTTTGAATGGTTTTGCCGCGGAGGGTATCGCGCATTTGGGTGGAGATTTTTGTGATTTCGGGTAGTTCTGCCATTTTTATTTACCTCCTAATTCAACTCACATGCGAGTTATATAAAAATTTCGGTTATTGACTTATATTTATTTAAGCTATATAATTAAATCATCGATCGATAAAATATATTTTAGAAAGGAATTATTTAAATGGAAATAAGTATAGGTAAAACGATAAAAAGACTACGCGCCGAAAAAGGCGTGACGCAGGAAGAACTCGCAAAATATTTGAACATAACGTTTCAATCTGTCTCAAAATGGGAAACCGACGCCGCAACCCCGGACACGATGCTTCTGCCGAAAATCGCGATATTTTTCGGCGTTGCGATCGACGATTTATTCGCGGTCGGAGATGTGAATCATTTTGAAACCGTCGATAAAATCTTGGAGGAACCGGGCGAAGAATTGAGCGACAGCAGTTTTCTTTACGCCAAAAGATATTTAGTCGGGCTGTTGGAAGAAAACGCCGAAAACACGGAAGCGCTGCGCAGGATGGTTGATTTGTACAAAAAACGCATAGACGGTTACACAGAAATCGCCGGGCGTTATTCCGAACAATTAATCAATACAGATTTGAATAATCATCAATTTCATCAGACTTACGCAAGGTTAAGAGGCGTACAGTGGGATTATGAGCCTATCGGCTGGAGATTTTTCAGGTTTTATGATAACTTTATTAAAAAATATCCAGATAATAAAGAAGCGCAAGTAAATCTTCATAACGCATACGTTCAAACCGACAGATACAAGGAAGCGGATGAGATGAGTGCCCGCATTGCTGATGAAATCACGCGCGTCATTCTCAAAGGCGATACGCTGATTCGGCTCGGCAGGGAAGCGGAAGCGTTTGTTATTTATGATAAACTCATGAATGATTATTCAAACGATCCTAACGTTTTCTTAGAGGTAGGCGAACGTTACAGGAGATTGGCGGAACGCCGGTTTAATCCTGAAAACTACGCAAATTATTTTGAAAAAGCAGTGCAAATATTCGAACAATCGCAAAAATTATTAGATAGTACGATGAACCCACCGCCTTGCAATCCATGCTTTTCTCTTGCGTTTATGTATGAAAGTTGGGGCGAATATGAAAAGGCAATAGAAATGTGGGAAGAAATTATTATACGGTGTCACAAAGATTTTTATGATGTAGGACTTGATTGGCATACCGAAATGTTAGAATCATTGAAAACCAAAATCGCAGAACGATAATCGTAGGGAACGGATTTATCCGTTCCCTAAAACATTCTCAACCCTTAATCTTCTTCACAAAATCTGCCAGCACGTCGTCGATATTCGGATGCCCGATCTCCTGCAAACTGTACTCCACGCGCGTATTGGGCTTGCCTATCTTAATAACACGCCCCAAATCGATCGGCGTAGCTATGATAACGGAATCGCAGTCGGTCTTCTCGATCGTCGCGGACAAATCCTGCATTTGCTGTTCGCCGTAACCCATCGCCGGAAGCAGCGTACCTACGTTCGGGTAAATCTTGAATGTTTCCGCGAGCTTGCCCACGGCATACGGCCGCGGGTCGATAATTTCCGCCGCACCGAACCTGCGTGCCGCAACGATACCCGCGCCGATTTTCATCTCGCCGTGCGTGAGCGTCGGGCCGTCCTCGACGACAAGCACGCGCTTGCCGCGGATCAATTCCGGCTTGTCAACGCTTATCGTGGACGCAGCTTCGATAACGGTCGCGGTGGGATTTACTTTCTCGATATTGTTGCGCACAATTTGAATATTATTGAAATCTGCGCTGTCGATTTTGTTGATGACGACAACGTCGGCAATCCTTAACGTAACCTCGCCCGGATAGTACGACAACTCATGCCCCGGACGGTGCGGATCAACGACCGTAACCATCAAATCCGGCTTGTAGAACGGGAAATCGTTGTTGCCGCCGTCCCAAAGAATCACGTCACAGCCTTTCGGGTCATTTTCAGCCGCGCGGACGATCGCTTCGTAATCAACGCCGGCGTAAATGACGTTGCCGCGCGCGATGTGCGGCTCGTACTCCTCCATCTCCTCGATGGTGCATTTATGCTTGACTAAATCATTCAGCGTCGCAAACCTCTGCACCTTCTGCGTTTCGAGGTCGCCGTATGGCATCGGGTGACGTATAGCGATAACCTTCAAACCCTGCGCCATCAACGCTTCGGCGATACGGCGCGAAGTCTGGCTTTTGCCGCAGCCTGTGCGGACAGCCCCGACTGCAACGACGGGTTTCATGCTTTTGATCATCGTGTTCTTGTAACCCATCAGTTTAAAATCCGCTCCTGCGGCGTTGACTTGTGCGCTCAACCCCATAACGAAAGCATACGGAACGTCGCTGTACGAGAACACACACTCGTCGATATCCAATTCTTTAATCAAGCAGGCTAATTCATCCTGCGGATATATCGGAATCCCATCGGGATATAATTCACCGGCAAGCGACGCGGGATATTTGCGCCCCGCGATGTCGGGGATTTGCGCGGCGGTGAAAGCCGCCACGTTATAATCCGGATTGTTCCGATAAAAAGTGTTAAAATTGTGGAAATCCCGACCGGCGGCGCCAATGATGATGATATTACGTTTGGTTTTATTCATAAAAATCTCTCCTAATTAAATTTCATGTATAATTATACACCGTATTTTTATATTTGTCAACAGAAAAAATAAACAAATATGAATAATTATACGGTTTAATTTTGTATAATTATACCATAGTATTTATTATAGCAGAAATTTTTGTAAATTTCAAGTAGGTATGTTATAATATTTATAAAATAATTGCTAACCTTTAATGAAGCGAATAAATAAGGTTCACAAAATGGATCTTATTTTTTTATTGACAAACGACGATATTATTGATATTATATAATAAAAACAAAATAGAAATTCAATAAGGAAAATATATGATTAGAATAAATTTACTGCTTTTATGCTTTTTGTTTTTGATAACGTCGTGCGGACATGCGGTTATTGCAGAGAAAACCGAACCGATGCCTGTGATAACGAGCGTGATTGAAATTGTATCCGAAACGGAAGCTGTGGAGCCTGCCGATCCCAAATTCGTATACCTGACTTTTGACGACGGCCCGAATTATACGGGAACGGATAAAGTGCTTGAAATACTCGATAGTTACGGAATCAAGGCGACATTTTTCTTAATAGGCGAATTCGCCTCGTATTATCCGAGCAAGGTAAGGGCAATGTATGCCGCGGGGCATGTTATCGGAAGCCACAGTTATTCGCACGTGTATAAAGATATATATAAAAGCGCGGATTCTTTAATGGAGGATTTAAAGAAATGGGAAGAAACGATTGAAAAAATCCTCGGCGAAAATTTGCCGTATAAACTTTACAGGTTTCCGGGCGGCACCAAAAGCGGTTATCTTAACAGGACACTCCGACCGCTGATTGTAGAAGCGGTTAAAAATTACGGGTATACGGTTTTTGACTGGACGATGGATACCAACGATTCCATATCCGTAGATTTAGCGGAAGGGCAGACGATTGAGGATTATATCAGGGAATCAGTTATTTCCGATCTTGCGTACACGGAAAAATATAAAACGCTGCCGAAAATCGTATTAATGCACGACGTCAAGGACCACACCGCCAATGCGCTCGGCTGGATAATTGAATATTTGCGCGATAACGGTTACAGTTTCGGAACGCTGGATCAATTGGAGAACGGATGGAATTATCAATAAATATTTAAGATAAGTCATCGATGTTCATCTTGTTTAATTCACCTATCGTAATAAATTTTTTCCGTGCTTTATTCATTATAAATATTCCGATTGTCCACATACACCCAAAACTTCCAACCATCATCAACGGATACCATACATGATACGGCTGCCCTGTTGTAATTGCAACTATAAAGAGCGTTAATGTTGTTATACCAATTCCTGTAACAATAAATATCAACGAATAAATAACTTTTTTATACTTTTGATATTTTCCTTTTTTCATAGCGTAAGTGGAGAGTACCACCCAAAATATGTAACAAACAAATAAAATAACACCTATGCTTACACCTAAAATAATAGCCGTTGAACTACTAAACCACATATTAATTCACTCCTTTTGTTTTTTTGTACTCGCTGATTAAAATCTTCGCCGTGTTCAAATCCAACTTCTCATTCACCGCAAGCCGTTTGATAAGCGAAATATACGGTTCATTCTGCGTATCGTCGGAAATTTGAATTTTCTGGATTATTTTATCCAGCCTTAATCTCACCGTCGGGTAGGTCACGCCGTAAGCGGTAGCGATTTCTTTCAGCGATCCCGACGCGAGAATGAATTTTTTTATAAAATTCAAGTCTTCGTCGTCCAAATTTGCTAACCATTCAGGAAGAATTTCGACAGCCATATTAATCAACCCCTTAACAATATTAAAGTAATATATAAAAATTTTCTTTAACAATATTAAGCATAACATATAATTTTATTAAAGTCAAGTATATTTTTAAATAAATTTTGGAGGAATTAAAATTGAAAATGAAATTAACAGCAATCCTATTATTGTTGGCGATGTTGTTCGCAGCAATCGTTTTAGCCGGATGTTCAAATACCGCTGACGACGTCAAACAAACGGATACAACGGCGGGCGATGACGTCGAAAACCGCGCAGAGACGGTCGCGGCTGTAAAACGCCCGAATGTACCGGAGGAAAATTTCAACGGTGCGGAATTCGTCATCCTTACGCGCGGTTTCGGAGTTGAGGATCCTTGGGGAGTAATGGAAGTATCTCCGGAATCCGACGGCGGTGAAATCCTGAACGATTCGGTGTATGAACGCAACCGCATGGTTGAGGAACGCTGCAACGTTACCATCAAGCAGCTTATGAACGATACGCCGCTGACTTTGGCGCAGCGGACTATACAATCGCAGGATCCGGATGTGTTTGACGCGGCTTGGCCGGACCTTTTCAGCGCGACGACGCTCGCTCAGGCGAATATGCTCATCAACTTAAATTCCGTGAAGTATTTCGATTTTACCCGCGAATGGTGGGATCAGAGTTCGATACGGGATTTGAGTATCGGCGATAAACAGTATATCGTCACGGGAGATTTTTCATACCGCACTTTCAACGCGTCATGGATTTACGCGTTTAATAAAAATCTGGTTGAAAAAATGGCTTTAGACAGCCCTTATGATCTGGTGAACGGCGGTAAATGGACGATCGACAAGTTCGTAGAGATGGTTAAATCCGTTTCGGATGACGTTGACGGCAACGGCATAATGGACGAGAACGACAGGTTCGGACTTATTACAGAGGATTCCGGCATATTCGGAATGTATATCGGCGCTGAAAATTTCGTCGTTTCGAAAGACAAAGACAACTATCCGATGATAACGATAAATACCGAACGCGGTATTACTACGCTGGAAAAATTATTTGCCGTGATGAACGACCGCAACTTTGTTACGCACACTGCTGAAGCGTATTTCAGAAAATATCCCGAAATATGGGGCGCGCTTGTGAATATCTTTACTGACGACAGGGCGTTGTTGTATTCGATCGTCATGTATACCGTTAAGAAACTGCGTGATATGGAATCGGATTTCGGGTTGATTCCGATGCCGAAGTATGACGAACGGCAGGATAAATATTACACATGGACGAGTCCGTGGATTTCGTCGGCGTTGATATTGCCGGTGACGAATCTTGAACCGGAACGCGCCGCGATATTGATGGAAGAGATGTCTTATCAATCGATGATCACAGTCCGTCCGGCTTATTACGATGTCTCGCTGGAGGGGAAATACACGCGCGATACGGAATCGGTGGAAATGCTGAATATAATCCTCGGCAACCGCGTATACGACCTCGGCATGATATACGATTGGGGCGGAGTGGGTATGTTGATAAATTCTATGTCCAACGCGAAAGCCGACAACTTCTCATCAAGGTATGAATCGATTGCGGAAAGGGCGCAGACGGCGCTTGAAAAGACGATCGACGAATACAAATCATTAAATTAAATGTTTTAAATATAACAGGGAGATAAATAATGAGACGTTTAACAATAATTTTAGTTTTAAGTTTATTATTATCAATAAACATTTTCAGCGCTGAAACAAGAGGGAATTTTACCTGCGAATTTGACAATTTAAACGGCGTTATTATTACGGGATGCAGTATTGATGATATCCGTATAGAAATACCCGAAAAAATCGGAGTGCGGTATGTCCGGGGAATCTCCGAAACCGCGTTTGAAAATTGTACAAATGTCCAATATATATTTATACCGGCATTTGTGAATCATATTGATGAAACTACTTTTAACAATTTACATAAATTAAAAGCGGTTTTTGTAGAAAAAACCAACAAATGGTACGCAAATGACGCATACGGCGCACTCTATAATAAACGTATGACAACATTGATCCAATATCCGGCGGCGAACGATTCGAAGATATTTTTGCTTCCGGATACGGTTCACACCATATTGTCTCATGCGTTGGATTATACCCCGTCGTTAAGCGTATTCAGGGTTGCAAAATCAAGTAAGTTCTTTTCCGTTGATGAAAACAATGTTTTGTTCAATAAAGACAAAACGAAATTAATCCGCGTTCCGATGGGAAAAACCGAATATACGATACCTTCGGGTGTAGTTGAAATTGGAATAAGCGCATTTGCAAATTGCGATAATTTGGAACAAATAAAGACGGATTCGGATGCGTTTGTCAGCGTGAAAGGCGTTCTTTATAACGCCGATATGACAACGCTGGGAAAATATCCTGCGGCGATGAAAGGCGATACGTTTGTAGTTCCCGACGGCGTAATATTGATCGCCGAACGCGCATTTGAAAACAACAAATACTTGACGAAAGTCACGATGCCCGAAAGTTTAAAAACGGTCGGTAGGTACGCGTTTAAAAATTGTACGAAACTAAAGCAGATTGCTTTCTTGGGCGAAGTAATCGATCAGCCGGACAGTTCAGTATTTGAAAGCGACGTAACGTTTTACTACAGGAAGGATTTAACGTCCTGGGAAACGGCGGACTGGACTAAAGATTATAAATTTATCGGGCGAAAAAATCCATAAACCGAAGAGAGAACCGCTTTATGCGGTTCTTTGTAATTTTTATTTGTTTTTGTCAAGGTAAAACATGCGTTTTTGTTCATAATGATAAAATATTAGAAATAATATAAAAATCTGCAAAATATTCTTAAAATATATCAAAATTCTCTTGACAACTTTGTTTTTTAGGTGTATAATTGATATAAAGATGGGCGGAGGTTATAAAAATGAGTAAATTACAAAACATGCGTGCGATTGAGATACCGAAATTCCGGGCGGTTTCTTCGGGATTGAAAACGTTTGAAGAACTCTTCGGCGAAGGCGGAATGGTGGGATGGTTAAGAACTATAGATCATTTGTTAGTGAGACAAATTTACGAAGAACCGGCTTTTCTTTGGCATGAAGGCGATAAAAATGTTTGGATTTGGGCAGTCAAAGACGGCGTTACCGCTTCCGAAACCGCGCCTTATGAGATAATCGAGTTCCCGGGCGGGATGTTTTTGGTCGCTACCGCAAATGAACTCGACAACGACGACCTCAATGAAACGGTTAATTGCATGATGAATTGGATCAACAGCAGCGAAGTTTTCGAATACGGAGATTTTCCTCAAAGCGGGATGTGTAACATGCCGAACGCCGACGGCGCGATTGATAAAGCCCTCGGAATCGCGCAGCAGGAAATCTTTTTGCCGTTGAAGTTTATAACAAAGGAGATATAAAAAATGAAAACATCACAAAAGTTATCGCTTGCGGATTTCTTGTCAGCAGTTCCGGAAGAACACAAAAATTTTGTCACGAAAATAAGCGAAGCTATGCTCAAAAGCGGATATAAACAAAAAGTCGAAAACAAAGCGAGCGGCTTATACGTTACATACAATACCCCTGAATGTAAACGGGTACACCTACAATTTTATTTTGACAAAGAAACATTAGGCATGTACCTGCACCCGATATTTTTCAACCGTCAAAACGGCTTTCTTGACGGTTTGCCATCGTGTATTACATCGCAAATGGATTTGTACAGAGATTGCCGTCATTGCAACCCGAATTGCTACGAATGTAAGTTCACCATTAACGGCGTTAATTACCGCAAATGCAATTACAACCGTATTAGTATCGAAGTGAATGAAGAGAGCAAAAAGGTTTTATCTGTATTTCAATAAAAAAGGAGATTTAAAATCATGTTGAAAAAAATGCCGACCCATTGTGGTGATGAAACATGTTCGTCATGCGTAGTCGCGGGAGATTTCATCTATTTGGCGCACCATGCCGGCGGATTTGATAAGCAAAATGTTGTGCATCAAATGAGAGCGACTTTCAATAGTATGCGCAACACGTTGAACTCAGTCGGAGCAACGCTTAACGACATGGTTCAGATAAAACTGTATTTAAAAGATTTATCGGATTTTGACGAAGCAAGAGCTGTGTTTTACGAATACTTTGAAAAAGATAATTTTCCCGCGCGAATGACCTTAACGACCGAGTTTATTGATTCATGCTGCTTGTGTATGATGGATGGAATTGCGTACAAGCCAAATAAAATTTAAAAGGAGAATAAAATTTTATGTCACTTTACAAAGATCAAAAAGCCGCAAAACCGAAACCTGAAAATGTCGCCGGAGAATTTCTTGATGGGGACAAGTTGAAAAATTTATTGGATTTCCTTGTGTTTTTGAAAGAAAACAAAATGACTCCGCGCTGGCAGTCGTATAATTCATGGAAAGTAACTTATAAAAACAAAAGTATGTGCTACGTTAATCTGAACGAACGCGATAAAGTTTGGATGATACGCCTTAGCCAGTTCACAAGAGACGGTTGGTTTACGAATTATGATAATTATTTCACGGATGAAGAATTGAAAAAATTTATTTTGGATAATATCAACCCGCCGCCTTGTGTTGAAAGGGGCTGTAACGGCAGACAAAACATGACGATCTTCGGGAAACATTTTGACAAAGTGTGTAATTGCTGGCCGCTTAGGTTTATAAATCTTGAAGGCACGGAACTTGAGTTTTCGAAAAAATTAATTTTGACGGTCAAAAGTTTTATTTCCGATTTAGAATCGGCAAGTTAGGGAGAAATAATAATGATTGAAGAATTCGCAACGAGCTTAATTGACGGCGATAAATTAAAAAACTTTTTAGATTTTAATACGTTTTTGAAAACCAACAAAGTTTCAAAAGGATCGACGGGTGCAAATGGCTGGTCGGTCAGATATAAAAAGAAAATTATTTGTCATTTTAGGATTCACAATGGTTATTGGCTTATATATTTTTTCAAAGACAAAGAATTGCTTGAAAAATCCGAAAAATATGTAACAGATGAATTAAAAGATTTTATTTTGAACAATATCAATACTACTCTGGGTTGTAGAAATTGCAAGGGTGTTGAAAATATAATTATTTATGGCCAAATTTTTCCCAAAGTGTGCGGATGTCAATTGCTTTTGTTAAACAATCCCGAAGAAAAAATTCTTGAATATGCAAAAGAACTTGTTTTAATAAATAAAACTATCGCCAACGAAATTGCGGCGGTAAGGAATGAGGTATAAAAATGGTTGAAGAAAAAATCAATGAAGTATTAAGCGGCGACGCACAACAGAACGCGTTGGAGTTCATTTCCTTTTTGCGGGCGAACGATATATTACTTGAGGCTAACAGTGAAGGTGAAGGATGGGCTGTCGGCGG
>Ga0123353_10003641_pt1 | contig 19539 bp, 10 predicted proteins | sample TergutLab28metaG_3_FD_92763 | JGI IMG/M metagenome (GOLD analysis project Ga0123353, IMG submission 92763) | Labiotermes labralis P3 segment gut microbial communities from Petit-Saut dam, French Guiana - Lab288 P3 | ecosystem: Host-associated > Arthropoda: Insects > Digestive system > Gut ... | reverse complement strand
TGCCTGCAAATGTCGTTGAACTCCGAACTCGAATTACTGCCGCAGTTGCAAAAGTGACACCAGAGATGCTACGTAGCGTGTGGCAAGAGACTGACTACAGGTGGGACGTCTGCCGCATTACCACTGGAAGTCACATTGAACCATAATTATCCGAGGTAAAACTCGGTGTTTTTGCTACATTTTGACAGTTCAAAACGTTGTGTATGTCCTCTGTATAAATTTCTATACGCTTTCAAAGTTGTAAAGCTCTTTTTGAAACACCCTGTATTAATAAAAACACCATTTTATAACCTCTATACTCCATTCCAACATGTTTCATCCCCCAAACGGCCATCATCAGAGAGTACAATTGATACATTCCAGTGGCACCTTGCTGCTGGAATGTGTACTGCTGAAATGTATCAACTGCACCTTGCTGCTGGAATGCATAAATTGTACTCCTTGAGGATGGCCCTTTGAGGGTTGAAACATGTTAAAGTGACATATAATGTTAATAAAGAGGAGTTTAATAATATGTGAGTGCATTTGTATGCATTTACGTAATATAAGATTTTTGAAATTCTATCAAAATTTACTCATTTCATAACAAAAGCATTCCCGGCTCTATAAAAAGATGCAGTAAGTACCACTTATAGAGGTGAGTTTGTATTTCCTCATTTCATATTATTCTTAAGTATCGGTAAAAAACAAAAAGTAGACTGCATGAATGCGGTTCGATAAGAGGCGGCGACAGGGCTCCAAAACAAAGCAAAACTACCGACAGAACCGTACGCCAAAATAAATGTAGTGATAATCGTGGAGTGAGAGAGAAAACCAACAAGATGCAACAGTTAGATGTTTATTATCAACACTTTCTCAACATGTTTCGGGCATCATTATGCCTATCTTCAGGAGACCAAGACGTGTCGAACAGTAACCTTCACAGTGCTCGCACCCTACAACACAGCGCCCCACAACCGCTACCAACCACATCCAGCAGAACCAGCGCAGCACACCATATGCAGTATCACACGATCTTTTGTTCTCCTGAAGATGGGCATAATGATGCCCGAAACATGTTGAGAAAGTGTTGGTAATAAACATCTGATTGTTGCATCTTGTTGGTTTTCTCTCTCACTTCACACGTTGCACGGTCACAGAAACCTAAAGATTTCTTCTTTATCTCAAAACTTGTTACTTAAGTAATATTGTCTACGCACTTGACGGTACGATTTCAAGTTTTCGCAAAGCTGTCATATGTCTATGAATATATAATGTACCAGTGAAGCACAACAAATTTTAATAGGTTATTTTATTATTTAGGGCAACATGTTTCGACTCTTATAGAGTCATCTTTAGGCCCTTCTAAGATACAGATCCTTACATAATAATGTTTAAAATGCATTGTGGGATCCCAAATGCTTACATTCTTGACATTACTATGGTTAAAATACAAGTGCCATTAGTTCTTATTATATAACTAGAATACTTTGGTTCTAAAATTTTAACCGGTTTTAGAACCAAAGTATTCTAGTTGTATAATAATAACTAATGGCACTTGTATTTTAACCAGAGTAGTGTCAAGAATGTAAGCATTTGGGATCACACAATGCATTTTAAAAATTGTTATGTAAGGATCTGTATCTTAGAAGGGCCTGAAGATGATTCTATAAGAGTCGAAACATGTTGCCCTAGATAATAAAATAACATATTAAAATTTTTCGTGTTTGACTGATACATTATATATTTCACTGATACATTATATATTCATGTATGTGTTAAACACTTCGGGATGGCAAACATTAAACGTCATATTTCTACTTAACTCTAAGCTAAATTAATATACAACATAAAGGTACAGTTCAGGATCTATCTTAGTGCTGCACTTCATATTCACAGCTTCGATAGCTCACTAGTTAACGTGGTCAAACTTAAAGAAAAACAGAATTTCCATAAAACAATTGTTCCGTCCCACATTCTACAAAATCTTACCACAAAAAGTTTCACATTTTCCGAGCGTCGCTCCCAGATCAAGTTCGTGCGTTCGCCACGTCGTTGTAACTGATTGTAGGAAATTAAAAATTACGACATTTGTGTAGCTTCTCATGTCATAATATCAGTACCAGATTTTGTAAAACACCGTCAACTTGTTCGAGAGCTGAAATTCTTGGGGCAAGGCGAATAAAAGCCCGGTTTTTCGTCGAGCACGTTCGTTGGATGTTTACAGAATCCGGAATTAGTGTCAGTTCGGAAGACACACTTATTGCAAGTGAGAAGTGTCACTAATGTGTCACGAAAGGCTTGTCTGTTACTTAGAAGTTCCACGAAAACAAATCTGTACGTAATGAAAGAATACTGTCTTATTACGGAAGCTGGAAGTAAATCTCCCTAATTTTTAGCCTACACTACTTTCCAAAAATGAAAATAAAAGTAGGATTACGATATCACCATGCTGTGATATGCCCTCCCATTTCAGCTTTTGAACTAGTTCACTTATTTTCACGACATTTGGCATGATCATTATGCCAATGGAGCCACACATTTAGTTTCCTCTATTTAGTACTAACAACCCTGCGGATGCACAAATTTATGAGGTAGTAGTGACACTAACGACACTTAGTCTGGGATATTGGAATTATGTCTGGTACTAGACCTTGGAAAAATATGTAACTTTAGTCCAGCTTATATTTTTGTCAACTGTTAAATGCTGGCCATGCTAATATTTTCTTAATTTTTCTGTGTGAGGGCGAAAAGTTATGAAGCACTGGCTCTAGGAACGTGGAACTTTGTACGGAGGCGAAACGCCATGCACTTACATGTGGCTTTGAAATGCTGTTTGTAATTAAATATTTCACAACGTGGCGAAGATGCGAAGGTGTGGTGTCATATCTGACAACTTTAACTTGTAACAGGATCTGTACTTATGTGGCAAGTTCTTCACAAAAGTAAACTAAAGCGAGAACGGTACTGCTACAAGATCTGCAGAACTAGAAATCCGTAAATGGAAGATTAAGGTTAAAGTGCAATTATCCCTATGCTGCATCAATCACCACGTCCAAGAAGGCATACGAAGGAATGGAGGTTAGCCCTCGGCAGTAAGCGGAAGTAAATGGTTAGATTCATGCTCCGGCCACTTTCCTCCTGGTGAAAGAGAACCGGTAGACACTGAACAGACGGCTGGATGTGTTCTGGAACCATTATGGACGATTTAGGAAACACAAAAGTCTCTTGCTCCCGTCAGCAATCAAACAATTCCTTGTTCGTCCATTTCATAAACTACTTGCTATACGGAGTGTGCTATTCCGGCTCCCAGTAGGAAAGCTGGCGTTATTAATGCTGCTCAGAAGTGCTTGTTTAACCTTCTAAAGCCTACTGGTCACGTGATGCACCCGCAGTTTTAACATTGAACAATTGCACTCTCTGCCCACACTGTATTTATGTGTTCTGTATTTATCTCAGAACAAACAGCGACTTTTACCACTTACAGCATAAACGGATTGGTTTTTATAGCGGAGATGAAAAGTGTTTACTGCGCGGTACGGACTGGGGCTTTAAATGTTGCAGTCTGCGCTTTATCTTTAAATGGTTAATGATTAACGCTCCACACTTGGTAATGCCAGCGGTAAAAAATTCTGCGCGCGATGGCAACGCAAAGACTCCGCACGTGAAAAGTCTGGAGTAATCAAGACCCAGACACGAACTGCCACAAAAAGCTCCCCTGTCGACTTACGTATAAGTCTAGTACGAATCTGAAGTGTCGCAAGCCATAACCAAGCAGCCACTGAAGCAATAAAACAACCATCGATGTCATCGGGGCTACAGCAATAGATCCGTATTCGGAGAGTAACCGACTGGAATCCCCCACTACGCAAGTTGCGTTCAAGATTATCGTGGTTTTCCTCAGTACCTACAGGCAAATTCTGGGACAGCATGTTAATGTCACGTTGCATTAGGCGGACTCTGTTTCTTCCGGAACGTTGTTAACATTCAAGTGAATTCAGTAACGTTTAGTTGGTGTGGTTCAGGTTCTCTGAGGCGACGAATATAAAGGTTACAGGCCTTCAGCATGGAATTACGGTCGTTCGAGATACGACACTGAGTCAATGCGTAATCGGATACCCACGTTTCGAGACAATGTATTATCCTCATCCTCAAGGACAATTAATTCCTATAAGAAGAATCTATTACCCCTCGAGGTTTAGGATACCACGTGACCTCGAAACGTCGATCGGTTACACACTGACGCAGGGTCATATCCTCAGCTACACAACTCCGAAAATTTCAACACCCGCAACATTTCCAGTTGAATATTTTAGAGTCACGTACTGGTTCCTGTTTCACTTTCCAGACGCTGCATGCACCGAATGTGATCTGAACTCTGCCAAGCGCACAGAATGGCGAGAACAGGAGTGGGCAGACTGGTTCTCCCTCTAGCTCGTGCTTAAAATTAAGCACTGAACCCAGCCTCACTGACGCCTGGAGCTGGAGAACAGATATAGCTCTTATGAGTCACTCGAGGGTGGGGGACGAGGGACCTGGACAGATCTGAACACTGACGATGGAAATAATCATGATCCAAAAACATAAGTGGGGCTCAGATCCAAACCAGTATGCAGCCAGTCAACCTCGTATAACTGGTGTCGCTGGAACTGACTTGCTAATTGTTTCGAATCAGAAGGAAAACGATAAAGCAATGTCAAAATGGTGGAAGAGTTACCAGTATCTAGGACACGTTCATGTTTTCTTTATTTGGGTTTAACTCATCAGATAACTAGCAAAACTGTATAATTATTATATTTCAGTGCTGTTATATAGCACTTTGGGTGCTTTCCTGACAGCTGCTCCTTGCTTCCACTTCTGTCGGTTAGCGTGCCGGTAAACAAGGTAAGACGACCCGGCGGCCGTTACTGGGAGTGTTTCCCTTTCTTTCTAGACCAGACCTTTGTGTGCAGAGTTTGAATGTGTCTGTACTAGCAACCGGTCGTGCTGTGCTGTGTATGTCTCTTGTAAGATTTCTTTCGTTGGCGGTGTCGACGAAAAGTGTGTGTTATTTTTAACACTTTTTAGTGCCACTAACAATAAATCTTAGGTCTGTGTTTGGTATAACTTCATACAGTGTTAAGTGAATGTTGTATGAATATTGGCGAGTAGTGAATTTCATTTATTTAGTGAACGCATCAAGTAATTAATATTCGGGATTCGAAGAGTGGGACTACGCAGTCCACAGTCAGAGACACCGAATCTTCATTGTTTTCAACTCTCGACATGCGGCTTAAACATCGTAACAAAGGCTGGTAAGAAATTTAGACGATATAGTATTGCATTGTACATTAAATATAGTATGTGAGAGGGAAATAGGTTAGATTAATTCACTCCCCGTCACCCTGAAAATTCAATTACTGTTAATGAACTCTGATAATAGGGGCAATGATGCGATAAGCAGGGAGAAACGGTAAAAGAGCTTGGAGAGAATGTATATGTATTATGTAGCTTGTAACTATTTCGTCAGACTTTTCGGTATTCTTACATGTGTGTAGGAAAAGCAGTGGCCAAATCAGTTTATGGTTGGAGAACACTCAGCTGTCAACAAAATATGGATAATAATTACGATAAGGTTGATGCATGTCGTGAATTGCACTTCAGAAAAGCTGAAATAACTCCCACCACCACCACCGTTACCACAAATAATAATAATAATAATATAACAAACTTCTGGAAGTAGTCTATAATATAACAGCACAATGCGTGTATAATTGGAAATAATTTCGTAAATAATTGTAAATGCCCTGCCTAAACGTAATAACAAATAATAATGCAATAATAATAATAATAATAATGTGAAGCTGAAGCCTGAGCGGTGGGGATCACCACTGGTTCAAGAGAAGTACCAGGAAGAAATGCCTGTGGCAGGAGACATACATATTGTATAATAATAATAATAATAATAATTGTGCGACTATAAGCACTGTATAAGCACCTTATATACAAACTAAAACAACGTAAGATAACTTGATAAAAAAAAAGAATGTAAGAAAATTTAAGAAACTTTTCTTTATTTTAAAATTTCAGCTCTTTTCTGAGAACTGACAAACGATCTCCGATTTTCACAGATTGTGCAACTTTCTTCCTAGACAGAAGGACATGTTCATGATGACGGTGGTGGTGATGGGACTAAAATGAATTGACCCAGTGGTAGCAGAACTCGAAGGTTCAGCACCGTTAATGCCAATATTGATACGATCTCTCCTAACGTCTCGGCTTTCTAAGCACGTACTACCCAGCCTCATATTCAGTGGATGGCGGAGACTCTTTCTTAGGGAGTAAAGCGGCCGGCGCGTGAGGCTAACCACTCTCCCCGGTCTAGTTCCGAGGTTAAGAATGGTTTTACCCAAACTTTCATTCTGCCATATGCCTTCATGTCGTACAGGCCGACAACTCTAATTTGCTTTACCTTGCTTTACTTCCAAGCAGATACCTGCCGAGATGATTTCCTATCAAGCTTCTAGACCCACTACAATGCTTTGTTCTCTCACGTTCTCATCAAGCACCCATCACATCGCAAGGTGTTGTCCCTGTGCGTAAACCTCAGAACTAGGTGGACATGTATGGTCGGCATCACACTCCGGCCGCTTTGCCTCCAGGGAAAAGTCCCCGATACCCATAAAATAGGAGGGTGGGTGGGCCCCAGAGATGGTCTGCACTTATTGAACAAGAAAGGAACTCATTCCTCGGCCGAGAATCGCATTACGAATCGTCCGTTGTTTAGTAAAGTCTGATCCGACCTCGTACTCCGTCATAACTTGTCGCGCTGAGCTCCCTATGGGGTGTGGACTGCCATTTGCAGAGCACACACGTTCATTTTCAGGTCTCTATCTCAGTTTATTTATTCACGTATTATGTGATTGATTCATGCTCGTGCTTTCCTTTTGAAAGCGCTTCCAGATAGGAAATATCATCGGTGTACATAAACCCAGGATCTCCGAATACGTGACAAAGAAATCTAAACATCACATCAATATATGTAGCATAAAATTATAAAAATATAGTCATAGACAACTCTCAGTTTATTAGAAGTCTTAGTTGTAATTCTAGCTACATGTTTCGGCTCATATACAGAGCCATCTTCAGACTAGTCTTCAGAGTGGTTTGTACATTTGTTGGTGCTTTGAAAGTTACAAGATCTCGTATTACAGATAGTTGTTAAAATATTCGTGGTAATTCTATATAAAACATATTATAAAGATAAAATTCAGATATATTTTACATATTGAGTATTAAACATAATAATAAAATTGTTTTGCGTGTTGGCTGGAAGATCAGCTGTTGATACCTGGTGGTGACCTTTTTGAGGATGAGGTGTCACCACCAGATATCAACAGCATTCGTGAATCAGTTTACCACTATCTGTCAACATGCGTGTTGAGACACTGAATTCAAATGCATTTTTAAATATTCATCAACAGGTCACAACACGCGTTCGTAGCAGTAAGATAACAGACCTTTTCCGTCATGGTACAGGCCTGCGTTCCATCCTGTTTCGTTGTAATACCTCTGATTTTACGCAGATTATCGTACTGTGTTCCTCATAAATAAGCACTTCTGCGTTATACAGGATCCACTGGGGCAGCTGTACTGTATGTGGACCTGTTTCCGCTTTTGGGAAGTATCTACTAGTACACTCCTTTGGAAAACACCTTCGCATTCTTTCTTTCCTTCTTTCTTCTCTTGTTTCCTCTCTCTTTCTTTCATTCTTCTTTTCAGAACGCTGGAACAGATTCGTGATTCCTATATGAAGTGACTTAAAGACCCAACCCGTATTGTACATTCCAGACGTGAATAAAATAATAATAATAAAGCAGTATTGTGGTTACAGCGATTCCTTTACCGATTTCTTACGTCATAAGTTTGACGTTTGCAGTCACGTAACGCCTTTGAATTCACACGCAGATGGAACGTTAACCTGCGAAACGAACGTTGGCATATAGCTAAAGTTGCCCCTGTGCCTACGCACAACGTCACGTCGGCACACAAAGGGAGTGTATGCAAAGCCTCACGCATTCCTGACGCGTTATCAATGTGGAGATGGTCAGCTTTAGGTCCGGTCCTCATCAATACAGGGAAATAGACTGCGGTGGGCCAGAGCAATGCGAGATTTGAGGTGCTCACAGCGGTTTTGATGCAGATTTAAGTCTTCTTGGATATGACGTCATGCAATTTCGAATTGGCCACCAACGTTTCGCTGGTGCTGGCAGCCTCAGTCTTAAGGTTACTCTGAACAAATGGGAAGTCTTTACCAGCACCTAGCGTCGCATACCAAAATACTTGAATCTTCGGCCTCATAGTTGATTGCACATGACGGCGGGAGACACATTCCGTGCCGAGAAAGAAAATTCCATCGACATCGAAACTGTAAAGACTGTAGTCACTTTACGAAGATAATCTGCACATTACGCAGCAGAAATTCTTAACAGGGTAAACGACGTGATAAGGCTTCATGTACCCTGTGTGAAACAAAGTCTGATGTGCGCGAAAGAAATACAGTTTAAAGTGAAAAAAAACTCAGCGCCTTGTGTTGTTTGTGATGCACAGTAGGTTTAACATGTAGTCTGAGGTAAGACTTAAGGCGCCACTTAAAATTTTTACGTGACGATTCACTCTGAGACCATGGGTTACCTCGGCCGAAAATATGCTGTTACGGAGCAGGGCTGTCAGCAGCTGGTACTGATATTCATGCCGTCTGGCATCGAAATATAGGACGCCTAAACAGACGTGTAAGAAATTACGGAAGTTCTCTCGTAAGGTTAAGACATGTAATTTCGATCTAACCCTGAAAAGTGATCAGTAAGATGATTGGTTGGAAAACCCGACGTGGGCATGAAGGAAACTAGACAAGGTTCGTATCACATCTAAAGCTAACCTATCCCTGTACTCAGTGCGTACTGGGGTTAAAACAACCCTAGCGTGAACATGATTACTTACCTCCATTATTTGCCCGATATGCCAGTAGGGCGTCGTTGGTACGGGTTAGAAAACCAAAGTAGCGCTGTTAGATTGCCGATAGGGGAAAGGGGTTTTTGTCTTCTCCAAAGCATTAATACCGACTCTGGGGCCCACCCAGCCTCTTTGTCACCGAGAGCCGGGGTTTTCTTCTCGGTGATAAAGGGGTCGAAGCTTGAGTGTGGCCGCCGACTTCCACTTAGCAGTTAAGAATGATTGGTGCTGTACCCCCACTCCCCATTTGCTCTCATGACGTGTACAGGGACAACTTCACTTTCCTTGATCATCTGCCCGCGATAAAAATGTTTGGGACCTCGTCTCCACTTCCCCATTTATCGTGAACGGCGTGTTGCAAGGATATCACTTCTACAGTCTGTTTCGAAAGAAATTCTGCAACCGATATGGCTGCCGGTACGTTTCGATGCATAGTTTCTTTTGCAACATTTTTATAGCGGAAATAAAAGAAACACGAAAATATTACTCTCCTGCGTTACAGTTACAATTATGTTTTGAACGATTCAATAATTACTGCGAGGTGTGTTACATCAGTTTTAAGAGCGGTACACAGACACAGGCATATAAGAAAAGACCTGTTCTCCTTGTACACGGTTACTTAAAACGTGCGTCCGTTTACTTCTTTATGTTGTTGTTTTCACAGTCTAAATATTTTCTGGACAGTACGCTGTGCTATTGTGTGGGCCCGGTAGCTCAGTCGGTATAGCGGCTGAGCTACGGGCTGGACGATCCCGGATCGAATCCCGGTGGGGACGATATTTTCCGCCTGCCCAGACCGGCCGTGGGGCCCACCCAGCCTCCTGTAAAATGGGTACAGGGTCTTTCCCGGGGGTAAAATGCGGCCGGGGCGTGCTGCTGACCACTCACCCCCTTCTAGTGCCGCGGTCATGGAACAGTAGAGCTATACTTCTACCCACTGGGCCACACCGGGCCTGTAACGGGATCACTTTACCCTTTTTTTTTCAAACTCTGCTATTGAGGATTGATAGTTCTGCTGTAATGCGATAGCCAAGTTCTTGTGATACGGCGCGTTGTAGAAAATCGCGTACAGAAAATAACTCTTGGGGTAGACTTTAAAAATGCTTCACACTGTTCGCTGATGAAATCGCGTAATAGCCAACACAGGTACACGAAAGTCTGTGCTATACAAACAGCGATAACCTATTCGTCAGTTGCGTTACGGCCAGTTCGCGTTAACTGAACAAGCGTAATGGCGTCACTGCAAAATTCTCCTTATTGTGACTTTAGCTCGGAGTTTAAAGCATGACAAAATGCCAGAGGTAGTTACAAAACTTAAGTAAACAACTTAAGCTAAATTAAGTTTTTCTTATAAACATACATGCGCTAACGACTTAACCCTTACCCCATTAACCCTCATCATGCTAATGTGGAGAATATGGTGAGCTCCTAATAGTTCCAGCAAATGGCAGATGGGATTTAATTCGGCCTTTAAAGGGTTAAGAAAAAGTTTTGTTAGTCCAAGTTTTCTTATGATATCAAGTTTATTCGATCCTGAAAGTGGATTTTTTTCCGAATTGACGGCACTTATCTACAAAACTACACGGCGTCATACGCCTTACCTTTTTTATTTGTGAGGAAAATTAGAGTAAAATATCAGCAGAACAACAGTTAACATATTTCCTTAGAAATCTCATCATCTCCAAGTATGGCGAGCTGTGGGAGATCAGACACTGCCCCTAGATTAGGCATACAGTCTGTAAAAACGAGCTCTCTTCCCAGACTCGCAGGCGATAATATCTTACAAACTGACAGTTGCTAAAATCGGCTGTTCTGAAGCAGAAATCATCCGTCTCCGCATTCATTAAAAACTGCCCGTTTCTGTCCGCTTTTAATAATTTCATAGCCTACTGTGTGTGGTTAATTGGGTACGTGAATTCACTGTTTAGCTTCACAGAGTATTAGTTCGTTAGTTTCTTGTTATATACGTTAACTTCAGAAACAGGCCATATAATAACAAACTGTACACTCGTGTAATAAAAGCCAACAACATGCACTATTTATCAACTTTAGTTTGATGTACAACTCTACATGTTTCGGACAGACTTACTGTCCATCACCAGGAGTCTTGCAACTGTATTCACAGTAACTGGTATTTCTCATACTATTTATGTTGACTGTCTGCTAGCAGATGATGGCCGACAGTAAGTTTGTCCGAAACATGTAGAGTTGTACATCAAGCTAAAGTAGAGAAATAGTGCCCCTTGTTGGCTTCTGTGATACGAATATATCACGATGCACGGTCCTCAGAATGTGAAACTGTACACCTTCTGCTTAGGCGTTTCCATACTGTACAAGTAAAGCATATATCCTTGGCTCAGTTCATACTGTGATAGGTGGGTAGATACCAAACTACACGATGATATAACGCGGAAAATCGGAACATGAATCTTCACTTCTGTGACACCTCAAATGCTATTTGGTTCGGTTACTTTATCTAATTAATTTTGTGGTTGGCTGAGTTATGGTTTGGAACCGAGAGGAATGCTCACAAAACCAAGGTCTCAATATTGCTGCCGCGACAACAGCGAATCTCGTATTTGTCTCAGTTACTTTGGACGGTCAACCGCGGTTCGACGGGCATTTTTACGTGTCATCATTTGAACTTCCGAGCTTGCAGTATGATAAAGCGCAGAAAAACTACCGATCATGAAAACATTACACACCACTTTGGTTTACGAGTGTTACTCTTCACAAAGCGCGTCATGAGTTCGGAACTTGGTCAGGGTAGTCTTTGGTATTAACCCATACTCTTCAACATCACCATTATTTTGGGAAATGGGTACAAATTTTTTAGTCTGAAATCCTGAGACCTCTTTGAGACATAAGCTCAGATAAGGGTAAATGTAGTGGACCCAAATGGGCCACAGTTAATCGTCATTGTCCTGCACTTGCTCTGATGTAGGAATGAGAACAGGCAAGTTGTAAAGTCGTTAATGACTGTGCTGTACAGTTACAAGGTATCAGTGTAACAATAAGCATTGTTGTCGACATACTCACTACCGGCATGTGTCACGCATTGAATTATAAGTGATGTTAGCAATAGTAACTGTAGCTGCATGCAATTTATTGATCATTCATCGCGTGTTAAGCGGAAATCTTGTAATTCCCACGTGTGACGGCCACTCCTATAGTTACGAGGTTTTGAAACGTGCCCAGGAGATATGAAATTGATTCTCGGAAGTTTGTTGTTTTGTCAGTGACTGCAATGGCGAGTGCTGTCTTTCAGCTGGTTTTGTTTCGCAGGGTAAGACACGTTCAACCACGTATTATCTGCCGCCGCCTTTAACAATTAATGTAACAAAATGCCTCGTGTGCAGAACACCTCCGTCCATCTGTAACCTAGTGCCAGGGACTAAACCATCTGTTGAGTTTTCATGAAGTTCAGTATAGGGAGCTTTATAAAAAGTTGCCAGGCGATTTTATGTTTCGTGTAAATTAGCCCAGTGACAGTCATACTTCGCCTCAGGGTCTAAAGGAAGCAATACTCTTACATTCCAAAATTATTCACCGATTTTTGTGAAATTCTGTATAGGATATTTCCACGCAATGCCGTTGAGAAATTTTGAGTTTCGTGAAAAACGGTGCAGTGAAGGCCATATTTTACTTAAGGGCGTAAGTAAACCTTTGCTCTTGATTCTACATTTTTCAGCCTCATTGTGAATAAAGTTCGGCAAACATTTGTTGAGCATCTGTGAGCTTTGTGGAAACTGGCGCAGTGGGAGTCAGTCACTCCTTACGTAGAGGCGTAAGTGTATTTCTGTCCTTACTCTCCCAGTACATTATGCGAATTTGGTATGGAAGTCGGATGCCCATCTTTCGCATTCTTAGCCTCGGTACTAGGTGGAAGAGAACGGCCATCTTCACACCCCGGCTGGTTTCCGGCGGGGACAGAACCGATGGTTCCGAATGAATAGACACGATGTTCTCTACGCCGGTGCACTGTGCGTTTATAAAGGAAAGGTGATCACCGGTTCAACATATGCCACTCCCTGCACATGTGTCATGCCACCCGCGAGTCATACTGCTGGCCCCGCCCAGTGTCCCCCAGTTATGACGGAGTGTCTTCCTAGAAATACTGTACTGTATATCGGACACTTCTCATTCACAGGCACGAACCAGAGCACAGATGCGAGGTTTGACATTTTCACCACCGCGCTGCCCAAAATTCAAGTTTCCGGTTAGACTGGTACATAAATTTTGGTTACGAATGTTGCGAAAGATCGTTAATGCCTTGCCTCCATCTTCAGGTTCAAGCAGTCCGAGGGAGTGGACTGCTTGACCCCGAAGATAAAGCACTAGGATCCTTCGAAACGTCGTAACATTCTAGAAGCCTTGCATGCTACTGACACATACTCTGGAGACGCTGATGACTATAGCTAGGCAAGAAATTCACGGGCTTTTGTGAACCGTCGGCTTCATACTGCACGCCAAATTCGGTACAGACCTTGCTCAAATAAATAAATTACTAATAGTTCTCTTGACAGAATCCTTTAAAAAGATTTGTCTGGGAGAAATGATACAGATTAGGCCTATGGGCGCAACAGGCTAGGTGTGCGTATTGCATTTTGATATTAGAGTTAAGAATTCACACTACTCCTGACAGTAGCAGATCCACGCCAAGTGGCTTCGAAAATTCAGCTGACTTGTCGCATGTCGCAGTTTGGTTTCGATCTTGTTGCACAGCGAGGTGCATGCGCCGTACGACGGACTGTCTCACAACTAATACCGCCTGTTCGTGACTGTAAAGCGAAGCGCGCCTTTGTTTTTTCGCCACACCATTTCAACTACCGCTGTTACATTTCTTGCGCAAAATAAACTCAGTCCGTATAGGGCAATGAGCGCGCGTCTTCGCATTGGGAAACTCCTTAGCTCTGAGAGTGTGTTCGTGCTGCTGACGCTAAAGCAGACTTTGTTACAATTAGCGAATGTGTGTCTGCCCTACTTTGTCCTTTCGCGTACTCATTCGGTTTCGCTTCTCCTTATCTCTTTCTTATTTTCATTTTTGTTTTTTCCTCCTATCGACTGTTACTTTCATTTTTTCCTTCCTTATTTGCGTCTCTACATTATACGCCTTCAGTTTTATTACTTTCCTTTAATTACTTACGTCCAAGCTTTCTTTTTTTCACTCATCCTCCTCCTCATGCACATTACATGGCCCTTCCCCATACATTCACCTCCCATAGTACACAGCTGTGAACAACAGGATGTCTGCAATGTCAACTTACTTCTGACCTGCAGGCCATCGTGCTGAGAATATGTGACATTCCACATTGTAAGGTCAATTGCTGCCATATTTATCTTGAATCCCACACGCAATACGCCATAATTGTGCCGCTGATTTAGAGGTTCATATTTATTAAACGGGAAGAGGGAGGATACGCGATTTAAGATCATTTACCAGAAATAAAGGCTTTTCACTTCACGCAAGCCTAGATTTTTCATTGACCTGTCATGAACTGCATTTCGGACACGTTTAGATTGGCGACGATTTTGCACTACCACCAAATTGCTGGTGGGCCAGTTAATGGATTGCATGTTGTGACGAGTTTAATGGTGGTAGGAATGGGCCGTGACATGCAACCACACCCTCTGAACGAAACTAACCCTTAAAGTTAGCCAAGCTGGTTCAGTATCATCGGATTCGTCGTAAGCGGCACGTAAGTACAATGGCTTTAACGCAAAAAAAAAAGTTGAAGGTATGCGTGTTTTTGACTGCAAAATCGGAACACAAATTACCCCTTTAACGGACGAAACTTTATCCGTCTGATATAAAGACCCAGTTCGTACCGCGCAGTAAACACTCTCTGCCTCGGTTATAAAAACCAACCAGTTAATGCGATATAGAGAAACAATCGGTGTATGTTCTGAGATCCACGCAAAATATAAATGCACTGTGGGCAGAACACCGAATTTCTGCATGTTAAACCTGGTGGTACATAAAGTAAGTCTTAGGCTTTAAAAGGTTAAGCGACAATATTCCGTAGTCGGTAAATTTCACTGTGCCACAAATATGGAGTCAAAATCGAGGTATGGAAATTATGCGTCATAAATGTAAATTGTACGTATAACACGAAGCAAAGAGTAGGAACAGGAACGTAGGGGACAAAGTGTCTGTGTTGTTTACTGTACATCTAGTTTTGTCCTGGAATAAATATGCGAGAAAATCACAAATTGGGGGGGGGGATTAAATCCGACCGTTTAGTAAATGTCTGCAGAGCAGTATACATGTTGTCGATACAGTAAAAAACGAAGGCGCAAAGGAAGCATAAGAGTGCGTTGTATTTAAGGCTTACGATTTTTGTTATAAGTACAAGGTGCACGTGTTGAGCAATATTATAAGTACAAGGTGCACGTGTTGAGCAATATTATAAGTACAAGGTGCACGTGTTGAGCAATATTATAAAATCTGAAAGTATTTGTTTTAAAGTGCACATGCTAATGTCTCTTCTGGATTTCGATATAAGCAAGTTTTAGATTATTTTGGAAGGATCGTAAATAAAAATCGTGAAATATTGATGAGATTCCGGCCTCCTGTTATCAGGAGTCGCCACCAGCGCGGTTCATGCGATCTGTCTCTTTCATGAAATAAAAATTGGAGGTTCGGAAGTCTAACGCTCTGACGTACTGTTACAGAGATTCCGTTTAAATGCGATAAGTGTGTATATGTATATACGTATATCGTATAATATGTGTATATGGATGTGGGTGTGTGTGTCTTAAAGAGTAAGATGTTCCTTCCGTCAAGCTGGGCGGCCTGTGAATGTTGATTCACGCTCAAGAGCACGATGTGACGACACGAAGATGACATCTGTTGACATCTGCAGACACCAGCGACGACAGTTGGCTGATGTAGCAGTCCGTAGTTTGCCTGTAATGTGCTGTTCACATCGAGAGTTACGGCATGTCTGGAATTGTTGTGGAACATTTTTATTGTCCCGTTGTCGATAGTGTCGACGATTCGATTTGTAAACTGCGCTTCGCACCCGAAACTGTCGTGTCTTTGCCGTGTCTGCCAGTGTAAGGTATCCTGACGCTTAAGTTCGGTTCGCTGTTCTTCTGTAGTAAAGAACAGATTCTCAAAATACGCCCACTCCAGGTGAATACGTTTGCACACATATTTATGGGGTATGTTTCTCACTATTTTTCAAATACATCTAATCTCACCTACTGTATATGAAAGGCTAAGCTAAGAGGTGGTATTCTGCTGTAATTCTCTCTTTATATAATGCTTAGAGGCGTTTTTAATTATAAATTAGACCATATGGATGCAGTAATTAATAAAGAGAAGTGACAGCTACCGTTGTTTCAGTTAACATTAAAATGTCGATCTGTGTGAACACGAGTTACATAGCAGATTGCAAATTCAGTTCAATCGTGACTTTAGTTGTGACTTAAGGGCTGCAGTGTATAGCGGGGGATCAGTGGAAGGCTTTATCTGTGGAAACCATAGCTAAGAAAGGAAATGAGGAATTATCCATTTTAAATTCCAGCGGGCTACATATTAATACCGAAACAATCGTCGTTCAGTCTCATCACGTAACGCCTTAAATGGAATGAATAAAGCTTCAACTGTAATTGACGTTAAGTGAGTCAACTTTTCTGTCATTTGGTCGCTTCAGTCTTCAGAAATGAAGGTCTTTACCGTTTGCAGTACGATGACAGTGACATACGTTTTGTTACAACTGATCTTCGAGTCAAGAGGTCCGTAAAAAGCCAGTTTCGAGGTCGAATCGACCACAACACACGTCACAAATAAAATATTACTCTTCCATCAATCTGTGCGGCAGTTACACAGTAAAGGGTCACTATTCTGACCTTGACTTTAAGGTCATATAAATATTTGAAAATTCGGTTACTTCTCTTTCGAACTGACCAATATTAATGTGTGTCATCAGTTCGACAAGAGCGGAAAGAGAAAAAAAGAGATTTAATCTTTAGGTGCATCATTCCCGTTGGTTATAAGCAATTAGGGAGGGGGTGGGGTATGTCAAAACACAACTGTCTTGTATCCCATTTATTATGCTGACGACGACATGTTTCGGCCACTGTGGGCCATCTTCAGGTCACAAAAATATATACAGAGGAAAACTGTAGAGAATATGATCATAGCAAAGGTGCATATTCTAAACCTATACAATGATCATACTCTGTATAGTTTTCCTCTATATACGTTTTTGTGACCTAAAGATGGCCCACAGTGGCCGAAACATGACGTCGTCAGCATAATAAATAGGATAAAGAAAGTTGTGTTTTAACGTACCCCACCCGTCCCTAACAGAGACTTAATGTCAAGCGACACTGTTAGATTGTAAGTGAATGTGTATTTGTTAAAACACAATTTGTACAAGCTAGAGGTATAGTTCAGATTTTTTGTGTAGGCAAGGTGTATCATACTGCTATGTTTTATTTTTTGTAACGTACATGTAGAAACGGACGAAATTTTGGGTACGCATGCCTTCCCGAAATGGGAAATCTCTTGAAGATTACTGTCATCTGTGATGCGATGTAATGTAGCCTGGTACAAACTTTCGAAGAACATGCTACCTCCATCTTCAGCGTATTCTTTGATTCTGAAAGTGGAGGCAGCAGGTTTCCTCGAGACGGTGGTAAATTTCAACAACACAACACGGAATCACATCTCAGTAGGCTGTAACCGTCGTTGTTAGGCCGGAGGGACGTCGACCTCGGGCGGCAATTTTTAGTACATGACAGAGCTCTCAAAGTTGCAGAAATACTGCATGGAATGGGCCTGAACATGCAGGGAACCATTGGTACATAGGGCAAGTGCCCCAGAAGGGTAAGGCTCTGTGTAGGAAAGGGGCTCCGAAAAAGGGGAAAATTTTATGCGTGTACAGTAGGTGTGCTCATGTAGGGGCAAATTTTGTACAGCGTAGATATGTCAAAGAAAGGGAATTTTTTTATACAGTAGGTACGGCAAAGGGACAGACATTTTTATATAGGGTAGGTGTGTAAAGGAATCGGAAGTTTTTAGTATATTGTGTGCCTCAAAGAAAGGATTTTTTATGTAGAGTGTGTCGAAGAAAGAGAAACTTCTATATGGAGTGGGACAGTCAGAGATGGAGTTTTGTGTATGTGGAGTAAGAGGGGTCGAAGCAGGGGAAATTTTTTGTATTGTTGGTGCATGCATGGGAATTAGATCAAGACGGCGGATTACTGGTCACATTCTGCTCTCGGTGTATGGTCTGTTCACCCATGGGAAAGAAAACATACATAATGTGGCCTGGATCCACAAGCCGCTCGGGATATTGACGTGTCGTTTCAGACATCGCCGGTATAACCACGAGCACGCGCTGACAAGAGTCAGGGCCGGTCACCGTGATTCAGCTGTTGGTCGCGATATCGATTCACTAGCTGTTCTTCGACCTCGACTTTGGAATTTTTATATATTTTGTCGATGCAGTAAAATTAGTTTAGCGCAAAGGATACGAAATAGCACGTACGATGTTATGCTGTAAGTGCAGAGGTGGATCGCGAGAGTCTTATTATGGGTCGATGGCTACGAAACAAATTACGCATGTAGTTTTTTTTAATTAAAAATTTCCACTTCGTTATGGAAAATATAAAATTGGAGGAAGATGGGCAATTTTGCTTCAGTTTTTATCCAAACGTCTTTTAATAACCACGCAGTTTGTCTAGATTGCTGTGTAGGTGGCGGTACTGTTTGGGTAGCAAGGCCAGAGCGTCTGTGATTTTGTGTGGCGGACAAAAAGTTTGAGAACAGCTGCCCCAAGAAAAGGACCCTAATCAGGCGTGTTTGGAAACAGAGCGCTGAGAAAAAAGTTTCTACAGAGCGTTGAGATAACTACGGAGTTGTTAAGTGACATTCGTTACCTTGTACTGGTCAGCAAATACAAATAAAACTGATTACTGCAAGGAGGGTTAGATGACTGCTGATGAGTCTGGACCAACAGTGGCAGCTGTATAAAGCCGTGTCTCCACAGCGGTTGGTCATAATTTTGTATTTACAGTCATGCGGTGGCACACTGCCGCACAGTGACAGTCGGCAAAGCTAAATGTAGCGGAGGCACTACAGATAGACCTGCCTCCGAGAGCTCAGAGCATGGACACAATTAGCACGTACTTCTTGGAATACTGTCATTTATTACCAAGAACGGGTGTTGGAACGGAAACAGTGTGAGTGAGGTGTCACAGACGCAGATGGCTATACAGACACTCCCCGACGCACGCAGTCTCAGACGTACTCAGTTTGAAAGATGAAATACGTAACATTTCTTAAACACACCGAATTTTTCCTTAAGGAAATGAAAGCACAAGGGGATGAAGGTGGCGATAGTTGGGCAATAACACAGGCGGTGGGGTGGTGATGCTGCGGCCGAGCAGGTTCCAGTGTGTTGTAATTCGAATTTCAAGCGGACTCCCTTTTATATATATATATATATATATATATATATATATAACTAAACTCCGTGGCCTTAGTCCGCACGCGAACTATACCGACAGAGCGGCCGCCGCCGGTCGGCGAAGTTAGTGCCAACTTTTGCGGAT
>Ga0123353_10003640_pt1 | contig 19547 bp, 18 predicted proteins | sample TergutLab28metaG_3_FD_92763 | JGI IMG/M metagenome (GOLD analysis project Ga0123353, IMG submission 92763) | Labiotermes labralis P3 segment gut microbial communities from Petit-Saut dam, French Guiana - Lab288 P3 | ecosystem: Host-associated > Arthropoda: Insects > Digestive system > Gut ... | reverse complement strand
GCTTTTCGAGGCGAGGGTCGTTTCGGGATTGTCCAACGCAACGAAAATCAATCGGGTTTCGTATCCCATCATTTTACACTCTCGGAGAAACGGGGCAAGGCTTTTCGAGGCGAGGGTCGTTTCGATGGCAAAGTTTTCCCGGCGGTCGCGTAGTTCCCGCATTCGTTGGAGCATCATACGGGCGGCATCGAAGTCGGCAAGCGTGGGATCGAGCGGCGAAAGTCCCCGTGCGATCAAGTCGGCATTGACGAAGTGGACGATCCGAAGTTCGTGCGGCAAAATCGACAGCGCACCCGTCGTCTTGCCCGCCCCATTGGGACCGCCGAGGATGATGAAAACCGGTTTGCGGAGCGAGTATGCCATTATATGTGAAAAATTTCGTCGCCAGACTCTTGCGAAACTATCTTGTCCAATTCCACAGTGAACGTGTATGTTTTAATTTCCTCTCCCGCCTCGCTAAATTCACGGTAGGACACAACGGCTGTGTGAGAGGCTTCTTGGCTATCGAAGCCGGGTACGAGAGATTTTGTTACTTTCAAAGTAAAAAAGTCCAAAATTTCGCTCTGAAAGTCATAGGACAACTGTTCATGTGAAGGCGATTGCGTGAAGTGAACGTCGATCAGCCACGTATTCGCCTCGACACTTGCATCGTCATTTGAATGCATGTCATCATCCCACCAATTCGGCACATCCGAGAATCGGTCATCCTCTTGGAGTTTCGTGACGTGATATAATAGACACACTTCCAGCGGTTCGAGTTTACACTCGTCCGCGCATCTTTCGATTTCTGTTGCGAGCAGTTTGAACACTATTTCGAAAAATTCACCCAACGATTCTCCAAAAAACTCTTCAAACAATCCGTTCACAACCTTTTCCAGCAGTGCGTTTACTTCTTCATTGAATTCGCTAACCGTGGCACAGCAAGCCGTATCATTACGCGGCTGACCGGACGTGTCATTTTTTCTGTTGCAAGACAAAAAAAGGACGCAAGATACCAAGCCGAGAATCAAGAGCAACTGTTTTGTGTTGTTCATACGCATTCCATTATTTTACCCTTTCGGCGAGGCGGAGCAAGACTGTCAAACAAAATCATTCAACACTACAATTCGCAGAGGTGAGAAAAGGTTCAATCCTTTATCGTTCGTCAGAAAGTGGTCAATGCCGTTAACACGAGCAGTTGCTAACTGAATAGCATCTGGTGCAGTGTCGAGATACACCGTGTCGCCATTGAGCGATTCTAAAAGTCCCATGATTCCCGTTCATCTCGTATGAATTCGTCGATCTCTTCCTTACCGCCCCATGTTCCGCAACCAATGCCACGCAAATCGGTTAAATGTGGGACATCGCTTCCTGAAACCGAACGCTCCTCTTGATTTTTCAGAGAGTTGACAATTAATTCGATGGCGTGCAATCGGGCGGAAATGTCGAGTTTGTTTATCTCTCGACAAAAACCTTCCGAGACGCGTATCTGAAAACTTTGACCCGATTGGGCGGCTACTGACATTGTAAATCCTCTTCCCACAACACAATGGGAAATGCTACGTGGTATTGTAATCGACGTGGCACTTGAATTCAACGTGGGGCGAACACATCATTTCTGTGCCAATTTGTCTTCCAATTCTTGAACCTTCGATTTCAGTGCGTCGATTTCGCGAAAACGTTCGAGCAGCAACTCGCGGATCACGAACACAGTCTCGGAAACCATGACGGCTACCGCTCCAATAAATATCAACGTCGGCACAAAGTAGGCAAGGAAAGACTTATCTGGCGGTGGAAATACGGCAGTTAATATGCAGAGGAGAAAACTTATCATTCCGATTGCGTAAAATCGCCATCTGGCATTCCGCAAGTGTCGCAATCGGTCTGTCGGCTTTTTTGTACTTTCGTTGTTTTGAGTCATCAGCGTTCGCTCCGAGAGTTCACATTTTCCACCATTTTACCCTTTCGGAAAGCAAGGGCAAGTATCGTGAACGCAATAGTACGATTCTGGGCGAAGTGGTCATCGGATAATCGTGTTGCTAAAATAGGCAAATTTTGTGTCGTTCTACCGTATTGTGGAGGAAATGCGAAGAGGGCAAAGGTGAGATCACGAGGATTGCGAAGTAGCAATTTGCCCTGTAAGGCTTTCGCTAGAAAATGACTTTGCAGGTTGCATGCAGTTTGTTCTTGATTATTTCCTTTTCCTGTTGTACAATGGAGAACGTCTTCACGCTTATTCCCCCCAAAGCCATGCCAGACCCGGTTGCCAAAACAATGTTCCAGAAAATCTGGGACAATCACGTTGTTACTTCCGTTGAAGACGGAGTCGATCTCCTTTACGTCGATCTGCATCTTTGTCACGAGGTTACTTCGCCGCAAGCCTTCGACGGACTTCGGCAAGCCAAACGCAAAGTCCGACGACCGAATAAAACCTTTGCCGTACAGGATCACTGCGTTCCGACCATTGACCGCAATCTGCCGATTGCGGACCTCACCGTCAAAAAACAGGTCGAAACCTTGCAGAGGAATTGCCGGCAGTTCTATATCAAACTCTACGATATTCACGATCCTAATCAGGGCATCGTTCACGTCCTTGCTCCCGATGTCGGACTCGTCCATCCCGGCATGACGGTCGTTTGCGGCGACTCCCATACAGCAACGCATGGTGCCTTTGGTACTATCGCCTTCGGCATTGGAACAAGCGAAGTCGAACACGTTTTTGCCACGCAAACGATTCGGCAGACGAAGCCGCCGACGTTCCGTATTCATGGCGAAAACGCACTTCCCGCCGGTTGTTCCGCCAAAGACTTGATTTTGCACATTATCAAGGAGATCTCCATCTCCGGCGGCACCGGCTATGCCGTCGAATTCACGGGACAACCCTTCGTGGACCTCTCCATGGAAGGACGCATGACCGTCTGCAACATGGCAATCGAACTGGGAGCACGTTTCGGAATGATCGCCCCGGACAAGAAAACTGCCGACTATATCATTGGTCGGAACTATGCCCCGGATCGAAACTTTTGGGCAACCGCTCAGAAACAGTGGGAAGCATTGGCGAGCGATCCCGATGCAGTCTTCGATAAGACGTGGACATTTGACGCTTCCAAAGTCGTACCGATGGTCACGTGGGGAACGAATCCGGGACACTCCACTCCGATCACGGGCAAGATTCCTGACCTCGACTCATTCGCGGACCCCAACGAGCGCAAATCGGCGGAGTCGGCATTGAAATACATGGATTTGCGTCCCAGCATGCCGATTAGCGATATAAAAATTCAGCGGGTATTCATTGGTTCCTGTACGAATGGTCGCATCGAAGACCTTCGAGAGGCAGCGGAGGTAGTGAAGGGAAAACGCCTTGCCAGCGGTGTGAGGGGAATGGTGGTGCCGGGTAGCGGACAGGTCAAGCGGCAGGCGGAAGCAGAAGGGCTGCATCTGACCTTTGTTTCCGCAGGGTTCGACTGGCGCGAGCCCGGTTGCAGTATGTGTTTGGGCATGAATGCCGACCAACTCAAACCGGGCGAGCATTGTGCTTCGACGAGCAACCGCAATTTTGAGGGGCGACAGGGCAAGGGGGGACGAACCCATCTCGTTTCCCCGGCAATGGCTGCCGCCGCCGGAATTGCCGGGCACTTCGTCGATGTTCGAGAATAAATATTGTTCCCGACCCCGTTATTCCCGCTTTTTCCTCTTGCCGAAAATGGTAGGAATCGCTACCATTCCCCGCCGTGATGGCTTGCGCGATCTTTGCTATTTTTTCGAGGTCTATTTTTTTCGAGAAACCCATGAAACACGTATTCATCTCTCTCGCCGTTTTTGTTGTGTGTCTTGGAATCGCATCCACATATGCCCAGAATTTCGATGATCTCCGCTCCGTCGGCAACGGCATTGAAATCGATGCCGATGGTCGTGTGCTTCCCCTTTCTTCGGAAAAAGCGGCGGCACTCGGTACCATGATGGAGAGCGTCTTGGAACCCCTGCCGAAAACATTGGATCAAAAAGTTGCTCTCCGTAAAATTTCCCTTAAAAAACTTGATGCGAAGGTGAAAACCGTCGTCGATCAACGTGAAATGCTTCCCGACGCAGTCCGATATCTCGCCGGTTTGACCTCTATCGACTACATCATTGCCGTTCCTGAAGAAAACGACCTGCTGCTTTTAGGACCTGCCGAAGGTTGGCGCACCGACTCCGCTGGAAACATCGTCGGTAATCACACCGGACAACCTGTTATGCTGCTCGAAGACTTTTTAACCGTTCTGCGAGCATGGTATCAACCGGCTCCTCCGCGAGTCCTTGCATGTTCGATTGATCCGACTCCAGAAACCCTGACGCAATTGACGAGGCTACACCAACAGTACCCGAACATCAGTGCCAATAATGCCGATGCATATTTTGCCGCTCTCGAAGAAACCTACGGCGAAAGTCCCATCACGATTATCGGCGTACCAGCATCGAGTCGATACGCCAGAGTTCTCGTTGCCGCCGATTTCACCATGAAGCGAATCGCTCTCGGTCTGGAGCCGTCCAACGCTCGAAATATTCCGAGTTATGTCAGTTTAATTTCCGTGAGTCGACCGAACATTTCGCCTCAATTTCATCTTGTTTCCGAATACGCCGCACTGACGCACGACTCCAAAAAACAGACTTGGCGGCTGGGCGGTCTGAAAGTCCGGGCATCGTCGCGGTCTGCCGACGGCACGGACAGGGCGGCATCGGCATGGTGCCGAAGTCTGGAAGAAAACTATGAAGCCCTCGTAAAAGCACAACCCGTGTTTGGAGAATTGCGTAACAATATGACCTGTGCGTTGGCGGCGGTTTTGATTCATCAGGAAAATTTATTACAGAAGGCGGATTGCACATTGACGATTCTTTTAGACGAAGTGAATCTGAAACTGATGGAGCATCCCGAACCGAAGTCAGTAACGAATCGTTCGGTCAAATCGCAGAGCGGTTTTTCTACGATCGTCGCTTGCGGTGCGGTGGAGATCAGCCCTGTTGGTACAGTGCGCAACAATGTGCGGTTGGATAACCGGCTTGATTCTGAGTGGACGCGGCTCATTCAAACCACCGGCAGTGAATGGTGGTCGCCGTAAGGTTCGTGTATGTCGCCAAGATTTTCATTCTTTTCTCTCGAACAATCTCACCGCAGCATATCGGAGTTGGTTGCTGTCATGACAAATTCCGTGCAGGTCAAGAATGGTCGAAGGCTGACTACCGGCACGTACCGATGCAGTAAAAAAGGACGAAAACGGTTGTGTCAATGGAATCGTCAGGAATTCCTTCGAGGGTTTCTCCTGATACAAAACCGACTCCATTATACCACAAGGGCGAAAGGCAGTAAGGGCGAGAAAGTAGTCAACCCGGAGTACCGGCTAAATAAATTCGGTTGAAAAATGGTACAATGCTTTCGAGCAAAAGCCTAACGGAAATTGTAATGAAAGAATTCACGACCCTTAAAGAAATGCTTGCCAAAGCCCGACGGGAGCAATACGCGGTCGGCGGATTCAATTTTTGCAACGCGGAAACGGCAAAAGTCGTTTTTTCCGTTGCCGAGAAGTTGCGGTCTCCTGCCATGCTCATCGCGGCGGCGGCAGAAGTGCAACTGTGCGGCATGGAAGATACCGTCAAAATCGTGAGACTGGTCGCCGAATCGGTTTCCGTTCCCATTTGCCTTCATTTGGACCACACGGATGACGTGGACACCGTTTGCCGGGCAGTCGATGCCGGATTTTCGTCCGTCATGATCGACGGCTCGCATTTTTCGTTCGAGAAAAACATCGACATGACGCAAGCCGTCGTCAAATATGCTCACAACAAAGGGGTTTCCGTCGAAGGCGAACTCGGTGCTATCGGCGACAACAAGGACGCACAGCACGAAGGCACCGGTTCGCAGAGTCTGACAGATCCGAACAAGGCGAGGGAGTTCGTGGAGCGCACCGGCATTGATGCGTTAGCAGTTTCGATTGGAAACGCCCATGGAATGTACACCAAACTTCCAGAACTCGATTTCGATTTGCTGAAAACAATCCGCGATCAGGTTGATATTCCGCTCGTCCTTCACGGCGGTTCGGGAACGCCGGTCGAACACTTGCAGAGAGCGATTTCGCTCGGAATATGCAAGGTCAATGTTGCGTCGGAGATCGGTAAAGTGTTTACCGATTCGTACATGGAAACGATGACCGCTGGCGGAACATGGTGGGTGCTTGCCCTCCAAAAGGCAAAGGATGCCATCGCTCCGGTAATCAAAAAATGGATTCATAACCTCGGTTCGGAGGGGAAAGCATAAAGGTGCCTCTAAAAATGTTCGGCGTGTCGTGATGTCTTAGCATCTCGACACGATCTTAACAAAGTACGAGGAAAAGAACGACTCTCCAATGAGATATTGCGTAGTATTGGTTTTGGTCGGACGCGTTTTGGGGTAGGTATAGGCCAATCCGCCGGGGGCTTACGCCGACTTGTGCTTTGTGATAGACTATCGTCTTCCCTTTTCTTGTTGTTGCCCATAGTTTATGGACTACTTTCTCGGAATCGATCTCGGCTCGACATCGCTCAAAGCGATTATTTACGATACAGACGGTCGCTTGATTGCTCGCGGCGATAGACCAACACTGAAATTTCATCCGACACCGGACGCAACGGTCTGGGAACCCGACCAAATTTGGAACGACACAGCGGCAGCATGCCGCGATGCCGTCGCCCAAATTCCGAATTTAGCCGGTACTCTGGGACGCTCGGCAATCAAAGGCGTTGCCGTGACCGGAATGGGAATGGACGGCGTACCCATCGACGAACAAGGGAACCATCTCTATCCCTTCATCTCTTGGCATGACACCCGAACGCAACCGCAGTTCGACTGGTGGGTCAAGACTATCGGCGTTGATAAAACCTTTGCCGTCGGAGGCAATCCGGTCTGGCTCATCAATTCGGCACTGCGAATGCTCTGGATACGTGAAAACGAACCGGAAATCTTCAAACGGACGTTCAAATGGCTCTTGATCGAAGACTTTTTGAACTTCAAATTGACGGGACGTTGCGTTTCCGATTACAGTATGGCATCGTGTACGATGCTTTTCGATCAACGGACCCGTAACTGGTCGGACGAAATGTGTTCGCTGTCGGGTATTCCGAAACACATCTTGCCGGACGTGTTTCCGAGTTCGACGTTTCTCGGAGAAATTACCTCGGCGGCGGCAGAGCAAACGGGTCTTGCGCCGGGAATGCCGATTTACCTCGGCGGACACGATCATCTCGTCAGTGCAATTCCGAGTGGTGCGTTTCGTTCCGGTGCCGTCATGAACATCACGGGAACTTGGGAAACGGTCAATATGATTACTTCGGAGCCGGTGCCGAATCCGGCATTGGGACACTCTGGGATCACCTTGCAGAGTCATGCGGTGAAGGATAAATACTCTCTCTGGGGCGGCAATCCGGCGGGGTCTGCGCTCGATTGGTTCCGCAATGAAGTTGCCGCCGCTACGTCGTGGGAAACCCTTGTCGAATTGGCAAAATCTAGTGAGCCGGGGGCGGGGCGAGTATTGTTTTTGCCGCATCTGACTGCGTCGTCGTGTCCGGTCGTTGATCCAAAGGCACTGGGAGCGTTTGTCGGACTTTCCGGTTTGACGAAGCAAGGCGATTTGGTGAGGGCGGTGATCGAGGGACTCGATTTCCAATTCCTTGACACGGTTCGGACAATGGAAGATTTGACCGGCAATCAGGCGATGGAGTTCCTCGGAGTCGGCGGGGCAATCCGAAACACGTTCTGGATGCAGAACAAGGCGGATATGGTCGGTCGTCCGTATGTTATCCCGGAGGTCGAAGAAGCGACGGTTTTGGGTGCCGCTATTCTGGCGGGTATTGGCGCTGGGGCATATCGGGACGAAGAGGATGCTTTCGGACGAGTGTGCCGTTCCAAAATTGTTTATGAACCGGACTTAAAACTTACGGCGTTTTATGTGGAGCGTTTTGAGATATATCGGGACTTATTCCGCGCGGTTACACCTATTCACCATCGGTTGGGCGGGCAAAATTGAAAGCCGGGAGCGCAACAGAGTGAAGCGACCGGATCACTCTGCCGAACCATCCGGTCGCTCCGTCGGTATTGACATATCAGGCATATTGCGGTAGCATGGGCGAAAGGATGTTGTGCTGTTATGTCTGTAACGAACGTTAATATTTGTGTCGGCGGCGAATTAGAAGCGCGGGCTCAATCGGTGCTCGCGGGTTTCGGACTCGATGTGCCTACGGCGGTCAATTTGTTTTTGTCGCAAGTGGTCGATAAAGAAACCCTTCCGTTTGAAATGGACGAGGCAAAGCCCGTGCAAAAGAAAATTCCGCGTTCAGAGTTATGTGGTTGCCTCAAAGGCAAAGTTTGGATGGCGGACGATTTCGATGTGCCGCTTGAGGAAATGCGGGAGCAAATGGAATCCGTCAGAAAGTGTCCCAAGCGGGATGGTTGGGAAGGTAAAATATGGATGGCAGATGATTTCGACGCACCGATGGAGGAATTCGCAGAATACATGTGATACAGTGCATAATGAAATATCTTCTGGATACACATACGGTCATCTGGTTAGCAGTCAACCCGTCGGCATTGCCCAAGGACGCAGATTTTGCGATTTTCGATTCTGGCGACGAATCTTTCGTGAGCATTGCTTCGGCGTGGGAGGTTGCCATCAAGATTGGTACTGGAAAATTGCGTTTTGTCGGCGGTGTGTCCGAGTTTTTCAAAATTATCAACGAAAACGGTTTCGGATTGCTTCCGATTACGGAAGGTCACGTCAAAACGTTGGAGTCCCTTCCGCTTCTGCACAAAGACCCGTTTGACCGCGTGTTAATTTCAACCGCCCTCGTCGAAAACCGGACGCGTCGTTTCAACGACGTAAGCATAGGATTCGGTTGCGACGAAATTAAAATCCTAACACCTAACAGCCTAGTGCGATAAGGAGAATAATTATGGCAAAATTCGATTGGTCCCAAATCAAACCGATTCCCGGCTTTGATTCCAAAAAATGGCTGCGGAAAAGACGAGCCCAGATTCAACGAGAAACCGCAGGAATGACGGACGAGCAAATCCGTGAACGTCAGCGTCAAATCGTCGAGGAAGACATTCGTTGGCGAGCAGAACGAACGAAAGCGGAGACCGCCGGAACGGACAGTTAAGGAGCGCACCAATGGAATCCCAAGCAAACACCACTCCCGAAGTTGTCCCGCGACAGTTGCACTTGTTCCCCGTCGGGTTGAGTTTGGTCTGTCCCGGTCTCGGACAACTGGTGCAAGGGCGCAAAATCTCTGCGCTCTATGCGTTTCTTTACATATTTGCTCTGGCAGTTCTTTACTCCATCAGCGTCGGAAGTGTGGATCGCTGGATGATCAACTGTTACGATTTCTTCAGGATCAATTTCTATGCACTATTCGTGATTTTTCCGCTCTGGGTAATTTTTCTATCGGTTTTGGATGCGGCGGCGTGGAAAAAAGACCAACCGTCTCCGCGTGTCAATCGTTTCGTTAAATTTGGAGTTTGGTCAATCGTTTTTATAATTCTTGGCACTTTTCTCTTGTTGCTTTCCTCGCTAAGAGAAGCTGGTCATAATTTGATATGTTGTGCCAACGTGAAAAACATTGGTTTTGCCATGCACCACTATCACGACAAATACAAATCTTTTCCACCGGCTTATACGGTCGATGAAAACGGAAAACTGCTCCATAGTTGGCGTGTACTGATTCTGCCGTATTTCAACATTCCAGAGTATAAAACGCTTTTCGAAAAGATCCGCCTCGACGAACCGTGGGACAGCGAGTACAACCGACAGTTTCACGAGGCGAACATTCCAACCTTTTCCTGTCCTGCTGGCGTTCGGAGTGGCGTTGTCCGCCGTCTCCTGCCAAACGTTAACACTGCTGGAATGTCATACTATTCCGTCGTACTCGGACAGGAAACACCGTTTCCCGGAAGTGAGATGACGACGTTCGGCGACATAACAGACGGAACATCGAACACGCTCCTTGTTGTCGAACGGCTTTTACCCGTGTGTTGGATGGATCCGAATAATGAAATCCGATTCGATACTGCCATCAAAGGTGTCAATCGCAGTATTTATGGCATCGGTAGTGCCCATTCCCACGCTGCTTTCGCCGTTACTGCCAGTGGTTTAGAGACTCCTTTGATGAATAGTATTGAACCGGAAACCCTACGGGCTTGGTTGACGAAATCCGCCGGAGATTAAAAGTGCAATCTCACGATTGTGGCTCTGATTTTTAAAATTAAAATTGAACTATGCGTTACCTCATTCCATTCCATCCGAAGCGTCATCCGCATTTTTTCACGGACATTTTGGTCATCGGCGGAGGTCTTGCCGGTCTGCGTACCGCCCTCGCCGTCGATCCGCAGTTTCAAGTCCTGCTGATATGCAAAGACGGTCTCGAAAACTCCAACAGCATGCACGCCCAGGGTGGCATCGCAGCCGTCTGGGATAAAGACGACACCATGGCTGCCCACATCGAAGACACGCTCACCGCCGGAGGTAATCTGTGTGAGCAAAATGTCGTCGAACATGTCGTCCGGCAAGGTCCCGAAGAAATCCGCAAATTGATCGCCTTCGGCACTCAATTCGACAAAAAGCCCGACGGCGCAATCCTGCTCGGTCGAGAAGGCGGACACCGAAGCGACCGAGTGTTACACGCTGGTGGCGATGCCACCGGACGGGAACTCATCCGCTCACTCATTGCCGAAGTCCAACGCCGACCAAACATCCGCATCTGGGAACATACCTTTGCCCTCGATCTGCTAACACACCAGCATCGATGCTGTGGGGTAATTGTCTATTGGGAAAAACAGGACGAAAAGGAACTCATCTGGGCAAAGCAAACGGTACTTGCCAGTGGCGGCATCGGACAGTTGTACCGTGAAACCACGAATCCTGAAGTGGCGACCGGCGATGGAATTGCAATGGCATGCCGCGCCGGTGCGGTCATTAGGGATATGGAATTTGTGCAATTTCATCCGACGGTCTTGTACATTGCCGGAAGCAGTCGAAGTTTGATTTCCGAAGCGATGCGAGGCGAAGGCGCACTCCTCGTTGACCGAAAAGGACATCGATTCATGCCCGATTACGATGACAGGGCAGAACTTGCTCCGCGTGATGTCGTGAGTCGGAGTATTGTCCGGCAAATGGAAAAGACCGATTCAACCAATGTCTTTCTCGACTTGACGCACAAGCTGGCGGATTGGCTTTACGCAAGATTTCCCGGCATTGCGGCAACGTGCAAACAGTTCGGCATTGACATTGCAAAAGATCGCATTCCGGTGCGACCCGGTGCGCATTATTTGATGGGGGGTGTTGTCGTGGACAGGGACGGTCGGAGTTCGCTTCCCGGCTTATGGGCGGTCGGCGAAGTAGCCCGGACAGGCTTGCACGGTGCGAATCGATTAGCGTCAAATAGTTTGTTGGAGGCGGTAGTCTTTGGCGAATCGGCAGGACGCTTGGCTTCGGAAGTGGCACGGACAATACCGACGGATTATCGGGTGATTCCGATAGAGAATCGACCGAATAATTCCCCTCCTTTGGAGGGGGGACATTTTGCAAAGCAGAATGTCGGGGTGGTCTCCCCGCCGAACCACCCCTGCCCCTCCAAGGAAGGGGAATTATTGTTCTCCTTTGACATTCCCGACATTCGGGATGCATTGAAAAGTTTGCTCTGGCGCAAGGCGGGCGTTGTCCGTACCGAAGAAGGCTTGCGGAGTGCATTGGACGATGTCATGCAATGGTCGAGTTATGTTTTTTCCCGGCAGTTTCAAACGACGGAAGGTTGGGAGTTGCAAAATATGCTAACGGTTGCCCGATTGATTTTGGAAGCCGCACTGACACGCCGTGAAACATGCGGGGCGCATACCCGATGCGATTAGCGGACCCGCAATCGTAAGATTGTGCTTCGATTTCATGGTACAATAACAGTCATGAAAACGTCCGTAACACAGGAGGGGTTTTTTTACCTCTTCATTACCTTTGCAGTTCTCATCGGTGCACTTGTCCGCGAAGTCAATACGACGTTGCTCTTCGCTTCGCTTTTGTTGGTTCCCGCCCTGTTAGCACTTTATTTGGGGCGGAAAACGATACGCGGAATACACGTTCAACGCATCGTACCAGCACAGATTTTCGCTGGAGAGTCATTCATCGTGGGAATTGAAGTGACCAATTCGAGACCAGCCCGAAGATTTTCTCTCTCCTGCTGGGGACTTGTCGTCATCGACCGAATCCATCGTCTCCGTGAAAACGATTCTTCGCCATTGCAAGCCCTTTTGGAAAAGCCTTATGAACCTGCCGTGTATTTCAATTACGTTCCCAATGGAGAGACCCAGCAACAATCTTACGCCGGTTGTCTGCCACAACGGGGACACTATCGGTTCGAACACGTTCAAATTACCACTCGCTTTCCCTTCGGCTTTTTTCGGAGCAAGTTCGACCACATGCCAAACCAAAAATCTGTCGAATTTTTCGTCTATCCGAAAATCGGCAAACTGTCCAACCAATGGAAGTCTCAACGAAGGAAGGCTCACGACAGTTTGCAGCGATTCCGTTATCAACCGAGTCGTCAAATCGGCGACTTTTTGGGCGTTCGCCCTTGGCAACATGGAGACACCAAAAAGGAAATCCACTGGCGTGCGTCGGCGAGGCATCAGGTTCCCGTCATTCGGCAATACGAGTTACAGCAAAATCAAGATTGTACGGTCCTTCTCGATCTATACCATCCGGGCGACTGGGATGATACGCATCGTGAAAATTTTGAACTGGCAGTCAGTCTTGCGGCGACTCTTGTTTCGGACTGGGCGCGGCGAAACGAAGGCAACATTTTTTTCGCCACAAACAAAGCCCCGGAAGAAGCGATTTATGCCCCCTTTGGTTTTCCGGTACTGGATCAAGTTCTCCGACGTTTGACGTTTGCCGCTCCGAGCCAAGAAGATTATTTAGGAGAAACGTTGTCAAAGATTCCTGTTCATCATCAATCGGAAATCATTTTCATTACGATCAACCCGCTGGATGTTCACACATCGCCGAGATTTACGGAACTCTGCGAAGACTCCCGGTATCGCGGACTGTTAAAACGGTTTCGTGTCATCGATACGTCCAGTGAAGAGTTGGAAACGATATTCAGCGTAAGGAATTGTTAACCGGTAAAAAAAACACGCCGCTCCGCCACCGGCTCTTGAGTAGGCTATCATTTTTCCGAATCGCAGTGTACAATAAGCCTACAATGACGTTTTTGACAATTCACCCAATCCGTTTTAGGAGAACGCCTATGTTTCGTTTGTCCGGTCGAGTCTTTTCTTTGTTTTTGTTTCTGACACTGATTTCCGGGGGTTCGCTGTTTTCGCAGGAGCCCCTGACCTACGATCCGAATGCGACTGCCGAGTCGCTCGGACTTGAGCCCTACACCCTCCCGGACGATTTTTATCCGAACTATCCTTGGGAGTGGTTTCCGGCAGAGCATCTGCCGCATGAGACTCTCGAAACGAGTTTGCCCGGCGTAGTGGAATGTGGTTATACCCTGGCGGGATTTGTCTTGCCGGAAAATCTTCATCGCTGCGACGAGTTGAAACTGAAAACGTTTGTGGCGATTCACGGTGCCGACTGGGCATCCATGACCGACGAAGCCATTGACGAACGTATCCGCACGACCGTCGAAAAATCGGCAGGGCACGAGAGTGTCATCGGCTATTACCTGATCGACGAGCCGGGCGCAAAGCTGTTTCCGGCGTTAGCCAAGGCGGTTGCCGCCGTCAAGAAACATGCTCCCGGTAAAATTGCGTACATCAATCTTTTTCCCCGCTATGCGTCGACCGACACGGTTGAAAATCCGAACTCGCAATTACAAACACGCTCGTTTACCGAGTATCTCGAACGCTATGTACAGGAAGTCAAGCCGCAATTCATTAGTTACGACAACTACATGGTCGAATACTCCGACGACATGCAGAATCCCAGTGCCGCCGCGATGTATTACGCTGATCTTCTTGAAATTCGCGGCATTGCCCTAAAATACAATCTGCCGTTTTGGAATATCGTCAGTTGCAATCGCATTCAGTCTTTGACTCCGCCTCCGTCTCCTGCGCGATTTGCTTTTCAGGCATACACAACGCTTGCAGCCGGCGGTCGCGGCATCGGTTGGTTCATCTATTACTCCCGCGAAGCGCATGGTTTTTCCTATTCCCCCATCGACGATAAAGGGCGGCGTACCGTGTCGTGGCAATATCAGCAGGCGATCAACACGCACATCAACACACTGGGACCGATCATGAATCGGCTTACCTCGACCGGCGTGTATTTCACGACTCCGACTCCCGGTTTGCCGGAGTTGCCCGGAAAACTTGTCAGCAACGTTGAAACGACCGCTTCGCCGCGAGGATTCATTAAGAAACAGCCCGCGTTCATGGTCGGCGAATTTGTGGATCGCGAAGGAAACGACTATGTCATGCTGGTCAATTTGAGCCTCGAACATTCGGCAAAATTTCACATGAAAACGGTAAAGGACTACGCAAGTATAGAAAAGTTTTCACCGATTGACGGCTCACTTGCTCCTCTGATCACCGACAAAACCGGCGAATGGGTGCTGCCCGGTCACGGCGTTTTGCTCAAAATGAATACCAAGTGATCCCGGCTACTGCCCAAAAAGTGCGTCCAAACTGATGAACGACCAAGATTCCATCTGCGCCCGATGGGTGCGGAGTTCGTCGAGCAACATAAAACCTGATTCGATCAAGTCCGACTCGTTGGAAACGACCTTCGGTTCAGCAACGTCAAGACGATGAACGATGCCGAGATGAACACGTCCGACTTCCGTAGAGTCATCGTTGATGAGACCGGCACATCGTTCGGTAAACGTGGTGTGCAGTAGTACCTCTTCGTGCAGTTCCCGCAACATGCCCTCCTGATAAACGTTCCCGGAATGCTGATCCCGATCCTCGGCGGAAATATGTCCGCCAATGCCGATGCTGCGCTTTTGATGGAGTCGACTCTCTCCCATTCCCTTACCGCGAACGTACTGAAAGATAGACACGTTTCCCAATGAATCCGTATGGCAGAAGACCATATAAGGGATTAACTGCTTGAAATTGGGATCGGTTTCGACCTTGCTCCGAGGGCGAAATTGGACGTTTTTTGCGTCGAGGAGAACGTCCCGATAACGCTCAATATCGGGACAAAATCCTTGAAAATAGCCCAATTCGTGAAAAATTTGCGTCGGAACCACCAAAACATGCTCTTCCATGTTGCCATGCTACTCTCTCTGCCATGTCAGGGCAAGAGGGTAGGTGTAGGGAAATGCGGTAAATTTTGCTCTGGACACGTTTCGGCAAAAAAACTAGACTCCGTCACGAAAAGGATTTCGGAGACTGCGTAAAATGTATCGTGCCGCTCAAATTTTTTTTCTGATTGCTCTGCTCACTCACGGAAGTAGTTCGTTGTGTTACGCACAAAGTTCCGCCGGTGTCAGCAGTAAAAGCACTACGTCACAAACTGCCGTTCCTTCGCGCCCGCCGGTAGAAACGGCAGTGATTGAAGGCATCGTTCCCGGTAGAAGCACCGTGGAAGAACTAAACCAACTGTGGGGCGACCCCTTAGAGGAGAGCGTGGATGGCGATCAAGTAGCGCGGCGGTATTCGATGCCGCCACTCAATCACATCGTTGTAACCGTGCGCGGAGGAATTGTCCGATCTATTGTCATCCACCTTGAAACGCCATTCCGCGAAGACGAGGTTCGTGCGTCATTGCACGAAGAACTTCTCCGATCCAAGCCGGTCTTGATTCCCGACGAAACGGGAGGGCTCATCGGAGAAATTTTTCCTGAAAAGGGAGTCATGTTCATTTTCGCTTCTCAGACGGCACAGAGTCCGGTATTACTTGTTCAACAAATCGGCATTGAACCGGTTTCTGCCGAGCCTTTTGTGTTACGTGCCGAAGCCCTATTATACACCCAACCATCTGAAGCCAAATTGGATTTGCGCGATGCGATTCGTCTCAAATCCGACCACGCCAGAGCCCATTGGTTGCTTGCCCAAATCGAGTTGCTGGCTGGAAACGTCGAGTCGGCACTTATCAGCAACGAAAAGGCGATTCAATTTGAGGAGCAACGACCTGCGTACCATTTGACCTTTGCACAAGCATTGACTCAGATGAATCGAGTCGAAGAGGCAAAACAATATCTTCTGGAGACCATCGCCATTTGTGATCGTTTTCCTCATGAAAGGGCGAAAGCACTCATGATGCTCGGTGAACTGTACCGTACCAGTTTAAATTCTGATCACGTGCTTGCCTGCGAATGTCACGCAGAAGCGATTCGAATTGCCACGGCACTGATTCACCATAATAATCAGACTGTGCGATTGACCGCCAAAGATGTATTGTTTGAAGCCCATCTGGCAACGGCTAAAGCGATTGCCTGGGGGCGTTGGGATAAAAAAGAGCGTCTAAAAATATGGATTGACCGTGCAAAAGTGTTGGCACGCGATCAGGAACTTATCGCGACACCACGGTATTCCCGGGATTACAAATTCAAAATTGCCGCTTGTGCCCTGGCGACATTGGTGGATGTTCCCGAAACGCTGAATATCGATGTTTACGTTGAAGATGTCATTGATGCGGGAAACGAATTGATCCAGTCCAAGGAAGCCGCGGAAGATCCGATTCTCCGAGCGAAATTCCATTGGGACACGGGTATTTCGCTGTATGATGCGGTACAAATTTTTCAGCGTCGACAACAATACTCGGCGGCGTTGCGCTATGGCGAACTGGCTGCCAAATACATGGAAATCGGAATGAAAAACAGAAACAGTGAAACGGATCTGTTTTTGCTGGGACGTTTGTATTTTCGTCTTGGCACGTTCCATGCGGTCGGCATGAATAACCATCGGGCGGCGATTGAGTGGTACGATTTAGCGAAGCCTATCTATGAAAAACTACTCCCCAAAATCGATGTCGGCGCATTGGAAATTTTCGGCAGAGCCCTCGTCAGCATGGGATGTTCGTATTGGGAAACGGACCAGCGAGAAGAGGCGATTCGGCTTACGGAACGCGGTGCCCGGCAACTGGAGCGCGGAGTCCGGGAACGAGTGATTGACGAATCGGAATTGGGTACGCCCTACACGAATTTGGTACGAATGTACCATGAACTGGGTAATCAGAAAGAAGCCGCAAAATATATGCGACTCGCAGCACCTTACAGTGGTGATAAAGTTGTTCGGTAAGACTCACTCCCGCACCTGTCCGTCACCATAGACAACGTACTTGTACGTTGTCAATTCTTTTATACCGCAAGGACCTCTAGCGTGAAACTTGTCGGTACTGATTCCGATTTCGGCACCGAGTCCAAATTGTCCGCCGTCATTGAACCGCGTACTGGTGTTCACCATCACCGCCGAACTGTCGATCTGCGACGTAAACTGCCGGGCTGATTGCACATCCTTCGTGATAATCGCCTCCGTGTGTCCATCACTGTACTTGTTGACATGCTCAATCGCTTCGACAAGGGAATCAACGATCTTGACCGAGATAATAGGATTGAGAAATTCCGCTTTGAAATCCTCTTCCGTCGCTCTTACCGCCTCGGAAATCAACGAACACGTCTTGGCACATCCCCGCAGTTCAATGTTTCGGTCGAGTAATGCCCGCGCTAAGCGAGGTAACATTGGGACTGCTCCAGCGTGAACGACCAGCGACTCCGCCGCATTGCAGACTCCCATGCGTTGACATTTGGAATTGATGAGTACCTTTTCGGCAATATCAGGATCGGCAAATTGGTCAATATAGACATGACAGTTTCCCGCAAAATGTTTGATCACGGGCATCGTCGCCTCGGCAGCAACTCGGCGAATGAGACTCTCGCCACCGCGAGGAATCGTAACTGTAATCTGTTCCGGCATTTTTAGCAGTTCGCCGACGACTTCCCTGTCGGGTATCCGCACCAGTTGCACGGCATCGTTCGGCAAACCGGTCTCTTCGGCGGCTTGAATTAGCACGTCGGTAAGAGCAGCGTTGGAGTGAATCGCTTCCTTTCCGCCTCGCAAAATAACGGCATTACTGCTTTTAATGCAAATCGCCGCCGCGTCGGGAGTGACGTTCGGTCGGGACTCGTAAATAAAGAAGATTACGCCCAGCGGCACTCGGACTTTTTGGACTTCGATGCCGTTCGGTCGAATGGACGACTCGATAATGCTTCCAATCGGATCAGGAAACATGGCGATTTCATTGAGGGCGGCAACAATTTCGCCGAGCCGTTTGGGATTGAGCAGAAGTCGATCTGTTTCGGCGTTGGTGAGTCCAAAACCGGGAGCGGCATCGATGTCCTTTTGGTTTTCGGCAAGGATAAAACCGCTTTTTTCGTCAATAATCCGGGCGGTACATTCCAGCCAAGCGTTTTTCTGCGCTCCACTCACGCCGGTCATGCGAAGCGATGCCTTCTTTGCACGATTCGCCAGGTCGAGAGAATAGTCATGAATGTTCATACCCTTGAAACTAACACAAATTGTGCCGAACGTCAAGAAGTTGGAACGAATCGCCGCTCGCTCAACGTTTCCACACCGACTTCATTTCCCAAATTTTTACGCTGTCGATCACGACATTTCCACCGTTGGCTTCCTGTGAAACCGTAATGAAGTCGGCATCCTCTTGCGGACGAAAAACCTTGGCAATCTGAACCTCGCCGTCTTGCGCAAACAATTCGATGGACGTTCGATCAACTATAACACGGAGCCTCAATACGCCGTCCGCCAGTCCCACTGGGGCACGAATGTCGTCAAGTGCAATCCATTTTTCCGCAACATTGTATTCCACTTTCCGACCGACCATGTTAAGCACCAGTCCCTTGGCACTGCCAAGCGAAATCACAGCTTCCATATCGAACAGTTCGTTTTTGTAAGGGATCATAAATCGTTCACCCGACTCGACTGTTACGTTCGAATATTGACTCATGACTCCACGCAATGTTTTGAGTTCTTCGACCGGCTCCGTATAAAGCCGGACTTTCCCTTGCGGTGTCGTTCGCAGTGTCAGTTCGCGAGGCACCGTAAACTGATGGTTGAAAGGCATCCTCTGAAAAACGCTTGCGTCTCCCCACGTGTTCATCCAGGACAACTGAATCCGGCGACCGTTCGGCGCATCACTGAACGTCATGGCAGCATAATCATTTCCGCCGTATTTGTTTGGTAGCGGTTCCCGATAGAAATTTTCTGTCGCCGATGTCGCCGAAGTCGTCAATGTCGTGTCATTTTTCACACTGACCCGTTGGCACCCTTTTTCTTCGTTGTACACTGTCCCCACATAACCGGGAAAGAATCTTGTGAATGATACAAGGACGATTCTTACCATAATCACAACAGAACGAATCAAATACGAGGTGCCATGAAAATTTTTAAGACGTATGACGAGTTGATGGAGTATGTCAGCAATACCGAGAACATCGAGACGCTCGAAAGCGGTGAGGTGCTGATCAAAGACTGGAACGACGATGCCAAGGCATTGGAAAAGTTCAAGAGGGATCACGGCTTGGCAACGACCGATAGAAAGGCGTTGCGGGGT
>Ga0123353_10003638_pt1 | contig 19551 bp, 24 predicted proteins | sample TergutLab28metaG_3_FD_92763 | JGI IMG/M metagenome (GOLD analysis project Ga0123353, IMG submission 92763) | Labiotermes labralis P3 segment gut microbial communities from Petit-Saut dam, French Guiana - Lab288 P3 | ecosystem: Host-associated > Arthropoda: Insects > Digestive system > Gut ... | reverse complement strand
GTAGGGGATCAAGGCGATTCCTTTCAAATGGACGGACGGAAAACTGGGGAAAGAATAGAAAAATTACGCAAATATAGGAAGACCAGATAATCTACGCAAAAATTCACACCTTCAAAGCCCTGGGTATTGAGGGTTAAGGCTTTCGCCGGAAATCAACGATCTTTTTTTCTGTTGAAATCACCATTCCGTAGAGTAGGAGTCAGAAGTCAGACGACGCAAGCGCAGGGGATATTGCCGCACCGCATGCGACTACTGATTGCTGTATTCTGACTACTGACTCCTTACTCCAGAATGGGAAAGGGAAACATCGACCAATTATTTTCGGCGAAAGCCCAAAGGCAAACATTGATTGATTGACGTTGCTCTGTATAGTGATATACTGTTTCTTATGAACCACGTTATTCGATATTCCCGTACCCTTCGCCTCGGTTTTACCCTCGTCGAATTGCTCGTCGTGATTGCGATCATTGGCATTCTCATGACTCTGCTTTTGCCCGCCGTTCAAGCGGCGCGCGAAGCGGCACGGCGAATGCAATGCACCAATCACCTTCGGCAGTTGGCGATTGCGGCGCATCATTATCACGATATCCATCACGAACTTCCTGCCGAAAGTTATTTTGATCCTGAGAAGAATTTTGCTGGTGACGGTAGCGGTGAACTCCCGATTGATGAAGCCCATACCAGTTATCGTACACGATTACTCCCCTTCATCGAACAAACGGCGATCAGAGCCTTGATGGATAATGCGAACAACAGCGAAGGCTTTAATCCTGAAGACTTGGCATTGTACCGCATACCGATTTTTCTTTGCCCCAGCAATCCCAAACATCTTGTGGACATTACCTGCGCTGATGGGCAGAATCGTTTTGCCTCGCATTATTACGGTGTTGCCGGTGCGATTGGGCGTGATTCTTCCGGTACATTCTACCGAACCGATCCGAAGCAGGAAAAGGTCGCTGTCGGTTCGGCAATACTGGGACCATTTGCGAATACCGGCACGATTATCATTGACGGCGAGGTTTCGTTCGGTACCATCAGCGATGGGCTGTCAAACACCCTGTTGTTCGGTGAAATTTCTTGGGCGGACTACGGAGCCCATTATAATTGGATACGTGGGACAGTGGTCAGCAATGCCGCCGGAATAACCGCTCTTTCGAGTGCCAAAGGAATTGCCGATCACTTCCCGATCAATGCGGGAAAGCAAAGTTCCCTTCCATTACCACTCGTGCTGGACGAAAGCGGCACAATATACAACGTGCCCATACGCGGACGCGGAGCCGGACATGGCGTTGGCGGCTTCGGCAGCGATCACGCGGGCGGAGCAAACTTTATTCATGCCGATGGCTCCGCACGATTTTACAATCAAGCAACCGACACGACGCTGTTGATGTATCTGGCAACACGAGACGGCGGAGAAGTCGCTTTTCCGTGATCAATGGTGGCATGAGGCTTTCGCTGAAAAACAAAATAGACTCGCTCCGGGTCTACAGCAAACTGGGTATCAAACGTTCCAGCGGAAGCCTTACGGTTTATAGATGTGTTCGAGTACGGCATCGGCGTAGCGTTCGCCGAGGATCAATTGGCTGGGGCGGTCGAAATGGGGGTCTTCGATGTCCCCCTTGATCGGTGCCAGACCTTCCGTGGAAACGCTGGTCGCATGGTCGAGAAACGTGTCGATCCCGCGAATCATGTCATTGAACGATTTACTGCCATCGTTCGGACGCCACTGTCCCAGTTCTCCGGCAACAAAAAACAGGTCAGTGATGCCAATATCGTTGCGAAAATCGCCGACCATTTTGCGGAGTTGTTCGGGATACGCGGCAACGGCGGCACTGGAGCGGTTGCCTTCACCCTGGTGCCAGAGAATCGCCTTGTACTCACCCCATTTCTTAGCGACAATCGCCCGTTCCAACGCAGCTTCGTACAGTCCGTCCGCATTTCCCTTGGTCCAAGATTCAATGCGCGTTCCCCCCTTGGCATTGACGACCAAACCAATCGGACGGTTCGTCCGAACAGCGAGTTTCTTCGCAAACCCGTAGGATGGACTGATTTGTTGCATTTTGATCTCTTTGCGGACGGTCGAGTAGCGGTTGAGCGGATTTGTCGCCGGTTCCCAATTCCCGTTCGGCGTGAAGAGGTAAACATTGGGAATCGGTTCCATGTCTCCCTGAGCCTTGTCCATCGGTCCGCGACCCGCCATATTTGACTGACCGATACAAAGGAAAAGATCAAGTTTCGGCAACCGTTCCAAAACGATTTTGTACGTTCTCTTTTTACCATCGACCATCGTGTCGAACGAAGCAGTGCCTTTTCCGGCAGTAATGATGCCAGCAGTGATGATGCCAGTAGTAATGATGGGGGTCTCGCCGAACATCAGCGTCGGCACACCCGCATCATCGTGTGGCAGATAATGCCTGTATTCAGTCCGGCTCGGATCGAATCCTTCGACGGTAACGCCATTGACAGAAAAACCCGCAATCGGTTCGGCAGACAAGAGGATCGAATACGATGCCACAACGAAAAACATTGTCAGTAATAAACGATTCATGATTGGTCTCCATAAGGCTTTCGCCAGAAAATAATACGCCGTTTTCTCCCCTTCTCATCCCGAAAAAAAGGAGTGAGAATATAGGAGTTAAAATGGTGCTACCGCACCGTGTTGCCAGAGACATGGCGGCACCGCATGCGACTCCTACCTCCGTAACTGTCTATTTTCTCCTTTTTCTTTGCCTATTTTCACATATTGCCTTTCCTATTTTGACTCCGCACTGGAAAATTGTTAAAAATGGGCAAAATAGCGAATTGTTTCTTCGCGTTTTTGCGGTGAAGTTGTTCACGGTCTGAGAAAAAATAGACAGTTACCTACCTCCTACCTCCTACCTCCTACCTCCTACCTCCCTTGTCTACCCACGTTTTCTGGCGTACCACTGAATCAGGTTGATGCAGAACATCAGTACGAAGGAAGCGGCGAGCATGACCACGGCAATCGCCGTGGCACCGGGGGCGTTGAATTGACTCAACTCCTGATAAATCAGGACAGGCACGATTTCCGTCTTCATCGGAATATTACTGGTGATGAAGACGATGGAACCATATTCTCCCAACGCTCGTGCCAGTGCCAGCGTGAATCCCGTTGCCAAGGCGGGAAACACCGACGGCAGGATGATTTTATAAAATGTCTGCCATTTCGACGCTCCCAATGATTCGGCGGCTTCTTCCACTTCCTTGTCGAGGTCTTCCAGTGCCGGTTGCAGTGTGCGCACCACAAAAGGCAAGCCGATGAATGTCATGGCAACAATAATCCCCAACGACGTGCTGGTAATTTTTATTCCAAGCAGATTGAACCAAAAGCCGACCCAGCCGTCGGGCGCACAGATGGTCGCCAGAGCCAGTCCCGAAATCGCGGTCGGCATGGCAAAGGGGATGTCGATCAAAGCATCGACAAACCTTCGACCGGGAAACTTGTACCGAACGAGTGTCCACGCCACAATGAACCCAAAAATGCCATTGAGAGTGGCGGCAATGAACGACGCCCCAAAAGATAACTTGAAAGCGGCAATCACCGTCGGCGAAGAAATCGTTTTCCAAAACTCGCCGAGGGATAATGAGGCGGTACAGACCACCAGCGTCGCCAACGGCAACAGGACAAGCAAACCGAGATACGTCAGCGTAAACCCCAAGGTCAAACCGAAACCGGGCAAAACACTGTGCTGCTTGAATCGAAAGGACATATCGAACGTTCAAAAAGTGGAGTGAATTCTACCTTGCAAGAGAGACATGTACAACATCCCCCTCAGGCTTTCGCAGTAGTCGGTAGTCAGAATGGTGCTACCGCACCGTTCCGCATACGATACTACAGCACCGCTTGCATCTCCTGTCTCCTGACGACTAGACCCGGAGCGGGTCATTTTTCGGCTACGCCCTCGCTCAGCCGCCCTCTCGTTGTCGGGCTAAAACATTCGGCGTGTGGAATTTTCAACCGGCTCCGGTATACCATTGTTTATTGTTCGGGTGTCGCCGGGATTTTTGTAGCAGTTTTCATCGACCAATCGTAAAACGGCTATGGGATCCCCCTTTCGCCTCATGTTGCGAGCAATCTCAATATTGATTGCGTTCGTCTCTATTCGCCCCGCCGCACCCCCTTGCCGAGCGGGCGTTTGGCGGGATAATCAAAACTTGCGGTTAATCTTTTTTCTTTGGAGAAAGTTGTGTACGAATCGATTGCGGTGGTCGGTGCTACGGGTGCAGTGGGAACGATTGTTCTTGAACTTCTGGAAAAGCGAAATTTCCCGTTCAAAACGATCAAGTTTCTCGCTTCCAAACGGAGTGCGGGCAAAACGCTTCTGTTCAAAGGGCAGCCGTACACTATCGAAGAGTTGACCCCCGATTCCTTCGTGGGTGTGCAACTCGCGATTGCCAGTACGCCCGACGAGACCGCTCGCGATTTTGTTCCCGAAGCCACCAAGAGAGGGACGCTCGTCATCGACGAGAGCGGCTACTGGCGAATGGACCCCGAGGTGCCGCTCGTCATTCCCGAAGTGAATGGTGCGGCGGCGATGAATGCTCCGAAAAAGATCATTTCCAGTCCGAACTGTTCGACAACGCAGTTGGTCGTTGCCGTGAAGCCGCTCCACGATTTCGCCAAGGTCAAACGGATCGTCGTCAGTACCTATCAGGCGGTCAGCGGTGCGGGGTTGTCCGGCACAAACGACCTCGACAATGGCATGAGAGCGATGGTCGAAGGAAAGGAATATGCTTGCGAATGTTTCCCCTATCCGATTGTGGGCAACTGTATTCCGCAAATCGGTTCGTTCAAAGAGAAAGGATACACCTCGGAAGAACTCAAACTGCTGTACGAAACCCGAAAAATTCTGGGAGACGACTCGATCAAGGTCTGCCCCACGGCAGTGCGCGTTCCCGTTGCGAACTGCCATAGCGAGAGCATTTTGGTCGAAACGGAAAAGAAAATCACCGTCTCCCAAGCGAGGGAACTTTTCGAGTCGATGCCGGGCGTGGTGGTTTGGGACGACATCACACAGAAGAAATATCCGATACCGCACCTTTGTACGGACAAAGACGAGGTGTTCATCGGTCGTATTCGGGAAGATTTATCCTACGACAATGGACTGGCGTTTTGGTGCGTCAGCGATAATCTTCGCAAGGGAGCTGCCACCAACGCCGTTCAAATTGCGGAGTACTTGCAAAGGAATTGACAGACCCGGAGCGGGTCATTTTTCGCATGCGCCCGTTGCTGTCGTGTGGTCGTTCCTGCGCCCGCGTCGGGGCTCCGTTGTCGGGCTAAAACAGCGGCTTCTGGAATTTTCAACCGACTTCGGTATCGATGGAATGTCAAACCGGCTGCGCGAGATCGACGCTATTCCAACAGCCCCAGCCGCCACGGGATTTGTCCGTAGGGTTTGCCGGACGTGTCTTTGTCGAGAACGCCTTGGTAAAGCAACTTCACGTTGTTGGGGTTGATTTCGAGTTTCTCGTCGAAGCCCGAACGAATCAACTCGACGTGGCTGATCGAATCCGCCTACGGTTCATCCTGCGGAAACGTGACATTGTTCTTGCCCGCGAAGTTTTTCTCTTTGGTGTCGGCAAGCGGTGTCCAGCGACCGTCCAGTCGGTCTGCCAAGTACGCTTTATAATATCGCCACGCCGGTCCGCCTTGTGCCTCAATGACGGTCAAGTATTTTTCGTGCCCGACAATTTTGTACGTGTGACTCGCTTCGAAAATATCCGCTTGCAGTGCGAGCACAGGTTCCGACCAACCGTGCGGAAACTTTTCCAACGACGTTTCCTCACGCCACATCTTTCCGTCCAGCGTCGTGAAAAACAGATATGCTTTGTTGGTATCGCAGATGATCCAAAAATCGAGACCCGCATTATCGCCGACTCGCTTTGCTCCTAATGGTTGCAATGGCGACCACGAGACAGAGCAAGCGGGCGTTTCACCATTCTTTTGCTTTGAATCCTTCTGGCGGTGGGACGATTTCGAAGGCTTTTCCTGATTGGACGATGACGTACATTCCATTTTCTTGGGCGAAGTCGGCGGCGTCTCCTTTGACGACGGCACCCGCAACGGCACCAATGAACCGTTTCTTTTCACTGGTGCCGCGTGCATTCGTATAAAGACGATATTTTTCCAGCCGCTTGATGTGTTTACGAACATCGATGGTTTCCAACGTGGTTTTGACTTCAATCAGAATAGAGACATCGCCGTCGTCTAACAACAAGTCAATTTCTCCTTTAATGCCCAATTTCTTGTTCAGAAATTCGACTTCCCGTCTGCATTCTGTCACGTCGTAATCGAGTGCTTGAAACTTGTCAAGAATATTCCCCTTGACCATGTGCTCGACGATTCTTCCGACACTGGAACCGAGTTCGGAAATACGTTTGTTGGTTTTCTTAAACAGTCGGTCGAGTTCCTCTCGCCGACGTTGGGCTTCTTCTGCGGCTTCCGCACGCTGACGCTCGTATTCCTCTTGCCGACGTTGGGCGGCTAGTTCGGAAGCCTCCAGCATCCGGTAAAATTTTCGTTCATTTTTCCGGGACTTTCGTTCATTTTGCTGGAACATTTTCAAAACACTTTCCAACGTTAACGGCTGTTGCGACATGATTTTTCTCCTCCTTCTGTGTCGACCACATTATAGCACAACATAACAAGGAATGGAACAATGCCGTGAACGTTCCCGCCATTTTCCATGCTTACGACCTGCGGCTCTGTTAACCAAACCCCTTATCTGGGCTGTTTGCCAAATTTACCACTTTGCCTCAAGAGCAACAGGAGGGGTACTTGCACTCTGCAAAAAATATGCTAACCTGAAGTTACATATTGGAATACGCCGTCCGGTACACTGGGTGACGGATGGTTCAATTTTCGAGAACACAACAAGCTATGTAAGATCGCTTTGGCGGTTGATTGTTTTCTACATGACAACCGGGAAACCGGGTAGAAAACTATCGGTAGTGCAAAAAGTTGCGTTACTCCCGAAAGGGGAGTGTCGCGTTTGCACATACGGATAGAATCAGCAGCGATGCACCTCTTTTGTCGGAGGGATTGTTCCGTTTCTTACATAGGCGTGCCGCTCCCGTGAGCGTCATTTCTTGTCGCCGTTCTCGGCAAACCCCTTGATATTGAAAGGATTTTTCATGCAAGCAACACACACATTTTCTCACTACTTGGGCGCACTACTCGTTGCCCTGCTTTTGACATTCCTACCGCAAACCGCCTTTGGGCAAACTGCGGAACTCCCATCGACCATCGTGACGACATCGCACGATGTCGTTGATCCTTACGACGGAGTCATTTCTCTCCGTGAAGCGATTAACTATGCCCAGCCAGGCGACACCATTACATTTGCGGCGCACTTGCAAGATGCGAGGATCAAGTTGAACGGCACTCAACTGTCGATCAACAAGGACGTTTCGATTGTGGCTACGGGGCAGAATATTACAGTTGATGCAGATAAAAAATCGCGGGTGTTTAGCATCGGCTTTGACAGAACTGTCTCTCTGGCGGGATTGACAGTTACTGGTGCCAATGGTAGTGGAATTCAAAATTCCGGTAATCTGACTGTAACACATAGTGTGATCGACAGAAATTCGACAGAGTTCAATGGTGGCGGAATTGCCAATGGTGGCACACTGACCATAACGCATAGTGAAATCACGGGAAACTCGGCACAGAGCGGTGGCGGAATTTCCAATGTTTCCACCACTGGCACACTGACCATAACACATAGTGAAATCACGGGAAATTCGGCGCGGAGCGGTGGCGGAATCAACAACATGGGCGCACTGACTATAACGCATAGTAAAATCACGGGAAACACGGCATTGGGCGGTGGTGGCGGGATCGACAACATAGGCACACTGAGATTGATAAATAGCAAGATATCGGGAAACTTGGCAAGTGGATCTACCGGCGGCGGAATTGCAAATAATCAAGCGCAAAACCCATCACTGCTGACAATAACAAATTGCACAATCGCAGGAAATTCGGCACAGACATTTGGTGGTGGAATAGCCTTCCACAGGGGCACACTGACAATCAATAACACGATTGTTGCTGGAAATTCTGGAAACTCTGGGTTTGATATTATTACTGATAGCGGTGGTGGCATCGTGACGGGTTGGCATAACCTCGTCGGCAATGGAGCAGGGCAATTAGGGCTGGTCAACAACGTTAACGGCAACATCGTCGGCACGGCGGCAAATCCAATTGACCCACGTTTTGAGCAAGGCGATTACTTCCTTACTGCTATGTCTCTTGCTGTCAACCGAGGCAACAATGCTCTTGCCGTTGATGCCGAGGGCAAGCCGTTACAATTTGACTTGGACGGCAACCCCAGAATCCAGCAGGGCACCGTCGATATGGGAGCATACGAATCTGGGTTTGAATTGTACATCCCCCCGTCCCCACTCACTGCTAATCCCAATTTCCGTACCGAATACATTACGAAGGAATGGGTTACAAAAAATCACGCTGTAACAACTCCAAGAACCGCCGTGGTACAAGAACGTAACAGTTACGATACTGGATTCGTCGTTGACCGGGTTTTTACCAACTGGTCTGGTTTTGGTCTCTATGCAGAGGGACTTGTTACATCCCAAGCAATGCTGGACAAAGGGCACCCATACGAAGCAATTCTTGTGTTTCGGGGGACGACCGCAGACCCGCTAGATTTTCTTTCTGACTTGAATCCCCTCGGCGTGGGATTTGATCAATATGTGCTTAACCAAAACCGTTTACTTGAGTGGGCTGAAGACCAATTGGCAATTATGAGGGCTAAAAAACATCCAGAAAAACTGCATGTAACAGGACATTCACTGGGCGGGGCACTCGCCCAGTGGTTCGCAGCGGACTGGACTTCTCGTGGCAAAAAATTGGAGTCGTTGGAAACTTTCAACTCTCCCGGCATCAGTTCGGCGTGGGCAAAAATTTTCATTAACCGAGGAAGCACTGTTACCCACCAAGTCATTGAAGGCGATCCTGTCAGCCTTGCCGGATTGGCATTCATAAAAGATAAAGAGAGGGTTAATATCTATAGAGTCGACGGGTGGGCGTGGGTGTGGGAGTTACATGCAAGTGTATGGAATATGGAACAACGACCTCTTCCGAGTGGCACTCGGCTTTCAGACACTAAAACGGCGGCAGAATTCAGTAGCCCATATTACTGTTATCCGGGGTCTATAACCAGTCGAGGAGCGGTGGAAAGTCTTCGTGTACTTGCTGGCAGTGGACACCCCATCAAAGCCACAATAGTAGGGGGAGTGCTCGTGGTGGTGGACTTCTCACAGCAAGGCATCGTCAAAGGTGCCAAGTGGGTTTGGGGTAAGATTACTGGCAGCAGATCCCGAATGGCGTTTGCACCTGCCATGTTTTCGGATGCGGCTTATGAAATTGGCGATTATCTCCTGATGTTCGAGTTCGACGGAACGCTCACCTTGCCGGGTGAGCATCCCTTCATGCTTTTTGAAGAGGTTGAATCATTGCGGGAAAATAACCTGCGAGCCTATCACGTTCAAGCGTCACTGGCAGAGATTGTGCAATGGATCGAAAACATTACGGAGCCGGGAATCTCGGTGTCTTTGTATGATCTCGACCAGCCCGTCCCGCCATTGGGCATCGAAGCCCTTTCGGTCAACAAAACGCCGGATGGCACGGTCTTTTTTGACATCAATCCCGGTAACGCTACACCGGACGCGATTGTTACGATTACTCTCGAAAGGTCAACTGGCGGCTTCCTTGATGAGCCTGTTCTCACAACGACGCTCGCCGAACTCCAAAACGGTTGGAAGCCGAGTAACATTGCGAGCGGAATGTATTACGCTTACATTCGCGTTGAATGCGGCGATGCCATCCCGGAAATGATGCCCTTTCCGAACCCCGTTACGATTGCCCGCACGATTGCGAGTGGGAGTAGCGATCACAAGTACGAGGCGGTGGTAACGCCTCCGACTTGTGCAACAGCGGGCTTCACGACGTACACCTGTTCCGATTGCGGTGACTCGTACATTGATAACAGAGTGGAACCTCTCGGACACAAGTACACGACAGTTGTTGTCGAACCGACCTGCACCAAAGCCGGTTCCACGACGTACACCTGTTCGGTATGTCAGCATTCCTACACCGAGGAAATCGAAGCCATCGCGCATGATTACGAAGGGGACGTTACTGATCCGACTTGTACCGAATGGGGCTTCACGACGTATACTTGTACCCGATGTGGCGACTCTTTCGTCGGCGATGATGAGGAACCCTTTGGACACGATTACGTGCCGGTTGTAACTCCTCCGACTTGTACCGAGGTCGGCTTCACAACGTACACCTGTGCCTGTGGCGATGAGTACGTCGATGAAGAAGTAGAAATTCTTCCGCACGATTACGATTGGGAATATACCGATCCGACGTGTACCGAAGATGGCTATAAGACTGGCACTTGCCCCGATTGTGGTGACGTGTGTGTTATCGACACAGACCCGGCACTCGGTCATGACTGGGGACTTCCTCTCTGGAACGGCACGAAGTGGTACGTCGTCTGCAAAGAGTGCGGGGAGATCGAATACATCGACTACGATTGCGACGTGTACGGTTGCCAGCGGTTCGGCATTCCCGTGAATGCCGAAAAAGTGGGCTTTGCCAAAGAGCAATGTCTCGACTGCGGCGAGTGGTACGAGTATCAACTCACCTTCGAGGACGCAGAAGTGACGAATGTTCGAGTCGAGCAACTCAACGGCAACCAGAACCGATTGTGGATCACCGTGTTGGAAGTCTATGAGGGATTCGAGTTCCCGATGACGCAATCGTTCATGATTGCCAACAATTCGGCGGGCACTTACACGGTCGGCAAGACGAAGGTGTACGTGGACACGAAGGGGAACACCCAAATCCGTGCCGCCCATATTGTGCCGTAGAATTTGTTGATGGAGATTGTTTGACCGTGCGGAGCGTTTGCTCCGTGCGGTCTTTTGGTGTATTGCGAAAAAAAGGGTCGCAAGTGTAACGTAGCGGAACTTACGGGTGATGGACGTGATTTCACTCCGCACCCGCAAGTTACGGCGAGTACGCCTACACTTGCGGCTCTTTGTGAGATTCGCACTCCGACGATTGACTCATTGGAGTGCGGGCAACAGGTGTTCCCAGAAGAGTGGCACGCGGCAGACTCTTCGATTCGTCAACGGATTGGGCAACGATGCTACCGCTTGAAAGAATGCAAGTGAACAGTACAAAAAATAATGGTTGTTTTGGCATGGGGTGCTCCTTGGATGAGTACAAACTGCACACGGGTTCAAATTGTCTGTTTTCCTTTTTCTCCGCGCTCTTTGCGCTTCTTTGCGCCATTTGCGGTTAAATCGCAACAGTCTCCTTATGCATGCATAGAGTATCATGCCATGCCAACAAATGCAAGCTTTGGTCTCTGCGCACTTTGCGTCCTTTGCTGTGAATTTTTAACCGCAAAGGCGCAAAGGGACGCAAAGTAAAAGCGGGAGTTTCATGGACGAGCGGTAGTATTGTTCTCCCCGCGAATTTCTGTTGTTGCGGGGTCGGACAATTTCAATATTGCCGGGAGGTCGCCATATTTGACGATACCGGGGAGCATGTTCACGTCGTCGAATTTTTCAATGTTCGCAAAACGGAAGCCTTCCGTGTCCACCACCAATTTGTCCACCGCATCCCCCAACAGTGCTCTCGCCGCAGCGGCGTAGGGGGCTCCGCCTTTCAAGCCGTAAAGGGTGATCGTTCCCCCAGCAGGTTTGTTTTGCGCCATTCCGTCCAGTCCTAGTCCCAACAATAGACTCTTCACTCGCTGCGAAAAGACTGTCGGGTTGTATCCGTAAGTGTAAGCAAGCGAGTGATGCCACGGTTGATTGCCATTACCGGACACGACCAACGGTGCGCGTTCTAAAGGATGGTCGCCACCCTGTCCATCAAGGTCGAGAATAACGACACGTTTTCCCGCCGACATGAGTTTCGCGATCTCGTCAATTGGCTTTCCCTCTTTGTCGAAAAAATCAGAGATGCCATTTTTGGAAACGAAAACGCAGACTTCTTTGTTTGCTGGATCGATACGCGACTCTGGAGTCACGCCAGCAATCGTGAACGTCACTCCTAATCGCTTGTCGGTCATTCGCCCTTTCCAAGATATTCTGAATGTACCACCCTTCGGTGCATCCATCTCAATGGCGAAATGCCCCCAGTCGAGTGCCTTCCACCCGATCATCGTTTCAAGGGCACTACGCACAATTTCATTTCGCTGTTGCGGCGGCAGGGCGGCGAGTTGCGAACGAAAACGTTCCGTCATTTCTCGCACGAGTTTTCGCTCGAAAACGTCTCCGATTTTGTCGCCGCTCGGTTTACTGTGTTCGCCTGTCCAAACGCTCATCTCTTCTACCGTGAGCGGTACAAACGGTTTCTCAATCGCCTCGTCGCCAAACGTGTGTCCGAGTTTGAGATGCGCATTCATGAAGCGGTACATGTCGGCGCGGGACGGGAAGTTGTAGTTGTGCCCGTACTGCACATGCGGAAAGAGAGCGACATTTTTCTCGGCACCAAACAGAGCGTAGAGTTGTTGCAACTGCGGAAAGCCTTTGGTCGCCATCTCTTTCGTCCAGTCATCGGCGGCGGTCATTCCTTGCGGCTTCGGAGCAAAGAGTGCGGCAATCTCGACATTGCCCGTGCCGACTCGCAGATAGCATGCATTTTCGCAAGGGCAGCCTCCTTGCATTGCCGTCGAAACCATCACGGCGGGAAAAGACGCGGCAATGCGGTCGTCAATCGCCGCAAGAATAAAGGACTGCGTTCCGCCGCCGCTTGCTCCCGTGATAGCGATGCGACTTGCATCGACTTGCGGGAGCGTTTCGAGCCAGTCGAGTGCGCGGATCGAGCCGAGCGTTTGCAAGCCCATGATGCTTTGCAGCCGCAACTCCGCCTGCGGACTGTGAAAACCCCAGTTCTCTTTTGTGTTCATCGATTCGCGGACACCCATATAATGCACGGGCAACTGAATGCTGTCGGCGTATCCGACCATATCGTAATGAAACACCACGCAACCAAGCCGAGCCAACGTCACGCACCGGGCTTGCAATGGAAAGCGTCCACTGGGATCGTATTTCTCCGCACCGCTTTCGAGTTCGCGAGCAAACTCTCGTTCGGACTGATGGTAAAATCGCCCGCCATTCCAATGTCCGTGTGGCGAAAGAACACCGGGGACTTTTCCCGTGATGTTTTTTGGCACATACAGATTGCCCGTCAAGTAGTAATCGGGGAGGACTTCGAGAATAACGCCATAGACGGTGTATTCGTCTCGTTCGATGGGATGGTGGATGATCGGTTTGAGGTCGGTCTTTTCCGGCATGGGAAAGAGTCCTTGCGAGAGGAGAATTTGCTGGCGCAGTTCGTCTCGCCGCTGCTCCCACTGCTGCCGCGCTGCTGGGGGTTCAAAGGGGAAATAACCGTCCAGCGTTTTCAACTGGGCAAATGCCGAAGTGTTCGCAAAGCAAACAACGGCGAGAAAAGCAACGGTAAGAAAAACAACGCGCATGGATAGGGTTCCTGATTAAAGAGAGTAAGTCAACGACGCGTCGCAGTATATCATTTTTCACCTCGTTCGACAAGAACAACCATTCACGACATCAACCGCATCATCACCATTTCCACGAGCCGTTCGACGACTGCATCAATCGTCATTCCATCGGAAACAATTCGGTGTGCGTCCGTCGGTTCGCAAAGCGGACCCACTGGGCGGGCAATATCTCGTGCGTCACGTTCGGTAATCTGCCTGTAAATGTCATTGAAGTTGCCGACCATTCCCCGCTGTTGGAGTTCGCCGAGTCGCCGCCTTGTTCGCTCTTCCGGTGTGGCGGTGAGAAAAAATTTACACGCCGCATCGGGAAAAACAACCGTTCCCTGATCCCGACCTTCGGTGACGAGACCTTTATTGTTCGCAAGAAAAGTCCGGGCAATGTTTCGCTGCTGTTCGACCATCATGAGCCGAATGACCGGATGATCCGCCGCAAATCGTGTTTTCTCCGTGATGTCCGGCGAACGCACCGTTTCCGTGACATCTTCGCCGTTCAAGAAGGTGCGTCCACAAGTCACATTCACGTCGGCACTTTGAGCAAGGCGTTCGAGTTGTTCGGGGATCTGCCAGTCAACATTGCTGCGTATTCCGAGCAATGTGATGGCGCGATACATCGAACCGGTATCGAGATACTCAAAAGTGGTACCCTGCCCATCGGAAAACCGTACAGTGGAAAGCCGCGTTGCCAATCGCTTGGCAACGGTACTTTTTCCCGCACCTGCGGGACCATCAAGAGTGATGATCATGATGCTTCTTTCGCCGCAATGTCATTGAGAGAACGCCCCAGTTTTTTCTGTCCCGTTCCACTGGTGATTCGTCGCGGTACTTCGTTGTCGTCCTTCAAAAATCCGAGGATCTTTTCTTTCGCCGACTCCCTGGAATCTCCAGGAGGTGCGCCCAGCACATCAACAGCGTCGGTGACTCCGAGCAGTATCGATTGTTTAATGCCGGTGCGGAACCAATCAAAAATGTTGTAATTCATAAAGGAATCCTTTCCGTAATTGTTAGGGTGTTAGGAATTTCGAGCCGCCAATGCTCCATTGCCAGCGACTGGGAGGAATGGTAGTTATTTGTGCCCCACCGGTCAAGAGAGAAAGCCTGTGAATTTTCCCACACCATTTGCGTCTCCTGACTCCTGACTCCTTTTTCCCCGGAAGGTATTTTACTTTTCAGCGAAAGCCCCAGTAGTGTAGACTGTCAAATTGGCAGGCTTGAAATTTCTCGGAAATCGGGTAAACTATTGGAAATTGCAGGTTTGCGAGTTTTTTGTGCGATTGGCACAAAACTTGCTAAAAGTATCTAACAAGCAGATTTGCATTATTTCAATCCAAAAAAATTCCAGAGGAGTTCCCAACAGTGTCAAAAAAACTTTCTTTCGATGAAGAAGCCCGGCAACCGCTTGCCGCAGGTGTTACCAAATTGGCTCGTGCTGTCAAAAGCACACTCGGTCCCAGAGGCAGAAATGCTGTCCTCGACAAAGGCTGGGGAGCACCCAAAATCACCAAAGATGGCGTGACCGTCGCCGAAGACATCACGTTGCACGATCCCCAAGAAAATATGGGGGCGCAGATCGTCAAAGAGGCTGCCAAGAAAACCAACGATGTCGCTGGCGATGGAACCACCACCGCCACCGTTCTTGCCGAGGCGATTTACCTCGAAGGTCTCCGCATGATCGCCGCCGGTGCAGACCCGATGGCAATTTCTCGCGGCATCACCAAAGGCTCCGCCGCCGTTTGCGAAGCCCTCAGCAAACTCGCCACCCCCGTCAACGAAAAGAACAAAAAGGAAATCGAACAAGTTGCCGCCATTGCCGGAAACAACGACGCTGCCATCGGCAAAGTCCTTGCCGAAGCCTTTGTTAAAGTGGGCAAAGATGGTGTCATTACCGTCGAAGAAGGCAAACAGTCCGAGACCTACGTCGAAGTGGTCGAAGGGATGCAGTTTGATCGCGGCTTTCTGTCGCCGCATTTTGTGACGAATGCCGATGACCAGACCGTCGAACTGGAAGACGCTCTCATACTGGTTCACGAAGAGAAGATTTCCAATGCGAAGCAACTGATTCCGCTTCTCGAAGCCGTCAGCAAGCAGAGCAAGCCGCTTCTGATTATTGCCGAAGACATCGAAGGGGAAGCACTGGCAACGCTGGTCGTCAACAAATTGCGTGGGATGATTAAGGTTTGTGCGGTCAAAGCACCGGGCTATGGCGACCGCCGCAAAGCAATGCTCGGCGACATTGCCACGTTGACAGCGGCAACGGCGATCTACAAAGACCTCGGCGTGCAACTCGAAGCGGTGAAACTCTCCGATCTCGGCAAGTGCAAGAAGATTACGATTGATTCCGAAAATACGACGATGGTGGATGGTGCTGGCAAGAAGTCGGACATTGAAGCCCGCGTTGCGGCGATCAAGCGGGAACTGGAGACCACGACCAGTTCTTACGACAAGGAAAAGTTGCAGGAGCGTCTGGCGAAACTTGCGGGTGGCGTTGCCCAGATCAATGTCGGTGCAGCGACGGAGACCGAACTGAAAGAGCGAAAGTACCTCTACGAAGATGCGAGAGCGGCAACGAAGGCTGCCCTTGAAGAAGGAATTGTTCCCGGCGGCGGCGTGGCGTTGCTCCGAAGCGAGAAGGCACTCGATAAAGTCGATGCGGTTGGCGATGAGTCGTTCGGCGTGAAGATCATCCGAAACGTGTTGGATGCTCCGATCCGTTGCATTGCGGAAAATGCGGGGATTGACGGTGCGGTGGTGGTCAATCGTGTCCGCCAGATGAAGGGGAAGAACGAAGGTTACGATGCAGAAAAGAACGTCTATGGCGACTTGTTTGAAGCGGGGATCATTGACCCGGCGAAGGTTGTCAAGACGGCACTGACCAACGCTGCCAGTGTGGCGGGTTTGCTTTTGACGACATCCTGTACGCTCACGGAAATTCCGAAAGACACTCCTGCTGGTCCTCCGCCGGGTATGGACCCAGGTATGGGAGGCATGGGCGGAATGGGAGGCATGGGCGGAATGGGATTTTAGGGTGAAGGGACGTAGGGGCAAAAAATCTTTTGCCCCTACGGGAGTAAGAAGAGAGCTGGCGACTGTGTCGCCGGTGAGGGCGGCGATATGATAAACAAGATAAGAACAGTTTGTAGAACAGTTTGTTGGATTTTGATTGTCGTATTGCACCCTGTGTATGTTATTGCTGCGATTAATTGGGGCAAACACTCAAACGTGGCGATGGGAGCGGCGTTAATGACCGCTTGGTGCGCTTTGTTCCTTTTTTTTGAGTGGCGGTTTCGTGATTATTTTGAAGATTTGATCGTTTATATGGTTGGAAAAACTGACACCGACCTACACACAGAGATCGACGATATGATACGCGAATTGGAGGAGATGAAACAGAAAGAATAACCAATGGACACTAGCACAATTATTGTCATTACTGTTATTGCGATTACGCTTGTTGCGATCATCGCCATCGGCACGAGATTTGTGGCGTTCGTGATCAACGTGTCCATTCAAGCGGACAAGGAAAAGAGCAGTACGTTAGAAAAGTTGGTCGCTGCCCAGCAAGCCCAAATCGATACACTGAAATGCGAATTGGAGGAGATGAAACAAAAGCAATAGCAGAGGCAAACGCAATTGAGTACAATAGAAGCAGAGGGACACAATGCCAACAGACTATCCAACAAGATACATCACATATAAAATTGCCTCCTCAATTCCAATCGAGAGCATTGGTGAAAGGTGGACAGACGATGTGGCAGAGGCTCAAAAGGCTTACGACCGCAGGTTTTATATTGAGAAGATCGACTTTGTCAAGTCTGTTGTGTCCACAGGGCAAACGGTAACAACAGGTGTAGCAACAGAATGGAGGGGCAAATGAGCGAGATGTACGGAGAAATACAGTTGAAAGTAACCGACGAAGAACGCAGAAGACACCGAGATTCATTGAGCGAGGAAGAACGCAGAGAACTGTCTGCGAAATCCCATGACCGGACAATGCAAAGATTCTTTTCGGGAAACATGGGATCCATCGAGTCTCGGTTCGAACAAATCGAAAAACGTTTAGAGACACTAGAATCGGAAAAATAATGTCAAAGACCTACAAAGCCTGCCAAAGTTGTGCGATGCCGTTCAAGTACGATCCTGCGGGAGGCGGAACGGAAGCCGACGGAACGAAGTCTGTCATGTATTGCAGTTACTGCTACCAAGACGGCAACTTTACCGGCGACTTCAAGACGGCAAGGGAAATGCAAGACTTTTGCATCAAACAACTTGTCGAAGTCAAGAAATTTCCGAGAATTATCGCATGGTTTTTCACGCGATGTATTCCGAAGTTGGAACGATGGCGAGGGAAATAAACAGAGCCACAACCGTAAGATTACGATGGGCACGAAAACGATTGACGTATCATGGGAAAGCGAATAGAATGACAGTGGAAAGCACATTAACCAAAAAGAACACGCCGATGAAGCCGTCAGAACGTATTAAGCCAATCAGTTACGTAGAGTCGCGTGTTTCCGAAGTAGTCGCTTCCCTGTCGGAAACAGGAGAACCGTTTATTATCACGCAAAATGGTGCGGCTAAAGCGGTTCTGATGGACTACGACAGTTACGAACAGAGCCGCGAAACGCTCGCCCTACTAAAAATCCTTGCACTAGGAAACAAGCAAATCGAAGAAGGCAATGTTGTGCTCGCCGACCAAGCGATGAACCTCATTCGCAAGCGAGGGAAAACCGCATGACGAAAGACACACCGGAAACACATCCCGTTTTGCTTACGCAGGACGCAATGGACGACATCAAGGCAATTTACGATTATATTTATGACCATGATTCACCTGAGAGAGCAGATTATGTGATTGGACAAATTGAAAAGACATTCGAAACACTGGCGTTGTTTCCTGAACGATGTGGTTATCCGCCGGAACTTTTAGAAGTAGGAATCAAGGAATATCGCGAAACCTTTTTCAAGCCGTACCGAATCATTTATCGGATTCAAGACAGCAGGGTCTATGTGATGATGGTTGTCGATGGTCGGCGAAATTTGCAGACACTGCTCCTACGAAGATTATTGAAATGAACAGACAATAAAAACATGCCAAAACCCTACAAAGCCTGTCAAAGTTGTGCAATGCCGTTCAAGTACGATCCCAATGGGAGCGGAACGGAAGCAGACGGTTCGAAATCGACCAAGTATTGCAGTTACTGCTACCAAGACGGCAACTTTACCGGCGACTTCAAGACGGCAAAGGAGATGCAGGACTTTGCTTACGAGAAACTGCGCGAAGCAAAGTTTCCGAAAATTATCGCATGGCTTTTCACGCGAGGGATACCGAAGTTGGAACGGTGGAGGGGGGAAGTGAAAGAGTAAAATGAATTCACATTTTGACGTTATTTACGAAGTAATCGAGCCGTTTACACGAGAGGCTTTTTTCACGAAAGACCGCTACGTAGCTGAACACCATTACGAAAAAAAGGGTTACACCGTGTATGAACATCACATGACAAAGACCAAACTGTCCCCGTTTACCGGAGCAAAGCAGGATATTACTTTATGCTGGCATGACGAGGACTACAATACCGAAACCGAGGAGGCATAAAATGAAAACCCTAACAAGAGAAGACATAGACATGTCTGTCCAAGACGACCCAGAACTCGTCCGCAGGAGAAAAGAGGCAAGGCGTGAAATGCATGATGCAATGAAAAAAGCGTGGACGGATTCGTCGAAACAACGTGCCGAACACAAAAACAGAGGAATCGAACAATCGCAATCGAAAGATTGTGATAATACCGTCATTCCCGCCGACGCGGGAATGGCGGGGGTAACGAATTAACCATTAACATCAACAACTTAACCTTAATAGGAGAAAAATTATGTCGAAGAAGATCAGTCTGAAACCGTTAGATGATCGTATTGTCGTTCAGCCGCTCGAAGCGGAGGAAAAAACTGCCGGGGGACTTTACCTGC
>Ga0123353_10003636_pt1 | contig 19555 bp, 9 predicted proteins | sample TergutLab28metaG_3_FD_92763 | JGI IMG/M metagenome (GOLD analysis project Ga0123353, IMG submission 92763) | Labiotermes labralis P3 segment gut microbial communities from Petit-Saut dam, French Guiana - Lab288 P3 | ecosystem: Host-associated > Arthropoda: Insects > Digestive system > Gut ... | reverse complement strand
AAGATAAAATGTAGAGTTTACTGGAACGCAGAAGGGTCAGGCTGATCTTCATATAATAGTATAACTGTAGTAGAGTAGTAGATAAAGTTATAAGAAAGAGATCTCTTTCACCGAAATGACAATTCAAAGTATTTAACTGCCATTTTTTTACATAATAATGTCTAATTAAAACCCTTAAGGTTTGAAACATTTAACATTTTGTACAAAAAATATTGTTATTACAACAAAAAGTAGCTGTGTTGACTATACTATTTTTATTACTTAAACATAAGTCCATTTAAAATCAATATTGCTCATGCAAGTAAACAATATACACTGCAGAACATGCACACACACATGCAGCATGAAACAACAGCAACTGTAGTGCAGGAATGCAATCCAATCAAGTGAACTAACACACGTACAATGTGAATATCTTCTGCCATGATGGCGTTAGGGTCTTGTATTCTGTTTGTGTCTGTAGGCGAGCATTCACCAATTCCAGCACACAGAATGGATCCGATTTGCCCCCCAGATCAGCTGCTGCTAGCCCCTGTGCTCGGAACACCTTCACAGTCAGGTGACCAACATCTCGAAGGTTGTGGAGAGTACGAAGGAGGGCCTACACATGGTAAGTGTGAATATATTACACTATTCTGGTCATATTAAACACACAGCATGGATATGGGATACTAAAATGTGTAAATCTCCCTCAGTTCTTCTTCTTGTACACTTATACCTCTGCAGAAGGTGCACATATGCAACATCAACCTACTAGGAGGGTAAGGTATCAACAAGTGCAGGTTCTAAATAAGACAATTAAAAAGGTAAGGCTGTTCACTATTACAGTGAACTAATGCACTGTGCTACAGCTCTCAATCTGTGAAACTGACAGAGGCACACAGCGGTACAAATCTGTCGGTGCCTCACTGTGATACACCAAAAGCTGATTGACTTGATTAAACACATATCAAAAGGGTGACATAACCTATTGTAACCAACCTTTCTGGCTGTAAATTAATAGCATATCTTCCAAGAACAGTATAAAAGATAAAAGTTGCAAAAACAATTAATTGCAAATATTGAAAATTCAGAATTTACATTAAGCAGATATTAACAGATTCTTTGATTAATTATTCATGACATTTCATCTGCAGATGTTACATAACGACAAATGAGATGAGACAATGAACACACATAGTGAATAGGTAAGGGTCTGACAAAACTGCAGAAAGCCATGGAGTATGTTAAGTCGAGATTTAAACCTGGTGCCTCCAGAATAAAAGTCTGAAGCATTACAGCTACCCCAACCCAATTCATATAAAGGAATTAACAAAAAATACAGAAAAATCAGCTTCAGATAATCCTGTTTAATATGTTTGCCCACCTCAGATGCTCCAGTAATTTAGTATCGAAGTTTTCCATCCCACTTAAAGGGATTCCCACCTAAGAGGCGCAACATGTTCATGACACAATAAATTCACCATTTTAATACCGTTTTGGTATAAAAATCATAAAGAATTTCCCCAAGTGTCCTCCTGTTCAATTTGTTTAAAAAATAGGGATGAAATTACAATCTCTGTGCCTAGAGATAATATCCAAGGACATTTCCACATGTTTCTAAAATGACATGACATATGTGGCTTAATTCTGATGCATCATCTGTCCTATTGGTCAATAAGCGGACTGCATTGGTGAACCCTGTTGGTATTTGAGACCAATTACTGCTACAAGGCTTGTAACAGATTGTGATAATATGGTTCCGTCAACCATTCTGAATTTAGTGCTATAAATTATTAAAGGAATTTGGATCCAAAACATTGTTAATGCAATTTAAAAAAAAAGCCCATATCCAAGAGAAGCAACATCATGGTGTGTGAGCAATCTACAAGATAAAAAATCATGGTGTTAACAAACTATGATTGTGCCTTTCTATGTGTTTTACTTTAATTTAAAACAATTTGAAGTATTCTGTGCACAAAATTTATAAGCATTTTGTGTTCACTTAACATTGCATATGTGTGTACAGTTTTCATCCTGTAAAGCAATTAGTTACCAAACATGTGATCATCACGGCTACTACATCAAAGACCTACATAAAATGTATGCTGCTGTCAGTTAAAGAACACCTGCATGTCACAAACATGGTGGATGCTACTTCACATATTCCAAAAAAATTAAAGAAGAACATGGAATTTATGTGTTGACTTTAAGTACAGATACATCGAACTGAGAAACAATACTCTCCAACAGTCTATTTAAGTGAGCAGCCTAGATGGAAAAAGATTAAAAAAGATATACATGGGAACATAGCATTGGTACTTATGAAACAGTTCTAGCAAAAATGGACTAAAAAATTTGTTCTCTCGTTTTCAGGAACGTGTCACAATCACTGAAGATGCTATGAGATAAATGTGGTTTGCTGGTTAAATTGTACCATTTAATGCAGAATTTATATGAAATAATATTCTAGTAAAGTGAATGTCAATTTCACTATGCAACATGTTTTCAGGCTTACCTTCTTAACACATTTTTGTTCTCAGTAAGCCTAATATGTTAAGTTTTTCCAAAAACTGTCTTAACAGAATTTCACTGTATATAAAAATCCTTTTTAGCAATATGTACCTCACCTAGTATCAACAAAACTGCTGTTAAGATTAATACAAAAGTAAATGTACCATCAAACGGTTGCAACAAACAACACAGCACATATCCTGCTGCCAACTCACACATGTGAAGATATCACAGGATCATGGATGAGTGTAAGCTGTTGGAAGACCTGCACAGTGGATGGTTTGCAACAGAGCAGAAAGAGAACACTACCAGCCAAGTGCAGGAGGCCGTGTCTGTTGACTGTCAACAATGGCAGAGCTAAATTCTGAGAAAGCTGAAAGTTCAGTTGGTAGCTGTGACATCAACCTCAATAAGAAACTGGAAAGTGCACTGCATTTTTCAGTTAATCATACCCAGAATATTGATGCAGCAACACAATACCATGTTAAGGATAAGTAGCAAGCTCGTTACACCTGCACTTAATGGTCTAAAATTTTACTGAAAGATAATTACAGATTATAAAATCTGGTGTTTCCTGTATACTCAGAACTGTAATGACAATTCCAATGTGGAAGCCACCAATGTCATCAAGGACCAAAGAAGCCAAAGAAGTTCCCTAATTTCTCTCTAAAGTGCAAGTTATGCTGAAGACACTTTCACTAGCAGGGTACTGCAAATAATTGCATTCCAAGGGCTGCTACAGTCAACAAGGATACGTACAAACAGGTGTTCTCACTACTGTAGATGATGCATATCAGAAGAGTTCTAAAATGTGTGCCCTGACACTGGTTGCTACTTATGTAGCAGCTGCTCACTACAAATGGTGCTGTGACTGTTACCTCCTTTCAGTAAGGACCAGCTGAATAGCTGTTGCTGCAAGAATGCAGCAGAGGGTCAAGAGACTCTGAAGACCATATGTAGAGCAGAAGACTCAGCACAGTGGCTTGTAGAAACATTCAGCAGAGCTGTATGTACTCTAGTTGAAGTGTACAGCTGCTGCTGGACAGGATTTTAAAGGCGATTACATCTAAAGGTTTTTCACTTCCACTACATTCAAGATAAATCTCCTGTCCCCAAACATTTTGAAGTCACTATGTACATAATGCATAAATTTTCTACACTAATTACAGATGATGTTTGTCTTACAAATAAAATGGCAGCTAGGGTAAAATTTTACTTTGCATAAAATGCTCTCTTTCATAGTTATGTCCATCAGATCCTCATTATTTAAGAGACTTAAGTTCATAATTCATACAATGAATACCATATTCTCCACAAACAACAAATCTTACAGGTCAAAGAGATTTCCAATACAAAAATGATAATTGGTGTTTAAGGAGAAAAAAACATGAATGGAACAATTAAAACAAAAAATAAAAATAAAAGCATCCTAAATAAACTACTGCAAAGAAAATACCTGTCTGCTGACACACTGAAATGAAATACAGAATAATGAGACTGGGTATGCCATACATGTGCCCTACCCTGATAATTACATCCTTGTCAGCCTGCAACTCAGCAGTTTTGTAAACATGGATGTTGGAAAAACGTTGCATAAAATTTAACATGTAAGCAAACAATATATACAATCACTGTGAGCTCAGCATTACAAGTACTCAGAGCATTTCCTATGAAGCCATAGGCTTCAAAGATCCAAGAAAACAGAATTCAACCAAACAAAGTGGCTGTGCAATGTAAGGTGCACTTAGTCTTGGACAGTTCAAATAAAGGGCCTGTGGGCTCCAACCCTAATTGAAACATGGGTGTATGTCCATATTAATGTACTGTGCTATGCTATTTAGGCACAGGTCTCGCAAAAGACAAGCCCCACATCCAGGTGGTCCTACATACTGTATAAAGGATTCAGCTTTATACAATAATACAAATACAGGTTAGACATGTTGAATACAAACAGGAAGAGGAAGAAGCAATTAAAATTCTGTAATTTTTCAGTAATGGATTGCTGTCTCTTTGTGAGGACTGAAATATTTAACAATTTTGACTAATGGCAAAGTGTTACTGGGGAATAAGCAAGAACACAGGAATGAAAAAATAACATATTATAAAATGAGTAAAGTTAATGGCAGCTTATTATTACAGAAATTTTACAGTTGTCCATTCCGTACATTTTTAGATATGTTCATTTTATTGTACCAACCAAATGCACACTATTAAATACATATGAATATTGAAAACACAGCTCCAACATGTTTTGGTACAAGTGTTCCACCTGCAGGGAGCACAGTATGTCAGGTTTAAAAACAATTGCCAATGATAAACTATATTTACATGGTTCCACAGTCTCAGTAGGCTCCACCGTTGATGTCAATTATGTATAAAATATACAACTTGTGTAGTTCAAAATCCTATGATTAAGATATGATTAAAACATTTCTTACATTAGTAAATATTATGATATGATATGATTTATACAAAGTAAAATTATTATTGCTAAGGTTGGTAGTGGAAGCTTACCTTGTATGATTCATATTCACTGTATAAGAATGTTATAGTCATATCCTAAACATATTATTTTAAAACTGCACAAGTTGTACCTACCGTATATAACTGACATCAACAATGGAGCCTGCTTAGCAATGGAAATTGTTTGTAAACCTGGCATATTGTGCTCTCTGCAGATGGTACACTTGTACCATACATGTCAGAGATACATCTCTAATATTCACATATATTTAATACTGGCATGTGGTTGGTAAAATCCATTTAATATATTTATTATTACAGATAATTTATTATAACAAATATGTACTGTTACTCTAACCTGAAGATTTGTAGAATTCTTCTAACAAATACAATTATAAGCCTCACTACCCAGTTTGATTCCTCAATCTCACTAAGCTCCACTGTCTTTCTATAAGAGTTCATGCTAGAACAGGCCGTGAAGACCCAGAGGGGGAGTAAAGTTATAGCTCTACTCTTCCTTTAACCTCAGCACTAGATGGGGTGGATGGTCAACACCATGCCCTGGCTGCTTTACCCCTGGGAAAGAGACCCAGTACCCATTGCATAGGAAGCTGGGTGGGCCCCAGGGCTGGTCTGGACGGGTGTGAAAAATCTCACCCCCAACAGGATTCAATCCTTGGACCATCCAGCCCAAAGTGAGTTGCTATACCAACTATGCTATCCTGGCCCTCACTGTCTTTGTATACCACATGGTATTACAAAATACAATTCTCAGAATCATATTAAACAGCTTGTAAGATAAACCCACAAAGGGGTTGGAGGCCAACAGCTTGAAATGTGTGCTTCTAATTAAGGTGGTAAATGTATTTTAACCAGAAAAGTTTATCACAAACACATTTACAAGGGCACAAGATGTTATTTCATTAACATCTTGTGCTCTCTGTAAGTGTCTTTAGTCTGTAACTACTACTCGTACTGAATTAAAACAATGTTATTACCAAGATGACAAAACAGGGAATTGACAGTTACTATATGAAGTTTTCCTGCCTGCTTGTGCTAATAATGCTTAATGAACTTACATAACGCTTCTCTAAAATTTCACGTTCACGAGGGTTCTCCTCATAAGTGGTTAAATCTGAAATTGTCTCTGATGCCGTAGTTCCACTGATAGTAAGCAAAAGAAAGATGGAGCCTGCACCTTCTTCAAGGTCCTGCCATATTCTATGGGTTTTCTCACGCTCTAGACGAGATAAATCAATGATGCATCTGTAAATCAATGAACCACATCATTCAACAGATACTCTACTGCATTAAGGATTACTTCCTTTTTCACCTTTCTGATTCTATCCTCAAAAACTGTTCAATCAGGCAGCACAAAAGCCCCTGAATTTGTGTCATTCTCTGTTTCATGCAACAATGGTTACAAGAGTACTTAAATTCCTTAACAATGTAACAGATATAACACACTGACACCTGTTTAATGTTCCAGAATTCTTTGAATCTGTGCAACAGCCATAACTGAGTACTGTTAGGCACTTACACAGCTGTGAAATGTCACCACATAAAATAAAAAATAAATTATTTTGTGGATAACAACTGTAGTATGAGTACCAATAAATTGTGTTTAATGGAGGGTGACACCATGCAATATTGATGGTAGATGTCAGAAATTTCACACTTTTACCCAGAAGATAGAGGCAGAATGTTCCTCTGAAGTGTCACAACCCATCTACAAGACTGAATGGTGTAACAACCCACAAAATCACCATTTCAATACTCATCACAATGGAAACCCAAAAGCTTAAGGCACAATATCTATAAGTGAACTTATCTAGTGCGAGTTTTATATGTAATATATTTAGTACAGTAGTTTCAATGTTCATGATTAATGGCACTAATAAAACTGTCACAAACACTGGAATCTACTGTCAATGTAATATACCTCTATTTTTCCTGGAACTGGTCACAAATGTTCAAAAAACTATTAAAATGAGTGATCATGATAAATATGCAACCCTGGGCTGTGTTTCCATGACATTTCCAAGTTAGAATGGCCTAAGGTACAAGACCCTGAAGATTAGACAGTTCAGTCATAGATCATCCTGTATACATACTGCATTTCATATCATATCACATTTTAAGCCATAGCTGTGAACATGTCCATCCATGGGTACAGCAGAGGGGAGGAAGAAGTCATGCATTAGCCCTCCCAACATTACAAAGATGAACTGAAGAAACAAAACAAAACAAAAAAAAAAAAAAAAAAAAAGGAGACAAACCAAAAATCAAAAAAAAAAAAAAAAAAATTTTTACGGATTTATTGTACTACCATCTACAATTCAACGTGAAGACCCACAATTGCAGGGTGACCTTTCAAAATGTTCTTAAATGTAAGTTTCTTTGCACATGTTCAGACACCCTTTCTTCCAACTGTAACAACCAATTTTAGATACCACTCTCTGCCCGTATTTGACGACAAACAGAGCATCCATTCTTACCTGCCCATAAAATCATCTTTGGATCTATCTTTGTCCCAAATTGTAACTTCCAATTCTTGAGACTGATCATCATAGAGGTGTAGGTCAAACTGTTCCAGCCAGCTGGGATTCAAGCTTTTATATACAACCTTACTTTTGTACTTTTCAGTGCCCAACCTGAAATATAGTATCACATAATTCTCTTACACTCTGTAATGTCTCATTATGCTTAGATTGCGTGCATTATGATCAATTTTAAAACTTTTTCCATAATCTTCATAAGTAAATGCAATGTGTATATCCACCTCCTTACAGAAATGAAGTTATCACCCACAGAACACACCTTCAGTACCAAACTCCCTTAAAGTCTTATTTGATTCTCCTTTGGCTCACAGACACATATCACAGCTAACATATGGTTCACCATATTTTAAAGTTTATAAGTTCAGTGAGCTAACAGAAAGTGACCGGTGGAAGTCATTAGACAACATAATATCCCTAAACTACAGCATCATTACCTGATCTAGAAGGTTTTGCCACATTTGACAAAGGCCTGCCGTCATGTTTAAATGCATACCATTCCAATTTCCTTTAAACCCCACTTGTCAAGCTGTTAAATCTCTCCCTCTCTCACCAACACACCTGCATACATGCAAGTAAACATGCATGCACACATGTATGCATTAAAATGCACAAAGTTTGTGTACATTTTAATTTGAAGGATAAGTAAAACACTACTGAATATTTACAACGTATTTTAAGCGTGCACACCTGAACTTGGCATAAGGATCACTAAAACCATCAATGTCCATAGGAAGAAGATTCTTTCCTTCAACTATCACAATGGTGACCACTGAACTCCAAATTTGACTCTTAAGTCTCCGGTTTACATCACACAGTTTTGTGTTGCGTTGGAAGTACTGAAAGAGAAATAAAGTACCACATTAATTTAATTTGTTATATTCATGAACAGATAAATTAGTGTGGATACAACTTTTGGGGAAAGAAAGCGATTGACACTGAATGTGACAAAAAAGGGAAAATTTTAATTTATTTTCACATAAAAATATGTGGCTAAAATAATGTATTTAAAAAAAACAATGTCTACAGGTAAGATAGTATCAGCTTGACAGATTCTGAATGGTGAACAGAATGATGTCTGAGATTTCAGACTCTCACAGCAATACTGACAAAGATTCCAGTGTTCCTGAACATGTATGACACCACATAGACTGATATGTAGACACCAACATTTCAGAGTAGTCCAAGAATGCTTGCTGGAGGCAGCAAGCTCCTCCAAAATATTGGTACCTATACGCCAATGCACACGGCATCACATCCCAGATGACTGGAATCTTCACAATTATGGAACTTCATGACAATGGGAACTTGACATACTGGGGGTATTTTGTAGCAATTGCATGTATGGCAAAGGAGAATGGAACAAACAGTCTTTGTTATGTCTTTATTAACTATAAAAATTTTGAAGAATATATCTCTCCTCTCAATTTAGCCTTGGAAATATGACATACTTTAGAAAACTCATCTTTACAGAATGCCACTCAGAACAGTTTTCCTCTAATCTCAAACCTATCTGTATCCTTATATGACAGAGACATACCATCAGCAATCATCACCGACCTTTCATTCTTCACCAGAAACATTTGGGCTGCACTTAAGAAATTCAATATGTCCCACTATAACTCCATAACTTACATGAAATGTCCTTTTTAGCATAAACAAGTTAATCACCAACAGATAGCACTAATTTTCAAACATAGAGCACTTCTACATATTTCTGCTACTGTCTGTAGCCATCTGCAGGGAACATCAGTATTTCAAGACATATACAGTTTGTCAATAATAAACGGTAAAATGTCAATATAGTATTATTGACTAGCTGCACAATAATGCTGTATATGTCTCTAAATACTGATACTCCCTGAAGATGGCCACAGATAGTAGCTGAAATTTGTTGTAGTACTTTATATTCAAAAACTAGCACAATTTGTTAGTGAAGAACTTGTTCATGTGTATCAATTTCATGGAAGAAGCACAATATTAAGTACTTTTTAGTCTTTATGTAATATGTAAAAAATCATTTTACATAGCATTTGAAATAACTGTGTCATATTAAAAACCATTCTCAAGGGTTGAACATGTTTTAAGTTGTTTTTGAATAAAATTATCCTATTCAAGCTTAAAATCACCTATGCTGTACATATAATGTTAATTTTGTATTATGTGCACAGTTTTGACATACTTATCCTTTTGTTCAATCTAATACATCAAACAAATAACACCAAATGCACACATATATTATAAAAACACAACTTTATTAACACTATATATCAATCTGACATGTTTCAACCCTTAAAGGGTCTTCCTCAGGGAATACAACTGATACATTTCAGCAGCAAAGGTAAACAAAATAAGTCATCAGATGTAAAATTCCACATAGTGAGCAGTGTAGTGTTGAAACATGTCAGTGATATAGCATGTTAATAAAGTGATGTTTTAATAATATGTATGTGTATTCTTTGGTATTTATGTGATACAGTGACATCAGTGCATGGATACAACAAGATAAGGTACCATTTAATGTATCTAAATTGCACTGAAATCTCTTTAATTATTGTTCCTTTTTTTATTCCACCACTTAAACTATGTTGCTCCATTGTTTCTCACCTGCTTAATGTGCAAGTGTCAAACCATTAAAAATATTCTCAATATATAAGATTTGACATTTTCCCAATGGTGGACATTCAGACTGTGGTATTGTGGATTATACTACCTCATCCACAGTCACCAATGTTTTGGAGGAATATGGTACTGTAATTCCATTCTGAAGACAGAAGCAGCATGTTTTTCTACCACAATGCTAACCACCCACCACACTTCTGGCATCACAACACTAGGAACTTCAAAATATTTAATTATCCTGCCCAGTGATCTTAAACATTACAAAAACCAATTTATTACACAGAAGCTCGGAATACTGTAAAACAGCACATTAATGTTGACTGGACATGCATCTACAGAACATTCATTTTATCATGTCCCTAATCGTGGCAGTTGTCATGGGTGCCTTATCACATCTGAAGGCTGAATCTGTCAGGAATTTTGAGTCTGTTTTTCCCCGCAGTTCAAAAGCCCTTTTGCTCAGGCACATGATAAAAGAGACAGTTTGTATATTTCAGTTCACTGAATATGACCAAAGGGGCCCAAAAAAACAAATGTTAGAGCAAAAAATAGGCTTGCTGGTATGTCACTATCAAGAAAGTCTCTGGTGAGTCCCTTTTAGGGAGTTAAGAGTTGCTCAGTCAAGAAATTCCCACAGGTTCTCTACCATGTTCACAGAAGCCTGTCATTAGTCCTTACCCTGGGTGAAATGACTCCAGTTGACACCCTTTCATTCTATTTTTGTACGGTCCACAGTCCACAAAACATTATCTGCCTATCTATACCTAGGTCTTTCAAGCATGTCATTATGATGCAAAGATACGTGACACCAGCAATGCGTTATAAGGGTAGGCTGATTCTCACATGAATGACAATAATACATAGCCCATACACAAAATATAATTTGCACATAAAACAATGAATACGGTGGGCAAACTGTCAGTGAACATATATTCATATGAGGGCAATTGTAACATTGTAAACTTGTAAAATATTGTATGCATTTTGTATTCTATGATGCAAGTCACCATAGATAACAACCTTGTAAAAAACACGTGGTTTTGAACAGAAATACAAACAAGTAGCCTTTCCTAAAGATGGTGTACATATATCACACAAAAACATGTAGGAGGAATGCGGTTAATATATTGTCATATAAATAATATACAGATGTGCCTTTAGTTGGTATATTTGAGGAGGTAGGAAATTGTAATTCTATTACCGGAAGGATGAAACGTGTCTTTCTTTTTCTGGGGGGGGGGGAGAGGGGGCATAATTGGGGCTATATATGCAAACGAAAATATCATATGGACCTTCTAGATAAACAAAAATAACCTACTACTCTCACCTACTGCATATAAAACTTCACAGTCTACATTATGCTGAATGAAACATCTCTGGGCAAAGGGTTAAGAAGCATGTGTTTACCCTATGAACTTTGTCACTGCGTTCCCTGAGTCTCTGTCCCAGTTTTTCAAAAATACCTCCTTCTGGTAATGGAACATCTACTGCACAACTGGGTCCTTCGTCCACGAGAGATGGTGGTGGACTCTGACATTCGGCCATTGTTGCCGCTCTCGGTGGTAAGAGCGGTCTACGAATACCACATGTTCGCAGTCCTCTTGGAGTAAGCTGTGGCGATGGCAGTTCTGTCCTTGCTTTACAAACTGGTTCATTATCGGAAATGTCATCGCCCGAAAAGGGCTGGTATTCTGTATCGGAACTACGTGACAAATGAGGTAGTGGGCTAGGTTTGTTGCTGCTATCAGGTTCCGTATCGGAATCACCACAACTGTCACCATCACCATCAGCACCTGCTGCTGATGCAGAGCCACCTCGGTACAGAATGTGCCGCAGTAAATGTCTTGGAACACCGGCACGGCTTGCGGACACCTGCTCCCGCTCACTGTCCAGCACTTGGAAATCTCCTCCACCCTCCGGCTGCTCATCCTCTCTCCTTAACCTGTCACCCAACCGAGCCAACTTCGTCTTCACACGCCTCAGGGTACTCGCCTCAACCTGCATGGTTCGCCATATTCACCACGCAAAACACCACTCACACGACATTCGCAATACACGTCTCCGCATTTTAATACCCCTCCAACATCTTCCTGACTTTAACAATGTTGTCCTCTGTCCCAGTGACCCTGTATCTGCAAGTGGCCGACATATTGACTGACCTCTTACAATACACTGGGCAGCACCTTTCGTTCGCACACGAATGATTCCCTCCTCACGTAGGATCAATGTGAAAACCACGTGATCTGACGTCACAAGGCCAACTACCCACAAATGTTCCCTGCGCCAGCGCCGTGTACGGAGAGCTCCCAAACTCGAATATACTCTACGTGTGTCATTAACAAGCGACAACAATGGATCGTCCTTTGGTTATTATTTGACTAAAAGATCTTTTTTACGACACCGACATAACAGGAAAATAGTGCTAACATTTTCACATCCGCCTTAAATTCCGTCTTCATAAAATCGTGGTATGCAAGTTATAGTGTGTTCTCTCAGACTTTAACGATCCATTAATCTGCAAACGTCTCCATAATACGGCGTACGCATTAGCATTTATAAAACCGACAAGTGTGAATGTCGTCAGCCTATGTGAATTTTTTCCTCATCCCACCGCTTTGTACTGTCCGCCTATCCTTAACCACAAAATTCCTCACTGTTCACTATCCTTACAGTTGACACCAATGCTTGAAATTACTGGAAGGCATTCCAAAATGAAGAGGAATCACAGTAAAGTTCCTGCAAAACACTAACAAACAGGGACTAATAAGTAAGTTGGCAATGATTAATTACATGTAAATTCATGTCGCGAAGAAAAGAACATGACCGGATAAAAGAGGGCGTATTGTAACCTTATGAATGGCGCAGCATTAAATATATGGAAAATCAACACTTTCATTTGTCTTTCGTTTTATTGTACAGTGTGTCTCAGAAAGGGCAAACTGGTATTTGCAACTCATTTATTAACCACTACAAGAACGAGTTTCCAAATTAAAGTACATCAATATGGGCCCCACGCGTGGTTCTGCTCAGATTCGGGCTGTACCAAAGCTCTATCCACATTCTTCGCAGCACGTCTGGAATAAACTTCTCAAACGGCTCCCACAGTCACACTGTAATTTCTGTGACATGCGCGATTTTTAACGTGTAAGCTTGAAACCTGATAAACGCCAAAACACAGAAGTGCCTAAGATCGCGAGATAAAGAGAACGAAGGAAGTGGATATAATCTGCCAATCATCACTCAGGAAATGTCTGATTCAAAACCCGAATAACATTGTCACTAAAATGTGGTGTATCCCCATCCTGCTGGAAAGAAGATGGTGTCTTGCTCTCCATTCACTTTTAAGATTGCTAATTCTGCGAGTATGTCCAGGTAAATGATGCGAGCGACCGTCTTCTAAATTAGGAAATAAGACAGGCAGTGTAAGTATAACGTCACATTGAGGCGCGTTCGTGCAACCATTGTTGCAGTGGAAAAGCAATAAGTGCTACAAATTCTGAGTGTGTGTTTGTAGCCTTAGGTTTCCAACATGCAATGCGCATGCGGCTTATTATATTTCCATCTGTGGCCTGCCGGGCTCTACAATATTTTTCCACATTATGTCACAAACGACCCGATCTTAGAAAAAAGTTACTGAATATGAAATGTGTGTTTTCAGTTTCTCTACCACTGTTGTGTGAAACATTGCTCGTTCTATGAAGAAATGGGCGAGATATGATCAAAAATGTATATTGGCCGCCATGTAAAGCACCCGTTTTTCTTCTCCGATTTTAAGGAAACTTGAATTTTCTCGACAGATTTTTTTACAAAATGCTCAAATATCAAATTTTATGAAAATCCGTCCAGTGACAGCCTAGTTGTTCCATGCGTACAGACAGACATGACGGAGCTAATAGTCGCTTTTCGCAATTTTTCGAACGCACCAGAAGTTCGGCAAATCCCTCTGATACTGTTGGGTCACTAGTCACTAGTTCAAAGTTGTCCAGTTACTGAAGAAATGCGTGTGCATAAGCAGACCCTCTGTTCCTTGATAATGTACGATATATCGTCCTGCGGAATTCTGCAGCCCATTTTGAGATACGTGGTGTAATGAAACCCACATTTATTTAATTTGCCTAACGTAACACAGTACCACCCGTTGCGTTTTAGCTCAATCGAGAAAAAAACTAACAAAATTTCAGTCAAGCACAACTTATATTCTCAGATGCATAGGTTACAAATTTCGGATTAATCCATCATCAGGCCTTTTATACAAGGGAAACAGCAAAGAAATTCAATGAGATGTAAACATAAGTACATTCGTTTTGTGTTCATTTTGGGATCCCAGATCGCAAATTACTATTACAGTAAAAGTGTATAGTTAATTTGCTGACGTGTACACAGGCTACGCACGGCTGGGTTCAAAGATTGCGGCATGACAAGTGGACGACGAAGTATGAAGATTATGGTTTCCAGGAATGTCGTTATGTAACACTGTGTTCTTTTCATGGAAGTTGTATCCGTACGACAATCATTAGATTTCTCCAACAAATCTTTTTTACATTAGAAGTGTCCTTGAAAGGCCGCCCCTCTTTTCTTCCTTTTTTCTTTTTTTCAGCGCCTTCCATTTTTAATCAGTATATGTCTGAGTGTTTGCTGATCTGCTGTTCTTATGCTCCTAGTATAATAATTTGGTGGATATGGCTCACCAATATTTTGTCCTGAATTTGTTATATTACTTTCGGTCCGTAGCAATAATATTAGGATGGATCTGCAGGTCGTGGGATGTGGGTATATGGACTGGATTGGGCTGGCCCAGGATAGGGACGGGTGGCGGAGGCTTGTGAGTGCAGTAATGAACCTTCGCGTTCCATAAAATGCGGAGAATTTCTTTACTAGCTGCAAACCAGTTAGCTTCTCAAGAAGGACTCTGCACCATGGAGTAAGTAAGTAAGCAAGCAATAATTTTGCTTCATGTTTATCTGGTTTCATATTTATCATTATTTGAAGTTACCTTTACTTACCTAATTAAGTTATTTTAGTTTTGCAACAAATTTATAAATCAGTAAAATGCTTTTTACACATTGTTGTCATATATTCAATCAACATATGCCTTTCGACGCAAACATGAGCGCCATCTTCAGGTTTATTAATGATATTACATTTGTCCGCCCGTGTCTGTCATTCTCCACACTCCCAACACTAGCGCGACTTCCACCCCAGGCACACAACAGTCTCAAGAGAAAAGTTACACCAGAATACAACGTGCCTCTCACGCATAGGATAATAACAGTGCTTCACCATATAGATGGTGTACCTACAAAAACAGTGACACTGCATTAAGTCCGGTTAAGAAGACCCGCAAAAAGTTACGCCGTTCACCTACATTCTACTATACAGTGCAGTTTTTCTACAACCCGATTGGAGCAACACACTGGTTACCTACAGTGCACAGTGCGCAAAAACCACAGCATATTCCGCACATCATGAGCCACGGGACACCAACCTCCACGCCAGCTAAAGATTCTACCTCCCACGCAATAGACATGATCCTCCGTGCCTCGGAGCACACACCCACCTGCCACTAGACTATGCCTGTCAAGAAAGCCGACAAACACATAACAACGCACCAGTCTACTGCAAGTCAACTAGCTCCCCTGACTCTGAACTCCACGCCTCTAAATACTCATAGTATTATTAATAGCCATAACCAAATCTGTAAGATTAATGAATGTTAAGAGGTTCGAGATCTCGACATCAAGCTTACTGAATTTGCATATTGTATTAGTTTATCTGTGGCCCGGGTAGCTCAGTCCGTATAGCGACTGACTATGGGCTGGACGGTCCGGGATCGAATACAGATGGGGACGAGATTTTCCGCCCGTCCAGACCGGCCCTGGGGCCCACCCAGCCTCTTGTAAAATGGGTACTGGGTCTTTCCTGGGAGTAAATTGCGGCCGGGGCGTGCTGCTGACCACTCACCCCCTTCTAGTGTCGCCGTCATGGAAGAGTAGAGCTATACCTCTACCCACCCTCTGGGCCACACCGGGCCTGTAACGGGATCACTTTACCTCTTTTATTAGTTTATCTACTTTAGTGTGTACAACCTGATGATGGCCACCATTATGGCCGAAACATGTAGTTGCTGATAGCTACCCACCATCGCTAGCTATAGCTACCATATATGGTTGGGTTTAGATTGCTTCACACTCACTTTGTACACTGTGTCATTCTTAATATTTGTTAGATCGTCACGTGACTGCGATTTGTCAACAGTACACCGTCGTTTCAACCAAGAACTGAAATTAAGGACTTGCAATATTAGATGTTGCTGTCACAGTATCATATTTTAACTTCTCAGCATCATATCTTGCACACAATGTCTTCTCCTGCAATCACAGTCTCGTTGTACCTTCCTTGGCATGACTTCCGAAACAACATAAAATATTTACCGCGAGACATGAGCCAGCGCCTGGAAATGACAGACAGCTAATTACCGGACTTCGTAACACACAAACGCCTCTACGTGTTCGTCTGGTTACCGGGAAAAATGCAAAGTTGCCAGCGGTTTAATCTCATTGTAGATAGTAAACTAATTCCACGACTTAAGCTTGTGATCGTATAATTTGCAAATTGCAGGTACTGTGGGCAGAACTAGAATTTAGTTTACATTACTCTGCATACAGAATGTCGAGGCGATAAAGGGTATTGGGCCCACGAGACGTAAAATTAGGTATACATTATGAGGAATCGGGGATGGGGAAAATTTGTGAACCAAAATATACAGGGTGAGCATAAAGTCTTTCCCTGATTACAAACATTTATTACAAGAAAACTACGCGCAATAAAAACATATTTTTTTACCACTATTTTAAGTTAGTTTCTAAAACTTTATGTCAAGTGTTTATTGTAACATTTGTAACATTTTTTTGGATGCAACATTTCCAAACAGGTGGACTGGGAGAGATGGTCCGACACCCTGGCCACCAACGATCGCCGGATATCACCCCCCTTGACTTCTTTTTATGGGGGATATGTTAAGGACAAAGGGTTTTCGACACCAGTTCCAGATATTACAACTTTGAAAGCAAGAATGACGCTTTTGCTACAATAACTTACGACATGTTGGAGAACACGTGGAGAGAAGTGATTATAGATTAGACGTTCTCCGTGCAACAAAAGGAGCACATGTTGAAGTGTACTAATGTGTTGCAAAAAAATTCTTGAGTTACATTTTTAAAAAAAATGTATTCCACGTACGGTAGTTTTCTTGTAATAAATGTTTGTAATCAGGGAAAGACACTATGCTCACCTTGTATTTAACTTACGAACATCCTTTACCACAATGACAGGCTTAATGTAGGCGACGATCCCTGAGATGAAACCAAGATGAGACCAAGAAGCATAAAAAAAAACGTTGTTGGTTATAAGAATTAAATTCTTAAATTATTCACGCCTTGAATTTCTGAGAAATGAATGGTGTTTACAGTCTTTGTAGTTTTTACTTCTTTCGAGAAGAAGAACTGCCGCTTCCGTATTCAGGTCAGATGGCATTACGACTTTAAGACTAACCATCGAGTAACGAAATCGTGCTGTGCCGTGTACGGGCTGCTTGGCCCTCAGTTTATCAGTATTCTATTTTAAAAATGCTCAGATAGTAATTCTTGTTTAGCTTAATTTGTAACTAACAATATTCTCTCACAATCGAATACTGTGTAATATCCCGTTGTGTTACCGATACAATCTACAAAATAAAAACAGTCAAATGCAAAAATTTTATGTAAAACAATTCCATTTTATATGATCTCGCTACATGTTTTAGTCACGAAGACCATCATCAGGAGAAGCCTTTACAAATTTACATAAGGGAAGTATTATCAAGGACATGCATCTTTCTCACAACGCATTGTATAAGTGATATATTCCACAAACACAGTTATGGACTAGGCTGCTAATTGTTGTTATATATATATATATATCAGTATGACAATGCTTAAGAAAGAGGCTTTTCTCATTGATAACTCTGTCTTCGTCTATATCCTGGTGTAAAGTCCTCGCCTCGTGATGGTCACGGTTACCGCAACATTCTTGCGGAACTACGTAAAACGGATTTGTTGTACAATAGAATTGTTGCATCTGACTGTGTTTATTTTGCATACTTAATGCAGTGTGATCAGTAAAATGTATTTTTTAATTCGCGTTATTCGTATGAATGCATTACACACCAGAACAACAAACAACACTACACAACTGCATGAACAGTGCAGTTATTCCTTTGAGTCACATACAAGGCAGTAACCGTGTTGACCAGCTGAACAGACGTCAAGTTATTCGCTTACGCAGTCTCGAATAAGATGACATAGTGGTGTATAGGGTGTAAGAGAAATTTGGAACTAAATATTAGGCTTACTTGACAATGGACAGGCTAAGGAAAACGGCGGAATTCGTCTGTTACTATTATCGACAAAAGGTTGGAAAATGAACATGGTGCCTACGCAATAAAAACCCAAAACCAGACCAGGCCCAGACCCATCAAGAATTTAACCTTCTCCGAAGTATGTAGATTCAACATATCTGGCTTGGCATCTTCACGGGGACACGAGTAATTTTACAGCCCCCTGACAGCACGCAGTGTATAATGCCTCGTATCTGGGAGTGTGCATATGGCATGTACACAATAAATGGTTATACAGTTCTGACAAGGCATCAGTTAAACTACATGATCTTATTACTTATGATAAGGATCGCGCGAGTTAGTAAGTTACAAATGTCACTTGGTTCATTCTCATTGACTCCAACACACAGAGTAGGTGTTGAACAAATCAATACTGTCGGTTGCTCCTAACAGATGCCGTGCCACCTCATGTGGGGCATTCACACACCAAACGACTATTTTAGGTGCGTTAAAGAACAGTACAGCCCACATGAGCTTTAGTTTCAAGTGGCTAGCACTTGTACTTCATATTCCAGAGGTCCTGAATTCAAATCTCGGTCCGGATGCCACCTATTATGACAGATTTTTTTTCCTCGTAGACTCCCCAGAAAATGACGGGAGTTATATCTTATACTAGACAGTGGTCTTGGAAATGAATCACTCACATTATCATTCTGTAATGCGAAGCTACACAGTCTAAACGCCTCGTTAAACAAATGAAGAATGTTGTTAGATTAGTAGAAAAGCTTAAATAATTAACATTTTAAATTTACAATTAAAATTAAAAAATAACAGAGTGTAAATTTAAAACCAAGATCGCAATCTGCTACTTATACAAGGTATGTTTATGAACGACTTACTGAAGCACATCCAGCCATATTACCATGCCCCCCCCCCCCCCCCCTTTTAAGGGAAGCGGGGGGGGGGGCCCCTCTTTTTTATTCAAAAAAAAAAAATAAACCCGGGGTTCCCCAGAATGTTTTTTTTTTTTATATCACACCAATTT
>Ga0123353_10003633_pt1 | contig 19558 bp, 5 predicted proteins | sample TergutLab28metaG_3_FD_92763 | JGI IMG/M metagenome (GOLD analysis project Ga0123353, IMG submission 92763) | Labiotermes labralis P3 segment gut microbial communities from Petit-Saut dam, French Guiana - Lab288 P3 | ecosystem: Host-associated > Arthropoda: Insects > Digestive system > Gut ... | reverse complement strand
TAAAAATTTATTTTTTAGTGAAAGCAATAGCATTACTGCTGTCGGAGGACGACAGATGACTGAACTGCAGAGCCATCTCGCACATCTAGAAGCTAGAGTTGCTAGAGAGACTCGTCGACGTCTTTCTTTAGAAGAGGAAGTCCGGCGTTTGCGAGATGAAAATAGACGACTCCAGGAAGAGTCGCAGACTGCTGCGCAACAACTGAGACGCTTCACGGAGTGGTTCTTTCAGACCATTGATCGACAGTAGCATCAGTTATAAAATTATGCAGATATTAATAAATACAAGAGTGGTATCTGTGAAATACAGTTGTATGTACTGGTGACTATTCATACTGAATACTTAGACTTTATTTTACTCTGATCATCATATAATGATTACATATTAGTATCAGTTAAGACATAGTACAGAAGTACTGAAGAAATTGTCTGCACATAGCTACAGAAGGACACCTTGAATAGTACAGGAGTATGAAGAAATGGCTCATGTACGCGCAGCAAAAGAGAGAGCATCTTGAATGGTAAAGAAGTACTGAAGAAATTGTCTGTGTACAAGCAGCTAAAGAAGGAACACGTTGAACACATTAGAGTACAGAAGCATTGAATCTATTATTTATCAAGCAGCGTTAAGTGAGGAAATCTTTGAATGTCTTAATGTATGGAAGTGTTGAATAAATTATTTATCCGCCTTCAGGCAGCTAGGAAAGCAAACCTTGGAACACATTAACCTGCACAGAAACGTTTTTTTTAAGATTGAGTCTATTTTCTCTTTGTGTGCAGCAGCATGTCCCATGAACTCTGTATTTTGAAGGACACTCAAACACTGACCACAAAAAAGAGGAAGTGCTTCTATTTAAAGTAAATATTTTAATATATTTAAATCAGAGTTGTGAAGTCTGTTAACACATTTGCTTCCATTTAAGTCTAATAATTGGCAGCCACTGGACCATGCAGTTACTGCGTTGGCATACTTAAATACTTCATGGTATCTCTCCGATGATTTTATTGTATTTTGATGAACTGACAGTGAAACAAATACATGAAACAAAAATGCAGAATGTAGGTTTCACACTTGTTTGTGTTACTTAAAACAAAGCACATATATACCCACAAAACTTTAAAAACTTAATCTTCATGGTTGTTCAGTGCATTAGTAATGTCTAGTCCTTTGCTTGTCCCAACTAACACACACAAATTTTTTAATTGTTAAAACATTTAAAACTATAATATTTGCTCCAACATGTTTCAGTTTACATAAACCATCATCAGGGAGCTGCAGCCTGCGCTTTGCCAAAGTTACAATGTTGATTCCAGTATACATGTCGTCGTCAGAGTATTCAGTATTATGTCTGCATATTTCGTTCAGTCTTGTTGTGCGTGTGTATTATGCATGTATTATGCACAGTGCATGTATTATACATGTATTACGCACAGTGCATAATCCACATGCACAACAGGCCTGAACGAAATATGCAGCCATAATACTGAATACTCCGACAACGACTTGTATACTGGAATCAATATTGTAACTTTCGCAAAGCGCAGGCTGTAGCTCCCTGATGATGGTTTATGTAAACCGAAACATGTTGGAGCAAATATTATAGTTTTAAATGTTTTAACATTTTAACAATTAAAATAATTTGTGTGCGTTAGTTGGGACAAATAAAGGATTTCAAAAACTTATTTCATTGTTTTCATTGAGGACATTGAATTTTGTTTTGAATGAATGGTTGATGAAAACCACAATCAAACACAACTGTATTTATTGTCTAACAGTATATTGGTACAAATGAGCTACATGTTTCAGACAAAAAGGGCCATTGTCTAGCTTTGTATAAAAACATTGAGATGGAGTAAAGTGTGAGATCTAACAGTAAGGATATACATGTAACATTTATATATTTGCTTCCTCTTTGTTTGTATACAAGGCCTGATGATGACCCTTTTTGGGCCAAAACACGTAGCTCATTGGTAGCAGCATATTGTTATGCAATAAATATGGTTGTGTTTGTTGGTGGTCTTTATCAGTTAATTATTATTCCATTGTTAATAAGTGGCAGAGTGTTTTTGTGCACCACTCCTTGAATTCGTAAAAGTAAAACTGCTTACCTGACAGGTACAGTGGTTTGGATAAGTTATCAAGAAAGTAAATGAAAAATTAAGCTCTTCGAAAGTGTTGCATTATAGGAAGGACAGACCTTCCCATTCTATAATACTGTCTTTTAATTGTATCAGCCGTATTTGTTCCACCAGACACTTGATGTGAGATCTTTCTTTTCAAGATGTGTTGATATAGGATGTTACACAGCACAGATAGGTAGTTAGTTACAAACGTTCAGGTACAACCTGTTGGTCCAATCCTCAAGGGTCAAGCAGTCCAAAAAGACTTGGAGTAACAAACTACCAATCTACACTGCATAATGTCTCAGAAGAGTGAAGATCTCATTACACTGTGGCGGAAGTTTGCAAGCAAGCAATTTTCTTTCCTACCTGGTGTCGGGTGAGTCTGTGATGATAGAGTTACGGGGATAAGAACTTTAAATACTAAGGGTAAATTTATTCATTTTCTGATCATTGTTGGTGGCTTTTTAACTGTTAACTTTAAATTTGAAAATTTATGTTCATATTATTATACCCTAATAATGTATAAGACTGAAAGCAGACATGTAAGGCATAATTCTGAAGAGACAGATAAGGTATAAAGTAGCTGTTAAATGTATCTCACATACCCTGCATTTTCCACAGCTCTGATTTAAATAAACAGAAAAGTGCAATACAGTTTTAGAAATATCTTGATTTCTCACCAGTGTAAATGAAATAGATATGTTCAGTTCTTTAACTTGTTTTTGCTCAGCTAATACCACTTTAAAGGTTTAGCTCTGCATGTACGTGTTTTACATCTCCGTCCGCTTTTGAAACTGAACACTATGCGAAGAACGATGCTAATTCTACAGCCTTACAAGATATAACTGTCAATTGAAGAACACCATTTGATATCCTTGCAATGTTTTTCATATGCTAAATCATCCAGTATTAATTACAGTTGTCATTGGAACATATTCTATGTATGCTTGTTGCATTGAAAGACAAATTGAACAGTAGTGTTTGTATATAATTATAAAATGTTGGTTAATGGTTCATGATTAATGTGATTTTCACACTGTTTGTATATATATATATATATATATATCATATTTCCAATCATATATTACATTTTTTGAGAATATTTATATGTAGTATTCATGTATTAGAAACACAGGTTAGCAGATTCTGAGTTACCAAATGATTGTAACGGGCATATTTTTGTGAGCTGAGTACTTTGAAACCAGTGACACTTACAGTTTATGCATATTTATAATGTCCGGTTATCCTGTCTCCAGCTCTGTGAAGTGTGCGAGGTATGTGGCATGACAGAGATGTGTGGTTTAAATCATTGACAGTTCATTCCAGAAAAATAAGTCAACTTACTACACTAGCATTGTAATGATCTAGAGGATGAATAATAATAATAATAATAATAAATGAATGTGGAACATGAAATGTATGATTATACCGGTAATAATTTGAGCCACCAGCATAGTAACAAAAGGTTTCAAGAAACATTTGGAAGGCATACCAGGAAATCATTCAATACAATCACTACAAAAGACATGTTATACTTGGAACATCGCACACAATATGGAAAGCATTCATGTGTGAGACATTACTTGCAACAGTATGTACACATGGCCACATACTCCCTTTTTGATGTCACTAGCCTGTGCGACCGGCGTCAGGACCGTACCTTTCTGTTTCCCAGTTTGCGGAAACCAGAGACGGGATAAATGGACAGTAATACAATATGTATGGGATGTAGACTTAAAGACAGTCTGATGTTAATTACATGTGGACAGGCTGATGTAATTAAAATTAATCACTCTTCATGTTGCGCGTGCACACACACACACACACACCACACACATACACATGTAAGAAGTCCCATTTCCATATTTTTAAGACAATTTTCTTGTCACTGTTTGGTTTTGAAAAGAACATTTTCAGGTTTATTACTATGAAGAAATATTGGAGTTACATGGTGTGACTGCCACACGGGTTATCAGTGTCACAGTCTTTAAAAACTGAGCTGGGGAAGGGATGCACACACCATTCCATCATCATGCATGGTGAACATTTGCCACTGTCTTATTTTAGTTAAAGAACACACTGACTACTACTTTCATCAGAAGTGTGACTGCTCTGTTTGGTCCACTGGATGCAGCTGTTCTCTTGTATTTTGATACTGTGTACAGCACATCAAAATAGTTGGTCTTGGACCCCATAATGGGTCTCACATCAGAGGTTGACCATTCTCATCAGTGGTATTTCGTAATATCTGCCAAATCCACAGACCAGAGTCATTCCTGAGAAATTAATAGATGCCTAGTTGGTCAATAAATCCTTTGCACTGTATGGAACCTGAAGGTTCTCTGTTGAGAGTACCCCCACTACTGGCCCCTTTTCTGAGCCTAATAATCCATTCCACATCATGTTATCTATATGTAGTCTTCAAAGAGATCTCTTCTCTTAAAATTTTCTCATCATAACTTTGTTATCACCTCTTTCCAAAAATGTATCACATTCCCACCCATCTCATCACCCTTCATTTGGTCATAATGGAAATCATGAAACACTCCTGTGCAGTTTTGTTCAGCCCTCTGTTAATACTGTTAGCAAAACAGAAAATAAGTAGAATATGAAATGAAGTACACTTCTTCCCAGTCAGATATTAGGACATAGAATACAAATTTCTATGGCGGCTGAAGGTCATTTTTGGGTAACAAAGCTGTGTCAATTCAGAGGCAATGTCCCGCATTTGTGTGCCACTGGTTTGTATGTAAAAACAGCAATTGCCAAGTGTTTTGCTTGGTTCATGTTATAGCATGTCATGTCATCCAAAGTATTTGTATACAATGTAATCAGTAGTGCTGACAATAATGGATGCCACAAGTACTTACACAGAATTTTAAGGTAGTGTTGATGCCTAAAAGTCTGAGAGTAAGAATGCAGTTTTAAATTTTCATATGAATACTCCAATATTTTCAGCAACTGTTTGATTGTCAAGTATATTTTTATTCTACAACATTGATAAAGAAAAGGACTACATTAAGCTGAACAATAAATCTACAAGTGTAAAAAAATGAAGATGTACTTCAGCTGTGGTGTATGCCAAAAACCTGTCTCCCCATCTTCTACCTGCATCTCTGTCATGTAAAGGATTATAGGACATTAGACATATGGGGATTTTGTCACCATCAGTTCTTGTATGTTGGCATCAGTCATTGAGTATGTTTCATCAGTTACAGATCTTAATGGTGTGACTGCTGCAGTTGTAATGCTTCAGATTGCCATTCATGAGATGCTCAGTTCAAATCTCAGGCAAAACAAATATTCAGCCTTAATATCCTGCCATGCTCCTTAGTTCCTCCAAGCTGACGCTAGGACAATGCCTCAGGTGGTGCTACAACCTCCTGACCAGTGCAGTTCCACTGTCCTATACCATTTGCTGTGACACTGCCTGAGCTACTGACAGCACCTTTACATAAATCATTAATAAACTTTTGGATTTAATGTTTTTTATACTGTGCATTGACACAATTATGAAATGTAAATCCAGACTTTTTAAATTAACGTTTTAATTCAGTTCTCATTCTCTTCTGTGTTTCAAACATCATGTGTTCATCATCAGGAAGACCATTTGTACATGTAGTTTTTCATGGTATGTTTTTCATACATTTATGTTAGCAGTCTAGCAGATGGAAGGAACAGGCACATCCACCTGCTAGACAGCGTGCAGAAATTTATGAAAAACATGCCGTACAAATGGTCTTCCTTATGATGAACACATGATGTTCAAAGCTTGTAGAAGACACCAAGAATTGAATTAAAACATTAATTTGAAAACTGTGCATTTGTTGGTTTACATTACATAATTTACGGAAGTCTTGCATCTCATGTGGCCTGCAAGTGTGTTACTGTTGACTGTAAAATTCTCATAAATATAATCAGTTTTCTACTTGTCTTTTCTGTTAATTGTGCAGTTTTTCTGCAATGCACAATGGCTGGAATAACAGTATGTTTATAAAGTTTTATTTATGATCTGTGTATTGAAAGTCATCCTGATATAAAACATTTAATCGGTAATGGCATTTCTGCTTTTATGGATCATAACTCTGAAACACTCATCATTTTGCATTCTGGTAATCTCCATACCTGCATTAATCCTGCCACTTTAGTGATATTAAGTGTAATTTGACAAACCTGAGTTTTCCTGCTTAAGTGGGCAAAAAAAAAAAAAAATTCTATAATTCAAACAAAATAAAAGCACAGTGACTCTCATGGTTGTGTGTAGTTGGGACAGTGAAGACCAAGTTATTTTACACAAAACTTAAAATAACTGTCAGTACAAACGTTTATTATTTTAAGAGACCTACGAAAGCTCAGAATGTAAACAGTGGATGGCGCATCTGTTCTGAAGTTTGCCTAGCTCAGTACCATTATGCCGGCAAGGAATTAGGATCTTGTAAATGAAACAAAGTAAGTATTAGTTATAAACATTTACTTCTTACAGAAGTTCATAAAATTAAAACTGAACTGAAGTGTTCATTTGAATAAGTTTACATCCAGTCACTGGTTCACTATTGTGAGGAAAATTGAACATTGGTATGTACTATAAAGCGATTCTTTTAAAGTTCCTCTTTTTAAACTAAGTATAATGTATACTGTTCAGTGAACATTCATCAGCAAATGAAAAACAAATCTTTCACTATTCTGGGCTCTACAAATATACATATTACATAGTTATAAAGAGAGCCAGTTTTGTTAATACACGTCATAATAATGAACTCTTAGACAGCTGATGACTTTTTGGTAGCTAAACCAGTAGCTTCTTAACAGCCAGAGATTGCAGAATTAATTCTAAAGATGAATTCCAAGTCACCAGAAACCTAACGTTCATTTTGTAGTTTCGTAGGGAATATCAACATTAAATTTAAGCTATTTTTAATTGTTGCAATTATGCTTTAGTGATAATGTAGTTCTATCATATTTTATTGGACTGAAAAATATGATGTATTGGGACTAGAATCTATTGTAGTACAGAGTGGGACAAAAATAGGTATACAGTTACTTTTGTTAACTTATATTGCATTTTGTTTTTTCTTTATGGCAGATAGTTGCTGGTAATCTGATGACCAACTGAGGTGGGTGGAAAAATTGTTGGAAATCACGAAACAATGAGAATTAACTGTCTCATGGTTCTGTTTTGTGTGGAGTATAAATGAACTGCCAAACACCTACATACTTTTGAACCACTCTGTGTAATGTACCACTATCTGAAATAAGAATGAAAAAACAACAACTGTAAATTTCACTCTTTAAGAACATCAATATTGCTACATTCAGAAAACTGTGCCTATGTATTAGGCAAGTCCTAAGTGAATGGTTCAATGATACTTCGATGATGTAAGTCATAAACTATCCATGACATACAGGGTCAAGTTACATAGACAAAGTATCTACATGGAGCAGACTACCTCCTTTTCCTACTACACAACATGAGCATTCTGAAAAAGTACTTCTAACAACTAAGTTCAGCACTCAGAATCTTAACCCCATTACCACTGGCAAAAGATTTCACAAATTGCACTCTGTTCAAAATGAAAGAAAATAAAACTGACTGTACCAATCAACACTTCATTTTAAGGTGTACATACACACAAAAATTTGCACAATGTAGCATGCTGAATTTGTGTTTCCTGAAAGATACATTAAAATCCAGTTCTCAGAAGTGATAAAATGTATGTGAAGCATAAGAAATACCTACATAGCAAACTTTATGTACTTTTGTATACATATTTTTCATTACAGGACATGTCTTACAGAGAAACCTTTCTAAAATTATGACCCAGTTACAGTTTTTTACATAATATTGAGAGTTATTCTGCTCAAAAATGTCAAAAAAGAAATCCACGCCTGGATATCTTTTAGCAACTCTGTGTCAAGAAACAGTCATGGTTGTACTTCCACAAAGAGACTGTACAAAATTGGACATGTAACTTCTGTACATCTACTCCAACCAGGTTCCTAAGAACCAAACAGATTTATAATTCAGGCACTTTATTTCTGAATGAAGCATGTGATGTCATTTCACAGCTGTAAACCCAGGAGAACTTTAGCGCAAATAAGATTACCGTGCACCACAAGCCACTGTGTATTGCCCCATTCACCAGGCTGCTACATTCAAGCACAACAACTTTATCATTGTCACATCCTGTGACTACATAACAACTAAATCATAAGGCTAGTAAATTAAACTGCAGTAAAACTCGATTAATCTGACCTCACACATAATGACCATGTCAGCACATTGCCAGGCATACTTCCGCACTGGCGTGCTGCCTTCACGGAGTAAACAGTGCAATCAGAACACAGGGTTGATTTGTCTGTTGAGATACCAGGACAATAAGAAAACCCTGTACTCAGTTACCTATTTGTTTTTATACTGTTGCATCGATTATGGAACTGCAGGACAAAAAGCACATAGTTGATTCATCTGAGGCTCACCAAGTTTGAATGCATATATACCAACACAGAGTTACAGTCTTGCCATTTCATTGCATACTGTGCCCTTTAATAAACTATAATCTCCCTGTAACACTGAATGTCACTGTTGTAAGAGACACTGAGAATTTATAAGAATGGGGGCCAAAGATATTAAAAAAAAATTAAAATTAATGTTCGTTTAGATATTCAGTGTCATGGATGTCAGGTACAAATGCACTTAGAATTTTCTGGCAACTGAATATCAACCGTTCAAGTAAGAAAGAAACACATGTAATCTCTATGTAATTTTGTACTTGAAGATTCTAGAAATATGAACCTCCAAAACAGTAATCACAGCAAAGTCTTCTATAGACTGGAATATAAGTTACTTAACAGAAATTTAAAAAAACCAGCAGTCTGATATTATGTACTCATAATAACAGTTTGCAATATTGTAAGGTACTGTAATCATGACACGTTTCAGTATTAATGGTGGGAGGTATGCTGAAACTAATTGCCACTGTAACCCTGGCACACAGAGGCAGAACAGTTAATTTACACACTCAACCATTCCACCCCACATTTTTAAAGTGCTGACATCCAAATTGTACTTTCTTAGCAAGTTATTCTATGGCTATGCTCTTCCACTTAACACCCTTTTAAACAGGCTTGACAGTTCAAACATCAAGGATCATATAGAATGAGCATATTTATTATCATTATAAAGATAAAAACAAAGAGGAAACAGTATACTTGAGGTTGGTCCTGAATGGGCAAAAGTACTGCAACTCTTAAAATAAAATGTTCCTTTTTGGGAACTTCATATTCTTCTCCATAATATAAGTACATTTATGCTTAATATTATGTAAAAACTATTCACGGATTATACAGATTCAGAATACTGCATACAAATCTGTAATTACTGATCACTTTTCATTAGGTCAAGCATTCAGCTAATGAGTCCAGGCTGAAGACCTCTATTCTTTCATTCACATAATGTGTATGAATTAAAAGAAGTCTGATGCTTGTATGTGACACTTAGGTTTACTAGGCTTCTGTACTTATCCACAGTCATGTATTCAGAAATGATTTTGGGATATGACCTATCCCATTTCACATGAAAGAATGGCAAGTTACTGAAGGACCTTCACTTGTCTAGCAACTGGGCCCATCTTATTAGGTGCCTCTCCATCCTTTCACCTGAAGACAGGAACAGATGCAGTTCCCCTGACTTGTTCTTTTCTGAATGTGACATTGCACAATGTCCAGAAGCCAAATAACCCCAAAGTATGTATGAAGGATGGTTTCAAGAAATTCTATCCACGCACAGATGGTGAGAATGAAGGGACCATAGTTGTCAAGTTGGAAATAACTTGCAGAGCCAAATGGCAGGTGTCCGACACCCATGGAATCACACAGCTGTCAGCAGGAGGTGCTATACCTATACCCTCACCCATGTGACCAGTTACAGAGCCAACCAGCAGCACCCAATCTACCATTTTCACACTCATTTCTGGGGTTTTCAAGGTGAGTTCTGAACTGTAGGTAGTATCACACTGCAACTATGCCAGTAATTTATGCATGATCTGATTCACCCATATAAAAAACTACCATTGTGCACAGAATCCTGTTCTTTTGTGATATAACACTGTGACAGTGGGTAAACAGAGCCCATCATTTCAAGACAATGTAGTGGCCTTATATTCAAGGGTCAGAATGTCTTACTGGACACTTCGATCTTGTAAGAACAGGCCACTATATTGCCTTGAAGAACTGTTACCAGATGACCCACTGACACAGTATTATGTTCAGAGGAAGGGAATCCTCAGCTTCACTGCTGAATATCTATGTCCTAAGTACCTTTTTACAATTTCAGTGTCCTCTGAAGAACACAGTGACAATCTGTGCTGATATGTAAATGCTTCCCTCTTAGTTTATATTCTAGTTATGCCACAACATATAATTTACAAACAGCATTCGAACAATGTGTCTTCTAGACATGGTCAAATTAAACAGGTTTTACTGCAGATGTAAAAAAGAATTACACAAATTAATCTTTAACTAGCTACTTAAATTCATGAGTGACTTTTTTTCTTACAAAAATACTGATTTCATTTTCTTATTTTTAGTCACTCATGAAATCACAGTCTCAATGGCCCTTTCATATCCTACACAATTTTTTAACACGTTTTCACCTTAATTTGATTCTTCAAAAAATAAAAATCCGTCACAGTTTTTTTTTAACATGCTTCTCTCAACATTCATGTCAACAGTCACATATTGCAGTCAACAGTGTTCAAAACTCTATGCTAATCAGATCAAACTTCTTGCTTTCTATTGTTTGGGACATCATTATGCCTACTAGTTACACTTTACAAATAGCATCAATATCAATCCAATGCCTCATGCATCTCCAAACAGAAAACACAGTAACAGACTATATCTCAAAGGAATACTTAAAGCATTCTCCTTCTGTAATATAGCTTAATAAAAATGGATACAGAGAATAATGAGGTATATTTCTCACCACTTAATAATGCAGGTTATTGGGAACAGCTGAATAAATAATATGGCAAAGTGCCCACAGAATAATATTAACAGTCTAGGTCTGATTCCTATAGTAGGTACAGAAAAGTGCAGGAATTCTAAAATAATACAAAGTTATTTCAGCTACAAGTCACTAATACATTACTATTAACCATAACAATTAAATCTGACTCTTTCAAATGTGACCAGAGACAATGGAGCCAGAATGTTTTATTCAGCCAAAATGTCTGTCACAATGGGGTCAAAAACCAAGGATCAGCTGCCAAAATGGGTATCACACTTCCAAGATCAACGCACAGAAGGGGAGAAAAAGAAAAAAAAACTTTTACTCTTATTAATATCTGCACACAGTATTTCATTCTGAAGGTAGTATTTAGACGTGAAAAATTAACTCTGATATGCAGCTAATTGGACACAATCAATACATCTGATTATTTATATATTCTGGTCTATTATATTCTGTTTTGTTCTATGTACTATAAATCACTGCTTTCACAAACTTTTATCTGACATGTAACGGTTTGTGGCTGTTATTTCTGTGCATACTTTTCCTAATGCTGTCTGTGTATCTCAAATGAAGAACAAATTGCATTCACAAAATTGTGTTCAACATTGCATTTTGTGAACTTGTGTTTTACTGGTTTCCTTTGACCCATTCCAATGCAAGTATTTTCTTATCATTCCAGATAAGTCATTCTACTGCCTTGCTACAGAACGTCTCATACAGTTAATTTTAAGGGTAAAATGGGTTTAGAATTCCTGACCTCCTTGCACCCTAGACAGTACTATACTGAGTCCAGGCATATATTATTTCCGACAGAGGTGTCAATTATATTTATACATACTCATCTAAATCTCAATCATCAAACATGTTCATGCAACCTGTGCCAAACACTGGTAAGAAACTGCATTTGTATGATGACCTTTCGTGAAGAAAGACCCTCTTGTGTAAAAGATAATTAAAGTTGAATTGTAACATCTATTACCAAATAAGACTTTCAATCAAATTTAGTCCCATTACTTCCAACCCCCCCCCCCCCCCCCCCTAAAATTAAGGTATAAAAATCAACACCCATGAAAGTAATGTTTAAAAAATCTATTGGTTGTGTGGTATAAAGTGAACTGCTTCATACGTACATGTATGTGTACTATGAACCTTCTTCCACAGTTTTCTGACAAAAGGTGAAAATGTATCTTAAACCAAGGTTTCAATGAAAAATTTAACTTGCAAAAATACCTGAACTGATAAAAAAAATCCAGAATATGAGTTACCTGGTTACAAAATGAATTGAAATTACATACTGATAAAATTTATCTTATCATGTGACAATTTTTAAATCCATAGGAATGATGAAATTATAAAAAACTGCCTATTTGGAATGTTATCAAAGATAGTCACAGGAAACAACCTATGGAGTACATCACTTTAAGCCTTATTTGTTATGATTACATCATATAACAAATACCAACAAGTTTTAAACAGCTGGTTGAGTTTATTAAACTCATCTTAGAAAGTAATTTACAGGAGTAACTGAGTTAGTAGTGCTGCATTGTGTGCTGAAGCATAAAATAGTCCATGTGCTTAACTTGTATTCCATAGAATATACAAATTCTGAGGATACTGATTTCATATGTTCCTACACATGCGTCGTCTGGTGTGTTCAGAATAGCAGCAAACACAACCATAACCACAAAAGAGAACATATACCTATGTTAAACGTTTCTTCACACTGTTCTAAGTGCTAAACATTACTGTATTTTAACTCTGAGTAAACCGTATGCATTACCTTCCTTAGGTTATTTTTTTATCACCACTGTTTTTAGGTCTTCTGGATACAGGAGTCCAGATTTCTACATGATTAGGATTTTTTTTTCCTATTAGCCAGCATCACAATGACTGGAATATTAAGCCCAACAAGTGAATTCATTAACATGTTTTTAAACATGGCCTAACACATTTTATAAACTCTTCCCCAAAAATGTAATACTGGTTAGGATGACACTGTACATTAGATGTAAATTTAACTGGTACCAACAACAGTTAAGTCCTTTCAGGACTTTAGGATTCTATTCTCAATCTAATATCATACCATTAAATAAGCTCCAAGGGAGGAACAAAACATGCTTAAAACTACAAAGACATTGAAACTTTACAAAAACTGACACATGATTAACGTATCAAAACCAACAATCTACCCATACATCCCGGTTAAATTTACATGTACACATTTAATTACGAAAAAGTCAAGCCTTTTACATTACAGTCATTAAGTTAACAAAATATAGATACGTAAATACTTTTGATGAATTCATTTTTTAAAAATCAGATTTGTACTTTCTTACCATTTCCTTACTAGAAAAAAGTTTCTTTTTACAGTATCTATGATAAAAATAAAGTGTTAGGACTTTCTGAGGAAGAGTAGGATATTTGTATACTGTAATGGTATTTTAGGCAAGGTTTTATAGTACTCTTTGGATTAGAGTCATACTATGGTTCTGCTTTGGCACATCTTGAAGCCCCTTCTTATTATAACCATCAGAATGGCAACGGTTGTTACAAGTCATGCTTGTGTGCAACCACAAGTGATGAGTCAGAACACTCTGAACAATAACATAGGGTACCAAGTGAGTCATATGAAATGGCTTTGTTAACAGAAAGCAGATGCTTTTTGCACCTTTGTCAGCATGCCTAAAATGTAGGTAACCAATCTCTGTCAACAAAACTAATCACTAAGCAAGATGTCTAACTTAAACGCGCAATCACCGTTTAAAACCTTTTGCAAATTCCGTAACCTGAAACAAACTTTTACTGTATTTTCTGAGGTACAACACACTGTTCCTTTGTTACAATATATGGCCTCAAATCTACATTAATGTTGTTGTTTGAAGGTACAACATGTATTTTTCATATAATCTAGGTGTGTGTGTTGTACTCAGAAAAATACTGTAATCACTCAGTTTTTGTCATTTACATTTGCTGCATATTACACAGATACTTGCATCACTTAATTCCCAAGCTGCATGCTTGAGACAGTACTTAAATATGTAGCACATATACCACCCAGACAAGAAAAATTTTCCCACAGTCTTCATACAATAAAAGTATTGTGTTACATAATATTGGTATGATCACCACTTGTAAACACACAAGTATAAATTTCAACTGTGCCCATTCTCATTCTAGCCAAGATGGGACTTCATGATAAGCTACAATCAACTGAACCATCTCAAAATCCAATTCCTCTAGTCCCTTCGTGCTCTTTTTGCCCTCATGCCCATTGCTGTTATATCAGGTTCCAGACCTCCTCGACCCTTCTTACTAACCTGCACTTGGGATTGTGCTGTCAGCTGCAGTGAAATGGCATGGGTGTTCAATTTTTCTGCTAGTAACAGATCTTTTAGACCCTTCATCTTCTGGCTGCGCAATGTAAGTCTTGGTCTCCCCCGAGATTTAAGGTCAGACTGGTCTTGAACCTTGTTATCTCCACTGCCAAGAGATGCATTATTCTGTTTTGATGGGCCTGGATCCCGTACCCCATTCGATGTTAGCGCTGTGGCTACTGTAGGTTCTGAAATGATGCTCCCCCCTCCAACAAATGGCTCTCCCCCACCTTGCAGAAGATACTCTGGGTTAAGTATCTTCTCACCACATGCAGCTGTGAGCGCAGCAATGCTTGGGTGAGGAGCCAATGCGTCATCACCTCCTTGCAACTTCTGTTTTCCTGCATCTTCTCCAATGACTCTGGATTCTAGGCTTCGTATAATGTCACGCGTACTGTTACCACCACTACCACCACCTGCAAGAAAGTGGAAATATCATCGGTATAATGTAGCAAGATGGTGTCACTTTACAAATGGTAGAGAATGCAGGCTTCAATGTCCTATCAAAATTCCAAGAAACTATACTATCATCATCTGTATAATTAACAAACTTATGTTTTAACTTGAGCCCCTAAAAAATTTGAGTTCAGCACTAAGAATATTAGTGTGTGTTTACGATTGGTTACTGATTATTTTGTGGGTTCAGGAGCTGGGACAGCACAGTCAGTATAGTGACTTGGCTACTAGGCTACAGGCTGGATGAATAAGGAATCATGGTTTGATTCCCAGCAGAGGCAAGAGATTCTGTTCTTCTCCAAAGTGTCCAGATCAACTTTAGGTCTCGCCCAGCTTGGCAGTCACTGGGTAATGTGGCTTCTTCCCTGGGGTGTTGTACTCAAGGATTAAAGATGACCACTCACCTCCATTCTGGACCAAGGTGAAGAATTCACAATTCACTTTTGCTACCACATGCCTTCAATGCATGCACAGTAACAACTTCACTGGTCCCTTTACCTTACATTTAACTTTTTAAAGCCTACTGGTTACGTGATGCACCAACAAGTTTAACATTCAAAGAACCGTACACTGTGCCCACACTGTATTTATGTGTTTTGTATTTATCTGAGAACAAACAGCAACTTGTGCCACTTACAGCATAAACTGATTGGTTTTTATAGCCCAGAAAAAAAGTGTTTACAGCGCGGTACGGACTGGGCCTTTAAATAAAAGTCTGCACTTCATCTTTAAAGGGCTAATTCCACAAATTTAAGCAGTCAGGTTGTCTCTGATTGTAAATATTGACTCACTCACCTTCTCTCATTGTGCAGTAATTATTGTTGTTGAGGTACTTGTTGTTCAGGTACTTTGTGTTTCCAGCTGTGCCTTTGCCACTGCTGCTTTTGTTATTACATATTTCATCTTCATCTACACAACTGGGTTCCTCTCTGAGTAAACTATCAAGTAGCTCTTTATTTTCTATGTCATCCTTCAAATCAATTTCAGGCTCAGCAATAGCTCTGTCAAATCCCTCACTGGAGTCATCGCCACGACATTCTATGACTACTTGGGCACGCACATCAGCATCGAACTTGGATATTGTGTTAACAAGAGGTTTTGCCCAGCCAATATGCAACACTGGTGTAGGGCTTCCCTCTTCCCATTGGCAGATCCCATCATAGAAACGAAGAAGATGTGCAAAGCATTCAGGATCCTTAAGGATAGAATGAGCACTATGTCCTGAGCTCACCACTTTCATAATGTGTGGAATTAACTCATTAGCAATTTCCAAGAACTCTTTGTAAATTTCTTCATCATCCCGAGAGTAGTTATACCTACAAACATGAGCAAAAATTTCAAACAAAATGACCATCCAAAATGGGCAATCTTTCTAATAATGATTGAAGTCTTCTGGGATGTGATGCTGTGTCATCCAGTGAGTGGTTATCAGTGCTTCCAAGGATCGCAGACCTTTCACCTTCAAGGCAGAAACCACTCCCACCAAACAACACATTTTTAAAATTGATCTTTCTTCGTATAAAGTTAGCCAACAGAGATGTTTTAAAACTTTAGACAGAATACCACAAGCATTTTCATCTAATTTAAATTACGAGTACAATGAAGCAACCATTCATTGCCCTGATGTCGGTATAAATAAGAGTTAGTGATGAGACAAGAGATTTGATATTGTATCGTAAACTTACAATCACAGCAGACGAACTTGGCTATGCCTCAGAATCAACTAGGCTGGCCAGTGGGACATTTCATTTTTGTCACCATGTTCCAAAATATTGTTCACAAGGCTTATTATGACTGTTAACATTCTATCTGCATAAACAGTTTAGAGTGGCTGCATACATTTATGTTTCCTTTGAAGATTACATGTTTCAACAAGTGAAACAGACATGCAATGAAACTCGCTTAAGATATTTTTTAAAATGTCAAAAAAGTTTGGACTTATTAAGAGGGAACCTGTCTTAAAAGGGTAGGACTGAAATGGACTGTTTTTTAATTTTTTCAGCAATTTTTAAATTTGTATACTGAGCTGAATTTGTGTAATTTGCAAGTCTTAACACATTCTCCTCTGTATCTGACCATCCAAGCATTGTGTCAGTAACCTCTCTCACACAAATGTGTAGTTCTTCAGCATGTTTGGTGTGAGGGACGTTCGCAGCATCATCCCATTTTTTTATATGTTCAACTTCTCAGATATTGAGAGTCGCTTGCTTGTATGCCTGCTTTTGATGTAGCCATGTTCGAGGAGGTGTTTTATAAATTCAATGAAAAAATGTAATGGTAAATTTAATTCAATTTTGAAATCAATTCACTGAAGCATTCAGTTCGCTATTAGCAATGAACGAAACAACCGCAGCAAATTCCAAATTAAAAATCATGCTTCTCTATCATGTAATTTTCCCCACACCCTAAAGGGATGTATCCATAGAATTTGATGTTTCATGTATCCAGCAACTGATGTTAAATACAGATCACAATAATGGCATTTTTTTATGAGTGGTATTAGCCACATTGGTAGTGTGTTCAGTAATTAATCACTCTACAGTACAAAACTGTGCACTCATACACAATGTTAACACAAAATGTATAAGTATATAAATTTTGTAAAGAAAATACCAAATTATTGCAATTAAAGTACAAAACAGCTAAAATCACAATGTGTTGTAACAGTATAGTACAAATCAGTAAGCAGCAACATGTGCAACAGAAAGCATGATGGGTATGCAAGGGGTGGGATTTCATTGACACTAAAAGTAATCATAAAAAACTTCTCATTGTGTGTAGCTAGAAGTCACTGAAAGCTAGGATCAGTATGCTTGTAGAAGAGTCTGTAATTGAAAGACGGCTTGGCTGATTGCAAATGGGAGTGGACTTGGGCACCACGTCTGTCATTTTCACATAGTCTGCCTCAAGTTTTCACACCATTAACATCATTTAAATGCTTTACATGCAGCACAACACCAGTTATCTTCAAGTTGGCAACAGTGCATTTTTGCCCAAGCCCTGCCGTCAATGCTACAATGCCATGTTGAAATGTCAGCAAAGAGACTTTGCAGACATGTACACTAACTCAATAGCATTCACAGCAGCGTGACTAGAAGCAAAGTGACTGATGTAGCAACAGTGATGATGGAAGAGTGACAGAGGCTGAGTACTGGGGAGAGACAGATTCCAGTCTTTGCATTGCGGGAGAAATACAACACCCACGTGCCATCAGGTCGTGTCATTCTGCTGTGAAACTCATGAGCAGAAATGACTTTGGAGATTAACCTACATGAACTGGTAGTGTAACTTCAACATCATCTTGGAAACAGAAAGAATGCAAACTGGGGGTAAATTTTTTCAGATTATGCCTCTTAGGTGGGAAATCTTCTTATATTGGGATGTATTTAAAGGGCAACATGTAATGAAAATCAAATGGATGAACTTTGGTACGTGTTTATCTTGAGATCAAAGGCAGAAAAATATCTTAACCGGGGTCATCTTAAGCAAGTTTCATTGTAACTGACTGTGTGGCTTTTGTAATACAACTGTAAGAAAAATGACAACATATTTATTGTTGTCCAGTTTATGCTTAACAGCAATTATGTAAAAGCATTTTTAACAATGCAGATTTTATGTCACAAACCACTAGTATAGGTACACACACATTACACTATATATTTGTACCTTTTCATGACATATCAACATGACTTTGTAGTTATCAGCACTGCTGCCAATACCAGAATTATTAAATCATGAATATATAACACTGTTCTTACAAATGTATGGCATATTCTGCCAGTACAACATTCTCTCTTCCATTTATTATTTATTATTACAAATAATGTCAGAACAAAATTAATGATGATAAAATTCAAGCTGACAGACAGAACAGTGGAAAGATCTTTCCAATATCTCCGGTACTTGAAAGAAAATGATTGGACAAAGTCTCTGTTCCTATCAGTAAGTGCTTTTGCCAGTAATATACCATGTTTGTTCTTGTCATTTAGTGTCTCTGATAACATCATAATTCTAGTTGAAGCAATGACTATAGAACTACCATTCTGCAGAGAAAATGCTTGAGTGTTACAATAAATCCATGTGATGGACCATGTTTCTTGAAGTGACTGTTATCAGCTATAAATTCCATACAGTACTACTTTTCACAAATTTAGTGTTACTCCCAGCTGAACAAAAGACTCTGTCATTATACTGACAAGTGTAACATAGGACATTAAATTACACTGGCAGATATTTAGCAATGTTTTGGAGGAACAGTTTCCTATACCTGCCTGAAGAAGAAGACAGGAGATTACCCAAAAATAATGGTCGATTTCTACCAGAACACATGGTATCTTGTCCCCCACAGACAGTCATGTTCATAATCACTGTCCTAATCTCACATAAACTGCATATATTTGTTTTCTACTTACAATCTAATAACATCAGCAGCATTAGCCCAACTTTCAAATGCTTCTTTATACATTTTGTGTCTGTAGAAGTAACCACCTTGGTAAGTGTATGGATAGACATGTTGATTTTTATAGTATGTTCTTGCTGACATGGCTGCCTCTTGAAATAAGGTGGAACACGGAGGACGTCCAGGTGTGGGACT
>Ga0123353_10003630_pt1 | contig 19565 bp, 12 predicted proteins | sample TergutLab28metaG_3_FD_92763 | JGI IMG/M metagenome (GOLD analysis project Ga0123353, IMG submission 92763) | Labiotermes labralis P3 segment gut microbial communities from Petit-Saut dam, French Guiana - Lab288 P3 | ecosystem: Host-associated > Arthropoda: Insects > Digestive system > Gut ... | reverse complement strand
CCTTTGATGATATAGCGATTGTTGGCGCTGTCCAACGTAGCAAAGGATGCCATGAATTTGGCCGTTTCCATCACTAAATGGTGATAATTTTTCAGGGTTTCAGGCGTTGGATTTTGACGATACATCAGTTCCGACATATAAATATAATGCGGCTGCTGCCAGATCAGAAACGAACCCACCGACGAAGGCGCTTCCTTGCCTGACGGATCGGTCATTTTCATCCAGCGAATACCGTCAAAATGCTGTCTCTGTGCAATTTCGCGAGCAATGGGTTCTACCTTTTTGTACCATTCCAGACTTGGCGCCAACAGATCTGCCCTGTTCCACAAAGCAAAATGCACCTGATGCCACCAATGCATCTCCAAATGGAACTTGCCGAACCAACTGTTGTAAGTCAGTCCTGTTTCCTGAGGCGGTTCGGGAGCGGCACATTGAATGGCCATGATATATTGCGACAACACAACCCTACGCTCCAGCTCTTTGGCGCGTTCGTCCGTACATTGCGAAAAATCCACTGCACCGCCCGTTTTCCAGAATTGCTGCCAACGCTCCTGCGCTTTTGAAGCCACTGCATCAAAAACTTCCAAATCGGAGAAATTATTCTTGGGCGCAAATTCAACTGTGAATGACAGATGATCATCCTGCGTTTCCAGCACGAAATAATGCGGGGATCTCTCTTTCAGCAATGCCTGCCCTTCCCATGCGATCTTGATAAAGTAAATGGTTGTGTCGATGTTGCGTTCCAGAATGGCGAAATGGTCGCGTTGTTCCAGCAGTTTGGTCAGATGGTTGGCAGGGCGGTTCCAGTCGCAGGCGTCGTCACTGTGAATTCCGGTGGGATAAGCGAAACGAAGTTTTACGGCGGCTCTACCCTGCGCCAATAACGGCGATTCTACTCTTGCAGCAATTCTATCTACCGACGGATGACAAACGGTGCTTACCTTGAGCGGGCTGTCGTCCAGCGAAAAAACGCTATTGATGCGTCCGTTCCACATATCTAACTTTTGGTTGATATCAGATATATCTTTGGGATGAATGTGGTCGCCGTCAGCGTCCAGCAATTCCAGCCCTACGATGCCCAAATGAAGCCGGTGCGGATTGGCGCGAAAATAGTTCACTGCTTCCATACGTTTGCCAAAACCTTGGGCTTCAACAGAATTTAAGCCCGGCATCCGCAACTGAACGGAATAAAGTCCCGCGTGTCCGTGACCGAAATCATAACTTTCCAAAGTTTCCTCAAATTTATAATTTTTGGTGTTTGGAAAACTATGCCAACCCCAGTGCGACTGCGTTCCCAGCGCTACGCCATGAGCGTAAAATTCTGGAAATGTTTGCAGTCCCGTAGCGTCAACGGTAAAAGCAAATTTGCCGTTACCCACTGACAGCGAAGACAATGTGTCGAACTTCGTTACTTGCGGATTGTTGCGTGTAACAAGCGCTTCACGGTTAATTTTTTGAGGTTGCATACTGCATGAAGCACACAACGCTGCGATGATGATGGTCGATACATTAATTTTCATGATGAGTTTTGATGAATGATTAACGAGACAAATATAAGGATTCTTGAATAAATTTTCCCATAATAACTAATTGTTTCCTGTGATTTTTGACAGACTGAAAACGGTATGTTTGACGGTCGTTTGGTGTGACAACAACTTCAGAAATATTCGTTTCGAAAGAGATAACATCATTTTCGTTGATAAAATTGATATAATTTATCAACACAAATGCCTTTTCTATGCCGTCGCCGAGACCGAAATTCCACACCTCGTCGGGCTGGGCGAGGCGGTTGTCGCTGTAGATGGATTCATTTGGCAAATTCAACAGTATCTGGTATGCTTCGTCGATGGTTTTTCCCTTCAAACCTTCGATACAAACCGGATTTCGTTCGATGGCCGCTTTCGTGAATGGTATCCAGCTGATACCTTCCATTTCGCGGTAAGCGTATCGGGCGAGGTCAGCAAATTCATTTTGTGAAGACATTTCGGCAATATGTTCCATGATTTCTTCGCGACTTTGTTGCACGGTGATTTGCAGGCGCGGCATCGTCGCATATTCCTTGTTCGCATCGGGCAGGCGCGGCTCGATATGTATGAAGGCGCGCATTTCTTCAAACATATCGCGCATACGGCTGCAACATTCCGGAAGGATGCGTTCGATGAAATAATCTTTCTTTTCATCAAAACTCAACTTTTTGTTCTGATTCAAAAACTCCTCAAAATCATTGATGACGATTTTCTCTTCCTTAGACGTGAGATAGAAATCACGCGGGTCAATTTCCTCAAACAGCGCTTTTCGGTTGTCGCCCGTGAATTTGTTTTTGCTCGAATGTTCGTAACTGAAAATGGTACGCAACTCGGTGTAACACTGTTTGTTGTTTCGTAGATGCCGATACTGGAAACATTCCCAAAATTCGTTTTTCGTTCGTAGAAAATTGATAAACACTTCGAAATTGAACTCTGTTGTCAGGAAATTACGCAGACTCGTTCCGAAACTTTTGTAGGCTCCGGGATCAATGGTTGCCTTATCGTACAAAGTATGAATACACCCTGTGAGATGTGACACGATGGTGATTTTTTCATTTTCGATGGCTCGCCGTGCCTTTGCCGATAGTTCCGTTCCGTTGTACCACATCGTTTTGGTAACAATGCGCCGGTTGTTGGTCAGCGTGCCGTCGCGCTCGACAATGAAGTTTTGCGAATGTAGCGGGGTGGCGATCAGGAATATTTTTTCGAGCGGAATACGTCCCACAATAAACATGGCGGCTGCATAAAGTGATGATAACGACACACATTCGCCTGCGCCATTGTCGTATCCTTCCCTGTGACGAAACGCCATCATTGCCTCAACGGTTTCGGTTTTCCAGTAGGGAATGATGTCGCTGGTATACTTGTCTAATCCGAAATGCCTGCGTATATCGATGTCGAAATAATATTTGTCGCCCTCGTAACCGAACAGGGCGTTGCTTTGGCTCAGACTTTCAGCATCAGCAAAATCGCTGAAACGCTTCAATTCCCGTTCCTTATCGGTTAATCCCCACGTATCAAGATCGAGATTGAACGAAAAGTGATCCATAATGTACTGCTTCACGCGGTTGATTTTGTAGATGAAGGACTTTTTTTCGATGTTGGCAAACCATGGATCGTTGCGCCATTTCCATATTTCGGGCGACATGATGTTGGCTAAAACCAGCGAATAAAACAGTTCGGGAAAAATGAAAATCTCCATGTCGGAGAGGGTGTATGCCGAAGAATATTTTTCCAACTCTTTATGACTCATGATATACAATTTTTAATTACTAACTCATTAAAAAATTGCTGCAAAGTTCAAAAAATAATCAAAAATCAAAAATTAAAAATCAAAAATGTTTTTGATTTTTGTATTTTGTATTTATCTTTGCAGCGTTTTTGATGTCATTCGGGGTGTGGCGCAGTTGGCTAGCGCACTTGCATGGGGTGCAAGGGGTCGAAAGTTCGAGTCTTTTCACCCCGACACTGGCAAAAGATTGATTTTTAAATTGTTTAGTGTATTTAAATTGACAAACTGTATTCCTTATTTAAGGATGCAGTTTTTTTTTGATTTTCAGAAAATTGCAACGTCATCCAATTTTTATATTCTTGAATGTTTTTTTGAAAATTCCTCAAATATTTACATTTTTTAGGAATTTAGAAAATAACAAAGTTATTCATCCTGATAATTTTGAGGTTTTTTTGTTTGATCTGGAAGTATTATATCAATTAGTTTTGTTACTTTTGCTGCCTCGAACTTTGTTCGATCTTTCAAAGTCAAAACTTGATATGAGATCAAAAATCATCATTCTGATACTTGGTTTTTTTTGTCTGAATGTCGGCAGCATGTTGGCGCAGACGATAAGAATTACAGGTACAGTAGCCAGCGCCGACGACAAAGACGGACTGCCCGGTGCAAGCGTATTTGTCAAAGGAACTAATATTGGCGTCATCACCGATGTAAATGGCAAATACACTGTTGACGCCTTGCCGGAAGCAACGCTGGTCTTTTCGTTCGTGGGAATGACTATTCAGGAAATACCTGTCAATGGCCGGCGCGAAATCAATGTGATATTGTTAGAAGATGCCATGTCGCTTGAAGAAGTGGTAATCACCGGCATGACAACGGTAGACCGGCGATTGTTTACCGGAGCATCCGACCATTTGAAAGCCAAAGACATGATGATGAGCGGCGTGGCTGATATTACGCGCTCTTTGGAAGGACGTTCGGCTGGCGTTTCCATACAAAATGTTTCGGGAACGTTTGGCACAGCGCCAAAAATCAGGATTCGCGGCGCAACATCCATCTACGGAAACTCGAAACCTTTGTGGGTAGTAGATGGCGTAATCATGGAAGATGCCGCCGATATTTCCAACGATCAACTTTCGTCAGGCGACGCTATTACGTTGATCGGTAACTCCATTGCTGGACTGAACGCGGATGATATCGAATCGTTTGAAATATTGAAGGACGGTTCGGCAACGTCTATCTATGGCGCCAAAGCGATGTCGGGAGTGATTGTCATCACCACCAAAAAAGGGAAATCCGGAGCCGCACGCATCAACTATACCGGCGAATTTACATCGCGATTGAAGCCTAACTATCGCAATTTCAACATCATGAACTCGCAGGATCAGATGGGCATTTACAAGGAACTGGAAGCCAAGGGATGGCTAAACTATGCGAACGTGTTTCGCGCAAAAGACAGCGGAATATACGGCGAAGCCTACCGGTTGATCAAAGAATACGACGAGACAAGCGGAACATTCGGATTGCCATACACACCCGAAGCCATCAATGCCTTTCTACAAAAAGCCGAAATGAGAAATACCGACTGGTTCGACCTGCTCTTTTCCAATGCTTTGGTAATGAACCATTCGCTGAGCCTCTCGCAGGGATCGGACAAGGCAACTTCCTATATTTCCATGAGCGTGCTTACTGATCCGGGCTGGCACAAGCAGAGCAAGGTCACACGCTACACGCTGAATGCCAATGCACAGTATCAAATATTCGACAACCTGACGTTCAGCGTACTGGGTAACGGCTCGTATCGCAAGCAGTTTGCTCCGGGTACAGTATCGCAGGAAACCGACGCTGTGGGAGGATTCGTCAGCCGCGATTTCGACATCAATCCATACTCTTACGCCCTGAATACTTCCAGAACGATGGGTCCCGAGAACAATTTCATACGCAATTATGCCATTTTCAATATTTTTGAAGAACTCGAAGAGAATTATCTTGAATATGATTTGGCAGATACCAAATTTCAGGGTGAAATCAGGTGGACGGCGATTCCCAATCTGACGCTGGGCGCTATCGGCGCGTTTAAGTACAACACCACTTCGCTGCAACATCACATCAGGGACGATTCGAATTACTCCCGCGCTTACAGGGCTTTGGACGACCCTATTGTGAGAGACAGCAACCCTTTTCTTTATAATGATCCAGACAATATATACGGACTGCCGGTGTCCATCCTCGAATCGGGTGGATTTTACGAAAAACGAGAATACAAGGTGCGGAGCATCGATTTTCGCGCCGACATGCGCTACCGCAAAACGTTTCAATATATCCATAACGTTGATATTTACGGCGGTATGGAAGTCAATGCCATCGACCGTACCAGCGACTGGTTCAGAGGAATCGGAATGCAGTACAACAATGGCGAAATTCCCTATACCAACTTTCTGGCATTCAAGAAATACAGAGAGGAAAATACCAATTATTTTTCACTGAACAACACTACCGGCCGGAACACGGCGTTTTTCGGAACGATGAGTTACAGCTACAAAGGTAAATATTCGCTGAACGGAACCATGCGTTATGAAGGATCGAACCGTCTGGGCAAATCGCGGAAAGCACGCTGGTTGCCTACGTGGAACATCGGCGGAGCGTGGAACATCCACGAAGAATCCTTTTTCAGCATGGTGGAGCCTGCCCTTTCGCATCTGAAATTACGCGCTTCTTACAGTCTGACCGCACAGTCGGGGCCATCGTGGGTATCCAATTCGCAGGTTATCATCAGGAATTATGCGCAGTGGCGACCGGTTGCCGGCGATGGCGAAACCGGACTGCAAATCGTTGATCTGGAAAACAGCGAACTGACCTACGAAAAAAACAACGAATTAAACCTCGGTATGGATGCCGGTTTCCTGAACAACCGTATCAATTTGGTGTTTGAGTGGTATCAACGCGACATGTTTGACCTCATCGGATACGTGACGACGATGGGCGTGGGCGGCGTGGTCAACAAATTCGCCAATACGGCAAACATGAGTTCGCAGGGCGTGGAATTGACTGCATCAACAAGAAATGTGGAAACGACCAATTTTCAATGGATAACCGATTTTACCTTTTCGTGGAACAAAAGTTGGATCACCAGCCTTAAAACCATGGACAACCTGATGAGTTTCATCAGCGGCAACGGGTTCCCAAAAGAAGGCTACAACCGGAGTTCGCTCTTTTCCATTCCCTTTGCGGGACTTGACAATGAGGGATTTCCCACGTTTAACTGGGAAGATGAAGAAGGAAAATATGCCATCAACAAAGATAATTACAACGATTTATGGTTTCAGCAGACAGATAATCTGGATTTCCTGAAATTTGAAGGACAGATTGAACCCAGAATGATGGGCGGTTTTGGCAATGTTTTCTCGTACCGGAATTTCCGTTTGAATATATTTCTCACCTATTCGTTTGGCAACGTGCTGCGTCTCGATCCTGTCTTCAAGCGCAGATATACCGACATGGACGCTACACCCAAAGATTTCATCAACCGCTGGATACTACCGGGCGACGAAGTGATCACCGATGTTCCGGTGATTGCCAGCACACGGCAGGAAAGACGGTACTCAGCCAACAGCCTCAACCGCGCCTACAACGCCTATAATTATTCGACGGCGCGGGTAGCCAGCGGTAGTTTTGTCCGTATGAAGGAAATTTCGCTGGCTTATGATTTTCCAAAAGCGGCGATTGAAAAGTTGAAAATGCAGAATTTATCACTGAAACTTCAGGCAACCAACCCGTTCCTGATTTATTCCGACAAAAAACTCAACGGGCAGGATCCGGAGTTTTTCCGGTCGGGAGGAGTGGCGGTGCCGATGTCGCAGCAGTTTACGTTTACGGTTAGGGTGGGATTTTAATGAATTATGAATAATTGAATAACAGATCATGAGAAAGGTAATCAAAAATCAAAAATCAAAAATCAAAAATCTATTATTAGTTGTTGTATTATTTGCTTCGTGCAACGATTTTTTAGATACGCCTCCCGACAAGCGGGCAGAGTTGAATAGTGAAACTAAAATAGCCCAAATTCTGGTATCCGCATATCCGGGTACGTTGCCTGTGATGGTGTTTGAGATGATGTCAGACAATGTAGCCGACAATGGTCCACAATATTCAGACAATTACAATGCACAACTCAACGAACAGGCATACCGATACGAAGATATCACAGAGCCCTACTGGGATGCGCCGAAAACGACATGGGAATCGTGTTACGCAGCCATTGCATCGGCTAACCATGCGCTGGAGGCCATTGAACAAATTGGCAACCCCCCTTCGCTGAACGGTTCGAAGGCAGAAGCACTGTTATGCCGCGCTTTCGGACATTTCGTGCTGGTGAGTACCTTTTGCATAGCGTATAATCCTGTATCAAGCAACAATGATCCGGGTATTCCCTATGTTGAAGCGCCGGAAAAGACTGTCAATCCGAAATATGAACGGGGTACGGTTGCTTCGGTCTACAAAAAAATCAATCGTGACATTGAGGAAGCGTTACCGCTGCACGAGGACAAGTTTCTGCGTCCCGCCTACCATTTCAACCGCAAGGCGGCATACTCTTTTGCAGCGCGTTTCAACTTGTTTTACGGCGAATGGAACAAAGCGGCAAAATATGCTTCGGTGGCGCTGGGCGACAATCCGGGCGCCATGTTTCGCGATTATGTCGCTCTGAGCAAGTTACCCGAAACCAATGATATCACGTATGCCTTTTGCAGTAGCGAAGCATCCTGCAATTTCCTGATCATTCCGCAGACAGGAACGCTGTGGGGGCGTTCGTACCCATATAACAGGCGTTATGCGCATAACAGAAACAAAGCAAGAGAAACATTCTGGCAATATTTTCCATGGAACGGTCCTGCTATAGACCTTGTTTACGGGCTATCCGCATATTCAAGCGGTGGCGGCGATCAGAATATCTGGTATCCTAAGATGCTGGAATTTTTCGAAATAACTAATCCGACCGCAGGAATCGGATATCCGCATACCGTAGCGGTGCCGTTTACGGTGGAAGAAACGCTTGCCTGCCGCGCCGAAGCATACACCATGCTGGGCGATTTCGATAACGCCGTCGCCGATCTAAATCTTTTCTATCATCGGTGGGATGAACGACAGCGCCAATTCAACCTGACACAGATATCCAATTATTATTCCAAAGCACAGGCAAGCAGCCCTTACGTAACGATGAAATCGCGCTTCAACATACAGCCGGGCGTGCAGGAAAATCTGGTACGCGCCGTGCTGGCCGTCCGCCGGTTCGAAAGCGTACATACGGGACAGCGCTGGTTAGACGTCAAACGACATGGTATCACTGTGAAACATCCGCTGATGAGATCACAAACCGAAGAGGAAAAAATCATCACCATCGAACCCTACGAAAACCTCACTGCGATACAGTTACCGGCAGAGGTGATTAGCGCTGGGTTGCCGGCTAATCGGAGATAGATAAATTTCCGCGTAACCCGATTAATTTCGATCCTTCAGAAACTGCGAAGGCGTTTTCCCAAATTGCGCCTTGAAGCATTTACTGAAATAAAACGGATCGTTCATACCTACCTTGTACGATACTTCCGACACATTCAGTCCGGTAGTCAGGAGCAATTCTGCGGCTTTCTTCATGCGAATAATGCGCAGATATTCGCTGGGTGAATGTCCGGTAATACCTTTCACTTTTTTGTAGAACACGGTGCGTCCCATTCCGAGCGCCTGAGCAAACTCGTCCATGGAAAATTCGTCATTTTCAAGGTTTTTTTCGATAACGCCGTGCAGTTTTTCTAAAAAGTCCTTGTCGCGATCGGTAAAAGTGATGGATGGTCGCATCAATCCCGGTTCTTTGGCAAATTTCTGTTGCAGTTTTTCGCGTTGCTCGATCAGATTGACGATCCGCGCCATCAGGAGTTTCATGCTGAAAGGCTTGGTAATGTATGCGTCGGCGCCGGCTTGTATGCCTTCTATCCGGTGTTCTTCGGATGAGTGTGCCGTAAGCACAATGATCGGGATGTGGCTGGTCTCAAAATTAGTTTTCAGACGTTTAGTTACTTCAAAACCGTCTATTCCGGGCATCATCACATCGCAAACTACCAAATCGGGTTGTTCGGTCATCACCTTTTCGAGACCGTCGTTGCCATTTACGGCTGAAGAAACAGTGAAATATTCGCCCAACTGAATCTGGATATATTCGCGAATATCATCATTGTCTTCAATCACGATCAAACGGTAATCCTTGAACGGTTTTTGGGTAGATGCAGTAATGCAATTGTCGGGATCAGCCGTTTCGATATCTTGTGACGGCGTGGCGACGTTTTTCGCCGGCAACGGGTCGCGAATAATATCTTCCTTGTCATAATTTTTGTCCGAAAGAGGAAGCGTCACCGAAAAACATGCGCCTCCAAGTTCTGAGTCGGAATAGGTTACACTGCCTTTATGCACAGTTGCCAGTTCGGAAGTCAAATGCAGGCCTACGCCGGTTCCATCGGCAGCATAGTTGATCTGTTTGAAACGGACAAACAGCATGTTACGCTGGTCTTGAGGTATGCCCGCGCCGGTATCTTCCACCTTCATCACAAACGTATCGTCTGATGTTGAAAATATGAGCTTCAGTAATATTTTCCCTTCATTCGGCGTGTTTTTAAAGGCATTGGACAACAGATTGTACATAATTTTATCCATTTTTCCCCGATCTAACAACATATCCCGTTCCTGCTCGTTCGATTCGAAGAGAAACTCAATTTTTTTCTTTTCGGCCATTTCCTTAAAGGTGAGATAGATGTCGTAAAAAAATTCAACAACATCGGTATGTTCGAGTTTCAACTCCATCCGGTTGTTTTGCAGGCGTCGAAATTCCAACAATTGGTCGATCAGTTTGAGCAGGCGTGCGGAACTTTTGGCCAGCGCACTGATTTGTTTGCCAACCGTGGCAGGCAGATCATCCATACCCGTCAAATTCTCAATTGATCCGCGTATAATGGTCAAAGGAGTACGAAATTCATGAGAAATATTGGTAAAAAAGCGAAGTTTGTATTCGGTCATCTGTTTTTCGATTTCTACGGCTGTGTTCAAGCGATGTATCTTTATCAGCAGGCGCGTCACAAAAGATATTGCGGTAAGCAAGCCGACCACATACAGCAGTATCGCCCAGCCCGATGTCCACCACGGCGGGCGGATCACAATCCGCAACGTGGTTTCGGTATTGCTCCACGCACCAAAACTGTTGCATCCCTTCACTTTGAAGAGATACGTTCCCGGAGGCACATTTCGATAAGCCGCTGCATTATAATGCGATACGGGATTCCAGTCTTTTTCGTAACCATCAAGGTAATAAGTGTATCTGTTGAACTCCGGTGCGTGAAAATTCAGCATGGCAAATTCGAGGTTGAACGAATTTTGGTTGTGTTTCAGGGTAATGCTTTGTGTTGTAGCGATGCTTTCCGTCAGGGGCGAATCCCATTCGCCGGGACGTACATTGTTGCCGTTGACCCGCAAGCCGGTCATCACAACGGGTGGAGTATAGGTGTCGTAATGAATTTTCACCGGGTCGAAGATGTAAATGCCGTTGTAGCTGCCAAACATCAACTCGCCGTTTTCCTTTTTCAGGCACGACAGTTCATTGAACAACGCCGGCTGACGGCTATCTGAAAATATATAATTTTCGAAACGCTCAGTTTTCGGATCAAAACTGGAAATACCGCTTTCGGTGCTTACCCAGATATAACCATGGTCGTCGCCGATGATCGCCTGTATCACTTCGTTCGACAAGCCGTTTTTAGCGGTATAGTGTTTGAACCACGAACGTTCGAGCGGTTCTTCACGCATCAGCAGGTTAAGGCCGCCGCCTGTAGTTCCCAGCCAGATGCGTCCCTGAGAGTCTTCAAAAATGGTCTTTACCTCATTATTATTGAGCGAATGTTCATTTTTAATGTCATTTCTGAAATTAATGTATCTGCTTTCGTCGCGAATCAATTCATCCGGATCGAACACATTGACGCCTTCGTTACATCCAACCCATATCAGTCCGCTACGATCCTGAATCATACCGCGCATCATATCCTGATGTTCGTTTCGCATGTTGATTTGCCTGAAAGTCAGTTCATTGTTCCGCCATTCGGCAAGATGCAGTCCACCGCCGAAACTTCCCATCCACATACGGTTTTTCGAATCGCGCAACATGCTGAATATGTTGTTACTCGACGAGGATTGATGTTCACGGTCGTGGAGCGTATATGATCTTGGAGCGGTTTTGCCATCGGGTGGAAAAATCAATACGCCTTTTCCTCTTGTACCCAGCCATTTGTTTCCCAACGTATCTTCGGCAATCGCAAAGGGTAACCCTCCTGTGATGCGGTGTTTGTACAACTCACGAAACAGCGAATCGCACACATATAAATATCCGTTGCGCGTTCCGAACCAGTATCGGCTTTCCAAATCCTTGTATATCAGGCGGACAGCGTTAATTCTGTTGCCGGTTTCCTCTTTTTTTGCAGGGTAGAAAATATTGACCGGATAATTGGACAGTGATATTTTTGCTACGCCCGTAAATTCGGTTCCCACCCATATTTCGCCCGAATTGTCTTCGGTAACGCAAAGCAGGTAATTGGAAGGTAAGCCATTATTGGAAGTATAGTGGTATGTAACGCCGTCGTTGAGATCGATGGCAAGCAAGCCGTTGCCATAGGTGGTGATCCAGATAACGTTCCGTGAATCGTGGTATACTTCATATCGTTCGAGATCGATGGATACAAGAATTTCGGGAGGTATCAGCCGAACCGGTTCGAATCCGTTGCCTGAATCGTATCGCCACAATACTCCCGACATGTTGTACGCCCATTTGTTCCCTTTATTGTCGGTTAGAAAGTAAGCATTGTGAAGGCGGTTGCCTTGGAAAAAACGTTCAACGGGCGTCATCGAAAGGGTTTTCGTGTCGAAAGCATACATGCCGGCTTTGGTGGCAATCAGGATGGTGTTGTTGACAAGCGCCGAACCGTTCAGAGATACCGGCCGTCCATTATCGATTTTGACGTCAGGCAGAAATATTTGCTGCCCTTTGTCGAAAACCAGAATCTGGTCGTTCGTCACGAAAAACAGATGGTCGTTTGTTTCGTGTGCGCTGTAAAAATAAGCTTTGGGAGTCATGGCGGTAACCACTTCGTCCAAAACCGTGAAAAGTTTCTTATCGGTACCAATCCAAATCCGGCGTCCTGAATCTTCAAACACAAACAAAACAGAATTGCTGTCTAAATCTTTCTCGTCAAGATGCCACGGTTGCAATGTTCCTCCGGAATGTCTCACACGGCAACATCCCTGCCGTGTTCCCCAAAGCCACACATCGTCGGAGGAAGTGATCAGGACATTTGAAAAATTTTTCGCTTCATTTTCAGGGTCGTAGTCGATAAATGTTTCCAGACGCGGGTCGTAGCAGCTCATTGTGTTTGAGGTGGTACGTATCCAGATATAACCGTTCCTGTCTTCCACGATGCTGCGTATCCGGTTGTCGGGAAGCGTCAACGGTGAAGCGGATTCGGGACGCATCACCATAAATTCCTGACCGTTGTAACGATTCAGCCCGTTAATAGTGCCAAGCCATATAAAACCTTTACTATCCTGCATCAGACAGCGAACCGTATTCTGAGACAAACCATCGCGATCCGTAATCGTTTTGATGTCAAGCAGATCGAAAGCCAGAAGCGGAGAACCTGCCGAAAATAACGACAGCACAAGCAAGACGAGATATTGTATGTACAGATTCTTTTGTGTTTTCATTTTTCATGAAATAAATTGAAATAAATCACAAAAGTAAGAAAATTATAAAAAAATTCATACTTTTGTCGCGAAATCTCTTAAAAGAATGAAAACAGCGATTCATGAGACCCCTTGCCAAGCGTTTGCTATATCCGGCAGATATTTATGTTGACAAAGCTCCATGTCTGGTGACCACAGTATTGGGCTCGTGTGTTTCCGTTTGTCTACACGATCCGGTACTGGAGCAGGGAGCGATCAACCATTTTATCCTGCCTCAATGGAATGGGACTGACTTAGCCACCATGAAATACGGGAATACGGCTATAATTCGCATACTGGGGGAGTTGCTGACGCTTGGCAGCAAATATGAAAACGTGGTGGCCAAGGTGTTTGGCGGCTCTGAAGTGCTCCTTTCCACACCTACCAATTTTAATATCGGCAAGCGCAATATCCAGATCGCTTTCGAAATTCTCAAGGAATTTAAAATCCCCGTTGTTCTTTCAGATGTAGGAGGAAATAAAGGTCGAAAAATTACATTTAACACCTTAACCGGTGAAGCAGAATATGATTTTATTCGCAAGGAATCCGCTAAAACCCTTCTACCACGATAACGATTTCCCCTTTTATTGCGGGTCTTTTAGTCCATTCTTCGATTTGTTCGCGTGCAGTTCCCCGAAAGGTTTCTTCGTGCAGTTTGCTCAATTCGCGAGATACTGATATTCGTCGCTCTTCGCCAAAATATGTTTGGATGTCCTGCAAAGTTTTCAAAAGTTTATGCGGTGATTCGTACAGAATGAGGGTACGCCGCTCCACAGCCAGTTCTTTTAGCCGTGTCTGACGTCCTTTTTTGGGAGGCAGAAATCCTTCGAAACAAAACCGGTCGCTCGGAAAACCCGAATTGACAAGCGCCGGAATCAAAGCTGTAGCGCCCGGCAAACATTCCACTGCAATTTCGTTGGCAATGCACTCGCGTACAATCAGGAATCCGGGATCGGAAATAGACGGAGTACCGGCATCGGAAATCAGGGCGACGGTTTGTCCCGCCGACAGTTTATCAATCAATGGTTTTAACGATTTATGTTCATTAAATTTATGGTGTGCAAACATCGGTTTGCTGATAGCGAAATGTCGCAACAGATTTCCGCTCGTTCGGGTATCTTCGGCCAACACAAAATCTGCCTGTTTCAAAACCTCAATAGCCCGACAGGTCATATCACCCAAATTTCCGATGGGTGTTGGCACTATGTATAATTTACCCATTTTAACCGTGCCGGCGTTGCACAAGATTGATAAATTTTTGGACTGTTTCGTTTTCTGGATCCCAATTGAAATGATGGCGGATAAAATTCATCGCATCCGTTACCGATAGAGCCGTATCCAAACGTTGAATGGCGTTGTTGTACAATGCGCCGTCGCCATTGAACAACTCACGGATATATAAAAACTTGTCATTCAATCCGATGCCTGAAGAGATAGAACTCAGTGGCGCCGTTTGCAGTTTACTCGACAGATCGTTACCTGTTTTTTGTTGCGCCAGCGTTTCGTTGATCGGATGAAAATCGGTCGGACTGATTTTTTCTGCTAAAATTTCGGTTTTCGAAGGAGCAGCCTGCGGCTTCTTTTCTTCGCGAACTGGTTGTGACGGCAGTGAAGGATTTTCTTTCACAATTTTCCTTTCCGGTTCAACCGTTTTCTTTTCAGATGGAGAAACTATCACCGGCGCTGAAATTTCTACTTCAAGAGCAACCGGCTGGGATTCTGGTTTGGACGACGTTATTTTTATTTCGTCATTCGAATGTTGGGGAACTAATTTTATTCGCAGCAATTGCTCGTATATCTCTTGCGTTTTCTGCAAAGCGACATCTAATTCCAATCCGTTTATTTTTTCCTGTTCGTGGAATCGGGAAACCAGCAATTTCAAAAAATCAAGTTCCTTTTGGATATAGGTGGTATTGTTTCGATGACACATGATTTATCTGTAAAGATGTACAAATCCGCTTTTTGAAATCTTTGGCGACGAGTCGCGTACTTCGGCCGTATAGTAATACACCCCACTGGCCATTGGCCGCCCGCTCAGCGAACAACCATCCCAGCGGCATCTCACGGCTTCCATGCTGAATACCAAAACGCCAGCGCGAGTATATATTTTCAAAGACACCACATGTTTGTCATTACTTGATTTTGCTTCGAAAAAATCATTTTCTCCATCGCCATTTGGCGTAAAAACATTGGGCGAAATAATCGAATCGGTTGGCGCTTGCGCCATTGCACTGCTTCCCGAACTGTTGCCCGGTAAAAAACACCAACCAAATATGACTACTAAAATGATGAACTGAATACCCCTCATCGATTTCAAATTATCATGATCTATTACTTATACGTGTAACAAAAAAATGATGTTACAATAATCGGCAAAAATAATTTATATTTTATCAATAGCAAAGAATTTTTTCCAAAAAAAAATTGACAAAAGCAGGAAAAAAGGAAACGTACAGGTGGAAAATCTAAATATTTTCCAGCACCCAGACTTTGGGAGTATTCAGAATATCCATAACCCTAATGGTTTCATTATAAGCGGTATGGATATTTTCGTAATGACCTGCCGAAACACGATAAGCGCCAATGTCTTCAAAATGAAGCACCTCAAGTGTGAGATTATAGTTTTTCATGTTGCTCACCATTAGGTCAGCACGCTCTCGGTTGCGAAAACTTCCTACAATGACATAATACCCTCTGGGTACTGATGGTGTCGGTTCCTGAAAAACTTCCTGCGGCTCCTCAGGAATTATCTCCGGCTCTTCCACTACCGCGATTACCGGCGGGGAAGGAAACAATAAATTCTTAACAAACGGAAAGGCAAGGTATCCGGCGGCAATGATTACAAGCGCTCCCACAAAAAAAATGGTTGCCAAAATAGTTTTACTTGATTTTTTTGATGTTTGCATATTACCTAATATTTTCATTGATTGATAACTGATGATTCAAAACACGGCGCAAAGATAAAAATATTTTGTTGTATATCAAGAATTATACAACCTGTCAAATTTTTTTTTTATTTTTGCCTCCGTTTTAAACGGATTAATACATGTAAATAATATGAGCACACAAGTTATTGTTTTTTTAGCAATTTTAGGTGTTTTGGTTGTTTGGGCGATAGCCAAATACAATTTGTTTATCAAGTTGAGGAACAACCGCGAGAATGCGTTTGCCGATATTGACGTGCAACTGAAACAGCGGCACGATCTGATACCCCAGTTGGTATCCACCGTTAAGGGTTATGCTTCGCACGAAAAAGAAACGCTCGACCGGGTTGTCAGTGCACGCAACGGAGCCATCAATGCCAAAAGTATCGACGAAAAAATCGTTGCCGAAAATGCGCTCTCTTCTGCGCTTTCCGGTTTGAAGGTTACGGTGGAAGCCTATCCCGACCTGAAGGCAAATACAAACTTTTTGCAATTGCAGGAAGAAATTTCGGACATCGAAAACAAGTTGGCTGCGGTAAGGCGCTATTTCAATTCTGCAACAAAGGAACTGAACACGGCCATCGAAGTGTTTCCTGCCAATATCATTGCCGGAATGTTCGGTTTCAGAAAAGAGATGATGTTCGATCTTGGCGGCACGGAACGAAAAAATCTGGAACAAGCCCCTCAAATCAGTTTTTAAACCATGAAATACGTCGGGTTGCACACACAGCAAGTCCGGAATAACTTCCGGTCGATTTTTTTGCTTTGCCTGTTTCCATGTCTGGTGATCCTACTCACTTTTCTGTTTTGCATGTTGCTGATTTTTTTCACAGAGGCTGACGGAGAAAGAATCTATATTTGGAAACAATCCTTTCACATGGCCAGTCAGTTAGCGCCGTTCGTTTTATGTGGCGTGGCAATTTGGTTTATGATTGCTTATTTTTCAAATACTGCCATCATACGGTCGGCTACCGGAGCTCATTCGTTGCAGCGCAAGGAAAACAAGCGGGTATACAATCTTGTGGAAAACCTGTGCATGTCGCAGGGAATGACCATGCCGAAGATCGATCTGATTGAAGACAATTCGTTGAACGCTTATGCCAGCGGCATCAACAACCGTACATATACCGTTACTCTTTCGCGAGGCATCATCAGCAAATTAGACGACGACGAACTCGAAGCGGTGATTGCACACGAACTGACGCATATCCGCAACCGCGACGTGCGTTTACTGATTGTATCCATTGTCTTTGTGGGCATCTTTGCCATGCTGATGCAGATTGCCATTCGCGCCTTGCGGTATGCACCGCGACAAAGCAACCGTGGCAATGGAAAGAATAGCGGAGGTATGATTGTGATGATACTGATTGCATTACTGGTAGCAATCATCGGATACTTTTTTTCCAGCCTGATGCGTTTTGCCATTTCCCGAAAACGGGAATACATGGCCGACGCCGGTTCAGCCCTGATGACACACCGTCCGCAAGCGCTGGCAAACGCCCTTCGCAAAATATCAAAAGACCCAAATATCGAAGCAGTAACAAGAAACGATGTCGCCCAATTGTTTATTGAGCATCCCTGTAAAAAAAATAAATCCTCGTTGGGAATTTCGGGATTATTCGCCACGCATCCGCCTATCGAAAAACGGATTGCTCTGCTGGAACAGTTTTAGGCTTTTTGAATAAAAAAATTTTACCCCCTAAAATGTGTGAATTTACCCCCTTTACTTATTTTAGGAATGACTATCATTGCACTTTGTGTTTTATACTTGTAGATAATGAAGAATTTTTTGATGGTGATGATGATTGCTGTATTTATTGCAGCATGTGAGGAAAAGAAAGTAACGGCTGACGATACGCTATCGGTTAACCCGACAAAACTTGATTTTGCCGCCAGTGGTAACGTGAAACAAACCGTAACTGTCGACACCAATGTAGAAAGTTGGAGCTTTGCCAGATCGGATGAATGGATGATTCCCGAAAAGGAATCGGACAACATGTTTTCCGTTGTTGTTCAAGCTAATACACTTACAGAGCCGCGCACCGGAACGATCACCGTTACGGCAGGAGTGGCAGAGCCAGTAACAATTATCGTTCATCAAAAAGCGCGGGTTGACGAAGATGTACTCTCGACAACTCCCGCAGAACTTGAATTTTATGCCGACGATAGCGAAAAGCAAATCGTTACAGTGGTAACCAATGTGACGGATTGGAATGTTTCAAAAACAGTTAGTTGGATTAGGGTCAATAAAGAGACTGACGATACATTTTCGGTCATGGTTGATGTATATACTGAAACAACGGAGCCTCGTAAAGGAATTGTTTTCGTGATGGCAGGAAAAGCCGATCCGGTTACTATTGAAGTAACACAATTTGCGGCAGAAGTACTCTCGGTAACTCCAGAAGATCTGGAGTTTACTGCCGACGACAGCGAGAAGCAAACCGTTACGGTGTTAACAAATCAAACCGATTGGGATTTTGAATCAGAGGACAGTTGGATCAGCGTAAACAAAGAATCTGACGATACGTTTTCCGTTGAGGTTGAAGAATACAGTGAAACAACAAACCCGCGTACAGGAATGATTGTTGTGAAGGCAGGCCGGGAGCGGGTTATCGTTAACGTAACGCAGCTTCAGGCAAGAGGATTCTGGGGGAAAAATCCGGAATTGACTGAATTGAAAGCCTTTCCGGGTGCTGAAGGTTTCGGGCAGAACGTATCAGGAGGACGTGGCGGAAAAGTTGTTTATGTTACCAACCTCCAAGAATCTGGCGAAGGCAGTTTGCGATGGGCAATGCAGCAACACTCCGGAGAGCCTATTACGATACTCTTCCGTGTATCTGGAATCATTGATTTGAATGGAACTGATTTGCGCGTCAAGCGCGACAACTACACCATAGCAGGGCAAACAGCGCCGGGCGACGGCATTTGTATCATGGGTGCAAAGGTAAATTTGGGAGGGTCTAACAATTTTATTCTTAGACACCTACGCTTCCGAATTGGCACCATGAATGGAGATCCGGCAGGAAGCGGCTCCATCGGTATCGAAAATGCCTCTAATTTTATCGTCGACCACTGCACTTTCGGCTGGTCGGGCGAAGAAAATATGACCATTTACGATAACAAAATGACTACCATTCAATGGTGTATTATTCACGAAGGATTGTATAACTCGGGACACAATAAGGGAAATCGTGGATATGGCAATCAATGGGGCGGAGAGACCGCAACGTATCATCATAACCTGTTGGCGCACAATAATAGCAGAAGCCCGCGCTTTAACGGTGCAAGAAGCAACGACCGCAATGTGCTGATTGATTTTGTGAATAATGTAAACTATAACTGGGGAAGCCAAAATTCATGTTATGGAGGCGATATTGAACATGTTAGCCATCGCGTAAATTTTGTGAACAATTATTACAAACCCGGTCCAGCTCGACCCGGCACACAGTCATCAAATTTTATTCGTTCTTCGTATCATGCCAATCAATCCACGAGTGGTAGAGTTGCTGTATGGTACATGAGTGGTAATTACATGGAAGGTTCTGCAAATGCGAGTAAAAACACGGATAACTATTTGGG
>Ga0123353_10003629_pt1 | contig 19566 bp, 16 predicted proteins | sample TergutLab28metaG_3_FD_92763 | JGI IMG/M metagenome (GOLD analysis project Ga0123353, IMG submission 92763) | Labiotermes labralis P3 segment gut microbial communities from Petit-Saut dam, French Guiana - Lab288 P3 | ecosystem: Host-associated > Arthropoda: Insects > Digestive system > Gut ... | reverse complement strand
GGCGGGAGGCGACCCTCGCCTGCGTCAACATCTTTTTTCTGGCATTTTTGAACATCTACATGGGGCTCGACGTGATGGCGCTCACCGTCGCCTTCGTGTTCATCCGGGTGCTGGATTCCCTGACCAACCCGCTGCTGGCCTCCATCATCAACAACAGCCGCAGGGGAAAATGGGGGCGCTACCGGCCCTGGATGCTCATCGGGGCGGCGGCCAACTGCGCCGCGCTGATTCTGATGTTCCTGCCAGTCGGCGTGGAATCAACCATTCTGCGCCACGCCTATTACATTTTCATGTTTTTGGTTTGGGGCCTCACCTTCACGCTGCTGGACGTGCCTGTGTGGGCGATGCTCCCCGCCATTGCGGACTCCACCGAGGACCGCAACAAGGTCAGCTCCATGAGCCGCCTGGTGGGCAACTTCGGCGGGTTCATTTTGATTTCCCTGGGAACCTCCTTGATCATCCCCAAAGTGGCGCTGAGCAGGGGGGTCGGCTGGGCGCACTTCGTGCTAGGGCTGGCGGCGGCGGCCATGGTGCTGCTGTTCATCTCCATCACGGCGACGTTCACCAAGGAGCGCTTTGAATTGCCGGAGGATAAGATATCCACCCGGGAGGTGTTCGGCATCTTCCGGCGCAACGACCAGCTGGCGGCGCACGCGCTGTCGTACCTGCTGCTGCTGGCGGGCATCATGACCGCGATGGAGCAGCAGATCTACCTGTTCATCTATTACGGGGACATGGGGGGCCTCGGCTGGCTGAGCCAGGGCGTGGGCTACATGGTGTTCTCCATCATCGGGGGCATAGGCTTAGGCTTCTCCATGCTGTTCTACGATCTCATCGTAAAAAAAATTCCCCGGGAAAAGGTCTACGGCGTGAGCTTTTTCCTGGCGGCCTTCGGCATGGCGGCCATGTTCTTCATCTTCTACGCCATGCGCGGGCAGTTCGGCCCCTGGGGCGGCGAGATCGCCAAGTGGACCAACGTGGTGCTGGTGGCGCTGGCGGCGTTCCCCTTTTTCACCTCCAGCGGCATCAGCCAGATCGGCTCCACGGTGATGGTGGCGGATATCACCGACTACGGCGAGTGGAAAACCGGGCAGCGCGCCGACAGCGTGATCTTCTCGGTGCAGACCCTGCTGGCCAAGCTCGCCACCGCGGCCTCAATGCTGATCATCGGCCTGGGCATCAAGGCGGCGCGCCTGCCCGCCATCACGCAGCGCTTCAACGAGGCCCTCGGCGAATTTGAATATCAGTTTATCGACGAGGCGGGGGCCGCCGTCTCCACCGGCGCGCTGGACATTCTGCGCGCGTTCATGTTCCTGGCGCCCATTCCCCTGTGCATCGCCGGCTACGTTGTCTATAAGAAGAAATACTGGCTCTACGGCAGGCGCTATGAGGAGATCAAGCGGGAGGTGGAGGAGAGGCGGGAGACAGGGGAATAGTCGCTTGTATTTTTTCACCCCCTCTGCCGCCAATCAGCCCTTGCGGGCGGCGGCATCTCCCCCAATGAAGCGAAGCGGAATGACAGGGGGAGATGTCGCGAGACCCCGAAGGGGTCGTCCTGCGACAGAGGGGGTAAGAGATAAATAAAAAAATAACCAAGGAGAAAATTATAATGCAAAAAGCAGTAGGCTACGACAAACAGCGCGCCGCCGCGCTCATGGAAAAGTACGACCTGGATCTCATGCTCGTCTCCTCACCTTTGAACGTCTGGTATGCCACGGGGCTGCCTATGCTGCACAGCGCGCCCAGCCCGATCCTGGAGGCCCTGAGCAACAAGTACCCCAACTTCGGCGCCATCCACCGCAGCGGCGATGTGACGGTGTTCCATTGGGTGGGCTTCATGAGCGTGGAGGACTTCTGCTGGGCGGACGACGCCGTCCCCATGTTTTCGCTGGATATGGCGGGGGATACCATCGTCTCGACGCTGGAGGACATGGAGGGCGTCAAGCGCGTAGGGATCGAGCTGAGCGCGCCCGTGTATATGCTGGACGCCCTGACGGAGAGCGGCCTGGGGCTGGAGGCCGTGCGCTGCGACGAGGTTCTGAACGAGCTGCGCCTGGTCAAATCGGAGGAGGAACTCGCGCGCCTGACCCGCGCGGCGGAGATCACGCAGATTGTGATCGAAAAATGCCTGGACTTTTTGAAGGAAGGCGTCACCGACCTGGAGCTGATCAAATTCGCCCGGGACGAGATGCTGCGCCTGGGCGCGGACGACTGGAACCACTTCACCATCCGCTTCGGGGATTCCGACCCCGAGGCCCCCGGCACCGGGCGTGCGTTGCGGCGCGATGAGATCGTGCGCCTCGATTTGGGCGTGGTGTACAAGGGATATGTGTCGGATCTCAACAAGCACGCGATCATCGGGCAGGCGGACGGCGAGGCCAGGGGCATCATGGAGGGCCTGGTCAAATTGCAGCGCTGGTGCGAGGAGAACATCCGCCCCAGCGTGAATATGATCGAGCTGGGCGAGGCGGCCTACGAATGGTACGACGAGAACGTGTCCTACGGCTCGGCCTACCTGCAGGGGCACAGCATCGGCCTGCAGGTGGAGGATCTGCATATGTTCGGCACCCTTTTCGCCGGGCCGGACATGGTGTTCCAGGAGAACATGGTGTTTGAGATCGAATCCTGGGAGAATTACAAGGACAGCCTGCTGGGGGTGGAGGACATCTATGTGGTGACAAAGGACGGCTGCAAAAAGCTGTCCTCCCTTGCGCCGGAGATTCACGAGATCGGGTGAAAAGGCGATGGTCGCCTGAAAAACCGCTTGCCTCCAGCCAAATTTCTGGGCTGGAGGCAAGCGGTGGTTTTTTGAAAGCCATATACAGGAATTCACGCCTGCTCTCCCTGTGCGCGGGCCCTGCGCTCCTTCAGCTCCTCGAGCACATTCTCCTGGAACGCCCCCTCGAACTTGTAGAACAGCATGGGGATCATCTGGAGCAAAAACGCGGCGGCCATGGAGAGCGTGATCAGCATGAAAATCATATTAAGCACCTGGGGGTAGGACTGCGCGATGCTGCCGCCCGCCGCCTGCGTGGCCTGCATGGCCTCGGAATTGTAATTGACAAAGCTGAGCATGAACATCGTCAGCGCCGAGATCGCGGCGGAGCTTATCTTTCCAATGAGCTTGGTGACGGAAAAGGTAACGCCCTCGGTGCGCTCGCCGGTCTTCCATTCGGCGTACTCGATGCTGTCGGAGGTCATCAGGTTGGTCAAGGTGGCGATAATGCCCGCCGGGAAGTTCGCGAAAAACTTAAAGACAAGATACACCACAATGCTCTGATAGCCGACGGCATACAGCCCGATGTTAATCGCGGCCCCGGCGGCGCACATGGACAGAAACAGCCTTTTCTTGCTGAAGTGCTTGAGCAGAAAGGGCACGCAGAGCATCGACAGCATCCAGGAAGCGCCGGAGGATATTTGCAGCAGGGGGAACAGCAGCGCGGTGCTCAGGCCCGTATCCGCGTAATTCCAGGTGCAAAAATAGACGAGGGCGTTGCCGGCCATGTTGGTCACGCCGTTGAGCAGGCCGACGAGCAGAAGGATCAGCAGGGGTTTGTTTTGGAACAGCGGCCGGATGGTCTGAAGAAAAGCCGCCGCGCCCGCCTTTTCGGCCGCGGGCGGCGTGATTTTCTCCTTGAGATGCCGGGAAGAAACCATCATGCACACGCAGCCGATGCCGACGAGAAGCGAAGCGACAATAAAGTTGCCCATGGGGCTCTTTTCGGAGCCGCCCACCAGCAGCACCAGCGCGAAATACAGCCCCCCCGGCAATATCGTCCCGGTGGAGCCCAGCGTGGAGCTGACCGAGACGGCCTTGTTGCGCTCCTGCTGGTCGATAAACAGCAGCGGCTGCAGACCATGCAGGGGGATTTCCACGGCTGTGAAAAAAATATCGAACAAAATGTAAAAAACGCCCGCCAGGATCGTCTTCGTCATCAGGGGCAGGCTGACAATCGGCAGGAACATGAAAACGCTGATAAAGAACAGCGGGATGGGCGCATAGCGCAGGTAGGGAATGCATTTGCCCCATTTGGTATGCGTCCGATCCACTATGATACCCATCACGGGGTCGTTGACCGCGTCCCAGATCCTCGCCACCAAGAAGATGGCGCCCACCGCCGCCGTGGAAAGGAACAGCACCTCCGTATAGAAAAACGAAAGCGCCGAGCCCAGCAGCGCACTGACCATGTTGGAGCCGAACATGGCGAAGCTAAAAGCCAGAACCTCCTTGCCGCCGATGAGATCCATTGTTTTTTCTTTCAATTTGAGCATATGTGTCCTTCCCTTTCACCCTTTGATAGTCAACGCGAACAGGCGGCGCAGTCCTTCCTGCGGGTGATTTCCGCCCGCTCAAAGGCCAGGCTTTCGCAGTCTATGCACAGCAGGTCATTCTTCAGCGGATTGGGCAGTCCCAGCAGGAGAAGCAGCGCCGCATCCGCCAGGAGGGAGGAGACCACCGCCACCGCTGCGCCCAGGGACGCAACCTCCGCCGTTTCCTGAGCCGCATTGCTATAGAGGCATTCCAGGCAGGGCGTTACGCCCGGCTCGACAATTTGGATCAGCCCGGAAAAGCCCTCCACGCCGCCGCACAGCAGCGGGGTGCCCGCCTTGCAGCACGCGCGGTTAACGGCCAGCCTTGCCCCGATACTGTCCACCGCGAGGATCGCGATGTCCCAGCCCGCCACCAGGGCAGGGGCGTTCTGTTCGGTCACACGCAGGCATTGGGGTTCATATTGGATTTCGGGGTTCAGCGCGCGGAGCCTTTCGGCGGCGGCAAGCGCTTTTTCCCGGCCGAGGTCGGCTGCCGTGAACAGGAATTGCCGGTTCAGGTTGCTTTCCGAAACGATGTCGCCGTCGATGATGCCGATGCGCCCGACCCCGGCCCCCGCCAGGCAGTACAGCAGCGCGGCGCCCAGGCCACCCGCGCCGACCACAAGCGCCGATGCCCCTGACAGCCGGGCCTGACCCGCGGGTCCGATTTGTGGGAGCATAATTTGGCGGCTGTAGCGTTCCAAGCAATCCCTCCTACACAATCTTCACATCCCGCTTCAGCCTCTTCTTGTTCTGCTCCGTCATAGGCGGGAAGGGCCAGGGGATGTAATCCTTCCGCATATCCTCTTCGCTCAGTTTGGGGATGGGGTGGACTTTGTCGTGATCCCTCTGGTCGTAGGGCAGGTCCACATATTCCCCGGCGCCGATGAGCTTTCTGCGGATGCGCACCGTCTGCAGGCCCGCCAGGAACATGGGGAGCACGCCCTTATTTCCCGGGGAAAACATGGGCACCAGCCTGCGCGTCGCCGCCATGATGGCCAGGGTCGCCCTGCCGACATCGACGCAGCCCCCGCTGAACACGTCGGCGGCGTCCTTTATGCCCCGCGTGCACTCGCCGATGGCCAGCTTGCGCATGGGCAGCGCCCGGATGGCCGCCCTGTCGTAGGCCTTTCCATCGCCGTCGAAGTAGTATTCCTTCCCATCCACAGGAACAGGTTTTCCGAAGAGCACGGCCAGCTTGATATCCACGGGCTTTTTCGCGTAGTGATACATCTCGAAGATGGAGGTCATAGCGGGCAGGCAGCCCCCGCCGCACATCATCTCCATTTCGCGCACCATTTCCGGCGTCACGGCGTTTATATCGGTGATGACATGTTTGTGATTGTTCGGCGTAAGCCCTACTAGGATTTTGACCCTGGGCCAGTTTTCCCTGAAGCGCCCCGACAGCATGGACTTATCCGCCGGCCTGAATTGCAGCCAGCGCGGCTCCCCGATGATCTCCACGTCAGGGTCGCCATAGCCCCGGGCCACGGCCTCCGTGATGAGCTTGTTCGTTTCGGAGCCGATCCCCATCATGTCGGTGGTCAGGCGGTCGGCCTCCACGCATTGGTTGCTGACCACCACCATCCGGGCATCCACGGGATCCACGGGTCCGGGCGTGACGCCTTCCGCGCCTACGATGCCGTCGACCACCACCAGATCCGGCTTGAATAAGTAGAGCAGGTCCACCAGCTTTTTCTCGATTTGGTAGCTGTGGTTGCGGTAGCGCAGATGGGTGGGGATCGTCCCCATGGCGTTTTTGAAGCTCAGGGTCACGCCCGTATAGGCGTTGGTCTTCATCTTTGGCACGGAGACATAAAAGGCCTCCCCCCGCACCGCTTCGCTGAGCAGGCGGGGGACGGCGACCTCTTTCATGATCTCCGCCCTGGGGAGGATATAGCGGTCGATGGGGGTGTTCTCGAAGGCGACAAGGCCCGCGCCGTAGCGCTTGGCGACCCTGTCGAGCCCCGTGGTTTTGAAGTAGGCGGTGGTGCCCAGCTGGCCGCCGGTGGATTCCGCGATGGTAATCTTGTCCGTGAAGCGCGTCATGTAGTCCACCACCGCCTCGAAGACCCTGGGGTCGGTGGACTGCGGCATATCTTTCACCCTGAAGCCCGCGTTGTGAAACACCGCCACAAGGTTGGGCTTCACGATCACGTGCCGCCCGCCGATCTGTTTCTTCAGATCGATGCGCGCGTCCAGGGCGTCCAGGGACTCAAATACTACCCGGCGGATCTCCCGGACGTCCTCCCGGGCATAGTAGGCCTCGCTGCCGTAGTCCTTCGGGAGGGCCACGCAGTCCCGCAGGTAATCCTGTGGCCTTGCCCGGCCGACGACGACATAGCTTTTCCGCTCCTCCATCCCGCACGCCTCCCCAATGAGATTATTGCTCCGCTTCCCCCGCCTCCTGCGCCTTCTTTATAGGCAACCACCAGGTGAAGCCGAACAGCAGGCAGAGCAGAAAGGCCTTCCCCTGCGCCACGCCCGCTTTCGCCGCGATCTTCCTTGCAGTGATGAAATACTCCGAGCAGTGCAGCGCCAGGATCACGGCAAACAGGATGGGGTTCCCTTTCCAAATCCACAGGGCGATCCCCGCGGCATATAGGGAGATGCTCCCCGCCATCAGGATTTTGTTTTTCATGGTTCTGCCTCCTTCTGAAAATATCTTTTCACCCTCCCCTCTGGCCTGCGGCCATCTCCCCCAAGGGGGCAATTCTGACGGTGACCGAAAGCTTCGTGTAAAACCCAGACAGAATCGGTGGGTGCCGTCAGAATCGCCCCCTTGGGGGAGATGTCGCCGCCCGTAAGGGCTTGTGGGGCTCCAAAGGAGACGCTGGCGACAGAGGGGGAGGGTATTACCCGCCCCGTATAAATACGAAGCAGCTGATGACGTCCCCGTCCTTCAGGGCTGTATGCAGGGGCTGCGCCTCGCCGTTGAGGCGCACCATGCAGATTTTGGAAACCGGCCCCGGCATGCCAAGCTGACTCACCGCCCGCCCGAATGTCGCGCCCTCCGGCAGTTCCATCCAGCCGCGTTCGTCCAGCTTTTTATTCGTCAGCCCGAAGGGAGTAAACACCTTTACCTTGATCATACTGTCGCTGTCTCTGACAGCCGGATGGCCTCCATGGGGCAGCTGTTCGTGCAGATGGGGCAGCCGAGGCAGTCCTCCGCCCGCACCTGCGGATATAGATTGCGCTGCTTATCCACGCCGCTGACCGATAAATCGATGCAGCTGACGGGGCAGGCCTGCTCGCAGATGCCGCAGCTGACGCAGAGCTTAAAATCAAAAACGGGCAGCTTTTTCTCTTTCATATTCAGATCTCCATTTCAAGTAATGCGTTGATGCCCAATGCGTCCACCGTTTCCTGCGTGGGGGCGCCGGTTTCGCGGTCCCAGCCCAGGGCCTCCCAGTGCATGCGGATCTGCTCATCGGCATGGGGGGCCTGCACGCCCTTCAGCGGCCCCTTCTTCAGGGGCGGGTAGCCCAGCACGCGCCCGGGCAGCCGCACCGCCTGCGGGTCGATGCCGTGCTTGATGTTGAACATCTGCCGCATGGCCTGGATGCGCTTGCCCACCTCCATGTAGTCGTCGCCGGTGCGGTCCCAGCCGCTGGCGGCGTTGAGGTAGGGGATCAGCTTGAAGGTGTGCACGCCCATCATCTCGCCGTAGTAGCAGCCGCCCGCGCCGTCCACCACCATGGTGTAGCAGATGTTGGCCGCCGTGGAAAGCGCGGCTGTTTCCGTGGGCTTAAAAGTCTCTTTCATGAGCCGAAGCTTCGCGGGCGGGGCCCAGGAGCACACATCGCACAGGGACATGGCGTTGTACATCAGATCCGTGGCCACGGTGTGCTTGCCGGGGGCCGGCTCGGCGGCGTAGTGGACGCCCAGGCAGGCGTCGGTCTTGGGATCGTGGGCGGGCAGCTCGCTGCCGCCGGTCTGCATGGCAAAGGCCTCGGAGCCTTTCCCGATCCGCTGGGCGGCTATTCTCGAGCCGTCGGCCAGGACATCGCCGAAGCCCTCCCGGGCGATCATTTGTTTGACCAGGGCGATGATGGCCTCCGTATTGCCCCAGGTGAGCTCCAGCCCGCCGGTATCCTCCTTCGTGAGGATGCCCGCTTCAAAGGCCTCGATGGCGAAGGCCACCGTCGCCCCCGCCGAGATGGAGTCCATTCCCGCCCGGTTGAGCAGCTCGTTGATGTAATAGATGGAGTCGTAGCTGCGGTTTTTCAGCAGCGGCCCGAACTGGTTGATGGTTTCGTACTCCGGCTTGTGGGTCTCATCAAACGCCCCGCCATTGACGCCCCGGGTATCCAGGATGCCGCCGCAGCCCAGGGGGCAGGCGTAGCAGTGGTATTTTGCGGTCTGAATGGAGAGGGCCTTATCCGGGTTGTATTCCCTGATCGCTCCGCGGACGTCTCTCGGCCCCCCGCTCCAGTTTTTCAGCGGCGAATCCCCGCTGACGATGCCCAGGGGCTGGTTCATGGAGGTGCCCCACTTTTTCAGGAGCATCACGGACATGAAGCCGTCCATGGGGAAGGAGATGGGCAGGCCCATAAATTGGCCCACCGAGGTAAGCATGTGCCCCTTTAAGAAGCCCATCGACGGCGCCTTTTTGATTTTCCTGCCCAGCGCGCGGCTCAGTTCCTTCACCTGCTCCGGCGCGGCGCAGCGGATGGGCAGGCTCCCGGCCAGCACGACGGCCTTCAGGCGCTTGGAGCCCATCACCGCCCCCAGCCCCGAGCGCGCGGCGATCCTGCCGCCGTCGTTGCAGATGCCCGCGATGCGGGAGAGCCTTTCCCCCGCCTGCCCGATCACGGCCACCCGGGGCTTTTTCTTCACCGTGTTATCTTCCGTGAGGCGCTGCTCGGCCTCGGTGGCGTCCAGACCCCAGTAGGCACTGGCGTCCCGCAGCTCGCAGGCTTTGCCGTCCATGAAGAGATACACCGGCGTTTCGGAGATCCCCCGGAAGAAGATAGCGTCCACGCCGCACTGCTTGATGGCGGGGGAAAAGAAACCGCCGCAGTTGGCGTCCCCCCAGCCGCCTGTCAGCGGCGACTTGCCCACGACGGTCCATCTTCCGCACAGCAGCGCCCCCGTGCCGGTCAGCGCCCCGCTGGTGAACCCCAGGATGTTGTCCGGCCCCAGAGGGTCGGCCCCTGCGGGGATGTGCTTCAGGCAGTACCAGGCCCCCAGGCCCTTCCCCGAGAGGACGTTGTAGTAAATCTCGTCGGGCACCTTCGTCTTTTTGATTTCCTTCGTGGAAAGATCCACTTCCAATATGGATTTCATACAGCAGGTCATAGCAGGTCACCTCCATTATTTCGATACCATTGTAGCATGCGAAGGGCGGCGCGTCAAGGGGGGAATTTACAATTTGCATTTACAAAAAGCCTTGCCTATCCGCGCCGGATATGGTATAATCAGCTTAGCCGGAACGAAACAAGGGAGACAATTTTTGACTTTCAAAGACCTTAAACTGATCGAACCCCTTCTTCGCGCGGTGCGCGGGGAGGGCTATGAAGCCCCGTCGCCCATCCAGGAGCAGGCGATCCCGCTTCTGCTGGCGGGCCGCGACATCCTGGGCTGCGCCCAAACCGGCACGGGCAAGACGGCGGCGTTTGCGCTGCCGATTTTGCAGATACTCTATAAGCAGCGAACAGACGGCTCGCAAAGGCGCTTGCTGCGGGCGCTAATCCTCACGCCGACCCGGGAACTCGCGCTGCAAATCACGGAGAGCTTCCAGACATACGGGCGCTACACGGGGCTGAAAGCGGCCTGCGTTTACGGCGGCGTGTCGCAGGTCCCGCAGGTGGAGGCGCTGCAGGCGGGCGTGGATATCCTGGTGGCCACGCCGGGGCGGCTGAACGACTTGATCGGGCAGGGGCTGTGCGATTTGCGCACAGTTACCATTTTCACGCTGGATGAGGCGGACCGCATGCTGGACATGGGCTTTATCCACGATGTAAAAAAGGTCATCGCCAAAATCCCGGCAAAGCGCCAGACCCTGCTGTTTTCCGCCACCATGCCGAAGGAAATAGAAACCCTGGCGGCAAGTATCCTGAAAAACCCCGCGAAGGTAGCGGTCACGCCGGTGGCCTCCACGGTGGACACGACCGAGCAGTGGGTCTATTTCGTGGATAAGGCCAACAAGATCAACCTGCTCATCGGCCTGCTGGAGCCCCCCGACACGGAGTCCACGCTGGTCTTTTCGCGCACCAAGCACGGCGCGGACAGGATCTGCAAGCAGTTGTGCCGCGCCGGTATCGACGCCAGGGCGATTCACGGCGACAAATCCCAGGGCGCCCGGCAGCGCGCGCTGGGGGACTTCAAGAGCGGTCAAGTAAAAGTGCTGGTGGCCACGGATATCGCCGCGCGGGGGATCGACATCGAGGAGCTCTCCTGCGTGATCAACTACGACCTCCCCAACGAGCCGGAGACCTATGTCCACCGTATTGGGCGCACAGGCCGGGCCGGGCTTTCCGGTCTCGCGCTCTCCCTGTGCGATTTTGACGAAATGGCCTATCTGAAGGATATTCAAAAGCTGATTAAAAAAGAAATCGAAGTAGTGGAGGGGCACCCCTGGCCTATGCAGGTGTTCGAGCCCGCGCCGCCCAAACCGCCGCGGCCGCCAAGGCGCATCCGTCCGGGATAAAGGGAACGGAACACGGTAATCAGTTTTGCACCTTTGGCTCCCCCCATCCTTCCGCAGGCCGGGGTGCCTATCCTGTAATTCCCCTGCTCAACTCGTCAATCCTTTGCATCTGCTCCAGATACAGCGGCAGGGTCTGCTCCATCGTGCGCTCCAGGCCGATGATGGTGCCGTGGTCGCCGCGCACGGTGGGCATGACGTACCAGGTTGCGGGGACCAGGGTGTCAGGGGTGAGGCCCGCGGGGTCGGTCACGATGATGGAGGGATCACCGAAGGGGGCTGTGGCGGAAATCGTGTTCACCAGGCCGTCGTTCGGCTTCCATTTGTCATTGATGCCTTCCTCAGGGGAGGTGAAGCGCCCGATGAGGTAAGCGGGAATCCTCAGCTTTAACGTCATTTCATTGGTGGGGACGCCGTTGTTCGTACCGTCGATGGGATAGGAAAAGTAGTAGATGCCTCTGTACAGGCTGATCTGCGCGTTAACCTCCTTCGCCCCGGCGAGGGAAAGGTCGTAGTATGCCGTATCCATGGTTTTCGCCGCGCGCAAAACCTCGCCGATCTTCATGCCGCCGACAGAGAAACCCACCGCGGCAAGGGCGTCGTCGATGCTGAAGCCGCCGATCCCCAAATTGCCGAGCCAGCCGGCCGCCGAGGAGAGGATCGTGTTGGCGTCCACCATGGAAAGCAGGCTGGTTCCGTTATGGGGGGCCGCCAGGCAGGTCAGGCTGAAGACCCAATCGCCCCTGCCGCCGGTGAAAAGCCCCGAGCACGTTTCGCCCGCCAGCGCGGCGGCGTCCATCTCGGCATGGGAGCCGTTTTCCAGCAGAGCGCACAGCAATCGCACCGTAGCCCCGCCGAAGCTGTGGCCGATCAGGTTGACACGGCGCAGGTTTCCATCGGCGTCCTCCATGCCCCAATCGGGGAAGAGGGGCGCGTCATAGGTCTGGCCGAAGCGCTCGTGGTTATATTGCTCGCTGTGGGCGATGCCGTAATCCACCTGTGCGCCAACCAGCTGGGCATAGAGCTCGCAGGCCCGGTCCCAGGCGCTGCGCACGGGGTCCACCGAGGGCGCGAAGCAGGTGAAGCCCTCCTTTTCCAGCTCGGGCAGCAGGGCCCCCGCGGTGCTGCCCCAGTAGGATACGGGCAGGCCCGCGTCGTCGCCGAAGCCGCCCAGACCATGCACGAAGACATGGGGATAGGTGGTGGGCGTCCCGGGCTTTTCGGCCCGGAGGAACCAATAAGCGCCGAAGCCCAGCCCCCCTGCCAACAGGGCGGCGCACAGGCTCAGGGCTATGATGCGGCTGCGTTTCATGGTGACCTCCTGCAGGGGGCGGCGCTCCCGGCGCCCCGTGAGAAATATCGTTTTGGTTCAGGGACGTCCGGGAGGCCGTCCCCTACACATACATCAACCCATCACCAGGTATTCCTCCGGTATGGTGTTTTTCAGCAGATTCTCAATATAATCGTAGCCGAAGCGGCTGTCGTGGCGGCGCACGCCGTGGGCGGCGGCCAGATCGGGGGTATAGGTGTTCCATAGGATGAGCCGCAAATCGGTGAAGTTGCCGCCGTACTGCGTCACCGTGGGGTAAAAGCGCGGCGCCGTGACGGCGACCACCCCGCGGTCCTTCGTCACCGTCAGCTCCAGAATGCCGCCGATCAGGTTGGGCGCGGCCGCCTGCGCGGAGATGAAATTCCCCAGCGAATAGGCCACGAAGGTCCGGCCTCCGCCGGAGGCCGTGCCGTCGCTGGGCTTAAAAAGGTATTCCATGGTTTGCAGCACATGGGGGTGGGTGCCCAGGATGATATCGGTTCCCCAGTCCGCCAGCTTGCGGGCCAGAGCCCTCTGCGCGTCGCTGACGATTTGGGAATCCTCATTGCCCCAGTGCAGGCCCACCACTACCACATCGGCACTGCGGCGGGCCGCCGCGACCGCCTCTTCCAGCAGATCCTCCTGCTCCAGCAGGGGGAGAATCAATTCGCTGCCCGCCGGCAATTGCAAGCCGTTGTAGCTGTAGGTGGCCCCCACGAAAGCGAAGGTGATGCCGTTTACCTCATACAGGCGCGGCATTTGAGAATCCGCTGCGTCCAGGTAGGCCCCGAAGGCCGTCACGCCCTCCTTGCCCGCCCAGTAGTCCAAGCTGGCGTAGACGCCCTGGGCGCCTTTATCCAGGATATGGTTGTTGCTCATGCCGATGACACGGAAGCCCAGGTCGTAGACCGCGTCCCCCAGCTGTGTAGGGGAGCCAAACATGGGGTAGCTGGAGGGCTGGCCCGGGGCCCCGACCACGGTTTCCTGGTTGATGACCGCCAGATCGGCCCGCCCGAGCAGGGGCTTCACCGCCGCGTAGGCGGGCCGGAAGTCGTAGCCGCCGTCCCCGGCGCGGGCCCGCGCCTGTTCATAGATGGGGTTGTGGATGAGGTTGTCGCCCACGGCCATGAGGGTGACTACCTGCGGCTGCGGCTCTGTCGTGGCCGCCTGCGTGGTCTGCGCCGCGGAAAGCCCGACGCCGGGAGAACCCCCTCCTCCGCAGGCGCACAGGAGCAGCAGCGCCGCCAACAGCGCGGCGAGGACGAATTTTCTGATTCGGCTCATGGAACACCATCCTGTTATCGCTTTATTTCGACAAATAGTTGACAAATGGTAAAATTTGTGCTATGCTGTATGCTATATTAGAAAGGAGTGGTTGCTTATGGAACATGAACCCCCTAAACCCCCTAAAACAATAGACGAGTTGATGGGTTACCTTTGCAGCAAAGAAAAAAATCCTCTCCGCATAAGTGGCGATGCACAAAAACAGGATTTGCGTAACATGGGGTATTATCATGGTTACAAGGGGTATCGCTACTGCAGAAAAGTTAACAACGAGCTGCCTTACACTGATTTTGATCAATTGAGAGACGTCTACGATTTCGATATGCGGATAAAAACGTTGCTGTACCCCTGGGTGATGTTTCTGGAAACCGCTTTGAAAAACTATACGCTGGAAATTGTTTTGGAGAAAAGGCAGAGCAGTGTATTCGAGGACGTCTGTCAAGAAGTGCTTTCCATCAATAAACCAGTGGACTTGCTAAAGTTTTACAGAACCGCGTATGAAGTGCTTGTTCGCGATAGCAGTCGGCCTGCTGTGAGATACTTCTACGAGAAAAACAAGTCTATGCCCATCTGGGCAGTGTTTGAAGTTTTTTCTATGGGAAATCTCGGTGAATTCCTGGGACTCCTTCAGCAACCATACAGGGAAAAACTGTCGCAAGCTATCGGGTTACCGATGCTAACCGGGTTACCCTCGCAGAAAGATGATGACGAGGAATGCAGGCTATCGCAGCAGTTGGTCCATACCTTGAAATACCTCCGCAACGCGATTGCACACAACGCTCCAATATTTGATGCACGGTTTAACCTTGATAATAATAAGTGCAACGTAGCAAAATGCGTCAAAATATATATGGAGCAAGAGACCGAGATTGTCAGATGGGAATGGGACAACATAGCCGATTACGTCCTTCTTGTCGCGCAGCTTCTGACGCATTTCGGCGTACCTAGATCAGAAATCAGAGAAAAAATTCTTGAGGGCTTTATTGCCGAGCGCAACTCAATTAAGGTGAAAGTGCCGGACAATATCGCCAAATATGTTGTCCCCCAGATAGGGCTTAATAACGTCCAGCAGTACATGAAAAAATAATGATTTTAAAAAAGTTTAAAGAAAGTTTAAAGATATTTAAAAGATATTTAAAAGAAACCCTATATAATAATTAATGAGATTGTGGCAGCCAGTCTTCGGACCCTGCCGAGACGGGTCGGATTTCATCCGGCCTGTTTCATTTTTGCTCTACTCCTCAGGGAAAAGAACGCCAGGGCGTTTCTCCTTCTCACTCCTCCGGGAAAAACGCCCTGTGCACCGCCGCCACAGCGCGGTCGGCCTCAGCCTCGGCGATGAGCACGCTGATCTTGATTTCGCTGGTGGCGATCATCTGGATGTTGATGTCGGCCCCGTAGAGGGCCTCGAACATCCGGGAAGCCGTGCCGGGGTGGGTCTCCATCCCCGAGCCCACCACGGATACCTTCGCCACGGCGGTATCGACCGCCACGGGCAGGCCCGCCGTGATGTCCAGGGCCCTGAGGATCTCCGACGCGTCGTCGGCGTGTGCGCGGGAGCAGGTGAAGGTGATGTCCTTGGTGCCGTCGCGGCCCACGGATTGCAGGATGATATCCACGTTGATGTTCTTCGCGGCCAGCTTGCTGAAGATCCGGAAGGCCACGCCGGGGACGTCCTTCACCCCCACCACCGAGATACGTGCGGCGTCGGTATCCTTCGTCACGCCGCGCACGAGCATTTTTTCCATAGTGCTGACCTCCTTTACGATTGTGCCCGGTTTTCCGGTAAAACTGGAGAGCACCTCCAGCTCGACATTGTATTTTTTCGCGATTTCTACGCTGCGGTTGTGGAGCACCTTCGCCCCCAGTGTGGCCAGCTCCAGCATCTCGTCGTAGCTGATCTCATCCAGCTTGCGGGCGCCCGGCACCACGCGGGGGTCTGTCGTGTAGACGCCCTCCACATCCGTGAATATCTGGCACTTGTCGGCGTGAAGGGCGGCGGCCAGGGCCACGGCGGTGGTGTCGCTGGCCCCGCGCCCCAGGGTGGTGATGTCGTCGTATTTGCAGATGCCCTGGAAGCCCGCCACGATGACGATGTTCCTGCGGCCCAGCTCCAGCTTCAGGCGCTCTGTGCTGATATTCTTGATGCGCGCCGCGCTGTAGACCGAGCTGGTCTGGATGCCCGCCTGCCAGCCCAGCAGCGAAACCGCCGGGCAGCCTAGCGCCTGCACGGCCATGGACAGCAGCGCGGCGGACATCTGCTCGCCCGCGGACATCAGCACATCCAGCTCGCGCTTTTGGGGCTTCGCGCTGATCTCCTCCGCCTTGGCGATGAGGCCGTTGGTGGTCTTGCCCTGGGCCGAAACCGCCACCACCACGTCATTCCCCGCGCGGTAAGTCTCCGTTATGATTTGCGCCACGTGGCGCACGCGGTCCGCGTCGGCGACGGACGAGCCGCCGAATTTTTGCACGATCAATGCCATTCTATATTACCTCCAATGTAATTAAATTTAATGCGGGGGAGAGGAGCGCGAACCCCCGGCAGTCGAGCTTTGGCGGTGAAACATGGTAAGGCCTCCTTTCAGCGCTGTCAATGGTTTTTTGTAAAGGTAAGGATGAATGAAGCGCCTGCGTCAAAGGTCTGCGAAGCGACTTTATATGTGTGTCTAGCGCGAATGATACAGATGCATATTATCCACTGCGGAACCCGCTCCGTTCGCCACGCAGTCCGGCGCGTCTTTTGCTACCCGCACTGGCATTTGGAGCTCCTGCGCGAGCCAAACATCCAAACCGCGCAGCAGCGCGCCGCCGCCGGTAAGCGCAATGCCGTCACGGGAAATGCTGGCCACGTGTTCGGGCGGCGTTTCTCTCAGTGTGGCGCTAACAGCTTCCAGAATCTGGCTCAGCGGTATGGCAAGGGCCTGACGGATTTCAGCTGCCGTGACGTCCGCGCTCCCGGGCAGGCCGTTCATCGCGCCGCGACCTTGAATGCTCATGGCTGCCTCGCCTTGATAGGGAAAAGCCGAGCCTATATTTATTTTAATGCCCTCCGCCGCATTCTCATCGATGAGCAGGCTGTACCTGTTCTTTATATAAGCGATAATGGCGTCGTCAAAGCTGCTGCCCGCCGTGAATATACTGCGCGAGGCGACAATTTCTCCAAGGCTAATCACAGCGGTTTCGCTTATGCCGGCGCCTATATCCACAACCATGCAGCCGGTAACTTCGGCGACAGCCAAGCCCGCGCCGATCGCTGCGGCCATCGGCTGTTCTATCCATAGCACGTTTTTTGCCCCCGTTGCTTTTGCGGTGGCAAAAACAGCGCGGCGGTCCACCTCTGTCGCGCCTTTGGGCAAACCAATCATGATTTCGTTGCGGGTTACCATGGAACTGCGCATACCGGCCTGCTGTAAAAAGAACTTGAGCATGTCTGCAGCCAAATTAAAATCGCTGATCGCGCCGCGCTGCAGGGGGTGCACTAGCACGGCAGAGCCATGGGCTGGATTTGTCTGCCTGCCCACAGCAATCACCCGCTGCGGATCAGGCTGCCGGTCAACCGCTATGACAGAGGGCTCCCGCAGAACAATACCAACATCCTTCGCGTAAATCGTGGTGCTGGCCGTACCCAAATCCACCGCAAATTGCTTGCATCCCGGCTTTGGAGGCAAAGTCGCGCTCGGTATATATTGTGTTGGTCTGGACGCGGCGGCAAGGGGCGGCGTTATGGGCGTTTTCTCTCCAAGATATTTCGTGCCGCAATATTCGCAGACATAATAGCTCCCCTCTGCCCTAAGGGTGCCGTTGCAGAGCTGGCACACCAGTGCTTCCATTGGTTTCATGGTCCGGCCTCCTAGTGATAGTCTTGTTTTTATTTTCTCCCCCTGCCGCCCAATAGCCCTTGCGGGCGGCGGCATCCCCCTCGACTTTATGCATGCTAAGGCACGCAAAAGTTCGTTCGCCGTCAAGCGGCTCACGAGGGGGACAAGATTGCTCTTTGCAAAGTTTATCTGGCGGACGCCCACCCTTGTCCCCCTCGTGAACGCGCACCGTGAACGTACTGAGGGGGATGTCGCGGGCCCGCAAGGGCAAAGGCGCGACAGGGGGAGCATAGAATGTAATTATTGTACCACATCCGCCCCGCCGTGTCAAGATTTTTGCCTTGCATTTTGCCCCCGCCTATGCTATACTGGACAATGTGACAAAGTAAGAAAGTGGAAGAAACGCGGGGCTGCTGCTACCCCGCTTGTCTCCCTCCCTGAGGGGATGTCATAGCTTAAGAAATTGTCGCTCCGCGAAGTGCTCCGCACCTCCCTTCGGTCATGTCGCCTCCGGCGAACCCCCTCGGTGCCAGCGTCTCCAACGTCTCCAACGTCTCCTGCGGGAGCCGTTTGGGAGCCGCATGCACCGGAGGGAGGTGCGGAGCACAGCTCGCTGGGCCAGGTACTTCGTCACGGATTCGCACATCCTTATGCTATTGACATTGCCCCCTGAGGGGAATGTCGCTGCGGCTCCAAAGGAGACACCAGCGACAGGGGGAGCAAAATACAAGGAGGCCCGCCATGAAACGCGTCGCTCTAATCATTCTGGCCTTGGCCCTGCTGCTGTCTGCCTGCGGGCGGGGGTTGTGCCTGAAACCGCGGCGGAAACGACCACTGCCATCACCACCACCGAGGAAGAAACCACTACCCAAAAGGAGACCACCACCGAGGCCCCCTTTGTGCCAACCAGCGGCGAGAGCAACGGGGTGCGCTGGCGCACGTTGGATTTGGAGGATGAAGTAAACGCGGAGGTGAAGGCGTGGTTGGAAGGGCATATGCGGCGAGAGAGGCCAAGAGAAATCCCTATGGGTGAGGGAAAAACGCTTCTAAGCAAGGACAAAGAGAGCATTGTCCTGCGGGACGACGCAACCGGCAAAGAGACCGTGTTGCTGGAACTCCGCTATGTCGGCGAAAAAGATGATCCCGCTAATGATGATACGGGATGGGGAGGGCCCTGGCTTGAAGAAATCATTGACGAGCGCTATTTTGTGGTTTCCTGGATCGGCTATGAATGTATTAGGGGCGTAAGCATCTACGATACACAGGAAATGCGGGAAATCCCTGTACTGAACCCAATCGGTGTTCTCTTGGTGGACGTAGGCATACACAATGGGTTGCTTTACATGTGCGACTTTAATTACGGCGAGGGAAGCGGCCAAATGCATATTTACGCTATCCCGCTGGACAACCTGGAGAAAGCGGAGGCCCTTCCGTGCGGAGAAAACCTGTTGGCGGGAATCCCGGAAGCGGATATGAGCGAGACCTATTATAATTGGCAGCTTATTTCACCGGACGCGCGTTATCTTGCGGTGGATGAAATTATTGTTGCCTCCGCTGTGCGCATTTTTGATCTGAAGGCCAAATCCTTTGTATGCCGCCTGCCGGTTGCACTCAATGATCGGTATCCTGATCTCGTCTTCCGGGATGAACATACCCTCTATTGCTACGAACGCGGTTGGGATGGCGAAAATCCTATCGCCCGCGGTCAAGTCATCGAAATCACCCTGCCCTAAAGGAGGCCCACCATGCATCTTTCCCTAGTCATGCCCTGCTACAACGAGGCCGACAACGTGGAGGCCATGCACGACGCCGTCGCCGAGGCCTTTGCCGATTGCGGCTTTGCCTACGAGTTGGTCTTCGTGGACGACGGCAGCCGCGACGGCACGTATCAGAAGCTCAAGGCCCTGCACGCCCGCTCGGCGCAAAACATCCGGGTGGTGCGGTTTTCCCGCAACTTCGGCAAGGAAAGCGCCATCTACGCCGGCCTGAAGCACGCCAAAGGCGACCTTGTGACCATCATCGACGCCGACCTGCAGCAGCCCCCGTCATGGCCCTGGAAATGGCGCGCTTCCTGGATGAGAACGACGAGTTCGACTGCGTGGCGGCCTTTCAGGCGCAGCGCAGCGAGGGCAGGGCCGTCGCCTTCATGAAGAATTGCTTTTATAAGCTCATGAACAGGATCACGGAGATCGAGT
>Ga0123353_10003628_pt1 | contig 19567 bp, 22 predicted proteins | sample TergutLab28metaG_3_FD_92763 | JGI IMG/M metagenome (GOLD analysis project Ga0123353, IMG submission 92763) | Labiotermes labralis P3 segment gut microbial communities from Petit-Saut dam, French Guiana - Lab288 P3 | ecosystem: Host-associated > Arthropoda: Insects > Digestive system > Gut ... | reverse complement strand
CTCCAGGTCTTGGTCGAACAGGCCCGCCTGGCGCGGAGCGAGGGCGTCCTGTTCTTCGATGAAGAACTCCTCTTTGGTTTTGCCTGCACGCTTGCCGGCCATCGTGTGACAGTCAAAGGCGTAGTCGGGGATAGGTTCTTGGCCGGTTCGCGAGGACTCCGCTTCGGCAAGCGCCGCCTCCAGCACCGCCGGATCGACCTTGGCTGGGTCATACACGAGGTTGGTCAGGTGGTCCGCGTCGCGACACTTGGCAACTTGGGAGAGGAGGATCGCCGCCTTGGATGCGAAAATTCGACCGCCACCTTTCTTCTGTTTGTCGATGATCTGCCAACTCCGATACAACGCCTCGATCTCGTGAGTGATGACGCCCCAGCAGTCCTCGGCGCTGATCGTCAAGAGACGGCGCCAGGCGTACTCGCGATAACCCGACTCGAAGAGTTCGATGGTCCAGTAGCCGGCCAGCCGGGCGTCGCCACGGCGAACAGCCTTTTGCAACGCCGACGCGACTTCCAGCAAAGCGTATCCTCTTGTGGTTCGTAACTGTCTCATTTTGCACCTGTTTTCGTGGATGGAGTGAGAACACTCGCTTTCGCGGTGTTTGCGGTTGGAATAGTTTGCGAAAGAATCTGAACGATGCGGCGGAAGCTGAGTTTGCCGTCCTCGGTCGCGCGTTTGACGACATCGGCGATTATTCGGGCCGATGGGGTCTGGCCGGTTTCGTTGTGCCAGATAGCCTTGACGAAGTTCCGGGCCGAGGTGGTGAGGCTGGCGGCGTCGGACGCGAAGGTCAGCCGGGTGCAGCGGTCGCGGAATCGTTGGGACAGTTTTTCCGCGTAATTCGTAGTGAACACGATGACCGTTTTGGGCGGCAGGTTTTCAAGGCGGTCGAGCCACACCGTCTCAGCAACTACGCTCATGCGATCACACTCGTTCACGATGAGAACTTTCCAGCCGCTTCCGAAGAACGGGCTGCACGCCAGTTTGTCGTGGAGATCGCGAACGGTGTCGGCGGTTTGTTCGCCGGACGCGATCACATGCAGGCCACCGAACTCCGGCGGGTTCTGGGAGAGGTCGCAGCCCAACTCGGCGGCGAGGGCCATCGCGGCGGAGGACTTGCCCGTGCCGGTTTCGCCCTCGAATACAAAGGCCGTCGAGAAAGGGTTGGCTACGAACGTCCGCAGCGTGGCGACGATCTCGGGCTGACCCCACAAGGCATCGAGTGTGCGAGGCCGATACCGTTCTGTCAGTGGTCCGACGCCCAGTGAGGGGCGAAGGACTGTCGTAACAGCCTCAGGGACATACCCGGCGGCGGGAATGGTCAGTCGGGTTGCGTCGAGGCGAAGGCCGTGTCTGATGGCCTTGTCTAACTTTTGCCATGTCACGCCGAGTTCCAAGGCCAGGGCTTTGAGACTTTCGCCGGCGGAGCGGCGACATCGGATCGTGTCCAAAATAGGCTCGGTTAGCAGTGTGGTCATTCGGCACCGCCTTCCTCGTCCAACTCGCATTGGAAGTGGCTTTCCGATAACTGCACCGCGTTGTCAAAGTCCAGGCCCTCGGCTCGCGCCCAGTGGCGGAGGTCGGTGAGGATGTCCGTCAGCCATTCGTCATTCGATTGGCGAGAATCGGCTAACTCTTCGAGTTTTCGAGATTCCATGTAGCCCGCGAAGGCAACCAAGGCCAGTTCAGCCGCGTGGGCACGGTCAGTATTGTTGTGTGTTTTCATGGTTAGTCCTCGCTTTCGAGCATGATGGTCAACACAGGTTCACCCTCATCGCCGGGGCCGACGAGCGACCAGAGGTGCAGATCGGCGAGGCGAAAATGGATGCGGTCGGTGTTGTGATTGGCGGGCTTGCGGATTTCGTCATACAACGTTTTGAAGGTCGCCAGGATGGCTGACTGGTAGAACGCCTCGGTTGGCTCGCAGCCACAGGTGATTTCGGCGACGGCGGCGCACGTGATGACGGTGTGAATCTTGAAGCCCCTCTGACGGGCCAACGACGTCACGTCTACGAGCACGCCATCTTCGATGGCCTGCTTGCGGGTGTACGAGAAGATGATCGGGCCGAGCGGCTGATCGTCGTGTAACTCGTCATCGGAGAACCCGGTGGCTTTCATGGCGTCCCATGTCTCGGTGTCGAGGAATTTGCCGGACAGGCTCGGTGTGGCGGACGGGCCGGGTTGGTCGGGATTGTTGGGGGCGGTATTGTGGTCACACATGGACGGCCTCCTTGTAGTGTTCGCTGATGGTCAGGCAGGTGCGGAGCCAGGCTTCGGCGGCTTGCTCGTTGAGAACGTCGGTGTCGATCATGTAGTCAACGGAGTTGTAGTCGGCTTGGAGTAGGTCCGCCACGACGCCGAGGCTTCTGTTGACCGCGCCGGGGAAGTGACGCATGGAACCGATGGCGCAGATCACCCGGAAGAAGGCGACTTCGCACATGGCCAGCGCCACGGCGGAGATGTCCAGCGGCATGAGCGGGTCTTTCACCGAGTACCGGACTACGGCCCGGTTCACCATGTCGGTCGGGTGCTTGGTGCTGTAGAGCAGCACGATCCCGACGTTGATGCCACGCCGGGTTAGCACGTCCGCGAGGGCGAGGGCGGCGGCACCGCGATAGAGCAGTTGGTGCGGCTTGGCTTTGCCATCAACCGTCAAATTGCAGCCGATGGTCACTGTCCGCCGGGGTTGTGATTCATGGACATTCCGCTCCCAGGGCGACAGATCGCAGGCCAGCCAGCGGTCGGTGTCCAGTTCTTCACCCCACTCCTGGCCGCGACGGACACGCCGGCGTGGAGCATCCGGCACAACGACTTCATCGAGCAGTTTCGCACGCATCTGGTCTACGGCATCCAGCAGGCGTTTGGAGGGGTTGGCCAGTTCTCGCTGAAAACGGGCATGGGTGAAGTGATTCGCCCAGCGATCCCTGCCACTTAGGGCACGGGCTTGTCGCGCACGGAGATACTCCGCGTTAGCATCGTTTTGGGCGTAATCGTCGAGGGCATCGCGAACAGCCTCAATGACGCTGCCAAACTCATACCTATATATACCGTCCGCGCCACGCTTGGCGACACGCTCGCCAGGCATCGCCCCAGAGCCAGTGGAGGGGCTGACATCCGGCAAGACTATGGCCTTACGCCGCACCGGGCGACTCGGGCTGGGCGCTGCTGTGGTTGACGACGCGGACGATGTTGGTGACGCTGCCGGCGATTTCTTCCACCTGGCCGAGTACGGTTTGGGCGGAAGCGGTGCGTCGGCGTCGGTGTGCGGCCCGCAGGGTTCACAGCGGACACCGTAGTGTTTTGCAAAGAACACATTCTGGCCGGGTTGCACCGGCTGACCACAGGCACGGCAGCGGCCTTTGAATCGAGCGGGGATTAAGCGTGATGTCACAGGGCACCTCCACCGACCTTGGCCAGTTCGTCCATCGGCCAGTCTTGGAGGAAGCGGCGATTGATGTCCGACAGCTTTGCGCCGCGCTTCATGGCCGCGGCTGCGTTGACCACCAACCGCGTGGAGGCGACGCGGCGGAGGCGGTTGTCGGTGATCTTTTCGCGAAGGACGGCGATCCACGCGATCAGCACGTCGGCCTGGGCCGGATCAAGGATCGAGCGGGCAAGCTCGGCTTCGAGGTCACGGTCGTAGCCGACGTGGAGTGTGCAGAGCACGAAGCGGTCCAGTGTCGCGGCATCAAGGGCATTGCGACCAACATACATGTGATCGCCGCCTCGACCAAAGGTGTTGGCAGCCGCGAGGATCAGGCAGGTTTCGTGTCGGTGAATGACCTCACCCGTAACCGGGTTACAGAGAACACCGTTGGCCAAAGCCGCGTTGACGCTGACCATGACGTTCGAGTCGGCGGCGTCAATTTCATCGAAGAGGAACACACCGCCGTTCCGGTAGATGCGGACAAACGGCGACTCCACATAGGCGAACGTGCCGTCCGACTGGGGCAGCATTCGGCCGAAAAGATGGGTTTCGGTGACACCGGCGGAAAGCGAAATGAATGCGAAGTCACGTCCCAGCGCCTTGGCCAGGTCTTTCGCCAGCGTCGTCTTGCCCGAACCCGCCGGGCCAACCATGAGGAGGTTACGATGGCCTTCCTCAACGAACTTCATCAACTCGACGAACTGATAGTGTTGGCGACCTTCGAGCACGGCGACCGGCTTGTCATTAACATACACCGCCAGCGGCCGGGGTAACTTGGCGGCCTCGACCGCCTCCTTGGCCACGCCCTGGGCAACTTCCTGGGCAATGTCCTGAGCAATCTGCCGGACTTTGGTTTCGTCCATCAGGCCGGCGGTGGGCGTCAGGTGATCCTGTAACGCCTCGGCCAAACCTCGGAACACGTCTTGGTACTGCGTGGGCTTCATGGTAGTATCGGTTGCGATCATGGAACTCAACCTTTCATGGTCACGGCCGTCGGGTGCTACTACACTCGGCGGCCACTGTTTTGGGGGACACGTTCGACTGTTTGAAGGAATGCACATTCCGAAAAACAAACAATCGAACAAACAGAACATTCAAAATCGTTTCAAACGTGGCAGGTCAAACTCGGCAGGTGATGGTGTTGTCTCTGCCGGGAACGGTGCGGAAGCGGTGCGTCTCGACGCGGCCCGACGTGGTGAGAAGTTTGACGATCATCGTGTACTGGGAAATCGGATAGGCGTCGAAGACCTCGAAGAATCCGGTGACAAACCACACCACGTCGCCCGGCTTCAGGCTGGTCATCTCGCGTTCGACCGTTTCGGTCGCTTCCAACTCGGCTTGGCGGGCGGCGGCAATTTTTCGGATTCGCTGTTTCGTGGTCATCATGGGGGACTCCTTCACGGTTTTTCTGAGGGTTAAAAGGTCTGCGGGGTTGGTCACATTCCGAAGCACTTCATCATGGCGTCGATCTGGTCGATCTGTCGCACAAGGGCACCGGCTTTGGCGCGGGCGACGGCGTTGAAAATCGGACAGGTGCAGCTTGTTCCGAAGTAGGACTGCACGGCGGATCGGCATTCGGCGAGGTTCTTCGTCAGCACCGCCGCCGGCTCGTTGTCCGCCAACTCCCGCTCGATCTTCAGCCAAACCTCGTGCTCAGCCTGCATCTTCACCATGTCGTCGGCCTGCCGACTGATGGCATAGGTCGGGTCTTGCTGAACGCTGGCGAGGAACGCGGCCTGCACCTTCTCATACCGCTCTTTCACGAACTCGATCTGATGCTCCAACTCCCACTTGATCTTGTCGGCGCTCTTCGGTTTCCGGGCGGTGGTCGGCGTGCTCGTGTCGGCGGTCATCGTGTTTTCGTTGGTCATCGTGCTCTGCATGGCGTACTCCTTCGCAGTTTTCGTTCTGGGGTTTGGGGGGTCACTCGTTCGACAGGCAAACAGTTACAACAGATTCAGAACAACAGATTCAGAAGATCAGTCGGTTGCCGGTACGCCGCCCCCGATCAGGTTCCTGATCGGGCTGCTCACCTTCCGGCCTCTCTCATTCGGGGCGTGCTCCCTGGCGGATGTTCGTTCGGCCCTGTTGAGGATTAGCCACCCATCCCTTGGGGATGGGCGTTACCAGCCCGGTTCATCCGTTGCGGTCGTTTCCCGATTCTGTTGTCAAAGATCGTTTGCAGCTTCGATGATCTATCATCGTCTTTATGTTATAAGTATCGTACAGTAAACGATTTATGTAAAGCCGAATCGTAAAAATGTTTGGCAAACGTAAGGCTTCAAAAATAAGGCGTTTTGAACTTACAGAGGAAATTCCCGCCAAAAATTCATAAAAATTTTCACACCACAGACAGGCCCGGCGGATACCTAAAGTACCGTTTGCTACTGTTCGCGTAGACGTTTGCAACTTCCTGCCACCACTTGAGTAATGCTCTCTTTTCCTCATCGAACCACCCTCAACACCAGCCGCGTGGTGCCCTTGGCTTGAACGACATCGAGATACGGACCCCACTTGCGACGCAGATACGCAATCTCCCGCTCATGCCGCTCCGACGACCGATTGGCCGCATTGCCTCCACCGCCCGCAAACCGAGTGTGAATAAAGGAATAACGCCCATCCACCAGCACGATCCGGTCGCGGAGGAGCGACTGGAGGCAATAGTCGATGTCCGCCCGGAGCAACAGCGACGTGTCGAACCGCAACTCGCGGCCAATGATCCCGATCACACCGCCCACCCAGGTGTTCACCGAGAACGGCCGAAAGTTGGCATACGTGAACGGTCGAGCCGCCTGCTGGAACCCAAACACCCGCGCGCCCGCATCACCGGCGAGAATGGCCAGCCGCTCCACAATCGCACGGGCCGTGTCGGCGTCCTCGATCCGCCGCTTGTGAAAACCCACTTGGCTGTAGACGTGCGTAACATCGTCGTCAACCATGACGACACACGGATCGTCAACATGATCGAGCACCCACTGGCGCAACGGCCCAATGCCCACGACGTTCGCCGGATGGACAAGCAACCGGTCGGACACCCTGGAGTAGGCGTCCACTTCGTCATCACCGACGCAGAGCGTCGCGTCGGGGAACAACCGCAACGCCTTGTCGCCAACCACGTCGGCACGGTTCTTGGAGGGGATGATGATCTTCATTTGCCACCTCCAGCCAGCCAGGCACCTTCTGCCAACGTGCTGCTCGACTGCGTTCCCGCCAGCCTCGTGCCGCTCCCCGTCAGCCGGGCGACGGCCTTCGCGCCATCCACGCACCGACCAAGACCGATCTTCTTCAACCCACCGGGGTACTCGATCTGCACCTTCTCGATCCCCAGCAACTCGCACGCCTGCTGAAAGTCTTGATCGTTACGGAACATCAACATCACGTAGTCGTAATGCTCAAACGGCTGACACTCCATCTGCGGCAAAACGTCGCCGGGAGCGTCGTCGCCGTCAGTGCCGTCCTCGTCCTGCTCGCCGGGCTGGGCATCGAGACCGGCAGCCGTGTTGTGAAGCAAATCACGAATCCACAGGCCGTCCGCCTCCACCGACTCAATCAACGCGCGATACGCCCCGGCATCGCCGGTCGCCATCGCACCAACCGGATCGAGCGTCGCCAAAATCTTCGCCTCCGCCGCCTCCGACCAATCACCCACCAGCACGGGCACAGGGGTCGAGGGATCGACCACCTGTTTACGAGCATGACCGTCAATCAATCGTCCAGTTCGTTCATTGAAAAGGCACGCCCCAGCCCACCCAATCTCTGCATCTTGAACCAACTCGCGGATGGATTCGAGCTGCTCGCGGCTATGCCGACGCCAATTCAACGGATTTTCCGTCAAACTACCCGCCTCGATCCACTCCAACCGCAACGGAGGCTTGTTTTGCTCCATTGCCAGCTTGTTCTCCTTCGTCGGCGGATTACCTAATTGCTGCGGTTGCCTATTGTTACGCTCGTGTTCGGGGTGCGATACCATGTGTTTCTCCATGTGTTTTCTGAAAAAAGAAAGATTAGTTTCCCTGGGTATAGTTCCCGTCGTGGTCAGGAATCGTCACGGCCTGGGAAGGACCCGTGCCGGCACGGACGGACAGCCACCAGCCACCGACCCAACCGCTGACTGGCCAAACAACCGGCGGTACGACGTGTACGTTGGGTCACATACCCGATACCCCGCGTTAGCCGTCATCACAGACGCCAGCAGGTGCGGCTCTACCCCGCGATCCCGTGACACGGAGATGATGGCCGAGGTGTCCTTGGGTAAACATTTACCTGAAAAGCCCCGGTTGCCTGGGTAGACGAAGGTGTGATCTCGATTGATGCGAGGATCAGCCAACCACACTTCCCGGAGTTCGTTGTAGTCCACGTCAAACGCCTGGGCGATGTCGAAGAACTCATTACAGAACGTCACCTTGGTGGCGTAGAAGGCGTTTTCCATATACTTGGCCAACTCTGCACAAACCGCCGAACAGAAGTAGAAGCGGTGATTGGCGTGGTACAAGTCTTTGTACAGGTCCGCTACCGGCGACGTATCTTCGATTTGTCCGCCGAGAATGCTAAAACCTTGAGTCTGGTGGTCAATCAGTGGGTGGGCGACGGTTTCGCCAATATACTCCGGCTGGAAAACAATCCGCTTGCCCGTTTGCTTACGCAGCAAATCTGTAGTTCCCGGCACCACGGTCGAGCGAATCACGATGATCTCGCTTTTGCACCAATGGGCTACTTCCTCGACAATCGAAACATCACATGAGCCATCTGGCGCCGTCGGCGTGGGCACGCAAACAAATGCAAATCGACAACGGTTGATCGCAACTTTGTTGGCACGTCCTTTTGCCGGGTCATAGATGGCACAATCACGGTCGCCGAAAAGTTTCAGCAACGACTGGCCGACAAAGCCGGCTCCGATAATTCCGATGGTTCTGTTTTTTCGCATGGTTCTTACTCCTTGTTGGTGATTAATTCACTATTGAGATACTGTTTTGTTGTTTAGCGCAACCGCGCAACCAAGCGCAACCAAATTTCCCTATTAATCTCCAAGGAAAAATCTATAGCGATTAACCGGGAAAAACGGTTGCGCCCGGTTGCGCGGTTGCGCGCCGTTATTCATGGCTACCTCCCTTGAGTGTGAGGTGTTCCCAACACTTCTGGGCTCCTTCGTCTGTCCGTAGCGACTTATCGGCGAACCCCTGTGAACGCAGACGGCTGTTGAAGGCGCTGCGAGTCAACACGTCCTCGCCGACATTGCGACACCAGGTGCAATAGGCCGCGTACACACGCTCCTTGGGAGTTCGCATGTTTTGGTCCGGGAATTTTCGCCAGTCCTCACATCGCTCGGAGAGGAAGTCGGCGGCGTGATCGGAGTCGTTGCGGTATTCGTCAGTCGCTTCGCGGACGGCTTCGGGGAAATCCAAGGCTCCTTTACGAGCCTGCCAATCCAAGCACCCACGAACGGCCCATGCGAGAATGCCCGGCCACTCCGCAACCAACCGCTCCGTCAGTCTCCGATCCTGACGCTCTTCGGGGATCGTCACGACGAACGGGATCAACTGAAGCCGTCGCCAGATGGCATTGCTGGACTCCGTGACGACGGGCTTGTTGTTGGTGACGAGAACCGTCTTGTGCGTCCGTACGAACTGGAAATAGTCCTGCCGCATAAAGCGGCCTTTGAGGAACTTGTTGCCCGTGATCTTCTTCACCAGGCCGAGACGCAGCTTTTTGTTTTCCTCGGTCTCGCTGGCCACGATCAGGCGTTTGCCGTACAAGTCAGCGATCTCAGTCGGATGCTCGTCACTGGCTTTGGCTGTGACCAACCCCTCCGGGGCTTCCTCCGCGTGCGGCCCCATGATGCCCATGAGGGTGTCCAGAAAAACGTTCTTACCGTTGCCGCCAGGCCCGTAGAAGATCGGGAGAGTCTGAACGCTCACGTCGCCGGTGAGGAAGTAGCCCGCCAAACGCTGTAGGGCGGCGACCATTTCTCTGTCACCATCCATGATCTCCGAGAGGAATTGCTCCCATCGTGGGCATGGCGCGGAGGCGTCATACTGTGCTGGCGAAAGCGTCGTAATAAGGTACGTACGGTCGTGTGGGAGTAGCACGCCCGTTTTCAGGTCAACCACGCCGTTGTCCACGCCGAGCAGCCAAGGGTGTTGGTCCAGCGAGTCCAGGGTGATCGCCGAGCGATGCTTGACGACATCGAGCATCTCATTGGCCGGATTGGCACCTCTGCTACAACGGGCTGACCATTTCAGAGCCTCGATGTCGCCGACGGCTTCGCGGGCCATCGCTAGCATGGTCAACTCGGCCAAACGGTGCATGTCGCGGATCGCATCCATCTGCCAGCGTCGGCCATCCCAAACATACCACTTGCCGCGAGCCTCGCACCAGTGAACATTCTGACCAAACAAGTACATGAACCTGTCGGCATTGCCGTAAAGGTCCAATCGAAATCGGCCCGGCGGCAGAATGGGGACATCCTGCGGCAAGGGCAAGTGCGCGGGCGTATGCGGCGAGGGTGTCTCGCCGTTCTCCGCAGCAGCCGTCTGCGTCGCGTTCTCTCGTGGTGTCTGTGCCGCATCATCGCGAGTCGGCACCTGACGCGGATGCTTCATGCCCGACTCGATGCCGCTGCGAATTGTTGCCTCGGCTTCCTCCCGCGAAAGCCCAATCTTCTCCGCCGCCTCCAACAGGGTCTGCTCTACCTCGGCACGGTCCAGCAAATCAGCACCAATCAACGTGCCCAAGCTGAACGACGAACGATTCAACGTGTCATTACGAGAACCTTCCTGCGCCCGGTGTATCGCATTGAGTTCCAACAGCAACGCCGCCGTCGCATAACGCTGAGGGGGCGTCCTGGCCGGGCGCGATGAGGAAGATCGCGGTGGCGATGGACACGCTGGCGGGGTCGGCACGGGCCTGGTGGTCGCCGAACCTGCTGGTGTAGTTTCATCAGACGCCGGATCGTCAGATGCCGGTTTGGCTGGCGGGGTTTTCAGCAAATCAATGATGTGCTCGGGCAGGTCCGCCAACGGAACTTCCCACGGAGCAGCACCGCGATCCCACAGGTATAGCCGGCCAGTGTCGGGATGGACCGAACCGGGGAAAACCACTTGGCCACCATCGCCCCGCACGTCGATGTGTGGGCCAAGTTTGCTCGTGGAGTTGCCCAACGGCACAGTGCAGGTGAAATAGAAGTGGAAACCGTCGCCGCCTGTTTTCGCCGTCACGGTATGCGGAAGTTCCAGGCCCAACAGGTCGGCGCCTTCGTCGGCGTCGATGACGACGACCCGACTGTTCAGCCCGGTACGCAGGCCAATGTTGCCCCTGGCCGCCCAGGTGAGAGCCTCGTCTAACGACTCGCGTGGTGCGGACGGCCAACCTTTGCGAATGGGCTTCTTGCCCGCCAACGGTGTGAACGACCAGCCCATCGCATAGCCGTGACGCACGCTGGCGGCGCGGATGTCGTGTGGCTCCATCGGTGGCGGTGAATTGTCGTGGGGGTCAGGCATGTACTTCACCAAGTTCCTTTTGCACGTCCTCAATGCTGCGGGCGAGGATGTAGATGCCGTTACGCTGGCGGATGGATTGCTCCATTTGTTTCTGCACCGGCGACTGGCGGCCGGTGGCGGACTTGCACTCCACGCCGATGAACTGGCCGGTTGGCGTCAGGCCTGTGATGTCCGGCCAGCCGGCGGGGAGCGTGTCGCCGGAGTAAGCGCCGGCTTTGTGGGCGGCGCCGGCGTCAGTGACGGCAACTAGGTGGCCGTTGGCACGAAGCCACAGGAGGATCGCGCGTTGGACGGCGCGTTCCGGTTTGCCACGGTGGCGGCGTGGAGCGAAAACGTCGGCTGATCGAAGGCTCATGGTTTTATTGCTCCTTCCACGGGCATTTCCGTTTCGTCCATTTCTGCGTATTTCCACCCGGCGTCCCAGGCGTCGTGGTCGGCAGTGCCTGGGGCGTATGGGTTGGCGGGGTTGCCACCGGCGCGGCGGGCGCGGTGGCCTCGGTAGAAAACGTAGTAGCGGTGGCCTACCTTACCGGCTTCGCGCGAGGTTATTTGCCGTTTGCGGCGGGTGTTGTTTCGTGGGTTCATTAGTCACTCTCGCGGTGAGGCAGCCAGGTGATGTTGCCTTGCAGGTAAACCTGGCGGCGGTAAATTCTCACACGCCGCCGAATTTCCGCGTGGACGGCGGGGTGGCGCCAGCGGCCACTGCCATCGTTGGGGTCCGCTTCGGCGGAGGGCCGGTGGCTTCGCGTGTGTTTTTGTGCGTTAAATTCTTCGGTTTCCCATCGCATGAGCGACTCCCTTGCTCAGGCCGCCAGGCCGGTCGGGGCTGACGCCCGACCTGGCCTGGCGGTGACGTGATTCACGGTTAGAACGGAATGATCTTGCTCGGACCCTGCGACAACATGACGCCCCAGTCGGTGGGGGTGAGTTGGTCAGCCCGCTTGCCGGGGAAGAGAATGCCGAGAACGCGGAACCATTCCTTCTCGGTGGCGTCCTGTGTCCACTGATCGGCTGGACAGTGGTTGCTGAACTCCACCCACGCTTGATCCATCGTGGCCGTCGGTGTGGCGGCGGCTGGTGCAGAAGTCTGTGACGGTGGCGCAGCAGGTGAGGGCGCGGCAGGCACTGACGCAGCCGGTTTGGCTGCGGTCGGTCTGGGCGCGGCGGGTTGCGCCGACGCGGGCGTTGCCGATGCGGCGGCGGTCGGTGTTGTCGGTTTTCCCGCTGGTTTGGGCGGGTTGGCGGGGGTGCCGCCGGCGAGGGCGCGGAATTTTGCGCCCAATCTGTTGGCGACGTTGCGACGGAGATCGTCGTCTGCCTGACGGACGCCGCCGCTGCCGCTTTTGGCACCGTATGGATTCAAGAACGCGACCTTCAGATTTTGTTGGCCGTTGTATTCGCTCGTTGCCAACTTCACTTGCACCGGCAACACGGCCAGGGTAGCGATGTTGTCCTGGAGCCAGAACGGGTCGCGGCCGTCCCAGCCGAGAGCAACTTTGAGCGACTCGATGGTGTTCTCGTTCTGCGTGTGGTCGCGCTTCTCCAGAATGTGGTAGCCGGTGATTTCGAGATTCTCGCCGGAGCAGTCGGCCCACGCGCCGTCGATCAACTCTTCGATCAAGCGGTACTGGATCACGGCCTGGAGCAACTTGTTCTCGCGAGTCTCGCCCAGGCCGATGGCGGCGGGATACGCATGGAACAGTCCTTCACGATTCGCAAACATGATGCTTTGTCCTTTCGTCTCTTTCGTTTGATGGTTTGGTTGGTTTCGTTACAGTTCAGCCCACATGCCGTGGGCATAGTGGTTTTCGCTGCCCACCACGCAGTAGCGCGTGGTGGGCAGGTGGCTTCGTTGGTTACGGAATGATCGAACTCCAAATCGCGGGGTCGTGCTTGCCGACGGAGATGGCGGTGTTGCAGGTGCGGCTCTTGGCCATGCAGTACGGCATCTCGACGGGGTAGAGTGTCCGCGAGTCGAAGCCCTTCGACATTTTGCCGTCGGCCACGTCGCCCTTGTCGTAGCCGAAGTACAGAACGTGATCGGCCCATTCGCGGACGCGAAGGCGAATGGAGTTTTTGCCCGAGGCCGGTGCCTGCAAACGCGGCTCGTAGCGCAGCCAGTTCGCGCCGTTGGGATTGGGCACTTCGGTGGTGCAGTCGTGGGCGATGAGGATCACGTTACGGCCCACGCGGACGTGCTGATCCAAGTCGCCCAGCAGTGCCAGGAACGTGTCGTACATATAGCCGAACTGTTTGCCGAAACCGTAATCCTCCAGCCGCTCAGCCTTTTGGCCGTTGTCCTTCTTGACCGTGGCGAGGACATGGGTGCCGCAGAATTCTTCGGCCTTCGTCACACTGTCGATCACGATGGTTTTGATGTCATCCCAGCCGTCGGCGCTGAGGGTGGTGCGCAGGTCTTGCCAGTTGGCGACGCCAGTGACCAGGCGAATGTCGAGGTCGTCGGGTAACTGTGACCGGAGCACGGGCATGGATTCATCAAAGTCGATGAACGCGACCGGCCCGGGCGCCGCGGAGGCGAGTGTCGTCTTGCCAATCCCGCCGGGGCCGTACAGAACAACGCGGTGGCCCTGGGGCTGGATCGTACCGAACGCGACACGCTTCTTCGGCGGAGGCGGCAACAGGCGATTCGGGGCTGTCTGCGGCTGCGGCGACGGCTGGGGCGGCGAATGCGACGGCGAATGCGACGGCGAATGCGGCAGGGCGCGTGGGGCCGTCATGGTGGAGGACGTGGCAGTGGGCATTGTGGCAGTGGTGGTGGTCATTTGTGTTTTTCCTTGTTTTTGTCTCTTGGGTTTCGTTGGTTTGTAAAAACGTCTTTCGTGTTTGAACGGACAAACATCACTGTGGGCGAGTGAACGTCACTCGGACTCTTCGGGGAGCGGGAATAACTCTTGAGCGGCTGAGACGAGGCGGGACATCGACTCGTCGCGGAGGAAGGCCAGCAGGGCGCGTTCGATCTTGGCGTAGCGTTCGCGGCGGTTGCAACGTTCCCAGCCCGCGCCGCCGCAGAGGTAATTCCGCAACAGGACCACGGTTTTGTCGGCGTCGCGGCGAGCCATCGAGCTACGGAGCACCTCGCAGAATTCGGCGAGGCGTTCCTCGCTGGCGGAGTACCACGCCCGCGCGATGACGGCCCGTGCTTCGCTGGTGGCGATGCCGCGCGTCGAGGGCATGGCCGGCAGGCTTCGCATGGCGAAAAGAATCGGGCGTTCGTGGCGGCGAAAGACTTCACGGGCTTCGTCGGGCGTGAGGTGCAAATTGTGGCCCTTGCCCAACAGGCAACGTAGCGTGGCGAGCACGTCTTTGTTCACGTCACCCAGCCCGCCGCCGAGACGCAGGTGATCGACCAGACTGCGGCCTCGACCGCCGCCGATCACCATGAGGCTGTCGGTGGCGACATCAAACCAGACGTGCATCTCGACAGGCGTTTCGGCGTACACGATGGCCCACAGTCGATGCTGACCGTCGAGCAGCACGCCGCTCGGATCGAAGGCGATGCCCTCGTGCGTCAGCCGCCAGCGACCGGCTCGCATGTCGCGGGCGTACCGATCAACGGCGGCCTGCGAAACCGGCCTGTTGCGGTTGTTGGCGTTTTCCAGCCAGTTGCTGGCCATCGTCGGTGTGATGAGCATCGGCACGACGCGAGGCGCGAGCGACGGCTTGGCCGAGGCCTGGCTGGGCGTGGTCGGTTTGGCCTGGCTGTGCTTGGCTTGGCTGTTGGGCGGTGCCGAAACGGTTGCGGCGACGGCGCGGGTGGCGGTGGCCTTGGTGTTGGGGGTAGCGGTTGCGATCATTGGGAGACTCCTTCATTAAGATGGGTAGTGAGAACCTGCACGAGTCCCACAAGGAACTCGCGATCAAAAACACTGATGAGCGTCCGGCCTGCCCACACGGGATCGTGAGGCATTTCCAGAGCGGTTTTGGCGGGAAGAGGCTGCGACTCGCGAATGGGCTTCATCGGGCGAATCGAGGATCGGCGCGCTGCCGTGGGGGCGGAGCGTCCACGAAGCTGGCGGGCGGCGGAGGCGATGGCCTTGCCGCCTTGGGCGGCGATGCGGTCCTGCTCCTGTGCGGGAAGATGCACGAGTTTGGCCGCGGCCGACACCGACGCCTCGCCCGCCATCACGGTCTGGCGGAGTTTCTCACTGCCAGAAGTCTGAACTTTTTCCGCCGCATGAACCAGGCCGTACGAGACGTTCATCGCCTCGGCGGCTTCGTCGCGGGCCCTGATGTACGGGTTCTTTCTGCATGATGTCAAATTTGACATCATGCTTCCGTCACCTTTGCGGACGCCGGCGGCAGCGTTCTCACGACGAGCGTTCCCGCCCGCCTTACGGCCGTCCTCTCTGCGTTTCAGCGCGCCGACGGCGAACACTTCCTTCAACGTTGCCGCCAACATCGCACGCTGGGACTCATTGAGATTCCGCCGGCCAAGCTGATGCTTGATGATCCACGTCTTGGCCGCCTCGCGCGATTCGGGATCAAGAAATCGGAACGCACAGGCGAGGCTGTGCCGCCGACAAATCTCATGGCGGTTGTGGCCGTCGAGCAAAATGTTGTGCTCGCGCCACACCACCAGCGGGCTGAGGCAGCCGTCTGCCAGCACGTTGGCTTCGAGTTCGGTACGCTCATTCGCCGACAACGGCGGGATCAGGGCCTGGAACTCGGGGTCGATGATGATGTCATTGAGGGTCAGAGTGGTGTTCACGCTCGCACCCCCTCGGCGGTCGATTCGACCAATTCAGGGTGAACGGTTTCGAGCACCTGGAAGCCCGCCGGGGGGCAGGCAGGATCGACGCGGACGCCGCCAAGGCACAATTCGGAAAATTCGCATAACCCACACGTCATCTTGCTGACGTTGCGGAAGTGAGCATTCGAGGGATCGGCGAGTTTTCCCGCCCGGCGACGCAACTCCATCAGGTGCTGCGCCTGCTGCCAAAGCTCCGCCTGGTACGCGACAAGTTCATCTTCAAGACGTGGCACCTCACGACGCTGATAGTAGTAATCAGGCCGCTCACCGATGTCGCTCAACAGCCGCTCGCCAAACGCCTCGGGCGTCTCATTCTGACGCAGCCGGATCGTGGGTTTGCGGGTCACATCGTAGATGACGGTCGCCACATCGAACCCCAACATGCGGGCCGCGAGCACATACAAACTGATCTGCCCGTCACACCGCAGCCGTCGCCAGTAATCCGAGTCCGGCGAAATATCCTCCCCAGCCGTCTTGTACTCCAACACCGCCAACCGCCCGTCGCTCAAGCGAACAACACCGTCCATTTTCCCGCCCAGGGTGAACGTCTTGCTGACCCCACCCGTGTCAGGATTCCGCAACGGCACATCAAACCCCAACTCGACAGCGATGAATTCCAAGGGGGACTCGGAGTACCGCCAGAGATGCCCGCCGAACAGCGACTTGAGCGTCTCGCGCTCAACGGCCCAGTCAGCCGGATCGGCCCATGTCGGCATCGTCTCATACCCCGCCAGCGCACACACCGTCGCCGCCAACTCGTCCGCCCCACGATTCCGCGCCTCCAACCCCGCATGAAACGCCGCGCCAAACCGCAACGGTGCCGCCGAGCGGCTGCGTGACAGGCCCAACTCATAACGATAAAAATGCAACCGAGGACAGCGCCGCAATGACGACAACCGTGTGGAAGTCAGCTTGTTGCTGAGCGTGCTGCTGGGGGTGTTGAGTGTGGTGTTCATAGACCCACCGCCTTCAACGCTTTCGTCGCCCGCTCGACGGCTGCCTGACGTTGCTCGGGGGTGCGGGTGGGGGAGAATGGACGGCGGGTGGCCGATGTGCTGCGGCGAGTGACTGTCGGGCTACCACGCAGAACGGGGGCGTTTTTGAGATCGAAGTGATTCACGTCGGCTTGCGCCAGTACCGTTCCGAACTGCGCCACCCACGCCGCCGTCGTGAAAAGTTTTCCCCCGATTCGGACATGTTCAAGTCGCACTCGCTGCCCGTTCCGCGCCAGCACGCCCTTACGTGCCCATCGCCAGACGCAGTTGAACGACGGCCTGCCCGGCACCAACTTCATCGCCTGCGTCAATGTAATGTACTGCTGCCCCTCGACCGCCTGGGCGACCGCCCCCGCCGATCCGTCCGGCGTCGCCGGTGTTGCCGGCCCGACTGCCACTACCTGTTCATGTGTTTCGTGCATTGGATTCTCCTAAGCCTTTTTCGCTTCCGATTCCGATGCCCGTTTTAAGGGGTGTGACTTGGATGTGACTGTGACTCGCCTAGTCACACTTTTGTGACTAGGAGCGATGTCGATTTCGATCAATAAAATCAGGGGTTTGCTGCGCGCGAAAAAATTTTCAGAAAAATTATTTTTTCTCGTTTTTGTGACTAGGAGCCACTTGTGACAAAAATGTGTGACTAGCGAGCCGAGGGTGTGACAAGCGAAAAACCCCTTACAATTCGTGTCTTTTTCTTGTGACTAGCCGAAAACCCCTTGTGACTAGAAAAATTCACTCAGGGTTTTTTCAAAAACCTCAATGAACTCGCGAATAATTCACAATCGAGATTTTTGACAAATAACCCCCGATTTTCGCCGATTGTCGACAACACAACGACGACCGGCGAAAATACGCAAAAACCCCTTGTGACTAGCGAAATTTTTTGTGACTAGGCCAAAACCCCTTATAAACGGCATCACTTCACTCGAAAATCTTCAAAAAACCCTTGTGACTAGGAAAAATTCACAATGGTCGCACGGGGAAAGGCTGTCGTCAGGCGGCTGGTGGCACGTTTGACGTGGCCGTACGATGCGATTAAAATCCCCGTCACCGCTACCCAGCGTGGTGGCTTGGCATCGTCAGAGGTTTTATGAAGGAACTGGGCGTGATTCAGGACAAGCCGTTCGACGCAGCCGTCTGCCGTGGTGCCACGCTGGCGGACCTCGCAACGGACAAGATTGCATGGTTCCTGAACGAGGCTCGCCGGGAACGCAATCTTGGTTTGGCCGAGTCGGTTGTCCATGAAGACGCGCTGACGCACCTCAAGCTGTTGGATGACGGTAAACTGACCAACGCCGCAGTGCTGCTGTTCGGGCGCGATCCGCAAAAATTTGTGCCCTCGGCGATGGTCAAGTGCGCCCGCTTTCACGGAACCGAAGTCGCCAAGCCGATTCTCGCTCGGCAGAACTTCGAGGGCACGCTGTTTGACCATGTGGACGGGGCGGTGGATTTCGTGATGCTGCAACTGGACCGCTCAATCGGCACGCCGGCGGAGGGGCCGGGCGCCCCGGTGACGTACGAGATTCCACGGAAGGCCGTCGCGGAAACAATCGTCAACGCCGTGGCTCACCGCGATTACACGTCGAACGCATCCGTACAGGTGATGATGTTCTCGGACCGCATCGAGGTGTGGAACGCCGGCCATTTGCCGAGGGGATGGACCTTCGACCGGCTCAGCGAGAAGCACGGGTCGGAACCGCCAAACCCGTCCATCGTCAGGCCGTTGTATCTGGCCCATTACACCGAAAGCCTCGGCACGGGCACGCTGAATGTGATTCGGTTTTGCCGGGAGGCAAATCTTCCCACTCCAACATTCGAGCAGCACGGTAGCCAGTTCGTCGTGACGCTTTGGCGCGACCGCCTTTGTACCGCATGTGAAACTGCTCGCAGCATTGCGAGCAATCGCTCATAAAATTACGAGCGACTGCTCGTAAATTTCTGAGCAGCTATACGGAGAGGCTAGAAGTGCCAAAGTAAAACAGGTTTTACTTTGGTCGGACCAAAGTAAAATCTGTTTTACTTTGGTACTTCTAGCCTCTCGGCACCGCGGCGGCCAGCGGCCGGTTTTGGCTTTTGAGTGGAGATGATTTTGCGTAGACTGGTTGGCGGCAGGTTCTGGTGATGGCGTTCGCATGGGGTCTCGTAAGTTCTTGACAAATGCTATCTCGGTGAAGTATTGTGCCTCTCGTGGCTTACATATCCAGACTAGCGGGCGCGGGTTTTGTTTGCTATCCACATCGAGGCAGTCGCTGCAAATCGCTTGGCTTACGTCCGCCAGCATGCGACAAACATGCGACATTTCATGCGACAAACTCGCGACAATCTTGTGGCACGTCGATTGAGGCCCAAGATGATGCTAACAGGGACCAAGATGGGACTAAGTCGGGACCAAGTCGGGACTAAGTTGAAATTTTTCGTAATCCCTTCTAGGGCAAAATGTTATTTGAATTTATGGGCGTGGTAGACAGGACGAACCGGACTGAGTTCAGGGACCAAGTCGAGAGCCAATCGCTCACCGTGATGATGGCCAATCTTGAGGCGGTGTAACTGTTTTTTCACTCAATGACACCCGTGTAACTGTTTTTCTGCGTTCGTAAGCGTTTTTCAACGAAAAGCGTTGCCCCGAAGGGTGGAGTTTCCTCGCATGAATCCTGTCGGCAAGGCGGTTTTGTAACTGTTTTTATTGGAAAATGCCGATTTGTAAGTATAATTACGTTATCGTAACTGTTTTTATTGAAAATTGTCGGCGTATAAGCATAATTCTGCTATCGTAACTGTTTTTTGGGAGAATGGTATGTCTAAACGCGATTTGGACGTGACGACGCCGAGGTGGGGGGGGTATGGGGCGCTGGTTGAACGGTTCGGCCTTGAGGCGATCCCG